>Ga0123338_10001354_pt1 | contig 23790 bp, 17 predicted proteins | sample grotaG_FD_89793 | JGI IMG/M metagenome (GOLD analysis project Ga0123338, IMG submission 89793) | Glacier valley bacterial and archeal communities from Borup Fiord, Nunavut, Canada, to study Microbial Dark Matter (Phase II) -... | ecosystem: Environmental > Aquatic > Freshwater > Ice > Glacier ...
GTGATGGAACTGGCGTGTCCGGTCTATTGCGTGAGGTTGTTACCATCGAGAAGAACGATTGCGTCAGAGGGTGCGCCGCCCGGAACAGCCGCGGGAGTAACCACGGGCGGATGGGGACGCGCGGAGTCATGCACATGGTAAGGAAGCCCAGGGAGTACGGGCGTGTCCTGAAAGCCAAGATCGTGATTGGGTGCTTGTGCAAACAGCGCGACGGGGATCAGGAGTGTGGCAAACCGAATGGCGAGGGACATGGCTCCCCGTTATTCTACTGGCAAAAAGGGCCGCGCGTGGCTGGGTTGACGGCGAGCGAGACAGACGATCCAGCCAGCAGCAACGCAGGGGTGGAGCGGCATTGCACGGCGTCAGAGGAATTCAGCACGGCGTAAGAATAGAAAGCCTCGCCTAACTTGCGATCGATGATGGCGCTGCATCCCGCGGTGCAATCGACCGCGTCGCCATAGAGCGGAGTGTTCTGGCTGTAAAGATAATTGGTGCGCAGCATGGTGCGATTGCCGGCCTGATCGGGCTGGAAAATAATTGTTTCAATGCCAGGCACGGTGGCCACCTTGGGAAGCAGGTACGCCGCCGTCTCACCAGCGCGAAGCGTCACCGTATCGCCTACGATATTTCCCAGAGATTGAACTTTGATCCCCGTATCGAAAACGTTGTATCGCAGCACGGCGCGGCCAGTGGTATAAGCGCTTAAATCAACCAGAACCGTGCGTGGGGCATCCCATCCGTTCACCACAATCAGCAGATTTCCGTTAGTGGATGTTCGGGCTCCAGTAATGATATTCCTTCCCAGGTAAGGGCTGTTGACCGGTGTACCCAGCACATACTCTTGCAATGCCTTGGTAAGTGTCGCGGACGCGTAACCCATAGCCTGCCAATTCAGCACTTCACCAGTGTTGGGCCCGCCATCGGATTCAAACTCCGCGCCATTGCCTAAAGAGTCTCGCCGGTCGGTGAACGCTGTATCGAACTTATATAGCTTTACGCCCGCGCTACCCACCGCGGCCGCCGACATGATGCCGCTCACAACAGCTCTCGGCACCGCGCCCACATGCAAAAGACGGTCAGTCGGCGGGGTGTATACGGCATTTCCGGCCGCCGAAAATTTCAGGTAATCTATGCCCGCCATAGTCTGCTCCAGCAGTTGTGGGCGATTGATGTTGACAGAAGACTGGCGGCCTAGAAAGGCCGTCAGCATCGAGTTCTGGTTTTCACGCACACCCATGCCGAAGGAGTAAGTGCGGCGTTGCTGGTTACTATCCCAATAATGCGAAGCGTAATCGCTCACTCCACCGGGCTTCAGCCAATTGCGCTGACCATAGACTGGCGCGGCGCCGGCGGGCGGCCAACTAATCGGCACCGTAGCGGCGGCGCCGCGCAACCATCCAGAGACATTCGAAAGAAGCGTGTTGGGCAGCGCGGGATTGCACATGACGTTGCCTTGACAGGACACGCGGCCGGAAAACCAGAGGTATTCCAGGTTCGGGCTGTTCGATGTGTCGAAGACGCGCGTCCCCGCGACGCCGTTCGAAATCGTGAAGTTCACCTGAGTGGCCGTTGTAGAGGTAATGGTACTGGCGCTGCCTGCTGGTGTAGCAAGTGCCGAAGTGCCGCCGAGCACGAAAGATCCACCCGGCAGGATGGGATCGTGGAAGGTATAGTCCGTGGGGTCGGACAGCCAGCTAAACGAACATTGGGCTCGTGTGCAAGCCGCGGATTGAAACGAATGCTGCATTCCAATCAGGCCTACCGGCGCGGGGTTGGTGCCCCAAAGAGCACTGGCCTCATCCACTACATCCAGGGCAAGCCCCGCTCCGCTCTGGGTGAACTTCTGCATCGCATACTGAACGGCTTGCGAAGCCGCGGGCCAATTGGCGATCCACGAACCTTCCCAACCCGGCCGCCGCACGATATCGTCGCCGGAGCCTAGCACTCGAAACCCGTTCGCGCGCGCCCAGTTCCAATTGAATACATAAGAGCTGCTGTCATAACTTGTCTTCCATGCGGCGAAGGAAAGCCCAATATTACTATTGGGCAGGAAGATGCCTTTGTTCAACGTATTGACGCCCGCGCGCCTGACCTCTGCTAACAACGTCGCATCCGCTTGCACCAGATCCGGCGTAAGTTGGAAAGCCGCCGTGGCGAAGATGGATTTGCCGGCGATGTAGGCAGCGCCATAGTTTCCGGCATCCTGAAAATGCGGCAGTCCTGGCGTGTTGCGAACCCACACATGCGCGACGGCCGTTTTCCCACCTTCGGAAACAATGATGTCGCCATAGCCTTCCTGTTGCGCGGTGATCAGGCCGGAGGCGCTCACCTGAATCGCCGGAGAGCTGGTCAGTGGATCCACATTGTAAGTGGGTGCCGCGCAAGGGTCGCGATCCTGGTTCGTGAACACCCGCGAACAGGTCAACTGCACGCCGGTGGATACGGGCGTATAGATAAAAAGATAGTTCGGTAGAATTTCAGCCAACGCACGCGCATTGGTAATCGTTACATTCTGAGTAACCATGCCGCGAAAATCCAGCCCAGGCGCGCTGGTGTTCGTGACCGGATAATCGTTCGAATGAAATGCGAAATGGACTTCGTGTTTCCCATTCGGGTAGGCGGTGCTATCCACAATCGTGGAGCGCGCGTTCTGGTGAGCGGCATCCTGGTCGGAGAAGAGCAAGCCATAAGGACTGGGCCCCAACTCGCCATCGATGAAAACCTGCCAGTAAGCGGGAAAGTGAGTCTGATCGTAAGCGGTCAGTGTGACCGGAACCGCCCCGGTAAGTACGCTGGGCAGCGGCGCGGAAGCGGCATTGCCAAAATTGTGTAGCACAATGGAGCGAAAGTCCTGGTAAATAATGTTATCCAGGTAATCCCGCGCGGTCACCTCAAGCTGACTGTTGCCGTCTGAGGCGAGCGCCGAATTCCACGTGGTGGAAAAGCTCGGGTTTGACGTTTGGGCAGGCACGCGCGCAATCCGGTTTGAACCAATGGTGTATTCAACAGAGGCTGCCTTAGCCAAATCGCCGCCAGTAACGGAGAGCGCAAGGGTGCCGGTCACGGTCTGGCTGGGAGTTGGGCTGGTAACGGTAATGGTCGCCGCGTCCAACGCGGTGTATTGAAATCGCGCGTCCACGTACCCGGCAGGCGGCACCGTAAAAGTCGCCAAAGCACCGTTTTGATAAGAAGCGGGTGGGTGCTGCGTACAGTTCACGCATACAGAATAAGTAGTGTTGAATCCCGTTGGCGAACCAGAAAACAACGTATGAGTGCCCGCGGGTAAAGCAATGGAAAATGCCGCTGGCGTTGCAACGGCTTGCGTGGAATCCAGCAACAAGGTAGAGCTTGTGAAAGGTGAACCGTCGGGAAGCGCGCTTGTTCCCGTCAATTGGCCTGGATTGGGCGAGTACATCCAGTAAACGTCTACCGAAGCATTAATCGGAACCACTACCGTGGCGGTATTTCCCGGCTGATAACTGGAGGGCGGGTGATTCGTGCAATTGACACAAAGTGAATACGAAACCACATATCCAAAGGGAACATTGGAGACAAGCGTGTGGATGCCGGGGAACACATTTACCTGATAGGTATACGCGTCAAAACCAAAATGTTGGGTGCTATCCAGGTACACAACCCCATTGGTTGCCGGAGCGCCACCGGGAAAGATCTTACCGCCCGAGATGACCTCGGCGTACGCTGTTACCGTCAATAGAAAGAGTAGTATGGCCCGGGGCAAGAGTTATTTACCAGAAAAAGTATAACGAAGTGAGTTACTAAGCTGGCTGCGTAAGTACGGTAACTGGGGCTTTCGTGCCGCTAACAACCGAGGCTTGAAAAACTGTGTTCTATTGAAAAGGTCTGTATGCGAGCGATTTCTCTCATCATTTTTTGCGCCCTGCGCATGGCGGCTCAGACTTCAGGTTGGGCAACCGCCACCAATCTGCCCAACGTGGACTTCAGCGGTCTCTCCGCCGAACAGAAAGCGGCCGCGTTGAAACTGTTCCGCGAAGAGCCCTGCGCGTGCGGTTGCACCATGAAGATTGCGCAGTGCCGTGTGGAAGACCCTAAATGCGCCGTCAGCAAGGGTCTGGTGTCCAAGGCCTTGCAGGGGATGCGGGAAGGCAAGCCCGTGGCGGAGTTGCGCGCCATGCTTAACGCCGCGCCCGGCCCGCAAGCGTTGCTGGATGCAGCGGTGCCTCTCTCCCTGCAGGGTGCGCCCGTGAAAGGGCCAGCCACCGCGAAGATCACCCTGGCTGAATTTTCAGATTTCGAATGTCCTTATTGTGCACAGGCGGTGCTTGAGCTGGAAGCCATTCAAAAGGCGTTTCCCAACGATGTGAAGCTGATCTATAAACAGTTCCCCCTGGCCGCCATCCACGGGCACGCCATGCTTGCCGCTCAGGCCGCATTGGCTGCCCACGCGCAAGGCAAATTCTGGCCCCTGCACGACCGCATGTTCGCCAACCACACCAAACTCACTCGCGAAAACATACTTGCATGGGCCAAAGAGTTCGGCTGCAACATGCCGAAGTTCACCGCCGATCTGGATTCCGCGAAAACCAAAACTCAAATCGCGCGAGACTTACAGCAGGGCGAAGAAGCCGGCGTGGAAGGCACGCCCTCCATCTTCGTGAACGGTAAACATTACAACGGCTCGTTGGCTCTGCAGCCCTTCAGCGAAATGCTTCGCGCGGAATTGAAAGGCCCCGTTTACCACTAACCCCCTGTAGTCTGCGCCACAATAGGGCGTGCCCGATATCCATGAGCCGCTGCTGGTCAACATCATTGGCCATACCGCCGGCGCGATCATCTTCGGCATCTTCCTGATTCTCTTCCTGCGTGACCGCGCCGGTTCCGGCTTCGCTCGCGGTAGCTGGCTCTCCTTCGCCGCCGCCGTGCTGGCATTCCTTTGGGACGTGATTTCGCTCACCGCACTGGCCGTCTCCCCATCGGCTCCGCAAGCAGGCGCGGTGGCCGTCGCCATCAGCTTTGCCATGCTCAGCCTGCTGCCCGCCGTGCTGCTTCACCTCTCTCTTGAAGGCCGCCTGGGTGGCGTGGTGATCGCGGCCTATTCGCTTTCCGTGATTGCCGTGGTTCTGCACTTGTTGAACTTGCGTCAGGCCGATGGCGCTCCCAAACAATTCGCGCTGATCCTCATTCCCGTTGGCTTTGGTGTCCTCACCACTATCGCTGTAATTGTCCTGGCCTTGCGGCGTGTGCCGGGCGCGCGCGGGAATGCCTCTCGCATTGCCGGATCCATGTGCCTGTTCCTGTTTGCCATCTCGTTCGTTCACTTCGGCTCCACGGCAGCGAACGGCCGTTGGTCCAGCGAACTGGCCATCCATCACGCAGGTATCCCGCTGGCCCTCTTCGTTCTCTTGCAGGATTACCGCTTCGTGCTGCTGGACGCTTTCATCCGCTTTCTTGCGAATGCTTTGCTGGCGGGCGTCATCACCTTTGCCGCCGTGCGCGCCGGAGCCAGGCTCATCCTCGTCCACCCTCACCTGGATCGCAACCCTCTGGGCCAAGCCTTGCTTCTGGTTTCGGTTTGCGTGTTGCTCATCGGCTTTGCCCTGCTGCGAAACAGTGTTCAAAAGCTTCTGACTAACGTTGTCTTTCGCCGGCCCGATCTGGAGAAGGCTCTCGAGATGGTGCGCTCACGGCCTCCTGAAGGCGGCACCGAGCGAGAATACTTGACCTGGGCCGCCGAGCAAATGGGCATCTTCCTGCGCGCCTCGCGAACCGAGATTGTGGATGGTGCCGATATTCCCGCCGAAGTCCGCTCTTCAGGCCTGCGCTTCCCCATACCCGTTACGGAAAGCGCCGCCTTTCGCGGGACCCCCGCTCTGCGCTGGGCCGAAGCAATAGTGCCGTTGCGCTTTTCGCTGGGCGATGGCCGCTACATCCTGCTGGGACGCCGGCAGGGCGGCCGACGCTATCTCAGTGAAGATCTGCGCTTCCTGAATCGCTTGGCCTCCGCTATCTCCGAACAAGTGGAACGCTTCCGCGGCTCTGAAATTCAGCGGCTTGTTTCACAAGCGGAACTGCGCGCATTGCAATCGCAAATCAACCCGCATTTTCTCTTTAACGCTCTGAACACGCTCTATGGCATCATCCCGCGCGAAGCGGCCGGCGCCCGTCGTACCGTCCTGAACCTTGCCGATATCTTTCGCTATTTCCTGCAATCCGAGAAGACTTACATTCCTCTCGGCGAAGAACTGCAAATCGTGCGCGCTTATCTGGAGATTGAAGCGCTCCGCCTGGGGCCGCGCCTGCGCACCGAAATCGATGTCGATGACGCCGCGCTGATGTGTCCCATCCCCATCCTTTCCATTCAGCCGCTGGTTGAAAATGCGGTGAAGCACGGCATCTCCGCAAAGCCGGATCCCGGTTGGCTTCGTTTGCAGGTTCGTCTGGTCGCCGACACCATCACGGTCAGCGTGGAAGATAGCGGCGGAGGCGCGAAACCCGAAAGCACTCCGGGCACCGGTCTGGGTCTGGCCAATGTAACGCGCCGTCTGGAACTCTGCTATGGCGCCGATGCCGCGGTCAATTTCCGCACCGGTCCCAACGGCACCCGCGTCGATTTCCGTATCCCTCGCTCCCACTTGGCGCGCGCCAGCTAAGCTGCCAATAAAGTCAGGTGCCCAGAATGTTCCGAACTGTTTGCGTCTGCCGCTTGCTGACCGTAAGCTCAATGCCATTGCTCAGCGTGAGTAGCCATCGCTGGCTGCTCAGTGCGCTCATTTTGCGAACGTGGTTTACATTCACAATCGCATTGCGATGAACGCGCTCGAACGGTAGCGGACGAGTGCGCTCTTCCATGGCACGAAGCGAGTGTGTCGCCAAATACCGGCGCTTTGCAGTTACCACCCAAACATCGTCGTCCTCCGCCAGGAAAGCCAACACGTCCGCCGCATCCAGCAGAAAATACTCATCTCCCACGCGGCCCACAATCTTTCCGGGAGTTGTTCCGATAGAGCTTTCCGCCACCGCCACCAGGCGCTTCGCCTGCTCCGCCGCTTCGAGGGGCTGACCGCGCAACCGCGACACGCGCTCAATCGATTTCACCAGCCGCTCACGGCTCACCGGCTTCAGCAGATAATCAATCGCGCCCGCTTCAAACGCACGAATGGCATGTTCGTTGTAAGCCGTCACAATCACCAGCGAAGGTTGCGGCGGAACCGTAAGGTTTGCGATCACCTCAAAGCCACCCATCACCGGCATCTCCAAATCGAGAAAAACCAAATCGGGCGACAGCGATCGAATCATCGCCAGCGCGCTCAGCCCGTTCTCCGCCTCGCCCACCAACTCCAGCCCGGCAAGCGAAGTAATCTCTTCGCGAAGAATGCCGCGAGCTATCGGTTCGTCATCGGCAATCAAAATACGCATCATCGTCCGGTCCGCTGGCGGCTGAATTTCGCCCGCTGGCGGCGCAGCCTTCCCGCTCACGCTTTTTCCATTCACTCCGGCGCATGTAGCGGGCCATACTTCAGAGAGCGGCCCCCAGCGTGCGCGGGAGCTTTGAGCGGAGATCTGCGCGGGAGCGATGAATGAAAAGTGTAATACAAAGTTTGGCCAGTTTTGCTTGTGCGTGTTGCAGCCTGTATGGGCAATCGCTCGGAAACGCGGGAACCGTGCAAGGTCTGGTGCGCGACCCCAGCAATTCTTCCATCAGCGGCGCGCAAGTAACGCTTTCGAATCCCATCAGCGGCTATAAGCGGCAAGTGGTTTCGTCCGCGGATGGAAGCTTCCGCTTAGGCAATATTCCGCCGAATTCATACCATCTGGAAATCACCGCGGCCGGCTTCACCGCCTATACGTCCGACGTGTCGATCCGGAACTCAGTACCGCAACAAATCACCGCCACCCTAACCCTGGCCGGGTCTACCACGGAAGTAACCGTCGAGGCCGTCGGCGCCGACGTGCTGGAGAATGACCCCACCGCCCATGTAGACGTTGATCGCAATCTTATTTCGAAGTTACCCAGCGCAAATCCGGGTGCGGGCTTAAGCGATGCCATCACGTATACAAGTGGTGGCGTGGTGGCCGACGCGAACGGCTTCTTTCACCCCGTGGGCGATCATGGCGAAGTGTCGTTCGTGCTGGATGGCCAACCCATCAGCGATCAGCAGAGCAAGGTTTTTTCGACGCAGCTTCCCACCAGCGCCATACAAAGCATGGAGCTCACCACGGGAACTCCGAACGCGGAGTTCGGCGATAAGACCAGCCTGGTGGCGCAGATCACCACTCGTTCGGGGCTGGGCGCGAAGCCATTTGGCAGCCTGGACGCAACATATGGCAGTTTCGGCACAGTTACCGGAGGTGCCTCCTATGGCTTCGGTACCGCGAAGTACGGCAACTTCATTTCTTTAGATGGCAGCCGCAGTGCGCGCTTTCTCGATTCGCCTGAATTCACTCCTTTTCACGATAATGGCAACAACCAGACAATTTTCGACCGCCTGGATTACGAACCCACCGGCAAGGACGCGCTTCACCTGAATCTGTTCACCGCCCGCAACTGGATTCAGATTCCGAACAGCTATGACCAGTTGGGGCAGGATCAACGCCAGCGCGTAATGACGTGGAATATCGCGCCCGGCTATCAGCACACCTTCAACGGCCAAACGCTGCTCACCGTGAACCCCTATATCCGCAAAGATCAGTTCATTTTTTACTCGAGCAATAATCCATTCGCCGATACGCCATTCACCAGTTCGCAGAATCGCCAACTGCTGAACTATGGCCTGCGCGCGGATCTTTCCGTTGTGGCCGGCCGCCATTCTCTCAAGCTGGGAACCGACATCAAGCAGACTCGCCTGCGCGAGAATTTCGGCTTCGGTGTGACCGACCCTGGATACAATTCGCCCCTGCTGGATGGTGGTAATGCGAACCCCGCCTATCTTCCCGGCCTGCTGCCTTATGACTTGACGCGCGGCGGAAGTCTGTTCCGATTTCATGGCACGGCCAACATCAATCAGTTCGCCGGCTACCTGCAGGATTCCATTAAGTTCGGCAAACTTCAGGTGAATCTGGGCCTGCGCGGCGAGACCTACCATGGCTTGGCAACCGATAGCGGAATTGAACCGCGTGCCGGCGTTGCCTACAACATCAAACGCACTGGCACTGTGCTGCGCGCCGCTTATGCGCGCACCTTCGAGACTCCGTTTAACGAGAACCTGATCCTCTCCAGCGCTACCGGTAACGGCGGTTTGGCGGAAAATGTGTTCGGCGCGGCAGGCACTGCCACCATTCGTCCTGGCAGGCGTAATCAGTTCAACACGGGCTTCCAGCAGGCCATCGGCAAGTATCTTCTGGTGGACGCGGATTACTTCTGGAAGTACACGCACAATGCCTACGATTTCAGCATTCTGTTGAACACCACCATCACCTTTCCCATCGCCTGGCATAACTCCAAACTCGATGGCGTCACCGGCCGCGTCAGCACCACCAACATCCATGGCTTCCAGGCATATTACAGCTTCGGCCATACGCGCGCCCGTTACTTTCCTCCGCAGAATGGCGGGGTGTTGCCCAATGGCTTAGGCACCAGCGTATTCCGCATCGATCATGACCAGGCGTTTCAATCGAACGCGAACTTTCGCTATCAGCGGCCGAAGAATGCCGAATATGTTTCCGTCATCTGGCGTTATGACAGCGGTCTTGTAGTTAGCGGCGTGCCCACTAGCGATGACGCGCTGGCCCTTTCTCCGGCCCAGCAAACCACCATCGGCCTATCCTGCGGCGGCGTGTTCGCCACGTTCGATGCCGGTTTCAATAGCTGCGGCTCAGCCGTAAAATCTAAGCTACTGAATATCCCGTCACCATCGGTCGCGAACAACGATCACAACCCCGCCCGCGTGATGCCACGCAACATTTTTAACGTTGCCTTAGGCACCGATAATCTCTTCCATTCCGAAAATTCGCGCCGCATCGTCGCCTCCGTCACCGTCGCGAATCTCACTGACAAAGTGGCGCTCTATAATTTCCTTTCCACGTTCAGCGGCACGCATTTCCTGCAGCCCCGAACCATCTCCGCGCACATCGGCTACGTATTCTGATGCGCGGCTACTGGCCCAGTTCCTTCGCCGCCTCGTTATATAGCGCGTAGGCTGTGGCAGGAGGAGTGCGGTCCGCGCTGTCCGTCACGCTCAACACCACCGCAAGTTTCATCAGCGAAGGAGTGCCCTGCGCTTTCGGCATCAGGTCCAACGCCTTCTTCGCCAACTCGAATTGTTTCACCAAGTCTTCGCGTGTGGCTTGTACGCGCGGATCGATTGTCACTGTGACCGGCTGCGTATACCGCTTACTCGCGGCAGTGAGCCGCACCTGATACGTGCCCGGCAATACCTGCGGACCTTGCAGCGGTGTGGGGTCGCCACCTCCTCTTCGCGAAACGGCAGGCGCCGCATACCGCAGGTCCCATACAAAGCGATTCATACCGGCTCGCCCTTGCAGCACGGGTTGCGGTACAAGCCAATCATCGGTAAGTGGGGCATTGGCCGGCAGAGCGGGAGCGGTGTCACGCGTCGAATAGCGCCGCACCACTTCACCCGCGCTGGTCAACACCTCCAAAGTAACTTCATTGCCCAAGGCGGCAGGCAGATAGAAATCCAGCGCCACACCATCCGGCGGATTCTTCGCCTTCGGCACTTCCACCGGCAGCGGCGTCCCCAGAAAACCTTCGCTCGACATGCGCACCGCGGTGCCTGGCCTGTAAAGCATCGCGTCCACGTTCGCGCTTGCCGGGTCAATCTGTCGTAGCGCGCTCATCGCGTCCAGTATCCAGAACCCGCGCCCATGAGTCGCAATCACCAGATCGTTCCCATGCACCACCACATCGCGTACGGAAGCGGCGGGCAAATTCAATTGCAGGCTCTGCCAATGATCGCCATCATCGAACGATACATACACGCCCGCTTCGGTTGCCGCATACAGCAGGCCTCGCTTCGCCGGGTCTTCGCGAATGCAATTCAAGAACGCGGGCTCTTCCATGCCGCCGGTGATCTTGCGCCACGTCTTGCCGAAATCGCGCGTGCGATAAATCCAAGGCCGGTAATCGTCACGGCGATGCGCGTCGATGGCCGCCCACGCTTCACCCGCTTCAAAATGCGAAGCCTCCATCTGAGTCACCTTGCTCCACTCCGGAACATCCGGCGGCGTCACATTCACCCAGGTCTTACCGCCATCGCGTGTCAGATGGATTAGGCCAGTATCGCTGCCCACCCAGATCTGGCCTTTCGCCAGAGTCGAAGGCGCAACCGTATAGATGGTGCCATAGCCCTGCGCCTTCGCGGTCGCGACCGTGGGTGCCAAGCCCTTCGGGTTCGGCTGCCCTGCACGTACATCGCCTGTTAAATCGGGACTGATCTCACGCCAGTTCAAGCCGCCGTCGCGCGTCTCCAGCAGCGCCTGCGCGCCCATGTAAAGAACGCCCGGTTCAGTCGGCGAGAACACTACCGGAGAGGTCCAGGGGAACCGGTACTTGCGATCCGCGATGCTGCCGCCCAACCCCGCGGGCATGGCCGCCGGACTCACATTCTGCCCCTGAGCCGTGCGCTTATCGAAGCGGCTCAAACTGCCGTAGGTATTGCCGACGAACACAATGTTCAGGTCGCGCGGGTCCGGCGCGATATACCCGCTCTCCGCCCCGCCCACCGACTGCAAGTCGCGATCCACAATGTTGCCATGGTTCGTTCGAGAAGGCAGCATCACCGTCCCGCTATCCTGCTGCGCGCCATAAACGTTGTACGGGAACGCATTATCCACCGCCACGTGATACATCTGCGCAGTCGGCTGGTTGTACCAGGTGGACCAAGACGAGCCACCGTCCAGGCTCACCACCGTGCCCTGGTCAGTCGCCAAAACCATGCGCTTCGAATTCGCCGCGTCCATCCAGAGGTAGTGGTAATCGTCTCCGCCGGGCGCGCCCTTGATCACCTTGAAAGTCCTGCCTCCGTCCAGCGAACGGTTCAGTCCCACGTTCGGCAGATACACCGCATCCGGATTGTTCGGGTCGACTGTGACCCCGCTGAAGTACCACGCCCGGCTGGTGATGCGCGCATCGGTGCTCACGCGCGCCCATGTGTTGCCGCGATTGTCGGATCGAAATAAGCCGCCTCCCGATTTTGCATCCACCACCAGATACACGCGGCTTGAATTGTGCGCGGCCGCAACACCGCTACGGCCCCATTCAACTTCCGGCAAACCGTTGCCTTTCAGTTCGCTCCAGTGGTCGCCGCCATCGGTGGATCGCCACAATCCACTGCCGGGCAGATTGTTCGGCGGGTATTGGCTCCACGGTGTGCGGCGCGCGCCCCACATACAGGCGTAGATGGTCGCCGGTGAGGCCGGGTCCCATGCCAGGTCCACCGCGCCCACTTCGGCTCCGCGATCCAGCACCTGCTGCCAAGTCGCGCCGCCATCCTTTGAGCGGTAAACGCCACGCTCCGCATTCGGTCCATAGGTGTGGCCCAACGCCGCGACAAAGACCACGTTCGAATTCTTCGGATCGATCAGAATGCGGCCAATATGCTTCGAATCGCGCAAGCCCACATTGCGCCATGTGCGCCCCGCGTCCATCGATTTGTAGACGCCATCGCCCATCGCCGTATCGGAGCGGATATCTGTCTCGCCGGTGCCCACATAGAGAATGGAAGCATCCGATGGCGCGACTTCAATCGTGCCGATGGAGGCGACACGCTGCGTGTCGAAAATGGGTGACCACGTAATTCCGGCGTTGGTGGATTTCCATACGCCGCCGCCCACCGCGCCAAAATAGAACGTGTTCGCGTCGCCAGTGACACCCGTTGCAGCCACCGAGCGGCCCGCGCGAAACGGACCGATATTGCGCCACTCCAGCGCTTGGAAAAGAGCGGGGTTCACCTGCGCCTGACAACCTGCGGCAACCGCGAACAGAAGTACGAATCGCATCCGTACATCATCGCAGGAGCGGCTTACCCAGGCATTTTGGTGGATTGATGAGCCACCAATCGCCACGCGCCCTGCTGCTTCACCCACACATGCATAATGCGCAAATGCGATTCGCCGGGCGTGCCCTTCGTGATCGATTTCACATGCACCACGCCGAAGATCAATCCCGTGTTCCCATACATCTTGCTCTCCAACTTGTCGTAATCGAACATGGTGTACTTCTGTTTGCCGCTCGTCAGCGCTTCCATGTACGTGGCCTTCGTATCGGTGTTCGAACCGGAGTGCGTATAGATCATGTCCGGCGAAATCAACTTATCTAACGCCGCGACATCGTTCGCCGCCAAAGCTTTGCCGAACTCGCGTTCGACATTCTGAATTGGATCGGGTCCCGCGGCAAGCGCCAGAGCGGCTGAGAAAATCACAAGCGTAAACGTGCGAAGCATCAGCCGCTCAGTATATCGCGCAACTTGTGGCACGATCAAAATACGTGAACCGTTTCCAAAGTGAACGCACCAGCCGTTTTACCGAATCCGTCATTCGGGAAATGAGCAGGCTCGCGATACGCCACCAAGCCGTCAACCTCGCTCAGGGCTTCCCCGATTTCGGAGCGCCGGCAGAAATCAAAGAAGCCGCCCGAAATGCGATCGACGCGGACTTCAACCAATACAGCATCACGTGGGGTGCCAAAGTATTGCGCGACGCCATTGCCGCCAAATACCAACGAACCTACGCTCTGCAGGTGGATCCCGAACGCGAGATCACGGTGGTGTGCGGCGCCACCGAAGGCATGGTGGCCAGCCTGCTTGCGACCGCGGATTCAGGCGATGAAGTAATCGTCTTCGAGCCCTACTACGAGAACTACGATCCCGACATTAAGCTCTGCGGCGCGGTGCGGAAAACTGTCCGGCTTCATGCGCCGGATTGGCGTTTCGACGAGGCCGAACTGCGCAGCGCCTTCAGCCCCAGAACCAAAGCCATCATCATCAACACGCCGAACAACCCCACCGGCAAAGTGTTCACGCGTGAAGAGCTCGAATACATCGGGAAGCTTTGCGTGGAGTTCGACGCGCTCGCCATCACGGATGAAATTTACGAGCACATCACCTACGATGGCCGGACGCACGTCCCCATGATCACCATCCCCGGCCTGCGCGACCGCTGCATCCTGATCAACAGCATGAGCAAGACGTTCTCCGTGACCGGCTGGCGCGTCGGTTGGGTGATCGCGTCTCCGGCGCTGACCGATTCCATTCGCAAGGTGCACGATTTTCTGACGGTAGCCGCAGCCTCACCCTTGCAGCATGCCAGCGCGATGGCGTTGAGCCTACCGGATTCTTACTTCGCCGGCCTTTCCACCGAATATGCAGAGCGCAAAGACCGGTTGCTCCCGCTACTCGAACAAGCCGGCTTTCGCTGCTTCATGCCCGGTGGCGCTTACTATGTGATGACCGACATATCCGCCTTCGGGTTCAAAGACGACGTGGCCTTCTCAAGGCACATGTTGGACCACGTCGGCGTAGTCGGCGTCCCGGGCTCAAGCTTCTATTCAAAGCCGGAAGACGGTGCCCAACGCATGCGCTTCTGCTTCTGCAAGAAGCTGGAAACGCTGGACGCGGCGGGCGAACGCTTCGCCAAGCTGAAGTGTTAGCGCCACGCTATTTCTTCCCCGTGAACGCAAGCGAATCGCCCGGCACCGCCACGTGGATGTTCTTGTCGGTGATCAGTTCAAGTGTCAGCTTGGTAGCCGAGGTTCCGAATTTCTTTAAATCGGCGACTTTCAGCACGAACTTGATTTCGTTTTCGTTGCCCAGCGAAAGAGGCTCGATGTCCACTGCCACGGAATCGCTGGAGTGGGTCAGGTTCAACTTCCGCACCGGCTCCAGATGGTAGCCCTTCGCGGTCACAATGTGTGCTGCGTCAGCGCCCGTTGTCAAGTCCATTTCAGCCGGCGAGTATTTGGTCGCAACGGGAGTCAGGTCGAAATGCAGCACCTATGCCGTCTTCACCTCGATACCGTTCGCGTTCACGGTGAACACATTGTATGAGCGCGCCTTCAGCTTCCTCAAGTCTTCCGGCGCGAAGCCGACCGAGGCCGAGTTGGAATCGCCTCCGCTTACCGATATCGATCCATCCACCGTTGCAGGATCGGCACTGTCTTCGGCGTTGGACAGGCGCACCTTCGCGATCTTTTCCAGATTGCGGCCTGTCAAAACGCAGGTAACCTTCTCTTTGGCCGACGCCAGGTCAACATCGCCAACCGGCGTGTTGGGACAGGTAAGCTGCGACAGCGAAGTTTGCAGGTCGGCCTGTTCGATGATGTGCGTTCCGGCCACGACGGCGGTGGAGAGTTCGCGAAAAATGGCGAGCGCATTCCCAGACCACTTCCGGTAAGGCATGGCGTGGGCAGCGCGAAACAAATCCGCATCGCGCTGATCGCCCGGGTCTTTTGGGTAGAGTACCCTAACCTTTTCGGGCTGCCGCGATTTGAACGGGCGAGCCAATTGCGCGGGGTTTAACGGGCCTGGCTTCGCGTCGCCGGGATCGTCGAACGTACAACTCTTGAGGGCCAAGTCCACGTCAATGCCATTCGCGGCGACTGGGGACTGCGGATGGGTCGATGCCAGCGCCTTTACCCGCCCGTTTCTGTCCGTGGATCCCACGTAGATTTGATCCACGCAACGCTGCGTCCACCAACCCTCGGAAAATTGGCGTGACGGAATGAACGCGACGAACATGGACGACCCGGTCTTGGGAACGAACGTCTGCGAACTTGATGCCGAGGAAAAACCGGTGTCGTTCAGCAGGTTCAATTGGTCGAAGCTCAGATCTTTCCAATACTTGTCGAAGGCAGTATTGAAGGTGGTCAGCACGCCCGCCGCATCCGTCACCGCGCCCAGATAAAGAGGAGCAATAGCCGTCAGGAGAGAACCGATTCCGGCGGCGGTATGAACCGCAAGGTTCCTGGGATCGGTATTCTGCTGCGTTGCTGAGAGCGCGCGAACAATGATCTTGTCGCGTCCCGAATAGAAGCGGCCCAAGCTGCCACGAGGGTCGGCGTTTACGGCGAACTTCACATCGTGAACAAGAAAGCCTTGGTCCTTATTCAAGTTCCTGACGACGATCTGCACCGCGATATATTCATTGGCAATGTTGCGGCCATACGCGTGTGACGTCTCGGGAAAATCAAGAATGCCCATCGCGCAGCCAACATCCACGGGACGCGAAAAGACGCTCAGCACCTGCCTGGTTGCCGCCACCACGCCTTGAGCAATGTCGGGCGGCTTGTTGGCCAGCACTTTAGCGCCGAATAGGGCGGCGCTCAGTTCTTCCCTCTTTATTTACTCTTCTTTCAAACTCAAGGACGATCTGATCGACCGCCGGTTGGAGGGCTTTCGGAACAGTGGCGCGGATCTCATCCATGAATTTTGAAAGGGCCAGCGCCTCCACGGGCTGCTCTGGCGGTTTCTTGAAAGGCTTCAGATAAAAGATCACGCGGTTCAGCGCGGAGGTAGGTGTCAAGCCACTGAAGTTTTCACGCGATACTTGCCGAATAAACAATTATCACGGGGTCGGGAACGTCATCGCCCTGAGCCGGTTGTAGGGCAGCTCGAATCACCTGGCTCTTCAATGCTTCCGCGTCGGCGGCCGAAAGAACCCTGGCCGCGTCCGGATCGTGAGTGCCGTGAGCTGCACTTTCGAGAATTTGCACGGGATATAGTCGCCGCCCAAGGAAAGCGCCGCTTCGTCCGGTGAAAGTGGCTTGTCCAGAAGCGCTTTCGCATTGGACGCGATAACTTCTTTACTCTTGACCGCTGCCACTTCGCCGGCCTTCTCTTTCGCCGGCGCTGGTGCACCGGTCTTCGTCTTGGCCTTTGTCACCTTGGGTGCTTTCGGTGGCTTAGCTCCTTGCACTGGCACCGCTGCAAACAGCAAAGAGATCATCAGAATTCTGAACGTGTGACGAAACATACTTTCCTCTTGATAGGTAAAGCGCAATCAGAGGCGAAATCAGGATAATTTATCATTTGATCCAGCGCACTGCCACTCTTACCTGTCGTGGTGCGCCGATGGTGGGCGTTGGTGTGAAACCGGTGTAGTACTGGTGATCGAGCAAATTTTCAAAAGCTACCGACACGCTTAGCTGGTCCGTCAGCCGTTCGCGCGCCAGCACCTGTACTGAGGCGAAGCCGGCCATGCGAAACACATTCAGATCGTCTTCATACTGGACGCCATAGACGCGAACTCCGGTGGAGATGTCGGTGCGGCCTCGCTCATAACTCAGTTGCGCGGAGCCTTGGTGCTTTGGAATCTGCGGCACGCGCGCGCCGGTGGCGTAGCGGCTTTCGACATAGAGATAGCCTGCCTCCGCGCGCCATTCGTGCCAGCGATGCATCGCGTTCACTTCCAAGCCGCGCGAGAGGGAATCCACGCCGTTGCGGCGCTGACGAACGATCTGCGTGGGCGAGACGGAAATGGTCGCGTTGGTGATCAGGTGCGATAGAGCGTTTCGAAACGCCGTCACGCGAATGGAGCCCGTCTCGGTGAGATAGTCCGCGCCCACTTCCGCGCCGAATAGCGTCTCAGGCTTCAGCGCTGCGTTAGCCTGAGTTACGGTGTTGCCGGCGCGAAACTCCCGATAGAGTTCGTTGAGCGTGGGTGACCGAAACGCGCGATACGCCGAGCCACGCATTTTCCAATTGCCTAACGCGTACACAAAACCGGCCGAGGGGTTCAGGAACTGATTGCCCAGGCCGGTGTATTGATGGCGCGCGCCCAGGAAGAAGCGCATCTGTTTCCAGCGAAGATCGGTCTGCGCAAATTCCCCGTGCTGCAGGATGGTGCCGCCTCCAAAGCGCCGGCCTGTGGGGAAAATGGCATCGGTTGAGAATCCGCGATTCTGATTCACATCGGCGCCGGCGGCAAAATTCCAATCGGAGGCATGGTGGTTCCAAAGCAGGTCGGCGCCGTTGCCGTTTGCAGGAACCGTTTGACCGCTGGTGAGGCGCTCCGTGTTGCGGTCCGCTGCTACCGCGGAGAACGTGCTGTGATATTGCTGCTGCGAACGAAACGCTAGGAAAGAAAACTCGTCATGCGTTAGACCTTCGACGAAGTGCAATGACGCCGTCCCGAGGCCTGTCGAATTGTGCGTGGCCACGGTTCCGTTTTCGCGGTCTTCCGCCAACATGTTCAATTCGGCGAAGAGCCGGTGCGTTCCTGAAAAGGTATCGAAGCGAAAATTGCCCGTCACGAATTCCACATTGGCCCGCTGATCGACCGCGCCGCGAACGGTGGCCGGTACGACGAAGTAACCATCGGTGCGATAAGCGCGAGCGGAAGCGGAAAGCGCAAAGTTGCGCCACAAGTTGGAAGCGCTGGCCCAGAGATCGCGCGAACCCTGGGTGCCTCCTTCGAAGCCGCCATAGGCATGGAAGCGATCTGCTTCGCGGCTGAACAGGCCGATGGCTCCGCCCATGGCCTGATCGCCGAAGACACTGGTGGAAGCGCCTCGCGAGATCTCGACGCGCCGCAAATCTTCGGGCGGAAAGCGCGTCCAATAGACCCAGCCACCGAACGGGTCGTTCATAGGAGTGCCGTCCCATAGCACCAGCGAGCGGCTGGCTCCGGAACTGCCGATGCCGCGCAGCGAAACGCCCTGCGTGGTGGGGTTGGCAACCACGCTCGAAGTGCGGCGGAAGAGTGAGAAGCCCGGCACTTCGCGCAAACGGTCGTCAATGTTCACGCCCGGCGTCCGGGCCAGATCGTGACCGGAGATCTCGCTGATGTTGGCCGGCGTTTCGGTCACTACGTTCTCGACCACTGTGATGGATGATCGCACCGGTTCAGGAACCACGCTGGGCAGTGGCGGGGTCTGCGAAAAGAGCGGCGTGATCGACCACCATGCGACCACCGCGATTCGGGAAATCCGAGCGGTCCGATGAGTTGCTGAAGTGGATCTGGAACGCGGCATCATCGTGATCGGTTGTGGTTGCGCGCCCTGCAAGCGGTTCGGCAAGAGCAAGAAACTTCAGCATAGCGTAGCGATCGTCCTGCGCCGCGAAGCCCTGTGAAACAAGAGACACCACTCGGCGATGCTGTTCGGAAAGTTCCCAGAGCAAAAATGCGCAGCATTCCACTGCTCTTTCAAACCATTCCGGCGTGGGCGAGCCGGCGCGATCCAGGAAAATTTCGATGGCACCCAGATCTTCACTCGCGTACTCGCGGACTTGCAGGCTGCCGGTATGGGCAGAGCTTTTCCAATCCACATGGCGCGCGTTCTCGCTCGAGACATAGGGCCGAATGCGGTAGAGATCGGCACCCTGACCGCGGTGTTCTTGCGCCGTTTCACCGAGCACGCCGTGGAGCAGCGCTTCAAAGCCCGGTTGCGGATCGAGGCAGGGGTACACGAGCGTATCCTTGCGAAGCTTCACGCGCGCCGTCTTTTCGAGAAAGCCGAAGGGGAAACGAGTGGAAAGCACGAACAGATTTTCACGGTGGGTGCCTCGACGGGGAAAGACAACCTGTACCGCCTCATCGGCGGTGCGGCGACCGGGGAGCACGGGGAAGTAGAGCGGCTCTGGAAGCACGGAGTTCGCTCCTTCCGAGGCGAGGTGTATGGAGAAAGACGGAATGAGCCACTTGCTATTGCGAAGGCGCATGCGCGCGGCGGAGGGCCTTCGCGCGGAGACATGGTCGGGCAGGATCAGTTCCAGTTCGAGGCCGGCTAACACCAGCTTGCTGATCAGGCCGGATACCAGCAGCGTGGCCAACATGGACGCCACAATCAGGAATAGCAGGTTGTTCGCGGAAACCAGTGCGGCCGTGCCCACCAACACAAGAGCGATGGCGAATAAGATGCCTCCGCGCTTGACGCGATACCGGATTCTTGCCCAATCGCGAAATGTCACCTGTTGCCATACTGGAACGAAATGGCTTACAAGTCTATCGACAGTTACGGCGTGATTGGGGATCTGCATACAGCGGTGCTGGTGGGCGTGGATGGGTCCATCGATTGGGCCTGCTTCCCGAACTTCGATAGCCCGAGCGTTTTCGGCGCGATTCTGGATGAGGCCAAAGGCGGGCATTTCAAGATCTGTTCGACACGCCAAGGCAAATGCAAGCAGATGTACTGGCCTGACACGAACGTTCTGGTAACCCGCTTTCTGGATCCGGACGGTGTAGGTGAGGTGGTGGATTTTCTGGTGATAGGTGAAGTGGGCCGGCCGTGGCGGGAACTGGTGCGCCTGGTGCGCTGCGTAAAAGGGACGATGCGGTTCCGGATGGAGTGCGCGCCGCGATTCGATTATGCCCGCGAGGAACATGCGACGGAGTTGAATGGCCGTTGCGCGGAATTCAAGGCGATGGTGGACGGCTGTGAGGCGCGGATGGACTTGCTGGCGTCCATCGAGCTTGAGGTGCTTGAGGGGACTGTTGCGGCATGTGAGTTCGAGCTGCACGAAAATGAATGCGCCACCTTTGTGCTGCGCTTCGGCGAAAAGCGGCTGGAAGCAGTGCCCGGGGAACTGAACAAGTGGGCCGATGCACAGATGCAAGGCACCATCGCTTATTGGAAAGCATGGGCGGGGCGTTGCAAGTATCAGGGGCGCCGGCGCGAGATGGTGGTGCGTAGCGCGCTGGCGTTGAAGCTGCTTACCTATGCGCCTACGGGAGCGATTGTCGCAGCGCCCACCTGCAGCCTGCCCGAGGTGCTGGGCGGTGAGCGGAACTGGGACTACCGCTATACCTGGGTGCGGGATGCGGCGTTCACGGTGTTCGCCTTCCTGAGGCTGGGCTACCAGGATGAAGCCACGGCCTTCATGGACTTCATCCACGGAATCTGCAAGACCGATCAGGAGACGGGGCCGATTCAGGTGATGTATCGAATTGATGGTTCGGCCGAGTTGAAGGAGTTTACGCTTCCGCATCTGGAAGGCTACAAGCAATCGAGTCCGGTGCGCGTGGGCAACGCGGCGGCGAACCAACTGCAGCTGGATATCTACGGCGAGTTGATCGATTCCATCTACCTGTACAACAAGTACGCGCAGCCCATCAGTTGGGATTTGTGGATTAATGTGCGCGGCATGCTGGATTGGCTTTGCGACAACTGGGAGAAGCCGGACCACAGCATTTGGGAAGTGCGCAACGGGCCGCAGCAATACACCTATTCGAAGATGCAATGCTGGGTGGCTCTGGACCGAGGGATACGCATCGCGCGGAAACGCAATCTGCCGTTTCACTTCGAGCGCATGCTGACGGAGACGCATCGCATCTACGAGACGATCATGGAAAAGGGCTGGAGCGAGAAGCTGCAGAGCTTTACGCAGACCTTCGACAACGATGCCGCCGACGCTACCAGCTTGCTGTTTCCGCTGATGCTGTTCACCGCGCCGCGCGACCCGAGAATGATGTCGACTCTGGAGCGGGTGCGGAAAGAGCTGGTGAGCGACAGCCTGGTGTACCGGTACAAATCGGCCGATGGGCTGAAGGGTGAAGAGGGCACGTTCAGCGTGTGTACGTTCTGGATGGTGGAGGCTCTTGCGAAAGAAGGCAAGGTGGATGAGGCGCGGCTGGTGTTCGAAAAGATGCTGACGTATGCAAACCACCTGGGATTGTACGCCGAAGAGATTGGGCCGTCGGGCGAGGCGATGGGCAACTTTCCGCAGGCGTTCACGCATTTGGGATTGATCTCCGCCGCATTTACGCTCGACCGGGCTTTAAACGAATAGACGCGATACTATACTTTCCATGCGATTGGCAGCGGTATTGTTGGTGGGACAGATGCTTACAGCGGCGCCTTACCTGATGTACGTGGGGAGTTACACCCAAAAGACTAGCAAGGGCATTTATGCGTGGCGCTTCGACCCCGCAAAAGGCACGGCAACGCCTCTGGGCCTGATGGCGGAGACGCCCAGCCCTTCGTGGCTGATTCAAAGCCCGAACAAGCCCGTGATCTATGCCGCGAACGAGCTGAGCGATTATCAGGGCCTGAAAAGCGGGGCCGTGAGCGCGTGGGAAATGGACCACGCCACGGGAAAGCTGAAGCGCTTGAGCATTGCGCCTTCGCGCGGGGATGGGCCCTGCCACCTGGCGGTGGATGGCGACGGCAAGTTCGTGTATGTCGCAAATTACGGTGGGGGCAGCGTGGCGCGGTATCCGGTCAAGCTGGATGGGTCGTTGGGTGAATCCGACAAGCTGGTGCAACACCCGCCGAATGCGCATGCTCATGCGATTACCGTGGCTCCGGATAACAAGAGCCTGCTGGTGAACGATCTGGGAATGGACCAGGTGATTACGTACGATCTGGAGTTGAACAAGCTGGGAGAGGTGACCGGCAAGAAAGGCGCGGGGCCGCGGCATTTGGCGCTTGCTCCTTCGCACAAGTTTGCGTATGTGATCAACGAACTGGAATCTTCCGTGGGCGCTTATAAATATGACGGCCGCATGTTAACGCCGATGGGAAGCAATGTTTCTTCGCTGCCCGCGGGCTTTACCGGAAAGGATAGCTCCGCCGAAATTGTAGTGCATCCTTCGGGCAAGTTTCTCTATGCATCGAACCGCGGCGCGGATACGATCGCCATGTTCCGTATTCAAAAGGACGGTTCGTTGAGCGCGGCTGAACAGATGACGTCGGGCGGCAAGGCTCCACGCAACTTTGCCTTGGACCCGAGCGGCAACTGGATGCTGGTTGCGAACCAGAATACCGATAACATCGTGATCTACAAAGTGGACAAGCGGACGGGTAAGCTGACCGCGACCGGCAATGAACTGAAGACCAGCATGCCGGTAAGCATTCTGTTCATTCGTTAACGTTGCCGATCTTGTCACGCAGTTCACGCGCCAGGTCGTCGACGGCGGTGTTCTGAGTGAGCTCCTGAATCTGCGGATCGCTTGCAGGATCTTCGATGCCCATGCGCTCGCACATGATGGCCAGCGTTTGCAGAATCTTGGTGACTTCCTTTTCGGCCAGAAGGTTGATCTGCAGGTGCAGGTGATCGCGCTCATCGGCACGCTGCGCCATGCGGTTTTGCTTCATGAGAACGAAAGTGGCAAGCAGCACTGCTTCGCACGATACGACGGTGGCGAGCATGACGTACGGGTAGGGATCGAAGGCCGGCAGGAAGGAAATGACGCCCAGGTTGAGGATGGGCCAGAGGACGAAGACGGCAAGATGGATGAGAACGAATGTCAGGCTACCTGTGAAATCGGCGATGGTGTCGACAACGCGATCAAGGCGTGTGCGCCGCTCCAGGAACTGCTGTTCCATGTTGGCGACCGCGTCGATATTGTCGCGGATAACGGTACTGGGGTGGGACATTTACTTGGGCTTGGAATCCTGCCAACCTTCTTTGGCGGATTTGGCCGCTTCCTTGATTTTCTCGCCAGCTACCTTGGCGGCCTTCTCCGTTTTGTCAGCGGCGACGTGGGCCATTTTGCCGGCTTTGTAGGCGGCGTCATCGGCGTCGGTTTTGACGCGTGAATCGGAATCGGTATGCGCGCAGCCGGAGGCAACGAGGCAGGCGAAAGCGAGGATGGCGGCAGAAAGTTTCATTCGTCTCATTATGATGGAGGGATGCCTATGACGGTATTCGTAACCGGCGCAACAGCCGGGTTTGGGGGTGCTATCGCACGCCGGTTTGCACAGGACGGAGCGCGGGTGATCGCGACGGGTCGGCGCGCCGACCGATTGGAGAAGCTGGCGCGCGAGATAGGCACAGACCGCGTGAAGACGCTAGAGTTCGACGTTCGCGACAGGCCTGCGGCGGAGCGCGCGATTGCCGGGCTTACGGCCGAGTGGGCCGAGATTGACGTGCTGGTGAACAACGCCGGCCTGGTGTTGGGACGAGAGCGGGCCCACCA
>Ga0123338_10001355_pt1 | contig 23788 bp, 21 predicted proteins | sample grotaG_FD_89793 | JGI IMG/M metagenome (GOLD analysis project Ga0123338, IMG submission 89793) | Glacier valley bacterial and archeal communities from Borup Fiord, Nunavut, Canada, to study Microbial Dark Matter (Phase II) -... | ecosystem: Environmental > Aquatic > Freshwater > Ice > Glacier ...
GTGAAGAACGCGACCAGCTCGTGGTCGCCGGTGCGCAGGTTGCCGAGGAACACGCGCTGGACGCCGCCGCGATGCAGCGCCTGCACCTCGAGCGGCGTGTAGAGGTAGCTGGCGACGACCTTGTCGTCGAGCTTGACCTGCACCGAGTCGAGCTCGAACAGCTTGCCGACATCCATCGAGACGAACAGCGCCACCTGGGTGTTGGCCGGAAACAGCAGCTCCTCTTCGAGCACGAGCAGGTCGCGGTTGATCTTGATGACGTCGCTCTTGACGTCCTGGATGCGGCCGTCGAGCGTCGCCGCCTCGGGGGCGCTGGCGGCGGCTGCGGGTGCGCTCGCCGAGAGCGCAGGGGCACTGGCGGCGAGCGCCGGCGCAGCCGCGCTGGCGGCAACGGCGGCGACGGGCGACACGGCGTCGGCGCCCCACGCCGAGGGCAGCGCCGCGGCAAGCACGCAGCCGAGCGCGGCGAGGAACAGGGGTCGGTTCGTCATGCGGAGGTCCATCAATAGGTGGCGGTCACGAACAGCTGCACGACGCTGGCGTTGAACGCGTAGGCGCCGCCGGTGCGCACGTCGGTGAAGTCGCTGTACTTGAAGTGCACGTACTCGTAGGCGCCGTTGAGCTTGACGTCGTACTTGCCCGGCACCTTCTTCACCGTCCACGACAGCTTGGCGCCGAGGCCGATGCTGTTGAAGGTGCTGAGCTGGCGGTTGCGCGACACGAACACCGTCTCGGTCTGGGCGTTGTCGCTGTAGAAGAGGGCGTGCTTCTGCGTGTAGTAGCGCAGGAAGGTGTCGGCCAGGAAAGCGTCGCCGAAGTAGCGGCTGTAGCCGAGCTCGGCGGTGTGCGCCTTGATGTCCCAGGTGTCGGTGAAGTAGCGGTACGAAGCCTGGATGGAATCGCGCGAGCCGAGGTCGCCGATGAGCCGCAGCTTCATGGCGCGAGCCGAGCGGGTGCGCGGGTTGCGCTCGGGCACGAAGGCGCCGAACACGCGCGCCGACCGATACGGGCTGCCGAGGTAGCCGTCGTCGGACAGCGCTTCGACGTTGGCGCTCATGATCCAGCGCGGCGTCAGGATCTGGCTGATGCCGAGCCGGTACTGCCAGTGCCGCGCGGTGTCGGAGAACTCGGGCGCGTTGTGCTTGCCCACCTTGTCGGCGCCGCGCGTGAAGCCCAGGCTCACCGAGGTCATGCCCCCGAACACTTCCTGCGTCACGTCGACGCTGCCGGCGTTGGCCGTGTAGTCGGGCTCGCGGCTGGTGGTGGCGCCGATCGTGATCTGGGAGTCGCGGTAGACGTAGTCGGCGGAGAGGCCGAACTCGTTGCGCGTCTCCTTGTATTTGCTGGCGGTGGTGACGACATCGATCGAGGCGTTGCTGACGGCGTCGAGGTAGTAGGTGCCGGTGAGGGCGAAGCGGTCGGCGATGTTCTTGCGAACGAGCAGCGCCGGCCCGTAGGCGTTGACGCCGCCGCCGCTGTACGTATGGATCAGCGCTTCGGCGCGGTCTTCGGGGAGGTCGATGGCGTGTGCGGCGGTGGCGCCGAGCAGGCCGCCGACGAGGGCGGCGAATCGGGCCATGAGCGATCGCAACAGGCGAGATCCTTCGCTGCGCTCAGGATGACCGTGGCGGTGGTCGGCGCGGCGGTCAGTTGCAGCCACAGCCGCCTCCCTGCACACCGGTGGCGCCGCGCGCACCCTCGCGGACGTCGCGGATGTGTTCGACGTGCTTTTCCGCGAGGCTGCCGCGCGAGAACTTCATGATCGGGTCGGCCAAGCGCTCGCGCTCGTAAGGCTTGACCCAGGGCTCGATCGGCTTCAGCGCACAGCCGCCGAGCAGCGCCAGCGACAGAGCCGCGACGACAAGGCGCCTCATTTCAGGAGCTCCCGGACCTGCTTGTCGTAGGTGTCTTCGTAGCCGCTGAGGTAGCCGCGGTGCACGTAGCGGACCTTGCCGTCGCGGTCGACGATCACCGTCGACGGCATCGTGCTCAGGTCGTAGAGGCGGCTGACCTGCTTGTCGGTGTCGAGCAGCACCGGAAAGCGCACGCCGAGCTTGGCGGCGACGGCTGCAGCGTTGCGGGTGTCGTCGTCGACGTTGATGCCCATGAGCACGAAGCCCGACGACTTGTACTTGTCGTAGAGGCGGTCGAGGTGCGGCATCTCCTGCCGGCAGGGCCCGCACCAGGTCGCCCAGAAGTTGATCATCACGACCTTGCCGCGCTGCTCCTGCAGGCGCATGTTCGGGCCGCCCATGGTGTGCAGCGTGAAGTCGGGTGCCGTCGACGACGGCGCGATCGCGGCGACCGCAGTGCCGGCCACGAGCACGGCCAGGCTCGTGGTGCGGCGCAAGGTCGCGGCGAAAGAGAAGTTGGCGGTGCTCATGATCAGAAGAAGAACGAGAGACCACCGGTCAGCTCGAGGTTCTGCGTGCTGGTGCGCTTGCCGAGCAGGTCAAGCGAGAACACGTGGTCGCGCATGTCGACCTGCAGCGCCGCCCAGTCGGCGAGGAAGACGCGATAGCCGAAGCCGAAGTTGAGGGTCGGCCGGCGCTGCACGTCGATCTTCGTGCTGCCGACACCGGCGATCACGTAGAGCGCCCCCGGTCGGGCCCAGCGGCGGCCGATGAAGACCTCGCCGGGCAGCAGGTTGTAGCCGAACGAGAGGTTGTAGTAGGCGAGCTTGGGCTTCTGGGTCGGGAAGATGCCGCCCGGCAGGATCTGCCGGAACAATTCGTCGTCCACCTTGCTCAGCGCGTAGACGCCCTCGACGAAGAAGTCCTCGGTGATGTGATAGCCGAGGCGGACGCCGCCGACCGCGTTGGCGCCGAAGTTCTGCGTCGAGTAGGTGCCGCCGAAGAGGCCGATCTCGAAGTCGTTCGACGGGAACTTCGGCACCCGCACGTCGCGGCGGTCGACCTCCGGCACGACGACCTGGTTGTCGGTGTTCGGTGCCGGGTCGGCCGCGTTCGCGCCGGCCGAAACGGCGGCCAGGGCGACGGCGAAAAGGGCGCTGCGCAGTGTTCTTGTGTTCATGGGGGTAGCGTCAGAAGAAGAAGGAAACGCCGGCCGTAATGGCGTGGTACTCGGTGGTGCGGGCATCGCTCACGAAGGCGGCATAGAGCGTGTAGTCGGCGCGCAGCACGAAGCGCTCGCTGAGGTGGAAGCGGGCACCGAGCGTGGCGTTGGCGAGCTTGGCACGGGTGGTGGTAGCGCCGATCAGGCTCGGGTTGGGGAAGTTCGTGAACTGGCCCACGCCGACGCCGAGAAACGGCGAGAAGCGGCGGTCCGACCACGGCTCGGCGAGCACGTTGAGGTGCCAGAAGTCGGTGCCGGAGAACACGCCCTGGACCTGGCCGATGGTGGCCTCGACGCTCAATGTCTCCGAGAGCCGGGCACTGGTCCAGAGCTTGAGCATCGGCTCCGACTTGAAGCGGCCGTAGGCGACGCCGAGCTGCACGCGCCGGCTCAGGTAGTCGTCGAGCAGCACGTCGCGGAAGGTCTTCTTCACGCCACCGGCGGTGAGCGTCGACTCGAGCTGGCTGCGCTCGACCCAGCCGACCTTGCCGCCAACGCTCCGGACCCTGAACCAGTCGGTGTGGCGCAGCTCGATCGCGATGGTCTCGTCGCGCGGCACCGTGAAGAAGATCGGAAAGCCGCGGCCCGGCCCGGTGCGAAGCTCGAGATAGGAGTCGGTGACCTGCAGCCGCTCGCCTGCTGCTGGCGTCTCGGCGGCCTCGGCACCGGAGACGCCGAACAGCGCGGCGACGAGTGCGATCGCGGCGAGCCAGCCGAACACGGTGAGGGCCAGGTTCAAGACCTTGTGCATCCTGCCGCGGGCGGTCGGAGCCATCGCCGTGCTCATTGCGTGTTGCACGTGCCCGCGACCGGATCGGGCGGCGTGAACATCGTGTAGGTGGCGGTGCTGAACTCGTCCTGGCCAAGCGGCGCCGGGTGCGTGATCCAGTACTTGATGAGCCTGGCGTTGGGATCGGTCTCGCTCGGGAAGATGAGGCCGCCGCCGTGCAGCACGCCGAGCAGCAGCGGCTTGGCGAGCAGGCGGCTCTGCGCCGTCGAGCCGAGCACGACCTCGCCCTGCGCCGAGTAGAAGTTCTTGTAGATGTCGGTCATGCGGATCGCGTCGGGCGTGTTGGCGGCGTTGGTCAGATCGACCGGCTGCGCCGCGCCGACGACGCGAAAGGCGCCGCCGGTGCCGGTCACGGTGTCGTGGCAGCCCGAGCCGGCACAGGTGTTGGTCGAGGTCGTGCCGTTCAACTGGATCTGCAGCTGCGCCACGAAGATCGGGTTGATGCACTTCTGGAAGTAGGCGAAGGCCAGGTGCTGGCCGCCGGCGCCTGCCGGGTTGTCGACCGAGGCCGGGTTGCTGAAGGGGTTGCCCGACGAGCCGCCACCGCAGCTCGCGAGCGCAGCCACGGCGACGACACCGATCGCCTTCGTGAGCGCGGAAGTCGCGGCCTTCAGCATCCGGTCGCGATCCACGCGGCGAGGGTGTTGTACTTGGCGCTGCCGACCGGGATCACCGCCGGTGCCGGCGCCGAGGCCGGGCCGGCGACGGCGCCGATCGGATGCGGTGCCGTCGACGGCTTCTTCAGCAGGTAGTTCGAGGCCGGGTTGCAGGCGTTCGAGATCATCGTCAGCGTCACGTTGTAGTCGCCCTCGGCATCGCCGGTGAGGACGAAGCGGTTGTTGCGGAACGAGGTGCCGACCGGCACCGCCGAGCGGCTGCTGCCGATCGCCTGGTGGCAGGCGGCGGCGCAGGTCGAGCGCAGGATCGGCATCACCTGCGACACGAAGGTCGCCTGGCTGAGGCCGTTCAGGGTGCGCACGTTGGCGCCGGGGTCGAAGGCGTCGTTGTAGTACTTGCCGCCGAGGTCCATCCACTCGGCGACGACGCGCTTCTCGGCCGCGTTGAGCATCGTGCCGTGGTCGGGTGCCGAGGCCGGCGGGCTCGGGTGGGCTGTGCGGGCGCCGCCGCCGGCCATCAGCGCTTCGCCGAACATGATCTCGGCGAGCCGGCTCTTCCTCGCCAGGCCCAATGCCTCGCCTTCGCTGGCCGCGGTGTCGACGAGCGCCGGGCCGCGCTCGATCACGATCACGCCTTCCTCGATGCGCGTGCGCGGCAGGCCGGTCACGGGGTCGAGCACCGGATCGCCGAGCATCAGTTCGTCGTACGAGCTGGTCCGGCCGCTGCCGCCGAGCGTGGCCGAGAGGTCGAGCTTGTCGGGGTCGTTGTGGCAGTTGGTGCAGGTGTTGGCGCCGCGCGCACGCGTCCAGATGGTGGCGACGTGCTCCGGGTAGTTGACGATGCCGTTGACCGGCACCGCCGTCTGCAGGTCGTCGGCGGCACTCGCATTGCCGGTGTAGCGGACCGCGATCGCCCCGCGGCCGACGACGCCGGGCTTGCTCGTGTCGGCCCAGAAGTCCGCGTACATCATGTCGGCGACGAGGCGCAGCGCCGTCGGGTCGAGGCGCGTCCGCGTCGACGCCATCGTCTCGCCGGACAGGTGGGCGCTGGCGAGCCGATGGCGTCGACGCGGACGCGCCTCGACCCGACGGCGCCGGAGTTGAGCGCGCCGCCGCGGCGCGGGCTGTGGCAACCGTCGCAGGTGCGCCGTTCGCCCGGTCTCACCTGAATCCAGTTGGTGTGGGTCTGGAAGGCGCGGCCCTTGGCATCGATCACGGCGAGCGCGATCGGCGTGTCGGCCGGCACCTGCAGCTTGAACGAACCGTCGGGCTCGATCGGCGCATAGCCGAGGATCTGCTGCATCTCGAACTCGGTCTCGCCGATCGCGCTGCGCATGCCGGTCATGCCCGACGGCGGCGCCACCGCACGCACAGCGCGCACGAAGCGCGCCGGCGCGCAGTTGTAGGCGGCGTCGGCCGGGTCCTTCATGCGCACGATGTCGGCGACCTGGGCCCGCGTGTCGGTCGGGTCGCTCGGCGCCTTCTTCGGGATCGCGGTCGTGCAGCCGGCGGGCAGGTCGGCGGCGGTGAGCACCGAGTCGCCCATGCGGCCGAGGCCGTCGGTGTCGTAGACGCTGCGGACTTCGAGCAGGCCGAGGTTCTGCGCCGCGAGCGCCGGGTCGACGTTGGTCGGCGAGGTCGCGTTCGGCTCGGTGCGCGCCTGGATCGCGACCGGGTGCGTGTTCATCATCCCCGCCGGCGGTGCCGCGACGATGAGGAAGGTCTGCAGCTTCGGGTCGAACATGTAGACCGCGTACGACGGCGGCACGTTGGCCTGCAGCGTGTCGGCCACCTCGTCGGCGACGAGGCGGTTGCCGTCGCCGATGCGGGCCATCTCCGCTGGCGTGAGCGTCGCGCACGAGACGATGACGGCGGCGCGGCTTACCTCGCACGGCGTGTACGAGACGAGGACGCGATCGGTGCCGTCCCAGAGCGGATACGGCGTGGTGACGCGGCCGTATTGCGAGACGCCGCCGCCGAAGTTGAGGAGCTGCGCCGTCGCCTGCTTCTGGCCGCCGATCGGCGGCACGGTGGCGTTGGCCGGCGTGTTCTGCTCGGAGTAGTTGGCGGCGTCGATGAAGACCAGGGCGCCGCCCTCGTGGGTGCGCGACAGCGGCATCAGATCGGAGGCGACGAAGCCGGCGTACGGGCCCTTCGGGTCCATGTCGCGCGGGTGCAGGAAGCTGTTGCCGTCGCTGTGGGCGCCGTAGAGAACGAACAGGTCGGTGCCGTCGGGCTTGGCGCGGAACACCTTGAAGTGGTTGCGGCCGCCGACGTGGTCCCAGCGCGAGAACATGATGTCGCCGTTCTGGCGCACCGTCGGGCTGCGGTCGTGGCTCTGGTTGAACGAGATCTGCTCGACGGCGGTGCCGTCGGCGGCCATCGTGTGCAGGTTGAATACGCGCTCGCGCTCGTACTCGTCGAGCGCGAAGTAGGTGTGGCCGAGCGCCTGGTTGAGCTTCGACTTGGTCTGCCGGTTCGAGGTGAACACGTAGCCCTTGCCGGCCGGCAGGAAGGCCGGGTCGACGTCGTCGTCGTCGGTCGACGAGGTGACGCGCCGGAACGTGCCGCCGGCCAAGCCGCCCGTCGTCATGTCGTATTCCCAGATGTTCCAGCGGCCGGTGCAGGCCGGCACCGCGGGCGTGCCGATGGTCGCGGTGTTCGAGGCCGGACAGCGCATCGCGAACGCGATCTTCTTGCCGTCGTACGAGACCTCCGGGCCGGAGGCGTCGCCCTTGCCCTGCGTGAAGCGAGCGGTCATGTTGTGCTCGATGGCACTGGCCGACGACTTCTCGCGGATCATGAGGTCGCCACCGGGCGCGCTCGGGCCGCCGTTGGTGGGGTTCTGGCCGATCGTGTTGACGCGCTGGGCATAGGCGATGGCGACATCGCCGTTCACCGTCACCGTCGCGTCGCCGCTGCTGCTGCCGCTGCCGCAGCCGGCCAGGAGGACGGCCGCGGCGGCAGATGCGGCAATGGCGATGCGAGCTTCGATACGGTTCATGTCGGCCTCCTGATCTTGTTCATGTCGGCGACGCGAGACCGCTCGAGAAATGCAGCGCGCCGGCGGCATCGACGACGATCGCGTCGACGCCGCGCTGCGCCTCGACGAGCGCCAGGCCGCGCCCGGCGCCGAGCACGAACACCGCCTTCGACAGCGCCTCGCTGGTGAGGCCGTCGTCGGCGATCACGGTGACGCTGTGCACGCCCTGCGGCGACTCGCCGGTGGCCGGATCGATGAGGTGATGGAAGCGCGTGCCGCCTTCGTCGAAGCAGCGCTCGTAGTCGCCCGAGGTCGAAATCGACGCGTCTTCGAGCGGCAGCATCGCCACCACCTCGCTCTCGGCGCGGCGCGGGTGGCGCACGCCGATCATCCAGGGCCGGCCGCGGCGGTCGCCGACGACGCGGCTGTCGCCACCGGCGCTGACCATCGCGTGGCGAATGCCGCGCCGCACCAGCAGAGCCGCGGCGTTGTCGACGGCATGGCCCTTGGCGAAGCCGCCGAGGTCGATGCGCATGCCGGGCCGATGGAAGCGGACGGTGCCGGCGCGCCGGTCGAGCTCGAGGTGGCGCCAGCCGACCGCAGCTTGTGCCCGCGCCAGCGCGGCTGCATCGGGATGGACGCGGGCGCGGTAGTCGTAGAGCTGGCCGGCGGCCGCATAGGTGATGTCGAAGGCGCCTTGCGTCAGCGCCGAGAACGTGGCGGCGCGCGCCAGCAGCGTCGTCATCTCTTCGCTCAGCGCAACGGCGACGCGACCGGCATCGCGGTTGATGCGCGACAGCTCCGAGTCGGCCTTGTGCGGGCTCATGGCGCGGTCGATGCGATGCATCTCGGCCATCACGGCCGAGGTCGCGGCCTCGGCAGCGGCCGCATCGTCGCTCCACAGCTCGGCGCGGATCGCGGTACCCATGATGGCTTCTTCGCAAGCGTGCCAGCGGCCCTCGCGCGGCCTCGCAAACGACCACGGCTCCGCCGCGGGCCGACGATCGGGTCGGCCGATGGACGCTGAGCCGTGGGCAAGTGCTGGCACTTCGGGTGCGCTTTCGTGGCGAGCCGGCGACGAATGGATACACGTGCCGGCTCCGACCTCCGTACGCAGATCACGTGCCCATGGGTGGGCTGCTTGCGGGCGGGTCTCGAGCACGGGTTTTGTAATTCGCGAGGAACGATGTCACGCACTCTAGGTGCGGCCCCGGTCGCGAATTGCGCGCGTCTGCGTGCAGATGCTTCAGATGTGAAGGCGCGAAACAGCGCCTTCGGCGCCGCTCGCTAGGTCGCGAACAACGCGCGGATGCGCTCGGGTGCGCCCTTGCGCAAGCGGCCCGCCACCGCCACGGAAGCCGGCCGCGCCAGCATCGCTGCGAAGGCGGCGCCGACGTCTGCCGCCGTGGTCTCGCGGATGCGCGCCGCGAGCGCGGCGCGCGAGCGGACGCGGCCGAACGCGAACACATCGAGCGCGGCCTGCTCGAGCCGGCGCGACGGCCGCTCGTGGTCGCGCAGATGGCGCACCGCGATCTGGTTCCTGGCCCGCTCGAGGTCGACCTCGCCGACCTTCTCGGCCTGCGCGATCAACAGCCGCCGCACGGCGACGAAGAACTCGTCGACGTGCTCCGGCCCGGTCGAAGCCTCGATCACGAACTGGCCCGACAGCTCGCCGATCTCGGCCGTGCAGTCGGCGTGATAGACGAGGCCGCGGCGCTCGCGGATCTCGTCGAGCAGCGGCGAGCTCATGCCCTCACCGAACAGCGCCGCGGCGACGACGCCGACATGCGGGTCGGCGCCGTGCAGCGTCGCGATCGGGTAGCCCATGACGATGTGGCTCTGGCTGGTGCCGGCCTGCACGCGCGACGCGACGCCGCCGACATAGCGCGGCGCTGCTACTGCGTTGTCCGCGCCGCGCGCCATCGAGCCGAACGCCGCCTCGGCGTCGCGGACCACGGCAGCAGCATCGACGTTGCCGGCGACGGCGACGACGACGTTGGCGCCCGTGTACTGCGCCGCGACGTAGCCGAGCAGCTCGTCGCGCGAGAAGCGGCCGATGTTGAGGCGGCTGCCGATCACCGGCTGCGCCAGCGGGTGGTCGCCGAACCAGGTCTTGTCGAACAGCTTGTCGGCGGTCGAGAGCGAATCTTCGTCGTCTTCCATGACCTCGTGGAGGATGACCTGGCGCTCCCGTTCGAGCTCGTCGGCGGGAAACGTGCTGTTGCGAACGATGTCGCCCAGCATCGCGATGAAACGCCCGGCATCGTTCGCCATGCCCCGCATGTGGTAGGCGGTGTGGTCCTTGTCGGTGTGGGCGTTGACCTCGGCACCGAGCCGCTCGGCGTCGAGGTTGATCTGCTGGCAGCTGCGCGCGTGCGTGCCCTTGAACGCCATGTGCTCGACGAAGTGGCTGATGCCGTTCAGGCGCCGGCTCTCGTGGCTGCTGCCGGTGCGGATGAAGATGCTGACGTTGACCGTCTGCAAAGCAGGCAGCGGGATCACGAGCACACGAACGCCGTTGGCGAGCGCGTGGACGATGCTGTCGGGGTCGGGCGCGAAGGCGTGCGGGAGGGTCGGCATGGGGCCGGGATTGTCGCCGCCGGCGCGCAACCCTGCGACAGGGCATGGCGATTGCCGCGCGTCCCCTCACCTTGCTGCCCGAGGATTCTCCTCATGCTCTCTGCATCCGCCACCGCCCTGCCGCGGCCGACGATCGTCGTCATCGACGACATTCCCGACCTGGTCGACTCGGTCGTCATGCTGCTGGAGATGTCGGGCTACGACGCTTTCGGCGAGACCGCCGGCGCCAGCGGCGTCCGCAAGTCCACCGAGGTCGGCGCCGAACTCGTGGTGCTCGATTTCCTGCTGCCGGAGATGAACGGCGCCGAGATCGGCACCGCGCTGCGGGCCGAGCCGTCGCTGGCGGCACTCAAGATCCTCATGCTGAGCGCGACCCCCGAAGCCATGGTGCGACATTCATTCACGGCCTACGACGGCTTCCTCGCCAAGCCGGTGTTCGCCGAAGACCTCCTCGCCGCCATCGACAAGTTGATCGGCAGCGGCACCACCTCACCGAGACTCCCATCATGACCAACGCCCTGCCACGCCGCGCCTTTCTGGCCTTCATCGCTGCCATGAGCGGCGCTGCCGGCGCCGCGACCCATCGCGGTGGCCGCAGCCGCGCGACAGGGGAGGCCCGACCGGTCGACGCCGCCGCCGCGGTCGAGCGACTCAACGGCGCCGCCGAACAGCCGCCTCTCACGGTCGGCAGCCACGGTGCGGCCGTGGTGCGAGCCCAGATCCTGCTCGACCGCGCTTGGTTCTCGCCCGGCGAGATCGACGGCCGCTTCAACGTCAACATGCGGCGCACCGTGGCAGCGTTCCAGGCCGCGCACGAGCTGAAGGCGAGCGGCCGCGTCGATGCCGCGACGTGGACGGCGCTGCAGGAAGGCGGCGCAGCGCCGTTCGTGGTGTACCGGATCAGCGCCGCCGATGCCGCCGGCCCCTATGCCCCGGTGCCGGCCGACATGATGGAGCGCGCGAAGCTGAAATCGCTCGGCTACGAGTCCATCGAGGAAGCGCTGGGCGAGCGCTTCCACATGAGCCCGGCATTGCTGCAGCGGCTCAACCGCGGCCAGCGCTTCGATGCCGGCGTCGACATCGTCGTCGCCGCTGTGTCCGGCCCGTCGGCGAAGCCGCTGGCGCCGGGCAAGGCGACCTCGATCGAGATCGACAAGTCGGACCGCATGCTGTTCGTGCGCGGCAGCGGCGACCAGGTCGTGGCCGCCTTTCCGATCAGCATCGGCGGGCCGCTCGATCCGCTGCCGGTCGGCCGCATGAAGATCGCCAACGAAGTGAAGAACCCGTCCTTCACCTACGACCCGGCGCTGCTCAAAGATGCGAAGCCAGGCACCGTCAAGACCGAGATCGCGCCCGGCCCGAACAACCCGGTCGGCAACATGTGGCTCGGCCTCTCGAAGCCGCATTGGGGCATCCACGGCACGCCGCGGCCCGAGCGCCTCGGCCGCGCCGAGACCAACGGCTGCGTGCACATGACCAACTGGGACGCGGAGCGCCTGTCGACGCTCGCCAAGACCGGCTTCGTGGTCGACGTGCGCGAATAGCGGCGTGAGCTTCCGGCTGCTGTTCTTCGCCGCTGCCGCCGCGCTCGCATGGAGCGTGCAAGCGGCCGAGTTGCCGCCGCTGCTCATCCCGGTCGACGGCGTCGCCGCCGAAGCGCTGCGCGACACGTTCGCGGAAGGCCGCGTCGGCCACCGTCACGAGGCTATCGACATCGCCGCGGCGCGCGGCACGCCCGTGGTCGCGGTGGCCGACGGCGTCGTCGTGAAACTGTTCAGGAGCGTCCCCGGCGGCATCACGCTCTACCAGTTCGACAGCGAGCGCCGGCACGCCTTCTACTACGCTCATCTCGATCGTTATGCCGACGGCATCAAGGAAGGCAGGGTGCTCAGGCGCGGCGACCCGATCGGCTACGTCGGCAGCACCGGCAACGCCTCGACCGCGGCGCCGCACCTGCACTTCGCGGTGTTCTTGCTCGGGCCGGAGAAGCAATGGTGGAAGGGCGAGGCGATCGACCCGTTCGCGGCGCTCGGCGGCGTCGAGCGGGCGACGGCGTCATCCGCGCCGTCGCCATCCGACGGTCCACGCTCGCGTCCGTGAACTCATGAAGCCCTGGCTATCGGCCCTCCTGCTCTGCCTTTGCGTCGGCAGCGCCGATGCCGCGCCGGAGACGCTGGTCCCTCTCTCCGACTGGAAGGTTGGTGTCGTCGACGGCCTCAGTCTGCGCTGTTTCGAGCTGGCGACGACCCCGCAGCTGCACTGGGAGCCTTGTGCTGCGAACTTCCCCCGCCAGCTGCCGGCCGGAACGGTGCGGGTGCTGGGCAACGAAAGGACATGGGCGGCGCTGTCGGCGGCGGGTGCCGACTTCTACGACGACGATGGCCGGCCGATGCGGCGCAGTCGACTGCGGTTCTTGCGCCCCGTGCGGCCGGCTGCTTCCGTCAACGGCGGTGCGTCGACGGAAGCCGAGGTCCTGCGGATCGACGACGGCAGGTACGTCATCGGCAATGCCGTCGACCCGGACAGCGGCATGGATGCGCCCATTGCCAGGACGCGTCGCCGAACCTCGCCGGATCGAGCAGCACGGCGAACAGGTTGTTGCGCAAGCCGCCGTCGCGCGCATGCGTCGGCGCGATGGTGCCGCCGCCGCTGAGCACGCCGGCGAGCAGCTCGGCGATGAAGCCGAGCGCGAGCCCTTGTGGCCGCCGAAGGGCAGGAGCGCACCGGGCGGATCGGCGAACAGCGACCTCGCGTCCCGGGTCGGCTCGCCCGCGCCGTCGATCAGCAGACCCGGCGGCACGGGGTCGCCGCTGGCGGCCATGAGCCTGACCTTGTTGGCGGCGATGCCGCTGGTCGCGTAGTCGAGCAGAAAAGGTGCGCGGCCTGCCGCGATGGGCGCGGCGAAGCAGACGGGATGGGTGCTGAGCCTGGCCTCGGCGCCGCCGAAAGGCGCGACGGTCGGCTACGGGCCGACGGGTCAGGAAGCAGGACCCTTCCGCGGCTGCGCGCTCGATCGCGGCGCCGACGGCCACCTTCCCTGCGTGCTGGCCGTAGCCTCGCCGGCCTTCGTATTCGAGAAGCGAACGCTCGTGGCGAACGAGCACCGGAACGGCAGCGGGGGCGCCGGCAGGGCGCTGCGGCAGCGCGGCGCGGTGATCAGCGACGGCGGAGCCGGCCGACCCATTTGCGCAGTTCGCTCAGCCACAGCACGCTGCTGGCCATCGCCGTGCACACCAGCCACTGCGTTGGCGACAGCGGTACCGTGCCAAACGCGATGTTGAGAAAGCCGACATGGACCACCGCGACCTGAAGCAGTGCCGACAGCGCGATGGCGCCCCAGAGCCAGCGATTCGCGAACAGGTTCCGGAACGCACTGGCACTGTCCGAGCGCGAGGCGAGGGAGACGAACAGGCTCGCGAAGACGAGCACGGTGAACCCCGCCGTGCGGGCGTTGCCGAGATCCTGGCTGCCTTCGATCAAGCCACCCGGAAGATAGAGATCGATGGTGAGCAGGGTCGCCACCGCGACGACAAGACCGACCTGGGCCACGTCGGGCCACATGCGGGCATCGATCAGGCGGTCGGTGGAGCGCCGGGGCTTGCCCGCCATCAGGTCGCCGACCGGCGGGTCGACACCGAGGGCCAGCGCCGGCCCCGAGTCCGTGACGAGGTTGATCCAGAGCAGCTGGGTGGCCAGCATCGGCAGCACCACGCCGGCACCGCCGGCGCCGTCCTTCAACCCCAGCACCTCCGCGCCGACGACGCCCAGGAATACCGTCAGCACTTCGCCGAGGTTCGACGACAGAAGGTAGCGCAGGAACTTGCGGATGTTGTCGAAGACGCTTCGGCCCTCGCGCACCGCCTCGACGATGGTGGCGAAGTTGTCGTCGGCGAGGATCATCCTGGCCGCCTGTCGGGTCACCTCGGTCCCGGTGATGCCCATCGCGATGCCGATGTCGGCAGCCTTCAGCGCCGGCGCGTCGTTGACGCCGTCGCCGGTCATGGCGACGACGTTGCCGTCGGCTTGCAGAACCGCCACGATCCGCAGCTTGTGCGCCGGCGCGACGCGCGCGAAGACCGAGGTCGCGCGCACCGCCTCGGCGAAGCGGGCGTCGCTCATCGCTTCGATGTCGGTGCCGGTCAGCACCGTGGCTTCGCCTTCGACGATGCCGAGGTCGGCGGCGATGCGCGCCGCGGTGCGGGGATGGTCGCCGGTGATCATGATCACGCGGATGCCCGCCCGCCGCGCTTCACCGATGGCCTTCGCCGCTTCTTCGCGCGGCGGGTCGATCATGCCGACGATGCCTGCGAAGATGAGGTCGTGCTCGAGGGCTTCGCCGGCATCGCGGTCCTCGGTCGCGTCGATCGGCCGGTAGGCGACTGCCAGGGTGCGCAACGCGGCGTCGGCCAGGGTGTCGACTTCGGCGTGCATGCGCGCTCGCATGGCGTCGTCGAACTCGACGATCGCCAGCCCCTGCCTCGCCCACCGGCAGCGGGCCAGAACCACGCCAGGGGCGCCTTTCGTGACGAGCACGACGCCGTCGCCGTGTTCGTGATCGACTTCCAGCGTCGACATCCTCTTGCGCTCGGCGGTGAACACGATCTCGCCGATGCGCTCGAAGCGCCGCTGCCGCCGTTCGTCGACACCGAGCTTGCGTTCGGCCACCAGGAATGCCGCCTCCGTCGGGTCGCCGTGGATCTGCCAGGCGCCTGCCGCGGTCTGGCGCAGCTCGGCGTTGCCGGCCAGGCTGCCGCCGCTGAGGGTCACGACCTGCTCCTCGCGCAGCGGACCGGCCGCCAGTTCGGCGCCGTCGTGCTCGACGCGACCGGCGGGCGAGTAGCCCACCCCCGTCAACCGCGTGCTTCCCGACACCGTGACGACGCGCTCGATCGTCATTTCGGCGCGGGTCAGCGTACCGGTCTTGTCGGAAGCGATGACCGAGGCAGAACCGAGCGTCTCCACCGACGACAGCCCTTTGACGATGGCGTGATGCCTGGCCATTCGCTGCACGCCGAGAGCGAGCACCAGCGACAGGATCGCAGGCAGCCCCTCCGGAACCGCGGCCACTGCGAGAGCGACGCCGAGCAGGAGCACGGGAGTGACGTCGGCGGCGCTGCGGATATCGGACAGCACGAGGATGGTGCCGACGACCACCACCGCAATGGCGACCACGGCCAGGCCGAGCATGCGGCCCAGGTGCGCGACCTCGACTTGCAGCGGCGTCGGCTGGGCCACGGTGGCGTCGAGCAGATGGGCGATGCGGCCTATCTCGGTCGTCATGCCCGTGGCGGTGACCACGGCGAGGCCGCTGCCCTGGGCGACGGCCGTGCCCTTGAACACCATGTTGAGCCGGTCGCCGAGGGCGACCGGCTCCGGCAGCGTGGCGGTGCTCTTGAGCACGGATTCGCTCTCGCCGGTGAGCGAAGCTTCCTGCACGCGCAGCGACGCGGCTTCGATCAGGCGGGCATCGGCGCCGACCGCGTCGCCCTCGGCCAGCACGAGGAGGTCGCCACGGACCAGGTCGGCGCTGGCGACGCGCGACGACCGGCCGCCACGCAACACCGTCGAGCTCACCGCGGTCATCTTCGCGAGCGCGGCGACGGCGTTTCCGGCCTTCGTCTCCTGGGCGTGACCCAACGCCGCGTTGAAGACCACGACAACGGCGATCACGATCGCATCGATCGGCCAGCCGACGCGCCCCTCCATGAGCCAGGCGACGAGCGCAATGGCGATGGCGACCAGCAGCAGGATGACGAGGGGATCCTGGAACTGCGCGAGGAACTTTCGCCATGCCGCGGCTTGCGGCACCGCGCTGAGCTCGTTGGCACCGTTCGCGGCCAGCCGGCGTGCCGCCTCCCGAACGGTCAGCCCGGCGTCGAGGTCAACACCGAGTTCGGCTGCGACCGCGCGTGCATCCGCAACCGACGGGTCACGCGACGCCTGGCGGTCGGCCACGGGCGGCTAAGCGCTGCGCCTACCGGATGAGAAGGACCGGCACCTTGCAGCTCGCCAGGACTTTCGTCGCGACCGAGCCCATGATCAGATTGGCCAGGTCGCCATGACCGCGAGCTCCCATCACGAGCAGGTCGAACCGGCCTTCCTCGGCCGTCTTGGCAATCGACTCGGCGGCATGTCCGATCGTGTGCACATAGGTCGCGTGAATGCCTTGCTGCTGCAGGAAGGCTCGAATCGGACGAAAGACGGTTTCGGCGTCGTCGTCGTAGAACCGGGTCACGACGTCGGCGGCCACGAAAGCTGCCGCCCGGTGCGGCACAGCGAGGACGGAATGGATGACGGTGTACTCGTGCCGTGCGCCGAGCCACTCGTCGTGAGCCGCCATGTAGGCCAGCATGCGCTTGGTGTATTCGCTGCCATCTGCAGCAATCAGTATCTTCATCGAATTCGACTCCCGGCAACGCGAGCGAGTAGCGTGCTCTTCGGCAGGGTCGCCGGTCTGTGCGGCAGCGAACATGTCGGCCGGCGCGCGGCCGATCGAGGCGAGGCCGGAGCCCTCAGGCCCGCGGCAAGGTCACCCGAAACGTCGTGCCGGCATCGGCCTCCGATCGCACGCTCACCGTGCCGCCGTGCGCGTGCACGATCTGCTCGACGATGTAGAGGCCGATGCCGAGCCCGACCGACGCACCGGAAGCGCGGCGGCCGCTGCGGAACGGATCGAAGATGTGGGGCAACAGGTCGGCCGGGATGACGCCGGCGTTGGCGACCGTGAAGCTCACCCGCTCCGGGTCCTGGCCCTCGAGCGACACGCGCACCGGCCCCTCGGCGTCACCGTGGCGAACGGCATTGCCGATCAGGTTCGACGCCACCTGGGCGAGTCGGTCGGCGTCCCACACGCCGCGGCCGTCGCCCTCGGCCCGCCACTCGATGGCACGCTCCGGCGCCGCCGCCTGGCATTCCTGAACGGCGCGCTGCAGCACAGCCGCGAGGTCCATCTCGGCGCGGAGCACAGCGATGCCGCCGGCCAGCCGCGCTCGCGCCAGATCGAGCAGATCGCCGATCATCCGGCTCATCCGCTTGCCGCTCGACTGGATGCGCACCGCGGCCTGGCGGCTGGCGTCGTTCTCGGCGCGACGCTCGAGGACCATGGCCGACATCAGCATGGCGCTGAGCGGCCCGCGCAGGTCGTGGCCGAGCATGGCCATCAGCATTTCCGACAAGCGCAGCGTTTCCGTGCGCTCGTGCAACTGGGCGGCGAGTTGCTGCTGCTGGCGGTGCAGCTGGAAGAAGACCTCGGCCTTGTTGGCGAGCACGCGCGGCTCGATCGGCTTGTGCAGGAAGTCGACGGCGCCACTTTCGTAGCCGCGGAAGATGCGGCGCTGGTCGTGCTCGCCGGCGGTCACGAAGATGATCGGGATGTGACGCGTGCGCTCGCTGCCTCGCATCAGCTCGGCGAGCTCGAAGCCATCCATCTCGGGCATGTGCACGTCGAGAAGGGCCAGCGCGAATTCGTGCTGCAGCATCAGCTCCAGGGCCTCTCGGCCGGAGCGTGCCTGCAGCAGCTCGAGGCCGTCGCGGCGCAGCAGCGCCATGAGAACGAGGAGGTTCTCCTCGAGGTCGTCGACGAGCAGGCACTTGACGGGCGGCAGCGCCGCCTCGGCAGCGCCAGCGGCGGGGGCGAGATCGTTCACGCGGCCTTTTCGCCGAGCGTCGCCAGCAGGCGGCCGATGTCGCCGATCGACATCACCAGGCTGGTCGGGTTGCGCTGCAACGCCGCCGCCGGCATCAGCGCCACCTGGGCGCTCTCCGGGTCCTGGACCACGGCAACGCCGCCGCACTTGCGAACGGCGGCGAGGCCGGCGGCGCCGTCCTGATTGGCGCCGCTGAGAACCACCGCCAGCAGGCGCTCGCGATAGAGATCGGCAGCGGATTCGAACAGCACATCGATGGCGGGGCGGGAAAAGTTCACCGGTTCGTCGGTCGACAAGGCAATCCGCGGGCCTTCATCCAAAAGAAGATGGTAGTCGGGCGGCGCCACGTAGACCGTGCCCGCCGCAACCGGCTCCTTGTCCTGGGCCTCGACCACCGGCAACGCGCACTTGGTCTGGAAGATCGAGGCGAGCAGGCTCGGCCGCTCGCGCGGCAGGTGGATGACGACGAAGACCGCGGCGCGCAGGCCGGCCTGCAGCGCCGGCAACAGCGTGCAGAGCGCCTCGACGCCGCCCGCCGACGCACCGATGGCGACGGCGTCGATGCGCTCGGACAAGCCGCCCGGCCAACTCATTGAAGTACCTTCGGCTTCGCACTCCGGTATTCGCCCTTGGGGCGGCCCGGCGGGCTCATGCGCCGTCCCGCTTCTGGTAGATGCGGTCGTCGCGAACGAGCTCGTCGAAGGCGTCGGCGTGGGCCGAGAAGCGCACCGATTCCTTGGCGCCGATGCCTAGGAAGCCCTTCCTGCAGAGGGCGTCGCGAAAGAGGCCGAGCGAGCGGTCCTGGAGCTGGCGGTCGAAGTAGATCAGGACGTTGCGGCACGACACCAGCTGCACTTCGGCGAAGACGCTGTCGGTGGCCAGGCTGTGGTCGGAGAAGACGACGTTCTTGCGCAGCGACTTGTCGAACACCGCGTTGCCGTAGGCCGCCGTGTAGTAGTCCGACAGCGACGAGCGCGCGCCCGACTTGCGGTGGTTGGCGGTGAAGCCGGCGACGCGTTCGAGCTCGTAGACGCCGGCCTCGGCCTTCTGCAGCGCCTTGGCGTTGATGTCGGTCGCGTAGATGATGGTCCGCGCCAGCAGGCCCTCCTCGCGCAGCAGGATCGCCAGCGAGTAGACCTCCTCGCCGGCGCTGCAGCCGGCGACCCAGATCTTCAGCGACGGGTAGGTCCTGAGCATCGGCAGCACCGTGTTGCGCAACGAGGCGAAGTAGCTCGGGTCGCGAAACATGTCGCTGACCTGCACGGTCAGGTACTCGAGCAGCGCCGGGAACGCGGCCGGGTCGTGGAGCACCCGGTCCTGCAGCTGCGACAGCGTTCGGCAATGGAAGCGGACCATCGCGGTCGCGAGGCGCCGCTTCAGCGACGACTTCGCATAGGTCCGGAAGTCGTAGTGGTACTTGAGGTAGATCGCCTCGACGAGCAGTTGCAGCTCGATGTCGAAGTCGCTGGCGGAAGCGCCCTCGCTGGCCATGGCGTCGCGTCCGGGCAGCTTCAGGCGGGCAGCCAGACGCGCACGAGCGAGAGCAGCTTCTCGACGTCGAGCGGCTTGGCGATGTAGTCGTTGGCGCCGGCGTCGAGGCACTTCTCCTGGTCGTCCTTCATCGCCTTGGCAGTCAGCGCGATGATTGGCAGCTTTCTCCACTCGGGCCGCTTCCTGATCTCGCGCATCGCCGTCAGGCCGTCCATCTCCGGCATCATGATGTCCATCAGCACAAGGTCGATGGCGGCACGGGCACCGTTCGCCTCTGCGCCCGTCTCGCTGCTGCGCTGCAGCGCTTCCAGGGCCTCGCGGCCGTTGCGCGCGATGACCACTTTCACGCCCTTGGGCTCGAGCACGCTGGTCAGCGCGAAGACGTTGCGAACGTCGTCCTCCACGACCAGGATGCGGCGGCCCTCGAACACCGATTCGCGGTCGCGCGCTGCCTTCAGCAAGCGCTGGCTGGCCGCCGGCAGGTCGGTCTCGACCAGGTGCAGGAACAGCGTCACCTCGTCGAGCAGGCGCTCCGGCGAATGCGCGCCCTTGACGATGATCGTTCGCGAAAAGCGCCGCAGCGCCTGCTCCTGGTCGCGGCTGAGGGCGCTGCCCGTGTAGACGATCACCGGCGGGAAGCCGACATCGTCGGCGCCCGACATCTGCTCGAGCAGCTGGTAGCCGCTCAGGCCCGGCAGGTTGAGGTCCATCACCATGCAGTCGAAGGTCTTGGCCTTCAGCTCGCGCAGCGCCGCGGCGGCGTTCTCCACCGCCGTGATCTCGACGCCGGCGCCGCCGAGCAGATGGCCCATGCTGTCGCGCTGGACGGCGTCGTCCTCGACGATGAGCAGGCGCCTGAGGCCCTGCGACGACTTGGCCTCGAGCAGCTTGATCGCGTCGACGAGCTGCTCGCGCTTGACCGGCTTCAGCGCATAGCCGATGGCGCCGCGCCCGAGCGCCTCCTGCGTGTAGTCGGCGACGGAGACGACGTGGACCGGGATGTGGCGTGTCTGCGGATTGCGCTTGAGTTGGTCGAGCACGCCAAGGCCGGAGTGATCGGGCAGGTTCATGTCGAGCAGGATGGCGCTGGGGCGGTACTGGGCCGCGGCCGCCAGCCCGTCGTTGGCGGAATGGGCGACGACGCATTGGTAGCCCATCTCGCGGGCGAGGTCGCGCAGGATGGCAGCGAAGCGGCGATCGTCCTCGACGATCAGGATCACGCGCGTGACGCCGGCCAGCCGGTCGCGGTCGTCGTCGACGTCCGACGCGGCGCGCCGCTGCGCCACGGTGGCTGGCGGCCTGGCCACTGCAGCCGCGGCGGGGAACGGGGCCGGAGCCGGCAGCCTCGGCGGCGCCGCTGCAGCAGCCGCCTCCGCCGGCCGCGCGTCGCTCTCTGCCTCGACCGGCTCCGAGTACACGCGCGGCAGCGTCAGCGTGAAGACGCTGCCCCGGTCGGGCGCGCTCTGCAGCGAAATCGTGCCGCCGAGCAGCTCGGCGAGATCGCGCGAGATCGACAGGCCCAGGCCAGTGCCGCCGTACTTGCGGTGGGTGCTGCCGTCGGCCTGCCGGAAGGCCTCGAAGACGAGCTCGTGCTGCTCGGCGTCGATGCCGATGCCGCTGTCGCTGACGACGAATGCGACCGCGTCGGCGCCAGCCGCTCGCGCCCGAACCGTCACCTCGCCCCTGTCGGTGAACTTGACGGCGTTGGAGAGCAAATTCTTCAGGATCTGGCCGAGGCGCTGGCCGTCGGTGTCGATGCGTGCCGGCGCGCCAGGCTCGACCTCGGCCGCGAACCCCAGCCCCTTCTCCACGGCCATCGGCTGGAAGGTCCTCGTCAGCGAATCGAGCAGACGGGCCAGCGTCACCTGCTTGACCTCGACCTCAGCCTTGCCGGCCTCGATCTTCGAGAGATCGAGCACGTCGTTGATGAGCACCAGCAGGTCGTTGCCGGCCGAGCCGATCGTGGTCGCGAACTTGACCTGCTCCTCGGTGAGGTTGCCCTCCTTGTTGTCGGCGAGCAGCTTGGCGAGGATGAGCGTGGAGTTGAGCGGCGTGCGCAGCTCGTGGCTCATGTTGGCGAGGAACTCGCTCTTGTACTGGCTCGAGCGCTCGAGGTCGACGGCCTTCTCGACGAGCTCGCGCTGCGAATTCGAGAGCGCCTCCTTCTGGTCCTCGAGGAGCCGGGTGTGTTCCTCGAGCTGCGAGTTGGTGGCCTCGAGCTCGGCCTGCTGCTCCTCGAGCGCGCCCTGCGATTCCTTCAGCGCCCGGCCCTGCTCCTCGAGCTCCTCGTTACTGACGCGAAGCTCCTCCTGCTGCGTCTGCAGCTCCTCGGACTGGGCTTGCGTTTCCACGAGCAGCTCTTCGAGCCGGCTGCGATCCTTCGAGGCCCGCACGGCGACGCCGACCGATTCGGCGACGCGCTCCATCAGCGCGAGTTCATCGTTGCCGAGCCGGCGCAGGAAGCCGAGCTCGATCACCGCCTGGACCGCGCCGTCGATCGTCGCCGGTGCCACCAGCAGCTCGCGCGCGTTGGCGCGGCCGAGACTCGAATTAACGGCGAGGTAGTCGGCCGGCACGTCGCGCACGTGCAGCGTGCGACGGTCCCGCGCGGCCTGACCGAGCAGGCCCTGTCCGGCGGCGATGGCGCCTTCCTTGCCCGGCGCGATGGCGTAGCCCGCGACCCGCCGAAAGCGACCGCCGGCGTCGGCGACATAGAGCGAGGCGACCTGGGCATCGAGGTACACGGCCACGAAGTCGAGCACTTTGTCGCCGAGCGTTTCGAGCCGCTGGTCGCCCTGCATGCGCTCGGAAAGCAGGCTCTGGCCGGCGCGCAGCCAGAGCTGCGTCTCGCGCTCGCGGTGGCTGCGCTCGGTGAGCAGGAACGCCAGGCCGATCATCGCCAGCAGCACCGCCGCCCCGCCGAGCGTCACGTAGGTCGAGTAGTCCGCGGCCTGCTGCCAGTCGGCCTGCTGCGTCACGAGCAGCGCGCGCTGCGACCTTCCCATTTCGGCCGCGAGATCGCGGATGCGGTCCATCAACGACTTGCCGCGGTCGGTGCGAACGAGGGCGAGCGCAGCCTCGGAGTCGCCACTGCGCTTGAGCGCGATCGACTGGCTCAGCTCGGCCAGCTTCTCGTCGATCGTCTGTACGAAGGCGTCGAGGCGGCGCTGCTGTTCGGGATCGGACTTCACGGCCGACTGCAGCGACTGCACCTCGCCGGGCAAGGCGACCCGTGCCTTCTCGTACGGATCGAGGTAGCTTTCGGCCCCGGTGAGCAGGTAGCCGCGCTGGCCGGTCTCGGCGTCCTTCACGAACGAGAAGACGCGCTGCAGGCGGACCAGGACGTCGTAGGCGCGGGTGATGCGCTCGGAGGCGGCCGAGCGGTTCTGCAGGGAATCGAAGGCCAGCCAGGCGGTGATGAGGACGGCGGCAATGGCGACCGCGAAGCCGGCGACGACGCTGGCCGGCATCGGTGCGCGGGAGCGGCGGACACGCCCGGATGCAGCGTCTGCGGAATCGGAAGGCATGGCGGGCAGGAGCGACGACGACGTGGCCGCGCATGATACGTTCGAGCCATGAGTCCAGCCGCCGCTGCCCACGCACCCACGAGCCGGGCCCGGCTCGTCGGCATCGCGGTCGTCTTCCTCTGGTTCCTGATCGGTGGCATCGCCCACTTCGCGGCCACCGAGACCGAGATGCGCATCGTGCCGCCCTGGGTCCCGTGGCCGCGCGCGGCCGTGCTCGTCAGCGGTGTGTTCGAGCTGCTCGGCGCCGCCGGCCTGCTGTGGCCGTCGACGCGGCGGGTTGCCGGCATCGGCCTCTTCGCGCTGACGATCGCCGTGACGCCGGCACACATCTACATGCTGCAGCGACCCGAGCTGTTCGGCGTGCCTTACTGGGCCCTGATCGCGCGACTGCCGCTGCAGGTGGCGCTGCTGGCGCTGATCGCCTGGAGCGCGATCGTCATGCCAAAGCGTGCCTCGCCGTAGTCAGGGCCGCCGCAACCCCCGCAGCCGGCCGACGACGCCGCTCGGGAAGTAGTAGACCGAGAGCACGAAGAGCAGGCCGAGCCAGAGCAGCCAGCGCTCTGGCGACACAATCTGCGCCAGCACCGGCACGCCCTCGACGACACCCGCGGCCAGCTTCATCAGGTCCTGCAGATAGTTCTGCGCCAGCACCAGCAGCACCGAGCCGATGACGGCGCCGTACATCGTGCCCATGCCGCCGATGACGACGATGAGCAGCACGTCGAGCATGATCTCGAACGACAGCGTCGTGTCGGGTCCGTTGTAGCGCAGCCAGAGCGCCAGGAGCACGCCGGCGAGTGTCGCGAACAGGGCGGAGACCACACTCGCGATCGTGCGGTACACGACCGTGCGGTAGCCGATCGCCTCAGCGCGGAAATCGTTTTCGCGGATCGCCTGCAGCACGTGCCCGAACGGCGAGTTGACGATCCGCAGCAGCACCAGCACGAGGACCAGCGCGACGGCGAAGATCAGGTAATAGATGGCGATGCGGTCGTTGAGCGGCACCTTGAACGTGAGACCGTCTTCGCCGCCGGTGAAGTCGGAGAGCTGTGACGCCAGCGTCGCGAACGCCGAAGCGA
>Ga0123338_10001356_pt1 | contig 23784 bp, 19 predicted proteins | sample grotaG_FD_89793 | JGI IMG/M metagenome (GOLD analysis project Ga0123338, IMG submission 89793) | Glacier valley bacterial and archeal communities from Borup Fiord, Nunavut, Canada, to study Microbial Dark Matter (Phase II) -... | ecosystem: Environmental > Aquatic > Freshwater > Ice > Glacier ...
GCCGCCGCCGCCGCCGCCCGCATCCTGGCCGTGCCCCGCAACCGCCTGGGCGCAGAGGTCGCGTTCCTGCCCGGCGCCGCCGAGGCCGCCCCCGCCCTGCTCGCGGCGCTGGCCCGCGGAGAGCATCCCGCAACCCCCTGGCTGCCCCCGGCGGCCCAGGCCAACGTCGCGGCCCACCTGTGCGCCGCGGGCCTGGCGGGACCGGAGGACCGGGCCGTGCTGGTCGCGTCGCAAGCCGCGCTGGGCGACCCCGCCTTGACCGCGGCCATCAACGCCGACCGGGAGGCCGCCGGGGTGCCGCCGCTGCAGCCCGCCGTCCTGCGGGCGGATCAGGACCGCCTTGCCGGCCTCCATGCCGCGGCGCTGGTGGCAGCCTTCCCCCCAGGACCGGATGGCGCTGCCGGCCTGGCAGCACTCGTCAAGTCGGCGCCGCCCGGCCCGTCCAGCACCCTGATGCGCCGTGCCGCGTCCGCCTGGGCGCGCACCACCGCCGCCAGCCTCGCCGAAATGGAGGAAACAGCCGGCACGCTGCTCGACCAGCTCGACGTGACCCACGACGCTGCCACCGCCGCAGCAGCCTGCGCCGCCATCCGCGCCTGGGCCGCGTTGGACGCGCCGCAACGCGCCGCGGACGCCCGCGCCGGCCTGGACCACGAGGCCGCGCTGGCCGCAATGCGGCCCTGGCGCGCAGTGGCCGCAGCCCTCGCCCGGGATGACAAGCCTGACCTGGCCCACACCGTAGCCCAAACCCTGGCCGACGCCTTCAACGACCTGCCCGGCGAAGCCGCGGTCCTGCAAGTCGAGGAGCGCCAAGCCGCCGGACGCCTCGACGACCTCTCCCTGGAACGCCAACTGGCCCCGCTGCGTGACCTGGTGGCCCGCCTCTCCGCCACACCGGACGCGCTGCAAGCCGAGCTGGCGCGCCGCCCCTTCGGCCCAAATTCCCGCGGCGTCGCCAAGGACCTATGGACGCTGTTCGACGCCGCCTGCCGCGCCAGCGACACCTCGGAAGCGCCATGGACCATCCTCCGCACCCTGGTGCAGCAACTCGGCGGCCCCTGGCGGCGGGAAGGCGCAGCCGGCGCCGTCAAGCTGCAACGCGGCCTGATCGAGCGCGCCGCCGCCGCCGGCCGCACCACCCTGATGGCCCGGCTGGCAGCCGAGCAGCGCGGCCTGGTCGAAGCCGCCCTGACCCACGACTTCGAGGTCCGGCTGCGGGCGCTGGGCAGCACCTGGAAAAGCGGCCTGATCCAGCGCCGCGCCGCCCTCGCCGCGCTGCGCCGCCTCCTCCCGGTCGTCGCCGATCCCGTCCGCCGCGCTGCCCTGCAGCAGCAGGAGCGCACCCTGGCCCGGAGCGGGGTCCAAACCTGGATCGCCGGTGCCGTCCTGGTCGCGGCGGTGGTCGTGCTGTTCCAGGCGGTGATGGGCGACCGGAACTATGCCCAGAACGCCCCCTACCGCCAGCAAGCCGCCCGCACTGCCCCGTCCATGCCGCTGCCCGACCCGCCAGCCGCCAGCACCGGCGACGCCGAGGACACCTCCCAGCCCCAGCCCAAGCTGCCCGTCCCCTTGCCCCCATCCGCAAAGTTCCCCGACGAGCCTTCGGGCGACCCGCCCACCCGCCGCGTCGCATTCCCCGCCCGCGCCCCGCGGGAGGTGCAGCCAGCCCCCACCGGCGGACCGCTGACCCGGCCGGAAGCCACCTGGTGCATGTTCAATGAAGTCCGCCTCCGCAATGCCGAGACCGCCGCCACCCCGCGGCAACTGCCCAGCATCCAAAACCTCCGCTCGACCTGGCAAGGCCTGTGCAAGGGAAACCGGACCATCTCGGCCTACCTCCGGAACGACCTCACGGCCCAAGCCAACTCGGACAAGAACCTGGCCTCAGAGGGCGTCGCCATGGTCCGCGTCGCCCCATGACCGCCCAGGACCCAGCCACCGCCGCCCTGCTCCTCCTCGCCACGGAGTGGTGGAAAAGCACCCGCCGCCTGCTCCGCCTCGCCGCCGACGCCGCCCCGGACCGCGTGGAGCGGGAGCGCGCCCAGGCCACCTACGCCGCCCGCCGCATCACCGCCGCCCTCGCCGGGCTGGGCCTTCGCCTGGCCGACCACGACAACCAGCCCTACTCCCCCGCCATGCCCGCCGAACCAGTCAACCCCGAGGACTTCGACACCGAGGAGGGCCTGGTCGTAGCCGAGACCATCGAACCCACCCTGCTGCTCGACGGCCGCATCGTCCAACGCGGCAAGGTCGTGCTCCGCCGCGCCGGCCCGCCCCGCGCCACCACAGGGACCGCGCCCCCCGGTGCAACGACTAGCGCAGCGCCCCCAGATGCAACGCCCGGCGGAACCCGATAGGATCGCCCCATGCAGATCGGCATAGACCTCGGCACCTCCAACAGCAGCATCGCCGGCCACCGCGACGGCCGCCCCGTCCTGTTCCGCACACCCGAAGGCACGGAGGTCATGCCCAGCGTCATCCACATGGACCGCCGCGGCAACCGCACCGTCGGCGTCCGCGCCTACGACCAGGCCATCATGGCCCCCGAGAACGTCGCCCAAGGCTTCAAGCGCCTCATGGGCACCGCCACCCCCCTGCACTTCGCCGCCGCCGACCAGGACATGCTGCCCGAGGAAGCCAGCGCCGAGCTGCTCCGCACCATGGTCGGCTACGCCATGGTCGAAGCCGGGGACCAGCACGTCGAAGGCGCAGTCGTCACCATTCCCGCCGCCTTCAACCAACTGCAAAGCGAGGCCACCCTCGCCGCCGCCGCCGACGCCGGCCTGGACCGCGCCGCCCTGCTACAGGAACCCGTCGCCGCCGCCATGGCCGCCATGGCCGCCAGCAGCACCCGCGACGGCCAGTTCCTGATCTACGACCTCGGCGGCGGCACCTTCGACCTCGCCCTCGTCCAAGCCAGCGGCGGCACCGTCACCGTGGCCGCGCATGAGGGCGTGAACATGCTCGGCGGACGCGACTTCGACCGCATGATCCTCGACGAGCTCGTGCGCCCCTGGCTCGCCGCCACCTTCCAACTCCCTGAAGGCTTCACCGCCGACAAGCGCTACGACCGCCTGATCCGCGTCGCCCGCCTGGCCGCCGAGCGCGCCAAGGTCGAACTCTCCACCCGGCAAGAAGCCAGCATCAGCGCCTCCGACGACCTGATCCGCCTGGAGGACACCCGCGGCGAGCCGATCTACCTCGACGTCCCCATCACCCGCGCCCGCCTCGACGCCCTCGTCGGCCCGGCCGTCGAGCAGACCGTCGCCCTGTCCCGCAAGATCGTCGAGGATGCCGGCTACGCCCTCTCCGACATCAACCGCATCGTCCTGATCGGCGGCCCCACCAAGATGCCCCTCATCCGCGCCCGCGTCGGCGCCGCCCTGGGCATCCCCGTCGAGGACCCCGGCCGCGTGGACCCCATGACCGCCGTAGCCCTCGGCGCCGCCATCTACTGCGAAAGCCGCGACTGGTCCGGCGTCGCCAGCCGCGCCAAACCCACCCAGGCCCGCACCGCCGCCGGCGCCGCCATCGCCGTGACCCTGGACTACGAGGCCCGCACCGCCGCCGCCGCCGCCCGCCTCGCCGCCACCCGCACCGCCGGCCCGGACGGCGTGACCATCCAGGTCGAAAGCATGTTGGGCTGGAGCAGCGGCCGCCTCTCCCTGGACGCCCCAGTCGAGTTGCAACTCGCCCTCCCCGACCCCGGCCCCAACCGCTTCCGTGCCCTGGTCTTCGATCCGCAGGGCCGCCCGGTGCCCGACGCCTCGCAGGAGTTCGTGGTCACCCGCGCCGCCGCCGCCAGCGCCGGCATCCCCGCCTCCCAAACGGTGGGCGTCAAGGTCCTGGACGGCGGTCGCAACACCATCGAGACCCTGGTGCCCAAGGGCGCGCTGCTCCCCCTGTCCGGCACCACCCGCTTCCGAGCCGCCAACCTGCTGCGCTCCGGCGGCCACGGCATGTTGCGGCTCGAATTGTTCCAGGTCAGCGACGCCAACGTCCTCGACCCCGCCCTCAACCTCCACATCGGCGAGTTCCGCATCCGCGGCGCCGACCTCCCCGACAGCATGGCCGTCCGCCGCGGCGACGAACTCGTCGTCCACTGGCTGATGACCGAGGGCCAGACCCTGCAAGCCGAGCTTGAGGTCCCCAGCCTCAGCCAAACCTTCGACCGCGGCAACTTCTACGACTGGCAAACCAGCCGCGAGTCCTTCGACGGCGAGGACGGAGGACGCCTGGCCATGGACCTGCTGGACGACGCCGAAGAAGACCTGCAAGAAGCCCAAAAGACCCTCCCTTTGCTCGCCCGCACCGCCCTGGTGCCCCTGCAAACCCGGGTGGACCGCGCCCGCACCCTGCTGCGCGGCACAGGGGACCCCGACGCCCGCCGCGGCGCAGCCGAGGAAGCCCGCCTGGTCCGCCAAGCCGTCGCCACCGCCTGCAACCAGCCCGGCGCACGCGCCGCCGTGCTGCGCCGCGAACTCAGCGAGTGGACCGGCTTCTGGGACCGCGACGTCCGCCCCGCCGCCCCGCCCCACGCCAATGCCCGCGCCGACCAGATGGTCCACAGCACCCGCGCCGAGATCGAATCCGGCACCCCCGACGGCTTCGACATGGCCGACGGCCTGCTCCGCCAACTTGACCGCCTGTTCTGGCGCGAAGGCATGGAGCAAGCCGGCTTCCTAGCGGCCTACTGGCGCTTCGCCCGCAACGACCGCCACAAGATGCGCGACAAGGATCGCTTCGACGAGCTTCTCGCCATCGGTGACGCCCAACTCGCCGCCGGCGACATGCCCGCCCTGCGCGAAACCCTGCAGATGACATGGGCCAACAAGACCTCCACCGCCAAGCTGCGCGACGTAGCCGCCAGCGCCGACGTAACCCGGGAATGACCGTCACCCCAAAGTCCGGCGCACCAACCTCCGGCTTCCCCTGGCTCCCCATCGGCACCCCGCTCCCCGGCGGCGCGCCACTCGCCCGCCTCCTCGACGGCGGCCCCGCCTGGCAGCTCTGCGCCACCGCCGGCAGCAGCCGGGTCGCGTTGCTCCTCAAACCGGCCGCCGCGCCAGCCTGGTGGGCGGACGAACTCACCGCGCTAAGCGCCGCCCTCCCCCGCCCCTTGGAGGACGCCGGCGGCCACCATTGCCTCGTGCTGCCCGCCGCCGCCCGCCCCGTCACCCTGCCCGGCCTGGCCCTCCGCTCCCCCGCCGTCGGCCGTGCCGAGGCCGAGGCGCTGGGCCGCGCCCTCTCCGCCCTCCAAGCCCGCCGGCCCGGCGCAGGCTGGTCCTCCGCCCTGTTCCTCCCCGACCCCGGCTTCGCCCTAGCAACCGAGGAGGACCCCGCCGACGACCGCCGCGCCGCCCTCGTCGCAGCCCTCTCCGGCGGCGTGCGCGACGGCACCCTGGCCGCCGCGCGCATCGCCGAGATCAACCCGCGCCTCGACCCAGACACCATAGGCAAGCTGCTGGCCGCCGCCGGCAGCCCCTCCCCGCGCCGCGCCGCGCCGGACGCATCGGGCTTCCACCTGCCCGGCCAACCCCGCCTGCAAGCCCTGCTGCGCGACCGAGTGCTGGACGTGCTGCACCGCCCCGCCGCCTACGCCCGCATGGGCGTCCCCTTCCCCGGCGGCGTCCTCCTTGCAGGCCCCCCCGGTTGCGGCAAGAGCTTCGCCGCCGGCCGCATCGCCGCCTTCCTGGGCTGGCCCCTGCACGAGGTCCAAGCCTCCGGCGTCGGCAGCATGTGGCTGCACGAAACCTCCCGCCGCATGGCCGAGGCCTTCGACGACGCCGCCGCCGAAGCCCCCGCCGTGGTGCTGCTGGAGGAACTCGACGCCCTAGGCCGCTCCCGCAGCGACGGCAACGCGCCCACAGCCGAGGAAGTGAACACCCTGCTCCGCCTCGTCGAGGCCGCGCCCGCCCGCAACCTCCTGGTGATCGGCACCACCAACCGCCCCGACGCGATAGACCCGGCCCTCCGCCGCCGCGGCCGCTTCGACCTGGTGGAAACCATGGACTTCCCCGACGAGGCCGGCGTCGCCGACACCTTGCGCGCCCTGTTGCAGGACCGCCCGCACGCCCCATCCCTGGACGTGCAGCGCGCCGCCCGCAGCCTGGCCCGGCGCCCCGTCAGCGACGCAGTGTGGGTCGTAAACGAAGCAGCACGGCTGGCCGTCCGCGGAGGACATGAGATGATTGACGACCTGATGCTGGCCCGCGCCGTGCAGGCCCTGACATGACCGCCGACGGCGCCCAGGCCACCGCCGCTGGCCCGGCGGAAATCCCCGCCTTGCCACCCCGTCCCCTGCGCGCCCGTCCCCCGGTCGCCCGCTTCGCGCAAGTGTTCAGCGTGCTCCTCTGGCTGTTCGGCATCGGCATGGTCGGCTTCGCCGCGACCTCGATGGGTCCGGACCTGTGGGCAGACTGGCAGGTCCGCGACAACGCCCAGGCAGTCCGCGGCGGCAACCTGATAAAAGGCAGGTGCAGCAGCAAGCTGATCCTGCACTGGTGCGACACCACCCTGAGCGCGCCGAACCCAAACGGCGGCCCGCGCCTCCGCCGGGAGACGAGCTTCGCCTTCGGGTCATTCAGCCTCGGAAACTTCGAGGCGATGGTCGTCGCCGACCCTCGCCGCCCGGAGCTGCTGACCACCGACCTTGCCCTGGATCACTTCTGGGACCGGGTTCTCACTTTCTTGCTCCTGATTGGCGGCCTCGGCGCGCTGTTCATCTTCGCCCTCGTCAAGCAGTTCCAGGGACGGCGGGAGATGGCGCTTTGGCGGACGTCGCCCTGCACGCCGGCACCGCTGCGGCTGCAAAGCGTCGCCAAGGCACGCGGCAGCGCGACGTGGACCGTAGCAGGCAGCAACAGCGCGGTCGCGCAGTGGACCGTGCCGGTACGGTCCAAGCCCTTCCAACTCGGCGACGGCACGATCCTCGGCCTGCGCCGCATGGAGGACGGGGCGGTCATGCCGCTGGACGCCGGGCTGCGCTGGGTCGCTCTGTCGGATGCGGAGCGCACGGCCGCCCTCGCCTCCGTGTCGAACCCGGCCGGCGCTGCCGCGTAGAAGGCGCAGCAGGAGAAACACCGGTCATGTCCAAGCAGATGCTCGCGGCCCTGATGGCGCTCGGTGCCCTGGCCGCCCCACCCCCGGCCCTGGCCGAACCCGCGCCGGTCCTGCTGGCCCAAGCCACGCCCGCGCCCATGCCAACGCCCCCGCCCCTGACGCCCCCGCCCCTGACACGCCGGCCCGAGGAACTCCAAGCCGACCCGATGCGCGCCTACGACATAGACAAGGACGGCACGCTGGACCTCGCAGAAGTAAAGAGCGCCGCCGCCGCCCGCTTCGACGAGTTGAACCCCGACCAGGACGACACCCTCGACGAGCGCGAGGCCGCCCCCGTGCTGCAAGGCGAGGCGTTCCGCACCGCCAACGCGTCCCGCACCGGCAAGGTCACCAAGGCCGAGTACCTCGCCTACGTCGAGCGCATGTTCCTGCAGGCCAATCCCGACAAGGACGGCACGCTGGACCGTGCGGAGATGGCATCCCCGGCGGGACAGGCGCTGCTGCGCCTGCTGCGGTAGCAGATGCGCCCCATTCCGCTCATCCTGGCCGCAGCGCTGCTGCTGGCCCCCGTTGCCGCCAATGCCCAAGCCGCGGCGTTGGGGCCGCTTGGCCCGCCAGGCATCCCCGCCAGCCGCTTCCCTGCCCCAGCACGGCTGGTGGCGACCATCATCTCCGACCGCTGGGCCAACGAGGACCAGCGCGAGCGCGCCGGGGAGGCCGCAAAGGTGATGGACTTCCTGAACATCGGCCCCGGCATGTCCGTCGCCGACGTCGGCGCCGGCAGCGGCTATTATGTCGAGCGGCTGTCCCAACGGATCGGCCCGTCCGGACGGGTGCTGGCGGAGGACATCATGCCGACCTACCTCGCGGCACTCCAGCGCCGGGTGACTCGGACTGGGCTGGCCAACGTCCAGCTTGGCCTGGGGGACGCCCACGACCCGCGCCTGCCCCCGGCGTCGGTGGACCTAGTGCTGATGGTCCACATGTACCACGAGATCGAGCAGCCCTTCGGCCTCCTGGTCAACCTGCTGCCCGCACTGCGTCCCGGCGCCCGCATCGCCATCCTGGACACCACGCGCCCCACCGAGCAGCACGGCACCCCGCCGGCTCTGCTGGATTGCGAACTGCAAGCCGTCGGCTACCGCCGCGTGGCGACTCTCCCCTTGGAAAACGGCACGGAATATCTGGCGGTGTTCACCCCCCCAGCCCAAGCGCCCGCGCCGGAGGCCGTAAAGCCCTGCACGCTGCGGTGACAGGCGCCGCGGCCATACCCGCGCCAACCCGGACCGCCCGGACGACAGCACCGCCCCGGACGACGCCAGCCGGCGATTGTTCCGACCCATCCGTCGTCGCAAGCCGCCCTTGCGGCTCGGCAATCCAGGGGCCGCCAGCACCGCCCCCCTTGGATCGCCACGGCGCGGCGCACGCCGCAGTAGCCTCTGCAACGGCATGCGTAGCAGCGCGCGTATGACCCGCGGTACCGCCCCGTGCTACCCCGGCGCCAAATCGGCCAAAGGCACCGGTGCCGCGTGCGGCCGGGTCGCCAGCATCGCATCTATCAATGCCAGCGCCTCGGCCCGCCCGCTATTCCGCGCCTGCTCGAACGGCGTCCAGGTCTGCGTGAAGTCCAGCCCCGCAAACACCGCCCGGTAGCGCCGCAGCTCCGCCGGCGTCAGCGGAATGCCACGGACAAACGCCTTGTGGGCCGAGATCGTCAGCGCCCGCCGTGGGTCCGCCGGGTCAAGCTCGAACTTCAGCGCGTCACCGCAGAACAAGATGCGCCGAGCCTCGTCGTGCAGCACCGTATGCCCATCGAAGTGCCCGGCCGTCAGATGCAGCCGCAGCCCCGGCAACGGCTCCAGCACCTCGTCGAACGGCCAACTGACCTGCAACGCCCCCGACCACGCGAGGTCCCCGGGATGCAGCGCCAACTCCGGGTCGAAGCGGTCCTGCAACTGCCACAACGCCCCGTAGGCGTGCGGATGCGACGCCGCCAGCACCGCCATGCCGCCCAGCGCCGCGATGTGGTCCAGCGCGGCGTCGCTGAACACCGGGCACCCCTCGAACCCCATGTTCCCCGCTGGCGTCTGGATCAGGTAGGCGCTGGGACCGATGCCGGTCACGGGGTCGTTCCAAAAGCGCCAGACACCCGGCTCCAACTCCGCCCAATGGCACGGCCAGCGGGCCTGCGCCTCCTCCCGCGTCCAGAACTGCCAACCGGATTGCGGCACGACGTGCCGGGAGTCCAAGCACATCGGGCAAGCCGGCGGCGTGGCAAAGTGCCGCTGCCAGTAGCCGCAGTTGTCGCACACGAAGGCCGGAAGGCGCAGGGCGCCAGCGAAGGGAAGGTATCCAGGACTCATGCCCCCGGTGTCCCCCGGCGCGGAGCGGGGCGCAAGGGGCCGTTTGGGGCGGTCACGCCTAGGATGCCGTGACGGCTCATGCTGGGCGGCTGCCGCGCAGCCCAGCTTTGGCCCAAACCGCGCCGCAAGACCTCACCCCAGCCCTCGTCCGGAGGAGAAGGGCAACGATGCCGCTAGCCGACCAGCGGACGCACGTTCCACCCCATCGTGCGCGCCTCGCCAGAAGGGATCAGCATCAAGCCCGGCTTGTCCCGGAACGCGCCGTCCCAGCCCGCCGGGCTGGCGTAGCCGTGCCACGGCTCGATGCACAGCAGCGCCGCGCCCGGCTTCTGCCACAGCCCCAAATACGGAAACCCATGCCAGGCAAACTCGATTCCCGCATCCGGCCCCAGATAGCGTAAGCTGCGGCTCCGCACCTCCAGCATCATGACCGCATCGTCCAGGAACAGCACCGGGTCCAGCGGCAAAGTCCGGCCCTGCACCGGGGACGGCTGCGCGGCAGGGCGCAACAGCCCATCATCCAGCCGTCGGATCGGAGCATCCTCGTCCGCCGCAAACTCGATCCGGTAATCCGTCTGCATCCCGCCCCCCAGCGGCCAGCGGAACGCCGGATGCGCCCCCAGCGACGCCGGCAGCACCTCCGGCCCCGGGTTCGCCAGCGTGTAGTCCACATGCAGCGCACCGTCCGCGACGCGGTAGGCCAGCGTCAGTTGAAACGCGAACGGGAACGCGGCCCGGCTCTCGGCATCGTCCTCCAGCCGCAAGGTGCAGGCGTCCACCCCCTGCTCCAGCCACGTGAACCCCCGCCGCCGCGCAAACCCGTGGCGCTGCATGGGATACGCCCGGCCCCCGATCAACAACCGGTCCTCCGTCACCTGCCCCACGACAGGAAACAGCACCGGCGAGTGGTTCGGCCACATCGGCCCGGCGTCCCACAGCAAGTCCCGCCCGCCATCCCGCAACCGGCACAACTCCGCGCCGTCCGCCCTGACCGTGGCGCTGATGCCGCCACCCCCGATCGTGTGCTCGCCCGTCATGCCGCCTCCGCCAAGGGCAGATCCTCTGCAAAGTGGCACGCCGCCAGGCGCCCCTCCACCGCCCGCAGCGCCGGACGCTCCAACAGGCACTGCTCCTGCACATGCGGGCACCGGCTCGCAAACGCGCAACCCGGCAGCGGCCGCGTCGGCGAAGGCGGCTCCCCCCGCACCACCGCCGCCGCCTGCCGCCGCGCCGGGTCCACGAACGGGGTCGAGGCCAGCAACAACCGCGTATAAGGGTGCCGCGGACGGTTCAGCACCGCATCCCGGCTACCCTGCTCCATCGGCCGGCCCGCATACATCACCAGCACGTCCCGCGCCATGTGCCGCACCACGGAGATATCATGGCTGATGAACAGGTACGCGATCCCCAACTCGTCCTGCAAATCCCGCAGCAAGTTGAGCACCTGCGCCTGCACCGACACATCCAGCGCCGAAACCGGCTCGTCCGCCGTCACCACCCGCGGCCGCAGCATCAGCGCCCGCGCAATGGCCACGCGCTGCCGCTGCCCGCCGCTGAACTGATGCGGATACCGGTCATACGCCTCCGGCCGCAGCCCCACCCGCTCCAGCATCCGCCGCGCCTCCGCCACCCGCTCCCCCCGGCTGCCACGCCGGTTGATCGTCAACGGCTCGACCAAGGTGTCCCCCACGGTGCGGCGCGGGTTCAACGAGGCATAGGGGTTCTGGAACACCATCTGATTCTGCAACTGCAACGCGCGCCGCGCCGGACCCGCAGCGTCCTGCCCGGCAACCCAGATGCTCCCCCCGGTCGGCGGCTCCTGCAAGGCGCACATCCGCGCCAGCGTACTCTTGCCGCAACCGGACTCGCCGACCACAGCCAACGTGCTGCCCGCCCCAAGCTGGAACGACACGCCATCCACCGCGCGCAACGTGGCGCTGCCGGACAGGTAGTGCCGTGTCACGTCCACCGCCTCCAGCACCGGCCCAGCCGCGGTCCCAGTCCCAGGTCTAACCACCTGTCCAACCGGGTGCCCAATGACAGGCCCAGTGGTCTGCCCAATCCCAGTCATCGTCCCGCTTGTACCAACCGGCATTGACTCTGACCTGTCAGTGCGAGGGGCGCAGCCCCGTGGCAATCCAGGGACCGCCAGCGCAGTCCCTCCAGCTCCCCACGCCGCAACGGCTGTTCACCGTGACGAAACGCCCACCGGTCAACGTCAATCCCGCCTGGCATGACCGCCCCAATCACGGAAACCGCGGCATCCCGGCACCCTCCGGCACCTTGTACTGCGCCGCGTTCAACTGCATCGCCAGGAACGTGTAGTATCCGGCGATCCCAATCATATCCACCACCGCCGGACGCCCGAACCGCGCCACGGCCCGGCCGAACGTCGCATCCGACACGCGGTGGTTCCGGTGCAGCTCCGTCGTCACGTCATACACGATGGCCTCGTCCGCGGTCATCTTCTCCGGCCGCCGGCCCTCCTGCAACGCGTCAATCACCGCCTCCGGCACCCCCGCCTTCAGCGCAATCGGCTTGTGGAACGACCACTCGAAGTCCTGCGACCACTCCCGCGCCGTAATCAGGATCGCCAGCTCGGACAACGTCGTGCCGATGCCGGACTTGTACCGCAGGTAGTCGCCCATGGACCGCGCGACGGTCATCACCTCCGGGCTGTACATCAGCGGCTCGAACGGCCCGAACACCGGCGTCTTCCGGGCCGCCAGGAAGTCGGCGGCGGCCTCCTTCTGCGCCGGGGTGTAGTCGGCAGGCGGGATCGTCGGCATCCGCTCCTCCGCCTGCGCCTGCCCGGCAGCAAGCAATCCCGCAACCGCCAGTGCAGCCGTGCGGCTAAAGGTACGGCGTAGTCTCTGCGTCATGAATGGTTCCCCGTGCGGCGGCGTCGCCATTCGTCGCACCCGCCCGCCCCGCACGCAACCAGCCGCGGCAAGCCGGGCCGGCACCCGCAAGGGATTTCCCGGCCCAGCCGCCCCGCACCGCAAGACCACGCCGCACCGGCAGTGCGGCTCGGGTTGCCGCGCCCAAACCCTGCCCTCATATCCCCGCGATGCTACAATCCCCCAAGTTCCTGATCGCCGAAAGCGAGTCCCCTGCTGCACGCGAACGCCGCCGCCAAGCCGTAGGCCGCAGCAGCGGCGAGACCTACGCCGCAACCCTGCAGCAACTCCATCCCGGCACCGAAACTGCCCTGGTCCGCCCGGCGGAGGACGGCGCGCAAGCCTTCACCCCAGACATGCTGGCCGAATACGACGCCGTGTTCCTGACGGGATCGCCACTGCACACCTACGACGAGACGCCAGACGTGCGCCGGCAATTGAACTTCATGCGCGCCGTGTTCGCCTCCGGCACGCCATCCTTCGGATCGTGCGCCGGCCTGCAGGTCGCAGTCACCGCGGCAGGCGGCAAGGTCCGCAAGAAGCAGGGCGCCCACGAAGCCGGGTTCGCCCGCCGTATCACCGCCACCGAGGCCGGCCGCACCCACCCGCTGCTGGACGGCCGCGGCACCGCCTGGGACGCCGCCGCCATCCACTCGGACGAGGTCGAACGCCTGCCGGACGGCGCCACCCTGCTCGCCCTAAACCCGGCGTCCCCCGTGCAAGCCGCCGAAGTCCGCTTCGGTCCCGGCATCTTCTGGGGCGTCCAGTATCATCCCGAACTCCCCTTGCAGGAGGTCGCCAGCGCCTTGCGCCGCCAGGCCGACGGCCTGATCGGGCAGGGCCTCGCCCGCAGCCCCGATGACGTCGAAACCGTCGCAATCCTAATCGAAGCCTTGGGCGACACCCCGGACCGGCCCGACCTGGCCTGGCGCCTGGGCGTCAACGAGCAAGTCGCCGACCCCGCCCTGCGCACGCTGGAGCTGCGGAACTTCATCCACCACCTCGTCCTCCCCACACGCGCAGCCCGGGGCCGGAAGTAGGCCGGAAGTAGGAACGGGGCCGCCGCCACGCCCGGCACCAGCCGCCTTCGACGCAAGCCCGTCATTGCGGCGGGGCAGTCTGGCACCCAGCCCTCCCCGTGCGCGCAGCCCTCAGCCGGAAGCAGCGGGGTCGCCGCCATTCCCAAAACCAGCCGCCTCCGACGCTCGCCCATTGTTGCGAGCCGCCTTCACGACGTGGCAGTCCAGCCGCCCTCGATGCTCACCCGTCACTGCGAACCGCCTTCAACGCTCACCCGTCATTGCAAGCCGCCCTTGCGGCGTGGCAATCCAGGGGCCGCCAGCACAGCCCTTGCCGCCCCGGAGCGCCACGCCAAACGAGCGGCTCGCAACGGCGGCAGGGCCTACAAATCAGCATCAAAGCCGGTCGGCACGGGACGAAAAACGAACACGGGTCCGCACGCCAGCCACGCCCGCAACGCCCCAGTCAGCCCACCCGCCGCGTGCCGCCCAGCGCGTTCAGCAGCACGCCCCCCGCCACCGCGGCCACCGCCAGCACCTCCACAGGGCCGGGCACCTCCGCCAGCACCAGCGCCGCCCCCACCGTGGCCAGCACCGGCACCAGCGCCGTAAACCCCGGCGCCCGCGCGCCCAGCACCGCAACCGCCCGGTTGAACGCCAGCAACGCCACCGCACTGGCCAGCACGCCCTGATACACCGCCTGCACCGCCAACTCGCCCACCGGAGCCGCCATCAAGTGCGAAGCACCCGACAACACGTAAAACGGCAAGTAGCCCAAGGACAGCACGCAGGTCAGCGCCGTGGCGTCCAGCGCCGCCAGCCCCGCCCGCCGCATCCGCACGGTGGCAATGCCCCACCCCGCAGCGCACACCAAGAACGCCGCATGCCCGGCCAGCGCCCCCTCCCCCGCATGGGCCAGCACAAGCGCCGCCGCCCCAACTGCAATCAACCCCAGCCCGGCCGCACGCACCCGTCCCGGCCGCTCCCCCAGCAACAGCGCCCCGAACCCCGCCGCAAACAACGGCATCGTGCCCGGCGTCAGCGCCGCCGCGTGCGCCGCCGGGGCAAAGCGCAACCCCAAGGACAGCACCAGCGCAAACGGAGCACCCGACCCGGCCACTAGCCACAGCGACTCCGTCCACGCCCCCCGCGGCAAGCTGGGCGCACGCCGCAGCAGCACCGGCAGCAGGATCATCCCGCTGATGCCAAACCGCAGCGCCACAAGGTCCGCCGCGCCCAGCACGCCGCGCCCGCTCACGGCATGGCGCGTGACGACGAACCAGCCACCCCAGATACCCACCGCCAGCAGCGCCCACCCCACGCCAGCCGCCCCGCCGGACCGGATCGGCGGCCGCGCAGCCGGCGCCTCCACAGCCGCGCTCATCGCACCCCGCTCACCGCCCGCCACCTATCGCCAGTCACTCATCGCGGGCCACTCCTCTCCGGTCTCCAATCGCCGAACCTCTATCGCCGGCCGTCCATATCCGCCCGCCCGTCGCAATCTGCTCGATGCACCCCGGCCCGCCGCGCCCCGAACCGCCCCAACCGGAACGGCGCCGGGTCCACCACCGGCGCCCCACCCAGGACTAAATCCGCCATCAGCCGCCCCGCCCCCGGCCCGATGCCGAACCCATGGCCCGAAAACCCGCTCGCCAAGTGGAACCCCGGCACCCCGTCCACCGCCGAAATCACCGGCACCCCGTCCGGCGTAACGTCAATCATCCCGCCCCAAGTGCCCGCCACCTGCATCCCCGCGAACGCCGGAAACGCCTCCACCAGCTTGCGCCGCGCAAACGCCAGGCTGGCCGCGCTCGGCTCCGGGTCCAAGACACGCACCCGCTCGAACGGCGAAGCCTCGTCCAGCCCCCACCGCCGCGGCATCCGCCACTCCTGCATGAAGCTCCGGTCCAGCCGCAGCTTCAACTCGCGCCGGTTCTGCAAGAACGACCGCCCGAACTGCGGCAACAGACGAAAGCTGTCGGGCACGATCGGCGTCAGCATGTTGTTGCGCTGCGCGATGGTGTAGCCGCCGTCCCGCCGCCGCCGGAACGCCCAGTCCCGCCCGCCCACCGCCATGTCCGGCCCAGCCATCGGCGCCGTCCGCATCACCGACCCCAGCACCTTCAGTTGCGGAAACCCCACGCCCTCGTTGCCGCAAAACAACCGGGACCACGCGCCGCCCGCCAGCACCACTGCATCGCACGCAACGCGCCCACGCTCCGTCACGACGCCTACGACCCGGCCGCCCTGCAAGTCCAGCCCCCGCGCCGCGCACCCCTGCAAGATGACCGCACCCTGCCGCCGGGCAGCGGCAGCCATGGCTGGAACCGCATGCTGAGGCTCCGCCTTCCCATCCGTAGGCGTATGCAACGCCCCATAAAACCGCCGGCCAGCCCCAGGCAGCAGCGCCGCTGTCTCGTCCGCATCCAGCAGGCGCGTGCCCACCTGATGCTCCCGCACGCGGTCCAGCCAAGCCGCCTGCCCCTCCAGCTCACGGGCGGTCTCGGCCACATACGCAACCCCAGCCCGGCGGAACCCCACATCCGCGCCAATCCGCGCCGCCATGCCGTCCCACATCCGGACGCTCTCCATCGCCAGCGGCACCTCGGCCAAGTCCCGCCCCGTCGTGCGGCACCAGCCCCAGTTCCGGCTGCTCTGCTCCCCGCCCACCTGCCCCTTCTCCAGCACGGTCACGGCCACGCCGCGCTCCGCCAGCGTCAGCGCCGTGCTGATGCCTATGATTCCCGCCCCGATCACCACCACCCCGGTCCGCCGGGGCAGGTCGGCGTCACCATCCGTGTCGTCCAGCAGCCGCGTCATCCCGTGCATCCCCCCCGCGCGTCCCCCGGCCAATCCGGACTCCACCATCGCCTCCTGCACGGCAATGCCCCGTGCGTCTCCTCGGCACATCGCCCCGTGCATCCCGGGCCGATCCGCGCCATGCTACGCCCCGGCAGCAAAAGGGAAAGCGGCGATGATGCGGATCGGAACAATGCTGGCAGCCGGCGCAGCCCTCGCGGCGATGGCCAGCCCAGCCCTCGCGCAAAGCGGCTCCGCCACGCTCGACGCCGTCCGCAGCCGCGGCCTGCTGATGTGCGGCACCTCCGGTGAGATCACCGGCTTCTCCTTCACCGACAGCAAGGGCGTCATGCAGGGCCTGGACGCCGACGGCTGCCGCGCCATCGCCGCCGCCGTCCTAGGCGACGCCACCAAGCTCCGCTTCGTCCCACTCACCGCCCAAAACCGCTTCACCGCCCTCCAATCCGGCGAGGTGGACGTGCTCATCCGCAACACCGGCTGGTCCCTGACGCGGGAGGCCAGCCTCGGCCTGCTCTTCGCCGCCACCAACTTCTGGGACGGCACCAGCCTGATCGTGAAGACCGCCAGCGGCGTCAAGCACACCTCCGAACTCAACAACTCGTCCATCTGCGTCCGACCCGGCACCAGCACCGAACTCGACCTCGCCGACTGGGCGCGCACCAACCGCATCGCCTTCACCCCCGTCCAGATCGGCGGCGTGAACGAGATCCAGCAGGCATTCCTCTCCGGCCGCTGCGACGCCTTCACCACCGACAGCTCCCAACTCGCCGGCTTCCGCTACGCCCAAGGCGCAAAGGCGCAGGAACTCACAATTTTGCCGGAACCCATCGGCACCGGCCCCTCCGGCAGCATGGTTCGCAAGGGCGACGACAAGTGGTTCGACATCGTGCGCTGGGTCCACTACGCCCAGGTCTCGGCCGAGAACCTCGGCGTCACCCAAGCCAACGTGGACAGCTTCAGCACCAGCACCAACCCCGACGTAAAACGCTTGCTCGGCCAAGACGGCGACCTCGGCAAGGCGCTCGCGCTCGACAACCGCTGGGCCTACAACGCCGTCAAGCAGGTCGGCAACTACGGCGACATGTGGGACCGCTCCATCACCCCCATCGGCCTGCAACGCGGCCCGAACGCGCTGTGGACCAAGGGCGGCCTGCAATTCGCCCCCCCGTTCCGGTAGCCCAGCGGCGTTGCGCCAACCCGGCGCATCAGCTCATGCCAACGGCCCTTCGCGCTGGCCGGTCCCGCCTGCACGTCCCGATGCGTGCCGTGAACGCAGAAGCGGTCAGAGCGTGAGGCCGCTGGCATCGTGCCAACCCGCGTTGCCGTTGGCCCGTCATCGCGAGCCGCCCTTGCGGCGTGGCGATCCAGGGGCCGCCAGGACCGCGCTGCCCGGCCGTGGCACCCCACGCCGCAAAGGCGCCCTGCCGTGACAGGAACCCCAGGAATCGTCGTCAACGCCGGTCGCCATGAAACCGCAGCGCATCCAGACAGGAGCAACCCCCGCCATGTACGTCCCCCGGCAGTTCCGCGAGGACCGCACCGACACCTTGGCGCGCGCCGTCCGCAGCATCCAACTCGCGGCCCTGGTCACGCCCGGCCCAGACGGCCTGCAAGTCTCCCACGTCCCCATGGTCCTGCATGAGGACGCCGCCGGCGCCTGGACGCTGCAAACACACGTCGCCCGTCCCAACCCCCACTGGTCCCTGGCCGGCGCCGCCTCCGTCGCAATCTTCCAAGGCCCGCAAGCCTACGTCTCGCCGTCCTGGTACCCCGCCAAGCGCGAGCACGGCAAGGTCGTCCCAACCTGGAACTACATCGCCGTCCACGCCCACGGCACCCTCGAAACCATGGACGACGGCCCCGCGCTGCTATCTCACCTGAACAACCTGACCGACGCCAACGAGGCCGGGCGCGACCAACCCTGGCACGTCGCCGACGCCCCGGCGGACTACGTGGGCGCCCTGTCCCGCGCCATCGTCGGCCTCCGCCTCCGTGTCTCGCGCATCGAAGGCGCTTGGAAGATGATCCAGCATCGCACCGCCGCCGACCGCCTGGGCACCATCGCCGGCCTGGCATCTGACCCGCACGGCCAAGCCGTAGCGGAAATCATGCAGGGGCTTGAGGCCGCCCGCACCATCCCAGGCTGAACCGCCCAGGCTAAGCCGCCCGGGCTGGCCCGGACCTACGGCTGGCCAGCCCGGAGCGGTGCCGTCGCACTCAGAACAGAGGCCACATGCCCGGCGATCACCGCCTCCTCGTCCGTCGGCACCACCCAAGCCTCCACCCGGCTCCCCTCCGCACTGATCCGCCCCGTCCCACCCGCCTGGTTGGCAGCGCCATCCAGCACCAGCCCCAGCCACCCCAGCCCGGCGCACACCCCAGCGCGCACCGCCGCGTCATGCTCCCCGATCCCCGCCGTGAACACGATCCCGTCCACCCCGCCCATCTGCGCCGCCAGCGCCCCGGCGCACCCCACGGCCCGATGCGCGAACAGCTCGACCGCCTCCCGCGCCCGCGGGTCCGCGCTGCCCGCCAGGTCCCGCATGTCTCCGCTAACCCCCGAGACGCCAAGCAGTCCGGACTTGTGGTACAGCAGGTCCTCCACATCCGCAGCCGGCATCCCCCGGGCTTGCAGCAGGTGCAGCACCGCCCCAGGGTCCAAGCTGCCGGGCCGCGTCGCCATCAACAGCCCGTCCAGCGCCGTCAGCCCCATCGTCGTCCCCACGCTGCGCCCGCCGTGCAACGCGCACAGGCTGGCCCCATTGCCGAGGTGCGCCACAACCACCCGCCCCGCCGCCAACGCCGGCGCCAACTCGCGCAGCCGCCCGGCGATGAACTCATACGACAAGCCATGGAACCCATAGCGCCGGACACCCTCGTCGTGCAGCGCCCGCGGCAACCCCAGCCAGGTCGCAACCGCCGGCATCGTCGCATGGAAGGCAGTGTCGAAACACGCGACCTGCGGCACGCCCGGCAGAGCCGCCATGGTGCCGCGGATCGCCGCCAAGCTGTGCGGCTGGTGCAGCGGCGCCAGAGGCACCAGCCCGTCCAGCGCGTCCAGCACGCCGTCATCCACCCGCACCGGCGCCGTGAACCGCGTCCCACCATGCACGACCCGGTGTCCAACCGCGGCGACGCCCCCCGGCCCGCGGCAACCTAGCCAGCCCAGCAAATCCGGCAAGACATCCTCGTGCGTGGACCCATGCAGCACCGGCGGCTCCACCGCCACCCCGTTCGCCGCCGCCTCGGCCTTCAGTCGCGTGCCGATGCCCGAGACCTGCCCGCGCAGCAGCGCCCGCCCACCGTCGAACAGCGCAAATTTCAAGCTGCTCGACCCGGCATTCAACGCCAGGACAGGCCCAACCATCACCCGACCGGCCCCGGCCACCGCCAGTCCCGTATCTCCGGCATGTCCTCCCCGTGCTCACGCACGTAAGCATGATGCTCCTGCAACTTGTCCCGCAGCGCCTGAGCCAAGTGCCCCGCCTCGTCCCGCAGCCGCTCCACCCGGGCAACCGCCGCCAGCGCCAAATGGAACCGGTCCAACCGGTTCATCACCGTCATGTCGAAGGGCGTCGTCGTCGTCCCCTCCTCGATGAACCCATGCACATGGAACCGCTCGGCCCGGCACCGCCCATGCAGCAACCGGTGCACCACCCACGGATACCCATGGAACGCAAAGATCACCGGCCGGTCCGCCGTGAACAGGCTGTTGAACGTCCCGTCCGGCAACCCGTGCGGATGCTCGCTCGGCGGCTGCAGCGCCATCAGGTCCACGACGTTCACGACCCGCACCCGCATGTCCGGCAAGTGCCGCCGCAACAGGTCCACCGCCGCCATCGCCTCCAGCGTCGGCACGTCCCCCGCGCAGGCCATCACCACGTCCGGAACGGCCCCGCCGTCGTTGCTCGCCCAAGTCCAGATGCCCGCGCCCTCCGCGCAATGCCGCATCGCCTCGTCCACGCCCAGCCACTGCGGCCCCGGCTGCTTGCCCGCCACGATCACATTGACGTAGTTCCGCGACCGCAAGCAATGGTCCGCCGTGCTCAGCAGCGTGTTCGCATCCGGCGGCAAGTAAACCCGGACCACCGAAGCCTTCTTGTTGGTGACATGGCCAATAAAGCCTGGGTCCTGGTGGCTGAACCCGTTGTGGTCCTGCCGCCAAACGTGGCTGGTCAGCAGGATGTTCAGGCTGGCAACCGGCCGCCGCCATGGAATGCGGTGACAAGCCTCCAGCCACTTCGCATGCTGGTTGAACATGCTGTCCACGATGGCGATGAACGCCTCGTAGCAACTGAACAAGCCGTGCCGGCCCGTCAGCAAATACCCCTCCAGCCAGCCCTGGCACAGATGCTCGCTCAACACCTCCATCACCCGCCCGTCCGGACCGACATGGTCGTCGGTCGGCAGCCGCTCCCCCATGCTCTCCCGGTCCGTCACCTGGAACAGCGCGTCCAGCCGGTTGCTGGTCGTCTCGTCCGGTCCCATCACGCGGAACCGGTCCATGTTGGCCGCCATCACGTCCCGCAGCCACGTCCCCAGCACCCGCGTCGCCTCGCCATCGGCGCCCCCGGGATGCTGAACGGCGACTGCGTGCGAGCGGAAATCCGGCAGCGTCAAATCCCGCAGCAGCAAGCCGCCATTGGCATGCGGATTGCTGCCCATCCGCCGGGCACCCTCCGGCGCCAGCGCCGCAATGCCTGCAACTGGGGCGCCATCCCCGTCGAACAGCTCCTCCGGCCGGTAGCTCCGCATCCAAGCCTCAAGCTGAGCCAACCGCTCCGGATGCGCCGCCAGCTTGTCCAACGGCACCTGGTGCGCCCGCCAAGTCCCCTCCACCGGCAACCCGTCCACCACCGCCGGCCCGGTCCACCCTTTCGGCGTCCGCAGGATCAGCATCGGCCACCGCGGCCGGGTCATCCGCCCCGCCCGGGCCGCCGCCTGGATCGCCGCAATTTCGTCCAAGCAAGCATCCAGCGCCGCCGCCATCGCCTGGTGCATCGCCATCGGCTCGTGCCCGGCCACGATCCGCGGCGCATACCCATACCCCGTGAACAGCGCCAGCAACTCCTCTTCTGGAATGCGCGCCAGCACCGTCGGACCCGCAATCTTGTACCCATTCAGGTGCAGCACCGGCAGCACCGCCCCGTCCCGCGCCGGGTTGAGGAACTTGTTGCTATGCCAGCTTGCCGCCAGCGCCCCAGTCTCCGCCTCCCCGTCCCCCACCACGCAGCACGCCACCAGGTCCGGAGTGTCGAACACCGCCCCATAGGCATGAAGCAGGCAGTACCCCAGCTCCCCACCCTCGTTGATGCTCCCCGGCGTGTCCGGGCTGGCATGGCTGGGAATCCCGCCGGGAAAGCTGAACTGCTTGAACAGCCGCCCCATCCCCGCGCCGTCGCGGGTAATCGCCGGAAAGTGCTCGCTATACGCCCCCTCCAGCCAAGTATTCGCCACCACCCCCGGCCCGCCATGCCCCGGACCCGCCACGAACAGCGCGTTCAAGTCCCGCGCCCGGATCGCCCGGTTCATGTGCGCATAAACGAAGTTCAGCCCCGGCGTCGTCCCCCAGTGCCCGAGCAGCCGAGGCTTCACATGCCCGATCACCAACGGCTCCCGCAGCAGCGGATTGGCCAGCAAGTAGATCTGCCCGACCGACAGGTAATTCGCAGCCCGCCAGTAAGCATCTATTGCCGCGAGGTCCGGCCCTGCCAGGACAGGGGCGGCATGGAGAATGGTGTCCGGCATGGCGCGGGCCTCCTATTGGAAGCACCAGGCCTGGCACGTATCGCAAGCAGCTGCCATCACAGCCGTGTTGCAGCACGCAAACGTGCTATGGGCAGCCAGCCTACCCCGGCCCAGGCACCATCCGCCGCACCACCCCGTCCCGCTTCACCAGCCCATGATACAGCGCCCCCGCAATATGCAGCGCGATCAACGCCAGCAGCGTCAACGCAAATGCCGGATGCACCGTCTCCATCAGCTTGCCCAGCGGGTCGCCCTTCGGCACGATCAGCGGCAGCGGGATCAACCCCGCCAGCTTCACCCGCGCCCCATCCGCCGACGCCGCCAGCCACCCCATCACCGGCAGCACCACGAACCCGGCATAGAACGCCCAATGCGTCGCCCGCGACACCACCCGCAACGCCGGGCTGAGGTCCGCCGGAGCCGGCGGCGCCGGATGCGTCAGCCGCCACCCCAGCCGCACCAGCATCACCACCAGCACCGAAGACCCCAGCGAGAAATGCCACTGCACCAGCGCCCCCTCCGCCGACTTCGGCAGCACCAGGTCCAGCCACAGCGCCACCGAGTATTGGACCGCCAGCATCGCCACCACCAGCCAATGCAACGCCTGCGCGACGCCGGTGTACCTCCACCCTCCAGCGGCGGCGTGGGCTTGCGTGGTTGCCGACATGAGTGCTCCTGACCTGCTTACGGTTGTCCTGCCCCCTATCACATCTGGCACCCAGGCCAACCGTCAACTGCGGGCAACCCCGAACGGGCAGATTGCCGGACCGCCCCATCCCTGCCAACGTCGCCACTGCCACTGCCATCCCCGCCGACGCCCGCCCCGCACCGGCCCACCCAACGACTGACCCATTCAACGACCAACCGGGACACCAGCACGAGACCCCCATGACCGCGCCCTTCCTCGCCTGCATGACCCTGGTCGCCCAAACCTACGCCCTGCCCCCCCGGGTGCTGCCCGCCATCCAAGCGGTCGAGGGCGGCAACATCGGCGTCATCCACCACAACACCGACGGCTCCGACGACCTTGGCCCCATGCAGGTCAACACCCTTTGGCTCCCAACCCTCGCCCGCCTCACCGAGCTTCCCGCCGAAGAAGTCCGGGAACGCCTGCTGACCCGCCCCTGCTTCAACGTCGCCGCCGCCGGCCTGATCCTGCGCACCTACCTCAACGAGACCCGCGGCAACCTCCTCCGCGCCGTCGGCAACTACCACTCCCACACCCCCGTCCTGAACCTGCGCTACCAAGCCCGCGTGCTCCGCACCGCTGCCGCCCTGTTCCAACCCCAACCCACCCGCCGCCGCCCCGGCACCTACCTCGCCTACGCCCGCTCCGGCCCCTACGGCCCGCCCTGCCCCCGCTGCGGCCCAGCCCGCCCCGAATACCGCGGCTACACCTGGCGCCACGGCTTCTTCCCGTAAGTGCCGGGCCGGTGTGTCACGTGGCAGGCAGCCAACCGCCGTAGCGTCTCAACCCACTGAGCAGGCCAGCAAAGCCCGCCAAACACGCTGCTCCCGACGCGAACGCTCTCCGCCAAAAGGATCTCTGGCGTGCGCGGGTGCCCACGCTGGCTCGCCGGTGCCTCCACACCGCCCGCGCGGAACCGGTCACGCCAGTGGCGTATGATCGTTCGGTTAAGGTTCAACTCAATGGCCAGGGCACCCGCGGGCTCGCCAGCCTCTAACCTTTCAACGGCATTCAGCATGAACTCCCGGCTATGGCGCCCGGACTCGCCTGGAAACACCAGCACGTTCTCCCCGTTTGGAACCGCCCGGGTTCACCTGCTTCACCCCAGGGGTCCACTCCACTCCCGCCGGGGTTGCCGAAGGTTCGCAGGGTGTCTGGTAAGCGTTGGCTTGGCAGGCAAGTAA
>Ga0123338_10001362_pt1 | contig 23741 bp, 24 predicted proteins | sample grotaG_FD_89793 | JGI IMG/M metagenome (GOLD analysis project Ga0123338, IMG submission 89793) | Glacier valley bacterial and archeal communities from Borup Fiord, Nunavut, Canada, to study Microbial Dark Matter (Phase II) -... | ecosystem: Environmental > Aquatic > Freshwater > Ice > Glacier ...
GAACGTCCCGACCTCATCGAAATCTCGGAAAAGTACACCCTGCCCTACCTGGGCGGGCTCCTCCGAACCGGCCGCCTGCCCGGCGTCAGCGTGCGGCCCGTCGTAGTCGGCGCCAGCCATGAGCGCATGGACGAAAACATGGTCGCGTATTTAAGTGGCCGCCCCGCCGCCGCCCGCTTCTGCCAGTGGTACATGAAATCGATCTACTTCCCCATGTTCGATCATCACGTCACCGTCTCGGAGCACACGGCGGTCGAACTCATCCGCGCATCGGAAGGCCACAAAGTCCGACGCGGTGTCTGGATCACGCTTATGGGTGTCGATTGCGGCCGCTTCAGCAGTTCCGCACAATCGCCCAGCCTTCGCGCCAAACTTCTGCACCGCGCCGGCGCCACCGAAGGCACCACCATCCTGCTCTATGCCGGCCGGTTGGAGTTGCTGTACTATCGAGAACCAGGGCGATGCTCTCCTGCGGAGTATGATCTTGGCGCTTGTAACCATCCCAACCAGGTAGCCCGGTGAAGTTCGGAATGCCTGACGTGTGCGTCAACAGGCTGGAGACTGTCACCTTGTCCCACGCCTTCGAAGAGTAGGGGAGATAGGTCTTCACCGGCTCTTCTAACTTTACTTTTCCTCGCCGACTAGCACGGTCCCCATGAACTTTTTGTTCTCCACGTAGTTCTGAATTATTTGTTGCATGCGTTCCACAGGTGGTGAGGCCACTTGCGAGAGTGCATTGGGAAGAAGGTAGAGCGCCAGGACCATTGGAGGGGCCAGTGCGCAACGGTTCAGCGCTGGGTTTCGTGACATGCGTATATTTTGGAGCTTACGCGAAAAAGCCTTGCTTTGTTCCGCGAATCCTGGTGGATATAAAACCGATGCTGCGTTTCAGTGTCGAAGCTACGCCTCGTAGCTGGCTGGGAAGTTGCGATCACTCAATTCATAGAGCGGCATTCTGACGCTTCGTCAAGATTCGCAATGGCGGGATCGCGCGGGTTTTACCAATACCGGCTGCGATTTCCGCCGTGAACCTACTAATGTAAAGGGAATTCAGGCGGCAAAGCTGCTTCAAGATTGATTTGTTCTCTGGTAACAGGATGGTGGAATTTCAGATATTGGGCGTGTAGGAAATAACCTCCATCGCCCGGGAGGCCGGGGAGATTTTCAAGAGGTTGGCCGGTTAAGCCGTACAGAGTATCGCCTACCAGGGGATGGCCGATGGATGCCAGATGAATTCTGATTTGATGAGGGCGGCCCGAATGTAGGCTTACCTCAAATGTTGTGGTGCTAATGGTTCTTGAGATCACCTTTGCCAATGACTTTGACCGTTTGCCACTCGGGTTAACGGCCCACACCGAACCGATGAGCGGGTGCGGCCGCTGCCTCCGCTTTGACCCCGATGAAGTGCGGCGACATATTCGACCTAACCTGGGAGGAAGTAGATATCGAAGAAGAACGACTATCGCTCATCATGGGCAAGACACACGCCGCAGGCTGGAAGTTCCGCTCAACAGCAATGCTTTGACGGTTCTTCTCGAAAAGCAAGCGGCCAAACATGGCCCTTACGTTTTCTACAATCACGAAACGGGTGATCGCTTCCGGGATACCAAAACGGGCTTCAAAGCCGCTCTGAAACGGGCCGGTCTTACGGGAATTACCTGGCACACGCTCCGGCACACGTTCGCCTCACGGCTGACCCGCTCCCGGGTAGATTTGTTGACCGTGAAAGAGCTGCTCGGGCACTCCACAATTAACACCACGATGCGGTACGCGCACTCGAATCACGAAACGAAGGCGCGGGCCGTAGCTCAACTTCCAAAACGTGACAAAATTGTGACATTTGTGCCTCGGAAACAAAAAAAGGGCTTAAATGTCATGTGACATACCACGTAAGTGCTACCAATCGGGTAAGATGCAAACGGAGGAATGGCAGAGCGGTTTAACGCGGCGGTCTTGAAAACCGTTGATGGGGAAACTCATCCGGGGGTTCGAATCCCTCTTCCTCCGCCACTCCCGCAGGGTAATCGCTCACTTCCAGCAGTAACACCGAATGATCGGAACTGCCGCACTCCCGTTCCCCATGGGAGTAAATGCAGCGTTCAATTCGCGGCAATAAAGACGCCGAGGCCAGTGCGTGGTCGATCCTGTAACTCTTCCCGTTCCGGCACCATGTATATTCAATGCAGCCGGGGTGCAGATGCCGCCACACGTCGGTGAAACCGGCTGTCTGCAGGGATGTAAATCGGTCCACATCCCCGAAGTTCTTGATAGGTCCGTCGGCGGGCGGTTCCCCTGTGTTGAAATCGCCCACGAACAGGAAAGAGCGGCGGCTCCGTTTTTCGGCAACGGTCACTAGAGCGCTCAGGTACTCCCTCATTCGCAATCGGGAGCTTGTGGGGGCGTGCAGAACGCCCAATTTGAACCCATGCGCCGGCACCGACACCTCCAACCAAAGGCCGGAATCCTCCAACAAAGAAATTCCCGAAAGATGCCGCTGAATCGGGCTCTTCGAAAATACACAAACGGCGTAGTTGAAGCCCTGCCGCTCACTGCAAAGCTTTTCCGTAAATCCGTTCCGATGCAGCAGTTCAAAGAGAGATGCCGAGCTATTGGGAACGAATTCGATGAGCGCGATCAGGTCGGGACGGTGAGCCAAAATGGCTGTACCGATTCGCTCCCGGCGCCCGCCGCCGCCCTGCTGAATATTCCAGGCGAGGATTCTCACACGCCTTAATCGCTGGTTTGCTTAATTCGGTTTTAAACGAGGCCGGTCGGCACCGTAAATTGGCTGGCGCTCCACGAAAAACGACCGCGGATCCTGACCATACTGGGTCAGCGGAGCCGGCCGGTTGCCCTTGGGGCCTCCCGGCGCAGCATAGGCCGTCGTCAGGTTCTTTAGCCCAAATAGCGCAAGCTCAAAACGATCCTTCAATCCCAATTTCTTGAATAGCCGCGAAAGATACACCTTGACCGTGCCTTCGGAAATATTGAGAGCAATACCGAGCTCTTTATTTTTTAACCCCTGCGCCACAAGAGTCACAATTTGCCCTTCCCGACGCGTGAGCGTATAGCGGCGCGCGGTCAGAATAGAATCCGTCAGCGCCTTTTCAAACCACAATTCGCCAGAGTGAACCTTCACTAAACTGGCGATGAGCGCTTCAGGAGGCAAAGTCTTGCTCACAATTCCTCGCACGCCCAGCCCCATTGCTTGCAAGGCCATCTCCGTCGAAATGAAGTGAACCCAAAGGACAAGCTTGGTGCGGGGAGCCGCTTTGTGAATGGAAGTGAGGAAATCCAGCGTAAAATCGGGCGTCAAATCCAGGAGTACAAGGTCGGGTTGAAGTGCCGCAAGGGACTCCAAAAGGCTCGCCGATGACGCGCATGTACCGCGCAGCACCATGTCGGAAACGTCTTTTAAAATGTGGGCAATACCAAGGGTTAGAATCGGCTGATCGCTATAAAAAAGAATGCTGGGCATAGTTTCTTCTTCGTAACACTCTCTGAAGGAACACCGGAACTGCTAAAAGTTGCGCGGCTCAGCGTCCAATTCAATTGAAAATGTAATTATACTCAACTGAATTATTTTTGGGTGACAAAAGTGTTACGATTTCAGCCCTGGAATTTTGTGGGTGCGCCGGACCGACCCAGCTTATCGGGAAGGTTGGTGGCGGGGTTGTAGCAGCCGCAAAGGCAGCGTGAGAATGCCCCAGACTAGCGCGAGCACGCCACTCACCGCCACGCCAACAAGGCGGAAGGGCAACAGCAACAGCCACACCACCGGATAGAGCACCAGAGCAATCAATGCGAGGGGCCACGAAAACAAGAAGAGCAGCAGCCAAAGCAGAAAGGTCATCATACAATCATACGGATCTAACCGCGGAAAAGGTCCGTTGCTATATAATTCGTGCGGGAGCTTCCAGTGTCGGACAACAGATTATCGCGGCGTTACTTCTTTTACGGCTCATTGCTGGCGGGTGCCGTGCCGGCGGCGGGCTTCGGCAGCAAGGCGTCTTTGAAAATGCTGGGCTACAAATCGCCCAATGAAAAACTGAACATTGCTTCCATCGGGTCCGGCGGTAAGGCGGGGAGCGATATCCGCTCCTGCGCTCAGACCGAAAACATTGTGGCGTTGTGCGATGTGGACGATGTACGCGCCAAGCCCATCTTCGACGCCTTCGACAAAGCGCCCAAGTACAAAGACTATCGCGTGATGCTCGATAAAGAGCAAAACAATATCGATGCGCTAATTGTGGCTATCCCCGACCATATGCATGCCGCCGCGGCGCTTGCCTGCATGGAACGAGGCAAACACGTTTACGTGCAGAAGCCGTTAGCACACACCATTTGGGAAAACCGCCAGTTGAAAGACGCGGCCGCTAAGTACAAAGTGGCCACGCAAATGGGGAACCAGGGTTACTCGAACGAAGGCACGCGTCAATGCGCGGAAATGGTATGGTCCGGCGCAATCGGCAATGTCACCGAAGTGCACGCGTGGACGAACCGGCCAGTTTGGCCCCAGGGCTTGCCAGACATGCCCGCGCCTTCCCCCGTGCCGGGAACGCTAGCTTGGGATCTGTGGCTGGGCGTCGCGAACCAGCGGGAATATAGCGATAAGTACCTCCCCTTCAACTGGCGCGGCTTCTTTGATTTTGGCTGCGGGGCGCTGGGCGATATGGCGTGCCACATTCTGGGTGCGCCTAACATGGCGCTCAAACTGGGCGCACCAACCAGCGTGGAATGCATCAAACAGGAAGGCAAGAGCAAGTATTACTATCCGGCCAAGAGCGTGATCCGGTTCGATTTTCCCGCTCGCGGACCGATGCCGCCCGTCAAGATTTTCTGGTACGACGGTCTACTCGAACAGCCTGACGTGCCCGGTGTTCCGCACGGCTCCGTCCTGGGCGATCTGCCCCGGCGCAGGACCGCTGGTCCCCAGCAGGAACAGCGCGATTCGCAGGTAATCGGCCAGGTGTTCCAGCAAAGCTATTTCGATACAGTGGACGAAATTCCTGTAGCAAAGCCCGCTGCCGGCAGTTCGGCGGCTTCCGCGGATCCCAACGCCCGCCTGGACAATGAAGTGGCCCGCCGAATTGCCACCGGCAGCAACGGCAGCTTGTTTGTGGGCGATAAGGGCATGATCACTACAGGCACATATGGCGAAAATACGCGCTTACTGCCAGTGGAAAAGATGCGCGGCTATGAATTTCCCCGCGAGTTTCTGACGCGGTCACCCGGTCACTATCGCGATTGGATTCGATCCGCTAAAGGTGGCGACCCGGCCTGCTCCAATTTCAACGTGTCCGCCCCTTTCACGGAGTGGGTCACGCTTGGCGTGCTTGCGCTTCGCTTCGAAGGCAAGTTGGAATGGGATAGCGAAAAGATGCGTGTCACCAACAATGCGGAAGCGAACAAGCTGATCCGGCCCACCGTACGCAAGGGCTGGACCATCGGCTAACCAGCATCGGCTAGTTCTGCTCAAGTTTGCTTCCGTTTGAGTCCGCGTACCAGGAAATCCTCCGTCGGGCCACGGGCTATTTGTGAGGAGTACGTCTGGAAGCTTGTGGCGGACTTTCGGTGAAGACTCCGCTTCCTAGTTTGTAAGCCCGGCAGATTGTAAAGCCGGCAATCAACAAGGAGCATCACAGTGACCACACGGACCATTCGCGGTCTGGTACTTTCCAGCCTGATCGCCACACTTACACCTCTGGGCATCATGGCCCAGTCACCTATGAATTTCGCCATCCCGTTCGGCTTCACCATTGGCCAGAAGACTCTGCTGGCGGGAACTATCGTGTCACTGAGCTACTGCCTCACGTTCTGCAGTTTCAGAGCCCCGACTACAAGTCGGTGTCCGTCATCACGAACGGCGAGGAACCGGGGAACGCTCCGGACAAAGTCACGTTGACGTTCCACAGGTACGGCAACCAATACTTCTTTGCCAAGATGACCAACCCCAACAAGGGCTGGTCGCTTCCGAAAACGGTTCGTGAGAAAGCGCTGATGGAGGCCCGGATGCCTTCGGTACCGCTTGACATCGTTGCCTCAACCAAGCGGTGAGCAACCGGTACGACGCAGGCGCGGGGTCCATTCACCCGCGCCCGGATGCCTGGTGAATCGAACGGGCAAAGTGGGGATGTTAAAATTGAACTTCCACCCCACATCATGGATTTCCTGAAAGGCCTGAACCCGCAGCAGCATGACGCCGTTGCGCTAACGGAAGGGCCAATGCTGATTTTGGCCGGCGCCGGCTCCGGTAAGACGCGCGTCATCACCCACCGGATTGCCCATCTGATCGCCGCGAAACGTGTGCCTCCCTCCGCAATTTTGGCTGTTACTTTTACCAACAAGGCCGCGGCCGAAATGCGAACGCGCGTGCAATCGCTATTGGAAGGGATTGAGATCGGCCGCGGTCCGAATCTGGCTACCTTTCATTCTTTTTGCGTGCGGCTGTTGCGGCGCGATGGCGATCCGCTGGCGCAAATCCGCCCCGGCTTCAACCGCAACTTTTCCATCTATGACGATGACGATCAGCTCGCCATCATCAAGGCCGCTTACAAGCGGCTGGGCCTTGATGAGAAGCAGTTGCCGTATCGTGCAACGATGTCGGTGATCAGTAAGGCCAAGAACGAAAAAAAGACTCCCGTAGAGTTGCAGAGCGAATCCACTGATCCGAAGATGACCCGGATTGCCGTGCTCTTCGAAGAATACGAAAAAGGCTTGCGGCAGGCGAACGCAATGGATTTTGACGATCTGTTGCTGGAAACCGTCAGGCTGCTCTATCACGACGCGGACACACGCGATGCCTGGAACCGGCGCCTGAGTTACCTGATGATCGATGAGTATCAGGACACAAATCGTACACAGTATGAGTTGATGAGGCTGCTGAGTCGCGCGCATGACAACGTTTGCGTGGTGGGTGATGAAGACCAATCCATTTACAGTTGGCGCGGCGCGGACATCCACAACATTCTGGATTTTGAGAAGGATTATCCGAAGGCGCAGGTGATCCGGCTGGAGCAGAATTACCGGTCCACGAAGAACATTCTGGAAGCCGCGAGTGCGCTTGTTGCGAACAACAAGGAACGCAAGGGCAAGTGGCTTTGGACCGCTGCCGGCGCGGGCGAGATGATTGGCATGTACGGCGGTTACGACGCTGAAAATGAGGCGCTGTTCATTGCCGATACCATCCAGAAACTTTTGCGGCAGGAGCCCGATGCGCGCGTTGCGGTTCTCTATCGGACTAATTCGCAGTCACGCCAGATTGAGGAGGCGTTACGGCGTTACGGGCGAAAGTATCTGGTTGTCGGTGGGTTCAGTTACTATCAACGCGCTGAAGTGAAGGATATTCTGAGTTACTTGAAGCTGGCGGTATCTCCCACGGATTCCATTGCCTTGCTGCGCGTGATCAATACGCCAGCCCGCGGGATCGGTAAGACCACCGTGGACCAGTTGGATGCCTTCGCGCAAGCCAATGCCTTGAGTGCCTACGACGCGCTAGGCCGCATGATCGAAGAGAACCAGTTCGGCACGCGGGCGCATTCGGCCATGGTGGCGTTTCGCAATCTGATGGAAGACCTTCGGCAGGCGGCCACTTACCTTCCTCTGAACGAAACCATCAAGCTCATCGAAGAGCGCACCGGCTACCGCAAGATGTTAGAGCAGGAGAACACTCCGGAAGCGCAAGGCCGTCTGGAGAACCTGGACGAGTTGGCAAACGCGGCGGCGGAAGCGGTAGAGCGCGGGGAAGCCGTTGCCGATTTTCTGGACCACGCAGCATTGGTGGCGCAGGCCGATTCAGTGGAGAGCGATTCGCAAGTGACGCTGCTCACGCTGCACAACGCCAAGGGCCTGGAGTTTCCGTTTGTGTTCCTGGCCGGCCTGGAAGACGGCTTGTTCCCGCATAGCCGCAGCGCGAATTCCGAAGCCGCCATGGAAGAAGAGCGCCGGCTTTGTTATGTCGGCATGACGCGCGCAGAAAAGCGGCTATACATCACGTGGGCGAAGTATCGCAGAAGATTTGGAGGCGGCGAACAGGAGCGCAGTGTGCCCTCGCGCTTCCTCCGCGAGGTACCCGCGGAGCTGGTCGTGAACCTGGGCCCGGAAGACGAAGACAGCAGGCCGCAGGTGGACCTGACAGCGGAGCGCCACGATGTGCGCTTCGGCGCGAAGAAGAATCTGTTCACGGGCAAGACCTATAACTCGCTCGAAAACATTTCGCAGTTTTTCTCGGATCGCGGCGTATCCATGTCACCTGCGAGTGTGCCCCGTCCCCCTGCCGCCGCCAAGGCCGCGCAGCCGCCTGTGCGTCCGGCAGTACAGCCGAGCGCCGCTACGCGAGTCGCCCAAAACGCGCAACAGCAGTTGCCCATGCACCCGCCGCCGCAGGTTCGCATTCCCCCTCCGCTATCGAGCCCGAAATTGCCCGCGGCGTCCGCTCCCGCGCGGCCCAAATCGGCGCCACGCACCGGCAGCATTGTGGAGCATCCAAAGTATGGAACCGGCACGATTGTGCGTCGTGAGGGCGATGGCGAAGATGCCAAGCTCACGATTCACTTTCAGCGGTATGGCTTGAAGAAGCTGATAGAAAAGTATGCTGGTTTGAAGTAAGCGATAGCACCCATGTTGGCGCTATAACGGACGGAACACCAGAGTTGCAACTTTTCCATCGGGTTCTAACGTGATGCTCCACTCCGTGGAACCGTGCTCAAATTTCACCTCAAATGTTTCCGCGCCGTCCGGCCCTACCCCTTTGAAGAGAAGCGCTTGCACTGCGCCCAGCTGCTCCATCGCGGCTCTGAGTTGAGGCAATTGTTCTTTCGTGGCGGCCGCAAGCCCGTTACTCATCAGCTCGTATTTCGGTTGCCCCACCTGCACTTCTTCGATCGTGCGGCGAATCGCGGCTTCCGATTGAAGCGCGTGTGCCTTGTCCATGATCGTTTTGTCCGGCGCGCCCGCTATTACCGAGGCCTCACCTTGTTCGATCCGCCTTGCGGTCTGCTCCCTCCCATTTTGATGAAGCACTGCCTGGGTCGCGAGACCCCGCTCATCGGTTATGAAAGTCAATTGCGCGTCCACAACTTTCAGGAAAAACTTGTTTTCGCCTTCCGCGAAGATCGGCAACTTCGGCTGTCCTGTAAGTTGCGTGAAGAATTGGCCGCCCTCCCGCGACATGGTCATAATCAGGTTGGGCGCCAACTGGTATTTTCCAACGTATTGATCGAAAATCTTCGAATCGAGTGTGATCTCTTTGTGTTCTTTGGGCGGATCGAAGGTGCGCAACGGGTAACTCGCGTCAAGCAGATGTAGGCCAATATCGTCGGGACCCGCCGCGGAGGATATGTTTGAAAGCACCACAACGCCGGCCCGGCTCTTGGGATCGAAACCCATCCAGGTACGATATCCGCCGGTGCCTCCGTTATGCCAGATGATGGAATTTCCATTCTTAGTTTGAACCAACCAGTTGTACGCGACTTGCATACCAGCGCCTCCAGCCGGGCGGCGAATCGAGATTTGTTCGGCCATGGCCGCGGCAAGCGGAGTTTTCACATAGCCGAGATTCGCTCCCAGGAAAGTAAGCATGTCGTTTGCGCTTGACCGTAACGCTCCCGCGCCGGCCAATGCCCCCACATCCCAATTGGCCACCGGGTTCAACCCGGGACCATGTCCTACCGCTAACCGCGCCTTCATCCCCGGTGTAAGAGTGACGCCGGTGCTGTCCATGTGAAGAGGGCCCAGAATGCGGGCATGAACCAGCGATTCGTAATCCATGCCGGCGCGAAGGCTCAACGCCTGCCCCAGTAGGCCGACTCCCAGATTCGAGTATTCAAACTGAGAACCTATGTCGCGCGTTAATTCGTAACTAGACAGGAACGCATAGAGTAAGTCCGGAGTATAATCCGCGTACGGATTTGACGGGTCTTTGGGATTGAAGTTATTCGGCATGCGTGGCAGCCCGGAGCTCTGGGTTGCAAGATCCTGCAGAGTGATCTTCTTCCCGTTACGTTCGGGTACTTTGACTCCGCCTGGCAAGTACTTCGATACCGGATCAGTCACTGAGATTTCGCCCTTGCGCGCCATATCCATCAGCGCCAGCGATGTAAACACTTTCGTCATGGAGCCGATCTCAAAGATGGTGTCGCCGTCCAGCGGGCGCTCATCGTCTTTACCCGGGCTGCCGTACGCCACGACACGCCTGCCTTTCGAATCAACGACGCCGACGACGATGCCGATCCCTGTGTTTCCCGCACCAACGCGATCGGCAAGAATTTTGCGGATCTCGGCGTCGGGCGGGACAAGCGAGTCTTGCGTAACGGGTGACTGGGCAAACGCGAGCGTATGCATGAGGATGATTCCCAAGGCCGCAATCAGAGCGTGAACTCCAGACGGCATCGAACTTCTCTCTGTATCCATCGTGGTAAGCATTATCGAATCTCCATTTCTCTTAATTCCTGAATTCTACGGTCGAGTTTTCGCGCGGCCGATTCGTTCAATCCCCAAATCCCAACGAAAACCACCAAAAAAGCAAAGCCGAATAAGATCAACAGCGTATTGATTCCGCGATCAACGGCTGAGACCACGAGTTCGGCCACCAATCCGGGTACGAACGGAAGCAGATACCATATCCACACCGTGTGCAGGGTGTTGCGCTGACGTTCCAGTTCCCGGATATGGAAATTGAGCGAGGCTTGGAGGCCCATGTCCTCCGGAAGCGACCGAGTGGAACTTCTCCTGTGAAGCTGAAAGAGAACGTATACCGTACCTGCGATCATCAGCACAGGAGCCGCGAGACGCCAACCCCGGTAGTGCCACAGGCTTGCGACAAACACCGGGATAACCATCGCCCCCGCCGCATATTCCCGCAGATTTCGTCGGTAAATTCGACCCTCCAGGCGGGCCGCCAGGCGGCGTACATCGTCCAGTGTTACGACCGCCTCCTTATTTTCCTGGTTCTGCCAGAGACTCCTGGGATCGTTAAAATTGGGATCATGTGGCATAGCGTTCTCCCTCGTTGAAACTGCGTGCCAGCAATGTCTTGATCCGATGCACTTTGGTCGCGACGTTTCTCCCCGATAGCCCCGTCAGTTCGCTGATGGCGGCCGCGTCCAACCCTTCGAGCCATGCAAGAATTACCTGGCGATCAACCGGCTTCAACCGCTGGATCAACTGCGTAAGCCGGTCAAGGGCGATACGCCGATCGGCGTCGTGCGACACCGGGATTGCTTCCATTTCCTCAAGGCTTACCGTGACCGCTTTTTCACGCTTCTGCCGGATCACCCAAGAAGCAGCGGCGTTGTGCGCCACACGGTAAACCCAAGTACGAAGGGAGCAACGCCCATCAAATCCTTTAAGGCTTCGCCATAGCGCGACGTGAACCTTCTGCAGGAGATCGCGCCGTTTCTCGGAATCCGCTTCGTACCCGCGTGCCAGCCGGCCTAGTGCCGGGCCATATTCGGCGACGGCACGCTCATACCTGTCGTCCAGCTCGCTCACTTCCAGGCGAATTTCTTACAGTCCAAGTCGCAGTCGACGGTAAGCAAGTCATGCTTGAGTCACAGCGGAGCGTATTTCTGCGCTTGCAGCCTTCCCCCTGCCCGTTGCTTACGCGCCTGATCTCCATTTCAAGTAAACTCGATAGAGCAATGGATACAAAGAAGACGGAAGACAAAGCAGAGCGAAAGCAATTGAAGCGCGTGGCGCGTAAGAAGGCAGCGCCGAAGGCAAAGCGCAAGGCCGGGGTCGCTCGCGGAGAAAACAAGAAGAAAGTGAAGAAGCTTGTACAAGGACAGCGGAAACGGTAGGTGTCGCGGCTCTTTCGCACTAAGAGCATTGACACACTGATTGAGGCTTCGGAACGGCCCGAGGGCCAACTCCGCAAGTCGCTGGGCCCCTGGAGCTTAACAGCGCTCGGGGTAGGAGCCGTCATCGGCTCCGGCATTTTCACGCTTACGGGGACGGCCGCAGCGGGGAAAGTTGAAAAGATCGAATCGATTTTTCACGCGACCATTCTGGATCTGGTGACACAAGGTGCGCACGCCGGCTCCATGATGGGCCGCGAAGGCGCCGGGCCCGCTGTCTCCATTTCATTCCTTCTGGTGGCCATCGCCTGCGTGTTCGCGGGCCTTTGTTACGCGGAACTTGCCTCCATGATTCCGGTGGCGTGGAGTGCTTACACTTACTCCTACGCGATCCTAGGCGAAATCGTCGCGTGGATCATCGGTTGGGATCTCATCCTGGAATACGCCGTTTCGAACATGTCGGTCGCAGTCGGCTTCTCGGCTTACTTGCAAGACTTAGGCGATAATTTGCTGGGCTTCCATTTGCCCGCCGCCCTCGCGTATCCCGCGTTCGCCGCCTCCGGTCAGCCTAGCGGAATCTTCAACGTGCCCGCTCTTCTGATCACCATGCTGGTGACATGGGTGCTGGTGCGTGGCGTGCGCGAAAGCGCCGGTGCAAATACCGTCATGGTGATCGTGAAAATTCTGGCCATCGTGCTCTTCTGCGCAGGCGCCGCCAATGCCATCAAGGTGGAAAACTGGAAGCCCTTCGCGCCGAACGGCTTTTCCGGAATCCTCACCGGGGCCTCTATCGTCTTCTTCACTTACATCGGTTTCGATTCCATCTCGACAGCCGCCGAAGAATGCAAGCAGCCCCAACGCGACATGCCCTTCGGCATCATTGCAACGCTGATTGTCTGCACAATTCTTTACGGCAGCGTCGCCTTGGTGCTCACGGGAATTGCCAAATACCAAACCCTGAATACGGATTCCCCCGTGGCCGATGCGTTGAAAGCCTTGGGCTATAACCGGCTTCGCGTGGTGGTCACATTTGGCGCGCTCATGGGCATGATGTCGTCATTGCTGGTGTACCAATATGGGCAAGCGCGTGTGTGGTTCGCCATGTCGCGCGATGGGCTTCTTCCCGCGCTCTTCTCAAGAGTGCACCCGGTCTACCGGACCCCTCATATCAGCACCTGGATCGCTGGATTGGTGGTGGGAATTCCCGCGGGCTTGTGGGACATTGCCACCTTTGCTGAACTATCGAACATCGGCACACTCTTCGCCTTCGTGCTGGTTTCAGCCAGCGTGATTGTGCTTCGCAAGAAACAGCCGGAGCGGCCCCGCAGTTTTCGAGTGCCGCTGGTCCCGCTGATTCCCATTCTGTCGATTCTCTGCTGCGTCGTCCTGATGATGGGCCTGCCACTGATCACTTGGGTTCGTTTTTTCGCGTGGCTGGCAATTGGCCTCGCTCTGTATTTCATGTTCGGGCGAAAGAATAGCGCCCTAGAATCCGTCTGATGAGCATCGGCGTTCGCAAGACAGAGCGTGAAGATGCCGATGTGTTGCTGCGGCTGATTGTGGCGCTTGCCGTTTACGAAAAGCTCTCGCCGCCCGATGAAGACGCGCAACGCCGCTTGGTGCGCGATCTGTTTGTGAAACGGCCACGGGTGGAATCCATGCTGGCGGAACTGGATGGCGTCCCAGTGGGTTACACATTTTTCTTCGAGACGTATTCCACATTCCTTGCCTTGCCCACCTTGTTTCTGGAAGATCTTTTCGTGCTTCCGGAGTATCGCGGCAAAGGTGCCGGGTCGGCATTGTTTCGAGCCATGGCGGAGTTGGCGCATACGCGGGGCTGCGGAAGAATGGAATGGACGGTACTCGATTGGAACCAGCCGTCGATAGATTTCTATGAGCGCTTTGGGGCGAAGCGTTCCAGCGAATGGCTTCCCTATCGCCTGACGCGCGAAGAGTTACCACCTGTTTTCCAGCGCTAAATCCTTCAGGAAATCAGATTGCGATCGCGATCTTCGAGTAACACCCGCGCGGCCTGATAGCCCGACGCAAGCGCGCCATCAAGCGAGGCGTTGCGCGTGTAATCGCCGCAACGATATAGCCCGGGACGGAGACGAACATCCTTTGGCGAGTAGACCTTTTGAACCGGCTGCGCATACGCAATGGTATAGGTGCGCAAATGCTGCCATCGCATCACGGCGGGTCCGAACCACTCGGCCAGTTGTGTACGAACCGCTGCTTCCGGAGCGCTCTTCAACACCGAGACTGAAATGAGCGACGCGCCCACAGGCGCATAGCCCGAAGCAACCGCACTGACTACGCAGCAATTGTTAACGGGCCCGGTACATTCCCCATTTAAGATCAGAATGGGCTCCGTGACCGGTGCCACCTCGGCCGCATAATATAGGCAGTCCACAGATTTGCCCGCGGGCGGAGTCTCGCCGCCCAAAATACGCGCCGCCTCTGGCTCGTCCACCGCCAACACCACGGGGCCTTCCGGCAACTCGGTCACTCTTGTATGCAGACGGACATCCAGCTCATGCCCCATCTGCAGCGGTATGGCCCGCATCCCTGTTGCCGGAAGCGCAGTATCGCCTTCCGAGAACATCTTGAAGATGAATTCAAAAACGCGGCTGGACGTTTCTAGTTCGCGCTCAAGAAAAATGCCACCCAGGAACGGCCGGAAAAAACGATCGATCAGATTCGCGCTGAAGCGATAATTCTTTAGCGCCTGCATGGTGCTCAGTTCCGGCCGCTTAAACGGAGCCGCTATGGTGGCCTGCGTGACTGAAGTGCGCAGTGAAGAAACGCGCATCTTATCCATGAATGTGCCGATAGGCGAAGCAAGAGATGCGGCCGCTTCGGCTGGGTGCCGCCAGGGGTCCGCCATACGATGGCACTTCCCGCCAAAACGCACCAGCGCGCCCGGATAGAATTTCTTCAGGTGAAGCGATTCGTAATCCAGCAGGCGCCGGCATTCCGGATAGGCGGTCAGCATCACCTGAAAGCCGCGGTCCAGCAGGAAGCCTTCATGCTCGTCTGTATAGACGCGTCCGCCCACATGGTCCGCCGCTTCAAGCAGAACGGATTCCACCCCGTGCGCCTTCAATTCGCGGGCGCAACTTAAGCCGGCCAAGCCGGCGCCAACGATGGTGACTGGCCGGTTCATTAGGCTATCGGCACGCTATCGGCAGCCAAAACTTCAATGGAGTTTCCCGAAGGGTCGGCTATGTAACAGGAGCGGGTACCATCGCGGTGAAGTTTCAGAGCACCGAAGCCTTCCGCATTCGGATGAACGAACCCAATGTGTGCGGGATGTTGTTCCGGAATCACCAGAGCCAGACGGATATTGGCGAACCCTAACAAAGCCCAAGTGTCATCCTGATAGTCCACCGTGCACCGGAAGGTCTTGGTGTACCAATCCACGGAAGCGGCGATATTGGTGACCGGGACGGCAATGTGATCGATCGTGTTCAAACCGACGGACGTCATATTGACGATGCTAGCAATTCCTCCGCCGCAGCCATACCGGAAAGGGCGGCGCCTTCCACGCGCGGTCCGTTGAAAATGTCTCCGGCAAAGAAAAGCGGTGCGGGTCCCGGCACGGAAAGGAATGGTGCGGGGAAAGCTTCCACGGGCATGCTGAATCGCCAGCGATGCAGTACAGCCACGCGCGGAGAGCCGGACATCCAAGGCTGCGCTTGCCGAAGTAAGAATTCCGTCACGACATTTTCACCTACGCCCCAATGTTCGCGGCTGAACGCGGAACTCGCATGAACGGTGAGTGCCGTCGCATCGGGTGAAATGCCTTTGATCCGGTTATCGCAAATGAAGGATAGCGGCCCCTCTTCAAATCGTAAAGCGCCCGGATGAGGCACAAGGCTAGGGCGGTCCAGAGACACCATCAAGGCCAAGCACGGGTGGTATTTCATGCGGTCCAGGTCGACGCGCAATTGGTCGGGCAGTTCCGTGCTGCCCAGATCCAGCAGGTCGAGAGCCTGGGGTATGGGCGTGGTGACAATCAGCGAATCGGCTTCAACGGATTGCCCGGATTCTAGCGCGGCCGTCCAGCATCCAGATGACTGCTGCAACTTCACCACTCGGTGACGGATGCGCACATCGATGCCGCGCGCCAGATACTTGGCAATCGCCGCCATGCCCCCAGTGCCCTGGTATCGCGGATGGCCGTCAGCTTGCGCCGGCTGAGCGGGCGTGCCGATTCCCCGGCACCATTCATAGATCACGCCTTCTTGCTCCAGATCCGCCATTAGTTCTTCGAAACGCGGATCACGAACCGTGATGAACTGCGCACCATGATCATAGACGCCATCATCGATCCGGCGAGTGGCCAAGCGTCCCCCCACCCCGCGACCTTTGTCCAGAACTGTCACGTTCCAGCCTGCGCGTTTCAGTACGCGAGCGGCATTCAGGCCCGCCATTCCCGCACCGATGATGAGGCATGTTCGCACTGTTGGGGGTTTCACGAAGAGGCGGGGGAACGCAGGCTTCCCAGGCCGCCATCAACGCCGATCACCTGCCCGGTTACCCAGCTTTGATCGCGGTGGATCAACCAGGCAAGCGCACTGGCCACATCGGCTGGCTCGCCAATCCGGCCCAGTGGATGCATGTTGACGGAAGCTTTCAGCGCGGTTTCATTCTCAGTGAACTTCCGGGTCAAGGGTGTTCGAATAAGCCCGGGGGCGACGCAGTTCACACGGATTCGCTGGCGGGCATACGTGGCTGCGGCTGAGAGCGTGAGCCCGATGATTCCGGCCTTTGCTGCCGCGATTGCTTCGTGATTCGCAAGACCTGTGCGGGCCGCGACGGACGAGACCAAGGCAATCGCGCCTCCACCGGTTTTGGTCATCGCGCGAGCTCCCGCTCGAACCGCGGCGAAAGCAGACGTGAGATTGGCGGCGATTGTGTCTAGAAATTCAGATTCCGAAGTGAGATGAGCGGGCTTCAGGAGCAATGATCCAACACAATTCACCACTCCGTCCACGCGCCCGTAGAGCTCAAGGGCTTCGGCAAAAATCGCGTCAACCTGTTCAAAGCGGGTGGCATCCACCACGGTCCCGTGGGCACCCAACTCTCCGGCAAGTAGGGCGATGGAACCCGGAGTGCGCCCCGCCAACACCAAGCGGGCACCTTCAGAGGCCAGGCGACGCGTCAACGCCGAGCCGATGCCGCCAGCCGCACCCAGCACCACCACAACCGGCGAATCCTGTACAGGTGAGCCTCCCATATCTATCTAGGGGGATGCCCGGCAGCAACATGTGGCGTCAAAATGTTGTTCGTTGCAGCGACTTAGATCGACTAGAGAAACCGCTGGATGGTAGCGGTAACGGTCATAAATTTCTGTTCAAACACGACATGTGGCAGGCGAATTCGGTCTAAGCGCCGCTCGATGGCAAGAGAGATCAGGGAACAAACATGCCGGGCCCGTTTCAAGGCGTCTCCTTAAGCAGGGGAGGTTCATTGGCCGAACCGTTCCGGCTCAGCACCACCAGGTCCACGCGCCGGTTCCGCGTCCGTCCCTCTTCGGTGTCGTTCGGCTCTACTGGGACTGTATCGGCGTAACCGGCGGCGGAGAGACGAAACCGGTTTGTGCCGTAGCGTTCTTCCAGCGTTTTTAAAACTTGAACGGCGCGGGCGGTGGATAACTCCCAGTTGCTGGAGAAGCGTGCGCTGTGGATGGGCGAGGAGTCGGAGTGCCCTTCCAATCGAACCGGATTCGGCAACTTGCCAAGTGCATTGGCAACTTTCGACAGGCTCTCTAATGCACTGGGCTGTACCCGATCTTCACCCGGCGCGAAGAAAGCGGCTTCGCCCAATGTGATCACCAGACCTCTTGCCTGAAGGCTCAGACGCATGGTGCCCGCATTCAGTTCGCTGGCCAACTGTTTTTCGAGCAGCCGCAGCGAAGGCGTAAGGTCGGCAAATTGTGAATCTACCGCGGCGGGGGGCGGGGTTTTCACCGGCTGCGCGTGGGAAGCCGTAGGGACCTTGTGACCGAACGCCTTCTCCACAGATTCCGACATTTTGCGCGCCTTTTGTTTGTTGGTTTCCGAAGTGGCAAACATCACCACAAAAAAGGCGAACAGTAGCGTAATGAAATCCGCGTAAGAAACCAGCCAGCGGTCGTGACTGGGATGCACGATATGAGGTTTTCGGCGTCGCGGCATACTATGCGGCGGAAGGCTCAGGCCTGGGATGCGCCACCGGCTTCACTCGCCGCGCTGGTTTCGAGGTGGACAAATAAGGCTCCAACTTCATACGCAACAGGGATGTATTCATTGCTTCCGAAATACCCGCGATTCCCTCGAGCGTCAATTCGCGCAGTTGCACAATGCGCGCCGCCCGAAAGCGCAACTTGGCGGCGGCGGGCAGCAGAATCAAGTTCGCTAACGCCACGCCATAGATTGTCGCTACGAAAGCGACAGCAATGCCGCGGCCTACATCATCGATATTTTCGAGGTGCTTCATCACCTGAATGAGCCCGAGTACAGCTCCAATAATCCCTACGGTGGGCGCATATCCACCGGCTGTCTCAAAAACCTTGGCCTCGCTATCCAGGCGGCACTCCTCCAGGTCCAGTTCCAGTTCCAGCATTCCGCGAACTTGTTCAAGCGGAGTGTTGTCCACCAGAAGATTGAGTCCTTTCCCGAAAAACGTGTCTTCCATCGCGATCGCGTCCGGCTCCAGGGAACCGATTCCGGTCTTTCTCGCTTTCATGGAAAGACGAACGATGGTATCGAGCGTCTGCTCAAGCGGTTGCACTCTGTCGAAAAACAACAGCCGCAAACTCCGCGCCGCAGCGAGCAGGGTATGGAGAGGTGTCGACACAAAGACGGCTCCCAAGGTGCCGCCGACAACCATGAGAGCGGCCGTAACTTGTGCGATATCGCGAACGCTCCCGCCTTCCAGGATGAGCCCGCCCAGAATGCTAAGCAGGGCGATTACTCCCCCGGCGAGGGTTGCGAAATCAGGACTGCGGCGCTGATCAGAATTCATGCGTAATTTCTCCGACAAAAATGAGATCGTCGGACAGAGCCCGAAACTTTATAGCAAAAAACATTCAAATGTTCGTTCCGATCACCGATAAGTTCGTTATGAGTGGAAGAGCAGTTGCGCCAGCCAGCGAAAGCACATTTGAAGAAGAGCGAAACGAAGCCATTGAATGCGCTGTGAGCGCGGCTGCGGAACGCCCGAATGACCGAGTCACCCGTTCGGCGTGCGCGTACCTTTTGAGACATCTGGGACGGGAAGCTCCGGATCCGGCATTCATGGGCTGGGGTAGCGCCGCCTGACGCCTATTGCGCAGCCAGCCGGGCTGGGTGCGGAGTATAAATATCTTCCACCGCAAAGGCCAACCGCTGTCCAAGTGTCGCAATCTGCCCGTTGAACTTACGCTTGCCATTGATGAAGAGATCGAGCGGCTTATCCACCGGGTAATCGAACGTCAGCACATCGCCTTCCTCCAGCTTCACCAGATCCTCCAACAGAAGTGTGGGCCCATCGAGCACTATTTGCGCAGTCACGATAGCTGGCCGAATCAGATTCAGAACGCGAATTTGCTCGTCGCTGGTGGCTTCGCTCTTACGAACCGTCCATTGCTGATCGAACTTCTGCCGCATCATCTTGATAATGATGGACGGGATGGCGATATTCATCATCCCGATCGTCTCGCCGATGCGAATCTCGATCGCAATGGCCACCACCGCTTCACTGGGCGACAGTATTTGGAGGAACTGTGGGTCTGTTTCTAAAGAGTCAATTGTGAAATCAATGTTGGTCACTCCCTTCCAGGCTTCTTTCAGATCGCGCAGAATGATTCTGAATAAGCCGTCCAGCAGGTTTTGTTCAATCTCCGTGATTTCGCGCTGGATGCTGATGGAAGCCTTGCCATTACCGCCTAGTAAAATCTCCAGAATGGGGAAGATCAGGGAGGAGTTCAATTCAAGCACTGCGTTGCCGGCGTAAGGGCGCAAGCCCAGAGAAGTGATACACGTGGGAGAGGGCAGACATTCCAGAAACTCGGCATACGAGAGCTGCTCCACACTCACCAGGTTCACCATCAGGTAGGTTCGAAGGTAAGCGGACAAACTGGACATCAGATTGCGAACGAAGTTATCGTGCAGCAAGTGAATGGCGCGCAATTGCGATTTGGCAATGCGGTCCAGCCGGCGAAAATTGAATAGCTCGGCCTTTTGGGAGAGTTGTTCATCCCCATTCTGGGATTGAAGACTACGGAATACCGAATCGATTTCTTTCTGTGAAAGGGAGGGCATCGGATTAGGCCAGATAGTCGAAGAGGGATCTAAGCTGCGATTTGCCCTTAGCCGCAAGTGAAGCTTGCTGCTCCGTCGTGGAGCGATTCAATTGGAGTGACGCTTCCGTCAGGTCGGCATCCCGGATGGATCCAATTTGCGTTTGGAGCGAAACGTCCAGCGATTGCGAAGCGGACGACGACACCAGGAGACGATCCTGCACCGTGCCGTAAAAAGTCTGCTGGCTTCCCAGGTATTCCGATGTGCCGTGAAGGACGTCGATCGAGGTGGCGATAGCGGCGGGGTTGTTCGCATTCAGCGCTGTGATTGCGCCCCCGATGGCCGCAAAGATGTTGTTGGCGGTAGGTAAATCGGCAGAGTCTCTCTGGTCGAAAATGTCTTGCGCGGAACGAGCGAACTGAAATGAGTTTCCGGCGGAATCTTGAACCTGCCTGGTGGCTGCAGTGGTACTCAGCCGGATCGCTCCGTTAACAGCTGTAGGGTTAGATTGATAAGGAGGGCCGGACCCATTGCCGCCATCGAAGATATACCTGCCTTCCACAGTGGTCGACGTAAGCGAAACCAACTGGCCCTGCAGATCCGTTACCTGCTGAGCAAATTTCAGGCGCTCCTGAGCTGTCGTGGAGCTAAGGCCCTGGCCCACCACCTGAGTGATTTTATCCAGCAACTGCACGGCGGTGGTCAAAGCATTGTCCGCGCCGTTGACTTCCGTTTGCACTCGGTTCAAATTGGCGAGCGTTTGCTTGTTCACAGATCGCTCGGATTCCAACTGCAGCAGCGTGCCTATCTGATCGGGCGCATCACTGGCAGATTGAACTTTCAGGCCCGAAGAGATTTGGCTCTCGGCCGTGCTCGCTCGGAGTTGTATACGGTTCAAATCCGCTAGAAAGCGTTGGGATGCGGGGTCCAAGTTTGAGAGCATAGGCCTACTTCAGAATGTCCAGTGTGGTTTGGGTAATTTGATCGAGTACGCTGATCACTTTCGCGGATGCGCTATAAGCTTTCTGATATTGCAGAAGGCGAATAGCTTCCGCATCCAGCGATACGCCGGAGAGGTGCGAACGCAGCGATTGAGCCTGAGTTGCGGCCTGTTGATATAGATCTCCGGAATCCTTCTGAGATGCCAGAGCGCTGCCCACCCCACCGGCAATGTCGCCGAAAAACTGTGTGTAGCTGAAGCCGTTTATCTGATCTGCCGCTGCCGTGCCGTGGGCCAGGTTCGCCAGCGCCAGTACTGTTCCATTGCTTACGTAGGGTGGTCCCGGCATGATGGTGGCAATTTGGGCGCCCGTAAACCCGCTCACCACGCTCAGCGATCCGGCCGTCTTCGTCGCATCGGTTGTGTCGTACGTAAACAAGGGAACACCTGTCTGCACCGGCGGCCCATCGGCAATGACGCCCGAGGTCAAGAGGGAATTCACGCGGTCGGCAAAGCCCTTGGCCAGCGCGTTCAGCGAACCCGTCTGGTTGCGGTCACCCTGCAGTGCGGCCAGGCTCCCATTCCGAAATTGGAGAAGCCCTGTTACCGTGCCGCCTGAAAAATGGCTGGTGATATCGTTACCGCTGCCATCCACAATTTGTAGCGAAGGCAAACCGCCGGGGTTCGCGGGAGGTGTTGCGGAAGCGGGCGCGGGCCGCACCGAAAAAGAATATTGCTGCACACCCAGCACAAGAGGAATCTGGCCATCCAGCAAAACGTCGGTGGTGCCGTTGGCGGAGGGCCTGGTGGTGATATTTGCCAGCGATGAAAGTTTTTCTAAAGCCGCGTTCAGCCGGGCATCTCTGCCGGCATCCGGAATGTTGCTCTGTGCACGCTGCTTGTTGTAACCCTGTATTTCAGTCGCCAGCGCGCCGATACGCGCCACCTGGGATTGAACCTGGCTATCGGCCTGCGACGAAGCGTTCGATACCGCGGCGGCGGTCTGCTGAAAAGCCGATGCGGCTTCCTGCGCCGCTGCTACCACTGACTGGCGCGCAGAAGTGCTGCCGGGCGCCACGCTCAAAGCGGAGAAGCTGCTGAACAGTTTGGTCAGCGCGCCTGGCACACCGGATACGCCGGATACATCGAACGAGCTTTGGATTCCGTTTAGGCTTTCCGTCAGTTGCTGCGCCGTGCCCAGGCTGGTGTATTGATGCCTGACGGATTCGTCCAGATAGCCGTCGCGCGTACTGAGGGTGGAAACGCTTACGCCGCCAGCCAAACCCGATTGCGCGTTGAACGAAAGCGCCGTAAAATCTGCAATCTGAGCCGCGTACCCCGGCGTGGATGCGTTGTTTACATTGTTTTGCGATATCTCGATGGCCTGCTGAAACGCAGCCAGCGATTGACCGGATGCATTCAGAGCGCCGAATAATCCTGACATGGCCTACCCCCTCACCTGAACCGTAAACCCGGCATCTGCTGCCTGAAGACCAGTTCGGGTCATGTGGCGCTCCACACTCTCAAGCGCCATTCCGCTTAGCGCGCCCGCGCGTACCAAAAGCGTTCGGAGTTGTCGTAGTTCGCCACCAGCCACCGAAGACGGACTGCGGCGCGCGAACGAATCCAGTTCACCCAGGGAACGGACCAGCCCATCCAGTAATTGTTGGGCGTGAGCCAATTGATCCGGTTGGGCGCTCACCAAAGCTTGCACTACCAGATTCAGGTCTTTCTTTGCCGCTTCCAGGCTTGTGCTCATGCGGAGCCGTGCTCCACCCGATTGGCAAGCGTTTCACCCACCAGGGCCTTGCTGATCCGCGCCGGGCTTGCCGAATAGGAACCGGATTGCACCAATTTCGCCAACTGCGCAATGCGGGCGGAGCGAGCAGTATTGGAATTGCGAACCAGGAGGGAGGAGCCGGACAATTCAACCGAATCTCCGCCAATGCGGGACTGGTATCGGGACGAATTTTTCCCTTCCGTAACGGCTTCCGTAGCTCGCACGTCGTCCGCTCGGTTCGTGGCGGCGCCAGGGACGGCATTCCGTTCGTCGATTCTCATTTATACTCTCCTACAAGGTTCATATCGGCCCGTTTCGCGAAAGATTTAATTGGATATTCAGATATCTTGTAAACTCTTCACACCCACGGCCCTTAACCCTCTGGCCATGGTCTCTAACGCATGCTTATGAATCTGAGAAACCCTGCTTTCATTCACGTTCAGCAGCACGCCAATTTGCTTCATCGTCATATTCCGCAGGTAATAAAGGAGCACTACTTTACGCGATCGCGGCGGCAGCACCCCTACGGCACGCGAAAGAAACTGCCGTAGTTGACGCCGCTCATGCACCGAATCCGGACCCGTTTCAGCCGGAGCGGGTGTGGCCCGACCGCCGTCATCGCGTTCGCCAGGCCGGCTGACAGGCAACGCACACGATGATGTATACCAAAGGCTCAACCGCCGTTTCCGAAACTGATCGATCTCCACGCCCAGCTTGGTGCTAACTTCCTCTTCAGATGGTTCGCGATGCAGTGAAAGAGTCAAGCTGCGCGTTTCCACTTCCATGCGCCGTTGCCAACGCCGCAAGCCCCGTGAGGCCGAATCCAACTTGCGCAGGCTGTCTAAAATCTCGCCTCGGATGCGATGACGCGCGTAACTGGCGAACGGCACCTCTACCCCAGGATGATAAGAACGGCTTGCATCCACCAAACCAACGTGGCCAGCCTGCACCACGTCCCC
>Ga0123338_10001368_pt1 | contig 23689 bp, 19 predicted proteins | sample grotaG_FD_89793 | JGI IMG/M metagenome (GOLD analysis project Ga0123338, IMG submission 89793) | Glacier valley bacterial and archeal communities from Borup Fiord, Nunavut, Canada, to study Microbial Dark Matter (Phase II) -... | ecosystem: Environmental > Aquatic > Freshwater > Ice > Glacier ...
CTTCTGGCCGACCTTTTGGCCGACCTTCTGGCCGACCTTTTGGCCGATCTTCTGGCCGACCTTTTGGCCGACCTTCTGGCCGACCTTTTGGCCGACCTTCTGGCCGACCTTTTGGCCGACCTTCTGGCCGACCTTTTGGCCGACCTTTTGGCCGACTTTTTGGCCGACTTTTTGGCCGACTTTTTGGCCGACTTTTTGGCCGACTTTTTGGCCGACCTTCTGGCCGATCTTTTGGCCGACCTTTTGGCCGACTTTTTGGCCGACTTTTTGGCCGACCTTTTGGCCGACCTTTTGGCCGACCTTCTGGCCGAGATTTCGGACCACCATGTTTCGCAAGCGTACTATCGCGGCGCGCTAGAGCGCGTCACGAGCAGCGACGTTCAGCGTGATGACACCGGCCTCGAAGCCTTGTTGCGAGCGATCCGGCAGCGCGAAGCCGGTCGGGACGTGCTGGTTGTCGAAGCCGCTGTACACCATGTAGCGGCTGGTGCCCTTCGCGGCGACGTCGGCTCCGGTGAGCAGGCCGAGGTGCTCGCCGGCGTCCGGCGTCATCGCATTCCACTGCAGGTCGCGGGTCCCGGCGTAGTTCACCGACCACGTCACCCCATCCGACGAGGTGGCGTGCCAGACGCCGCCCATGTTGTTGAACACGACCGGCTGGTTCATGTTCTCGGTATCGGTGTCGGAGTGGAGCCACATCTCGTAGCGACAGTGAACAGCGTCGTAGATCACGCTCGGCTGACCACCACCGCTCGACGGTACCGCGGACATTCGCAGCAGCGAACGGACTGGCGCCTCGGCGACTGCCCAGTGGATGCCATCGGTCGAGCTCGCATGCGAGATGCCGTACACGCTCGTGTTCGCGCAGCTCGTGCCGTTGCACGCGAAGCTCGAGAACCACAGCTGGTAGGTGCCATCGACCAGCACGACCTCGGGATCCGCGACGATGCCCTGCGATCCCGAGAACACGTCGGCCGCGGTCAGCACCTGACCCTCGAGCGCGTGGGGTGACTCCGTCACGGAGATGCGCGTGAACACCTTGCCGTCGGCGGAGAACGCCGCGCCGATCGCGTAGTTGAAGAACCCTTTGCCCTGATAGTTCGGGTCGTTGCCGCCGCTGTAGAGCATCAAGTAGCGGCGATCTGGCGGAGCGTCCGGATTGTAGACCACCGTTGGAGTCTCGGTCGTGCCGTGATCCCATGCCATCGTCGCGGTCGGCGTGATGAGTGACGGGGCATCGTCGATCGTCCACGCGGTGAGATCCGCGCTCTCGGCGTGGCGGATCATCGGCGTGATCGCGCTTTGATAGTCGATCGCGTTCGGGCCGTGATAGTAAAGCTCCCACATCGAGCTCGCGGCGTCCCAGCGCAGATCCGGATCGGTGATCGCGATGTCGACGGTGTTGTTCGTGTAGGTGTGCGTGCCCGCGATCAAGCGCGGCGCGGGTGTGCGGCGATAGAAGTTGCCGATCGAGCCGATCGGCTGACACGCGCTGATCGGCGCATCGGAGCCCATCTGGATCGCCCCGTCGACGGGGGTTTTGTCACTGCCGCCGCAGGCAGCACCAGCCAGGATGGAGAGGATCAGCGCGGCGTACCTCTTCACGTACCGCCTATCGTAGAACAAACCATCCTGCCAACGCATGTTAACGCCTGCCAAAGCCTGCCAAAGCTGCCAAAGCTGCCAAAGCTGCCAAAGCCTGCCAAAGCCTGCCAAAGCCTGATCGATCGAGCCCAATAATAATGACAGGCAGGGAGGGAATGCCGACTTGCGTCCCTCGGTTTGACGCGGCAGGATGCCCGCGATGAAGACCCTCTCCACTGTGTTCTTGGCCTGCAGCCTGGTGACGGCGCTCGGCTGTCAGAACGATTCGAAGCTCGACAAGGGCGGTACGACGGCGAGCACGGGCGGTGGTGATCTCGAGGCGCGCGTCAAGAAGCTCGAAGCGGACCAGGCGAAACACGCCGAGGCGCTCGACTTCCTTGCCAAGGTCTACGCACAGCAGAAGACGCAGTCCGATCAGCAGGAGCGCGAAGAGCCGGCTCCGGACGCGGTCTTCGCGGTCGATATCGCACCCGATCTCGCGGCCGGTCAGGTCGAGGGTCCGGCGAACGCGCCCGTCACGATCGTCGAAGCCTTCGACTTCGCGTGCCCGTACTGCCGTCAGGTCTCGACGACGCTCGAGAGCCTCGTGAAGAGCTACAACGGCAAGGTCCGTGTCGTGTTCAAGAACATGGTCGTGCATCCGCAGATCGCCACCACGGCGCACCTCGCGAGCTGCGCTGCTGCCAAGCAGGGCAAGTACCCCATCTTCAAGAACGCGCTGTGGGACAAGGGCTTCGATCCGTACTCCGCGGCGCGCGACCCTTCGAAGCTCGGCGAGGAGAACATCCTCGCGATCGCGAAGGGTGTCGGCCTCGATGTCGACAAGCTCAAGACCGACATGAAGTCGGACGAGTGCAAGAAGTTGCTCGACGTCGATATGGCCGAGCTGGCGAAGTTCCACGTCAATTCGACGCCGACGCTGTTTGTCAACGGCACGCATGTCGGTGGCGCGCTCCCCGAGGCGCAGTTCAAGGCGATGATCGACGACAAGCTCAAGGCGGTCGAAGCCTCGGGCGTCGCGCCGGCCGATTACTACGAGAAGGAAGTGTTGGGGAAGGGCGAGAAGCAGTTCCGCTCGAAGAAGGATCCGAAGCCGAGCTGATCGCAGCGTCACTAGTTGTCGCCGCGAAGACTGGCCCGCCTCGTGCGGGCTTTTTTATTGCCGCAAGCGGGCGCCGGTGCCGGGCGCATAGTCGGTGATCTCGAGCTTGATGTCGCCGTAGTCGGTCTTCGCGACGTTCTGCAATGGCACGCGACCGTCGTCGTCGCTGATCCACACTGAGAAGTCGCGCGGCGTATCGCCGACCGGCTTGTTGTTGCGATCGACCTTGAACGTGTGACCCTCGAGCTGGGTCGCCGGGAAGTCGCCGATCGCGGTCGTCAGCGTGGTCTTGCCTTTGACCTTCATCTCGACGTGCCACATGTACCGGCTGCGCATGACCTCGGCGGTGAGCGTCGAGCCCGACGGCGCATCCCACGTACGCAGGGCGACGAGGAACGCGTTGTAGTCCCAGACATCGGGCAGCGACACGTGCTGCGGCTCGGACACCGGTGCGGCATCGTTGACGTGAAAATCGACCGGAACGAGATCGTTCGCGCGCTCGAAGAACCGCGCATCGGTGCGCTCCTTGTCATCGCCCTTGCTCGCGAACTCGTCGGTCGTCCAGCGCAGCGGGCGGCCGGTCTCAAGATCGATCCACGAGGTGAAGTAGTCATCGACCTTCGCGACCATCTGCGCGAGGCCCATCGCCTTCGCGTGGCCTTGCACGATGATCGCCTTCTTGCCGCCAACCTCGGTTTGTTCGCCGATCGCGAAGTCGTAGGTCGCGAGCTCCATACCTTGGAGCTCGAGGCGGTACGACATGTGCTCGCCGGGCGTGACGAGCGGCGGGCCGATCCCGAACCGGTCACTCGTGATCGGCGCGATCGGCGCGATCGGCGCGTTCGGCGCGTTCGGCGCGTTCGGCGCCGCGGGCGTACTTCCGCACGCCCAGGAGAAGGCAGACAGGACCGGCGGGAGACAGGCTAGGCGTAGCACCCGACAAGCCTAGCGCACTCGGTAAGACCGCGTAACCGTTGGCACGGAACGTAACAACGGCTCACTCGATCGTCTTGGGTTTGTTACGACGTGCTGGTAAGGTCCGCGCCAATCGCTCGTCAGCGATCTGTAGAGGTAGCTCGATGGAAACGAAGCATCTGGACCGAGTCGTCATTCGCTTTGCGGGCGACTCCGGCGACGGCATGCAGCTCACCGGATCCGAGTTTGCGAAAGCGGCGGCCGAAGCTGGCAACGACATCTCCACGTTCCCTGACTTCCCCGCCGAGATTCGTGCTCCGGCCGGCAGCTTGTTCGGAGTCTCGGGCTTTCAGCTCCACTTCTCCTCGTCGGAGATCTACACACCGGGCGACACACCTGACGTATTCGTCGCGATGAACCCAGCGGCGCTCAAGACCAACCTTCGCGACCTGGTCGAAGGCGGCACGCTGATCGTCAACGCCGGCGCGTTCATCGAAGCAAACCTCAAGAAGGCTGGCTACACGTCGAACCCGCTCGAGGACGGCTCGCTCGACAACAAGTACAAGGTCCACGCCGTCGACATCACGCAGCTCACGATGGCTGCGCTCGACGGCAGCGACCTCACGAACAAGGAGAAGGGGCGCGCGAAGAACTTCTTCGCCCTCGGGCTCGTGTTCTGGATGTACGGCCGCGAGACCGAAGCCGAGGTCAAACGGATCCATCAGCAGTTCGCGACGAAGCCGGGCTACGGTGACGCGAACGTGAAGGTGTTCAAGGCGGGCTACCACTACGGCGAGACCGCCGAAGTATTCCAGACCGTTTACAAGGTCCCGCCGGCGCACTTCTCGCCGGGCGTGTATCGCAACATCACGGGCAACGAAGCGATCGCGCTCGGGCTCGTCGTCGGTGCCGAGCTCGCCGGCAAGAAGTTGTTCTACTCGGGTTATCCGATCACGCCGGCGTCGTCGATCCTCCACTCGCTCGCGAAGTACAAGAACTTCGGCGTGCTCACGTTTCAAGCCGAGGATGAGATCGCGGCCATCGGCTCGGCGCTCGGCGCCGCGTACGGTGGTTCGGTGGCCGTGACTGCATCGAGCGGTCCGGGCATCGCGCTCAAAGGCGAAGCGATCGGCCTTGGCGTGATGACCGAGCTGCCGCTCGTGATCATCAACGTCCAGCGCGGTGGTCCCTCGACGGGCCTGCCGACCAAGACCGAGCAAAGCGATCTCTACCAGGCGATCTACGGTCGCAATGGCGAGAGCCCGATCCCGGTGATCGCCGCGAAGTCGCCCGGTGACACCTTCTACTGCGCGATCGAGGCCGTGAAGGTCGCGACGAAGTACATGGTGCCCGTGATGCTGCTCTCCGATGGCTACATCGCGAATGGCTCGGAGCCGTGGCCGCTGCCGAACCTCACGACGCTGCCGCGCTTCGACGTGAAGCACCGCATTGATCCGAAGGACTACTTCGTTTATCAGCGCGATCCGAACACGCTCGCGCGGGACTGGGTCATCCCCGGTACGCCAGGTCTCGAGCATCGCATCGGCGGTATCGAGAAGGATGCGCTCACCGGCAACATCAGCTACGCGCCGGAGAACCACGAGAAGCAAACGCACGCTCGCGCCGAGAAGATCGCGCGCGTCGCGCAGGAATGCGGCGAGCTCGATCTCGCCGGTGCCGAATCGGGCGACGTGCTCGTGATCGGCTGGGGCGGCACGTTCGGTGCGCTTCGCCAGGCGCAGCTGGCCGTCGCCGCGCAAGGCAAGAAGGTCAGCCACGCGCACCTGCGCTGGCTCTCGCCTCTCGAGCCGGGTCTCGCGAAGATCATCAAGAACTTCAAGAAGGTCCTCGTGGCCGAGCTCAACATGGGCCAGCTCCGCACGATCCTGCGCGCCGAATTCCTGATCGATTGCATCGGCCTCAACAAGGTCCAAGGCCAGCCGTTCATGGTCCGCGAAGTGATCGCGAAGATCGAAGAGCTCGTCGGCGCTAGCCCCGCCGAGACCCACGCTGCCATTGCCCAAGCGAACCTGGTGTAGTCATGACCGAAACTGTAAAGCTCAAGCTCGCGAAGAAAGACCTCGAGACCGATCAGGATGTTCGCTGGTGTCCGGGCTGTGGTGACTACGCGATCCTCGCGACGGTCCAGCGCACGCTCGCGAATCTCGGCATCAAGCGCGAAAATACGGTGTTTGTCTCGGGCATCGGTTGTTCGAGCCGGTTCCCGTATTACATGAACACGTACGGGTTCCACACCATCCACGGCCGCGCGCCTACGGTCGCGTCGGGTCTCAAGATCACGCGGCCCGAGCTCGATGTCTGGGTGATCACCGGCGACGGCGATGGCCTCTCGATCGGTGGCAACCACATGGTCCATGCGCTCCGCCGCAACATGGATCTCAAGATCATCCTGTTCAACAATCAGATTTACGGCCTCACGAAGGGCCAGTACTCGCCGACCTCGGCGATCGGAACGCGCGCTCCTTCGACGCCGACGGGCTCGATCGATCACCCGCTCAACCCGATCAGCCTCGCGCTCGGCGTTGGCGCCACGTTTGTCGCACGCGCGGCGGACACGGACGCAAAAGGTATGGCGAAGATCCTCGAGGAGGCCTACCGCCACAAGGGCGCGGTCTTCATCGAGATGCTCCAGAACTGCCCCGTGTTCAATGACGGCGTCTGGGAAGGCGTGAAGGACGATCCGGCCGGCAAGCAGATCCTCCTTCAAGAGGGCAAGCCGCTCCTCTTCGCGGGCGGCACCAAGGGCATCAAGCTCGGCGCCGGGCTGGTTCCGGAGATCGTCGATGTGGTCGATGGCGACACCAGCCAGCTCCTCGTTCACACCGAGAGGGGCTCGCCGCTCTACGCGAACTTGCTCGCGCAGCTCGTCACGCCGGACTTCCCGATGCCGATGGGCGTGCTCTATCGCGCCGACAAGTCGACCTACGATGAGCAGGCCAATGCACAGGTTGCCGACGCGATCGAGAAACAGGGTCCCGGCGACCTCGCAAAGCTGATGTCCTCGGGGATGGTGTGGGAAGTCGGGGCGGACGGTACGCGGCACTAGTCTGTCTCGGCGCGTGCTCGATAGGCGCGCCGCCAGGTTTGACCTCGTGGACCGCGCCGCTGATCGAGTCCGTTTTCGCGCGCGTGTCTCACGAGCGCTGGTTGAGTCGATCAGTTTGGCTGGCCTCCGGGCGAGTTGAGATAAGATGTCGCGGTCATGACCGCGCACGTCGTATCTCCAGAAGAAGTCGAGAAGACCATCGCCGCGTTCACTCGCCTCGATCAAAAGGGCGACAAGAAGGCGATGAACAAGCTCGCGCAGCGGCTCCAAAAAGAGCAGCCGAACTTGCTCCAACATGCCGCTGCCGTTCGCACCGAGCATGGTGACGCGGTCGGTGAAGCCGCCGTGTTCTACGCGACGTTGATCTGGGCGATGTTCGATCGCGGGGATGACGGTACGCTGCCGCGGATCACCCAGCAGAACCTCGACGATGCCGATCGCGTCGTCACCGAAGCGCTCGGTCGTCTACCGGGGCTCGCCGAATTGCCGCCGCAAGAGCGCGTCGCGCCCGAGCTCGTCGGCACGCAGCCCCACATTTACGCGAAGCTCGCCGAGCTCCTCGCCGAAGATGTAAAGGAAGCGGCGATGACGGTCGAGACGGCCTCGACGATCATCAAGCCGACCGAAGTCGTGATCGAAGCGTTCGACGCTGCGGTCAACGGTCGTCGCAAAGGCCAGCAGCAGGGAACGGTCGTCTCGACGGACAAGACCGGTCGCAACGAACCGTGCCCGTGCAATTCGGGCAAAAAGTTCAAGAAGTGCCACGGCGTCGCTGCGTAGCTTCGTGAATGGAGCAGCGACGCTCTCGGACCGAACTCGATCTCCCGAAGCGAGCGTGTGGATCCGGCCCCGTGGCTTTCGTACCTTTGTGGTGGGTCCGGAAGGAGCGCGAGCGGTCAGGTACTGATGCGCGCCTTGACATGCTGGATCCACCCGCCGTCGGCCAAGACTTCCAGGCCAACCCGCTCGCTGCGGTCTGCGAGTCGTTCGGCAATGCCGATGTCGCGACACGCGACCTCGGTGAGCCCGATCGCGCCGGCGGGGACCCTCGGAAGCAACTCGATCACGCGCTCGACGTTCTGGCCGAAGTAGTCGAGGCGACCGGCGTGGGTGAGCGCCATCATCGGACCGCGGTGGACGGCGACGCCGCACTGCAGCTTCGAGGTCAGCGGATGCGCGGAGACCCTCGCCTGCAAGGCCAGCGCCGCTTCGACCGCGGCCGTCGGACGATCGAACGCGGTGATCACCATACCTCCGAACGTCTTCACGATCGTCCCGCCGTGAACCTTCGCGAGCGCCGCGGCGAGCTCGAAGAACTGCGATGCGACCGGGAACGCTTTTGCATCACCGAGCCGCTGGAACAAGGCCGCCGCGTCGTCGAGCTGCGCGACCACGAGCGTGGTCTGCGTGATCGCCATCAAGCGGCCGGGCGCGAGTTGCTGATCGGGGAATAGCTCGCGGAACGTGGAGGTCGCCATCGCGCGTGCCGCGGTGAGCGCAAATGCGCGATCACCCGCGCGTTCGACGCGCACGACGATCTCGTGGTCTTCGGTGCTCCCGAAGGTGATCAGCTGGTCGCCGGCGGTGAGCGCAGGAATCGTGGTGGGCTTGCCGAGCGCGATGTCGACCCGGCGGACGCCACCTGCGGCGACGACGCGGACCTCGTACTCGCCCGGCAGCTGCGCGGATCGCACGACGTAGTAGCCGGTCGGGAGCGAGAGCGGCAACACGAAGCGCTCGTTCGGTTGGAGCCGGATCTGTGCGACGACGTGCGGGAAGTTGCCGGGGCCACCGACGCAGAAGGTCTCGGTCGACACGTCGCGAATCGCGGGTGCAGCGCGGAAGGCAAGCTCGATCGCACGCGAGAAATCGACTCGATAGTCGAGGTTGCACGCCTTGCAGCTCGCGTGCTCTTCGATCTTGGCAAGTGAATCGACGACGTTCGAGGGAATCTTGCACGACGGGCAGATCACGTCCCACACCATCTCGACGAGGCCGAGCCGGGTCGCGTGGAGCGCCGCCTCGACGACGTTGTGCTCGGGTACGCCGAACTTCTGCGCGAGCTCGAGCGGACGAATCCGCGCGACATCTTGATCAGAGGCGCGCTCGAGGTAGTTGATGATCGCGTCCGCGCCGCGCTCGTCGGTCGAGGCGGTGAGCTCGACCCGGCCCTTCTCGAGGCGCGCGCGCGCATCGGTCGCCAGCACGACCTCGGGCGCGATCGGATCGACGCCAGGGGAGGGACCCGAAGCGAGGATCGCATCGAGGCGGCGATAGACCTTGCCAAGCTTGCGCTTGTAGACGACGCCCATCTCCCACTTCGAGGCGATGCGCGCGATCCACCGCCGCGGCTCTATCGTGACGACGTTGCGCACGCGCGTCCCACCCATCGGTAAGCGCTCGAGTGTGACCTCGGCGGTGTACCAGCGCAGGACACCTCGATCGAACACGCGCAGCACCGTGTGGCGCGAGCCTTCGACCCACTCGTACGGCATCTCCTGCCAGCGCAGCGGCATCCCCGCGACCGTCTGACTCCCGGTCGTGCGCTCGGCCGTGATCTCGAACTTGACCGCGGTGAGGCCCGCTGCACGGTTCATCTTCTCGGTGTTCGAGATGTACGGCCACAGTTGCTCGGGCGAGCACGCGAGGTCCCACTGGAACGTGTAGATCTGGACCCAGCCTGGATTGACGATCGGTGGCGACGGATGTGCCTTGACGATCGCAGTCGACCCGAACACGACCTGGTCGATCGCGGCGAGCATCTCGGTCGCATCTTGCGGACGCGTGCTCGGATCCTTCTGCAGGCAACGCGCGATCAGCTCGCTGATCGCCGGCAAGACATCGGGGACGAGGCTCGCGAGCGTTGGTGGCGTGGTGCTGACGATCTCCATCAACATCGCGACCTGGCCCTCGCCCTCGGACTCGAACGGCGGGCGCCCGGCGATCATCGTGAACAGTGACGAGGCGAGCGCATAGACATCGGTCGCCGGCGTCACGCCTTGGTTCAAGCATTGCTCGGGCGCCATGTATTCGGGCGTGCCGAGTAGCTGACCTTCTCGTGTCCCCTCATGCGGCGCGGTCTCGATCAGCCGCGCGATGCCGAAATCGCCGAGCTTCACGATCTGTGCGCTCGGTGCGCCTTCGAGCTCGATGCCGTCGCGCACGAACATCAAGTTGTCGGGTTTGACGCCGCGGTGAACGATACCCTGACGATGCGGCTCTTCGAGCGCATGACACGCGTCCGCGATGATGCTGATCGCGAGCATCGAAGGCAGCGTGCCGAGCTTTTCGAGTGCGGCTGCGACGCTGCCACCGTGCACGAGCTCGAGCACGAGGTAGTGGAAGCCGCGATCTTCGTTGAGATCGATGATGTTCGCGACGTACGGGCTGCCGACCATCGCGAGCACGCGGGCTTCTTTGCGAAACCTGCGCAACAACGTGGGGTCGGCCGCGATCTCGGGCTTCAGCAGCTTGATCGCGACATCGGGACCGCCGGAGAGATCGTGCGCGGACCATACTTCACCGCTCGAGCCGACGCCGAGCTGGCGCGCGAGCTCGAACCGGCCGAGGCGAAGGCCAGCTCCGGGCCGCGGTGTGCGAACGTGCTCGCTATCGAAGTCCTCTGCGGTCGGGCGCATGGCGCGCGTGCCGAGCTCGAGCCGGCGTGCGACTTCGCTCGCGGTCGGGCGCTGTTCCGGATCCGCGAGCAACATCTGATCGATCATCGCGCGCATCGCGGGCGGAGGTGTCCGGGTGCCGGCGAACAGCTCGAGCAGTGCGCCGAGCGCATAGACATCCGAGGCCGCATCGGGCGCACCACCGGCTTCGAGCTCGGGCGCGTGGCAGCGTGCAATCCACGGATGATCCTCCGAGCGTACGCGCAACCCGGTGAGCTCGATCCTGGCTTGGTCTCCCGGCGCGACACGGACGGCCCACGGTTGGAGCTGGGTGTGAGCGAGCCCCGCCTTGTGGACCGCTGCGAGCGCGTTCGCGAGCTCCACCATGATCTGCGCCACGCGCTGGATATCGTACGAGGGCTGGACGACGAGCTCGGCGAGCAACATGTCGCGATCGCCTTCGAGGACGAGCGTAGAATGGGCTGCTTCGACCAGCAGGATCTGGCGGACCGCCGGATGCGTGACGGCGCTTGCCTTGCGCAGGCGCGCTTCGAGCGCGAGCCACTGCGGAGAGCCTCCCGCGAAGCTCGTGCAGAGGACCTCGACAAGGTCGGTACCGGCCCGCGCGAGGATCGCGTGCGCGTCCGGACCGGTGCCGAGCTGCGCGATCGGGATGCGCGGATTGGCGGCCCGGATCAAGAGGAGCGGCGACGTGGTCACGCTCCTGGTATCGACCACTTTACGCGGCTGGCGAGCCTACAGACCTTCGACCCGGATCCATGGGCCCGCCGTGTACGGGAACGATTGGTCGAAGTGTACGTGCGCGACGTACCACAGCGAAACGTCCTTACCGTCGAGCTCCTCGTCGCCGACGTAGCCGGCCGGGAACGGCTGGCTGCCCTGCGAAGACCGCGGCGAGAACGGTGCCCACTCGCCATCGTGATAGCGAATCGCGAAGACCTCCGCATCGTCCCAGGTGTGCGGGCGAATGTTGATCGAGGCGCGCGATCCGAAATCGATCTGGCGCCACACGTTGCCGTGCTCGTCGGCTTCGCCGGAGTACGGGAACCAGCCCTCGCGCTCGACACGCTGCCAGCGGCCTTCTTCGAACCGCTCGAACGCGTCATCATCGGCGCCGTCGAGATCGAAGTCGAACCGGAAGTGCGGGTGATAGGTGTGTTGATCGTGGACGCCGGGGCCTCCGATCGTGAGCCACGGGCACAACCGACCATCGTCATGGAACCGCCACAGCTGCGTGTACTGGTATGGGCCGGCGACGAAGTTCGCGGAAAGCTCGACCCCGCCACGGAACGATTGCACGCGAACCGGCCCGACGAGCGTGCGCGTGCCCAGCGGGATCCACCACGGGCCATGCGGCTCGCTCGGATCTTTCTGCGGATCAACCTCCTGGCGCTGATGATCGACGGTGACGTACGGCAGCGAGCCTTCCCACAGCACGCGCCGACCCTTGAAGTCAGCGAGGTAGATCATGATCCCGGCCGACTCGGTGAGCCTCCAGTGAAACTTCCAGTTCGCTTCGGTGATGACGTTCGACATGTTCACCACAGTTCCGCGGGGACCACTTGGGTCACCTGTTGATCGATGAGGTCGACGACCGCGACCAGCGACGCGTGGCCATCGCTCCGGCCGAACGTCACCGCCGCCGAGCGCCGGTTGTACGAGATATCCAAGGAGCTGCGCCCCCAGTAGTGGAGTGTCGCGAGCGGCATGTCGCCCATCGCGAGTTTCGCCCGCACGCTCTCGTCGACCATCGCGATCGAGACCGCGAGCGCTTCTTCATCGCGCGACAGCATCGGCTGGCTCTGATCGAGCTGGAGGTGCGCGACGACACCGGCATCGAGATCGATGCACGCATCGACCGCACGGGCCGAGGCGTAATCGTACGCGACGACGCGCGCGAGACGATGACCCGCCATCCAGTGCGGTGGCTTGACCACGAGCGGCTCCGTACAGATCACGCGATAGCGCCCGACCTTCGCCATCGAAGCGACCCGGCGATCCTCGGTGAGCGTGCGCAGGGCATCCGCGATTTCGCCCGGTGTGAGCGGATCGAAGAGGCTCGGATCGGCCGCCAGCACATCCGGCGGCTTCTTCGGGGCGACCTTGGCTTTCGCCTTAGGTTTCGCTGGCTTCGCAGCTTTCTTCGGCTTCTTGGCGGCCATCGAAGCGACTATACACATTAGTTTGTCACTGCGCGTGATGGCGATCTGAATCAGTCGATGTTCCAGGTCGCGAGTGCGTCGTACACATCCGAGATCGCGGTCGGCTCGTCGATCATCGATGATCGATCGATCGGTCGATCGGTCGATCGATCTCGACCGATGGAAATGTGGAAGCGAGTGCGCTGTCGAGCTTTCGATCATGGCGTCCCCGTTCGACTCTAACTGGCTGGCTTGCCTGAGGAAATCAGGAGGCCGACCCCATCTATACTTTCCGTAGATCGCCAGGGCGCTCGGCGCGTTTACCAGGGCATGCGGAACCTGTTCGCGGCTCTTCTGTTCTCGGCGGCATGTGGCTCGGCATACGCCGATCAACCGACCGGACCCGGTGGCTACGCGCCCGGTACGCTGATCGCGATCGATGTCGCGCCCGCGAAAGTTCGCGCGCCGTACGATGTCCAGGTCATCAAGGAAGGTGGCGAGACGCTACCGACCTACGCCTCGCGCGATCGGTTCTACGTCCAGGGCAACTCCGGCGAGCGCTACACGATCAAGATCTCGAACCCGACCGGTCATCGCGTCGAAGCGGTGGTCTCGGTCGACGGGCTCGATGCGGTCGATGGTGAAGCCGGTGATCTGCGCAAGCGCGGCTACATCGTGCCGCCGTATGGCGAGGTCCGAATCGAAGGCTTTCGCACGTCGCTCGAGAATGTCGCGACGTTCCGGTTCTCTGCGGTCGATGGTTCGTACGCGGGCCAAAAGGGCAAGGCGCGCAACGTCGGCGTGATCGCGGTCGCGATGTTCGAAGAAGAGCATGCACACGATCAGCAGATCGTCGCCCCGCAACAATACAACTACACCGACGATCTCGACGAAGGTCCGGTCGGCGCCTCGGCACCACTGTCACCACCGCGCGAGCGCGTCGCGAAGGCCGACAAGGACTCGCGCTCTGCGATGAAGAAGGCGCCGGCTGGCAACGCCATACGTCGGCCAGCTCCGGTGCAGCCGGCACCCACCGCCACCACCACCGCCATCACCGCCACGGGGGGCGCCGGCAAGGCAGCGCATCGTTACGAGGAGCATATCGACGCCGAGGAGAGTCGCGCCTACGACCTGGGCGGCGAAGACGCAGCTCCGCCGACTTCGCGGCCAGGCCTCGGCACCGAGTTCGGTGAAGCGCGCTACTCCGCGGCGAACTACACGAAGTTCACGCGCTCGACGACCAAGCCGATAGCGATCGCCGAGCTCCGCTACAACGACGCCTCGGGCTTGATGGCGCTCGGCATCCCGGTCCAACCGATGCCCGATCAGAACGAGGTCATGGTGCGCGAGACCGCGGACCCGTTCCCCGGCGATCACTTCGCGCGGTCGCCGCGTTAAGGCATCGTCTTCGGTTCGCAATCGTCGAGCGGATTCTTCAACCCCGTGACACAGAACGGCAGCCGCTTCGCGTTGCACATCACCGCGTCCCGAGAGCCATCGAACACGACCGTGACGTGGCCTTTGTAGTGCGGCGCGCGACACTCGAGCTCGAGCTTGGTGCCGTACGGCTCGGAGAGCCGCGCACCACTCGGGCCGCGGTACGTGAGCTTCTGGTACACGTTTGCTTCTGCGGGGCGCGTGAGGATTTCGACCGTGATGGTTTTCGGATGCGCCGGTGGAACGAGCGGGCTGCCGCCGTCGCGCGGCGCGTGGAGGCCGGCATCGAGGCTCGTCGGGCCTGGTGTATCTTCTGCGTCCAGCTCGATGCCGCCGTCGTCGACCTCGGCGATCAACCGCGCATCGCCGCGCGAGACACCGGCGTCTTCGTGTACCGCGATCAGATGCGAGCGATCGTGCATCGCATAGAACAGCGCCCCGGCGCCGCCGAGGAGTATCAGCGCGAGGATGACGTACGGCCAGCGTCGCCCCGGTTCGACAGCTTCCTCGTCGTAGAACGCAGGAGGCGGAAGCGAAATCGGGCCTTGCGCGAACGCGGGCTCGTGCAGCTGCCGGGTCTTCTTGACGGGGCGGCGCGGCGGCACGTTGACCGGCGGATCGGTCCCGATCACGGGCGGCATCGGCACCGGCGTGAGCAACGGATCGTCGGCGCCGGGCGGCAGCTTCGGTAGCGAGCTCGAGTTCTTGATGTGCTGGGTGACCTCGTCGAGCGCGGCGACGAACTCGGCCATCGTCTGGTAGCGCTCTTCACGCTTCTTCGCGAGCGCCTTCATGATCGAGAGCTCGAGCGATTTCGGGATCGAAAGATCGGGCCGGACCTGGCTCGGCGGCACGATCGGATCGAGCATCTGCATCGCGATCGTGCGCACGGTGCTGTCGCTCTTGTGCGGCGTCGTGCCGACGGTCAGCTCGTAGAGGATCGTACCGAGCGCGTAGATATCGACGCGGCGATCGGTATCGCTGCGGCCCGCCGCCTGCTCGGGCGCCATGTACTCCGGCGTGCCGAAGACCGAGCCGACCCGCGTGAGGCGTGGACCTTCGGCCTTGCCTTCGATCGGCTGGACCTTCGCGATGCCGAAATCGACGATCTTGACAAAGTCGATGCGCTCGTCTCGATCGACGAGGAACACGTTCTCGGGTTTGAGATCGCGATGGACGATGCCCTTGTCGTGCGCAGCACCGAGCGCGCGCCCGATCTGCTGTGCGATCGGGATCGCTTGCTCGGCCGGCATCGGCGCGCGATCCTTGATCGCGCGCGAGAGCGTGACGCCGTCGACGTACTCCATCACCGAGTACGTCATGCCATCGGGCGTGGTGCCGAAATCGGTGACGTCGACGATGTTCGGATGGCCGATGCGCGAGGCAGCCTTCGCCTCCTGGACGAAGCGCTTGATCGTCGCGGCGTCGCGCATGACCTCGCGCTTCAGCACCTTGATCGCGAGCGGGCGCTCGATCACCGCGTGGCGCGCCGCGAACACCACGCCCATGCCGCCCTCGCCGATCTTGCGCAGGACCAGGTAGCGCCCGTCGAGTGTCTCGCCGACGAGCCGATCGTATTCGCTCGACGCGGGCTCGCGCCGCATCGTCTGGACCACGCTCGTGTGCGAGCGCTGCGCCGACATCGCGCGGATCTTGTTCGTCGTGTCGCCAACGCCGCTCTGTGTCGGTGTTCCATCCGTGACGGTGTCGTGCGGCGGACTCGTATCCGGAGCCTGCGCCGACATGATCGCCGAGAGCACCGTCGGCTTTTGCGCGACGCTGACATCGGAGAGCGGCTTACCGTCGTAGGGACAGAAGCCCGGCTCGGTGAACGAGCGCTGACACGCCGGGCATTGGAAGATCACCGCTTTGCGTACAGCGACGTCTGGTAGAAGCTGTACACCACGTTGTCGGCGGCAACGACAACGATCGGTTGGCCGTTGTAGCGAGTCGTGGTGACCGCTCGGCCGAACAGATGATTCGAATCGCCGTTCGGAATCTGCAACGTGTCGGATGCCGTCGCCGCGATCGCGCCGCCGGTGACCGTATGCAGATCGACCGCGCCGGCACCCGAGGTGCTGCCGTTCGCGCGGCCCGGATATCCGAGCACGAGGACGCCCGAGCCATCGAATGTGTCGTAGGCCGCCGCTCGGACGCCGGGCGCCGAGATGACCGAGCCAGCGAGCACTGGTGTCGCCGCCGTCGTGATGTTCACGAGCTGGATGGCACCGATCGACGTCGCCGCGGTGTCGTACGCCGTGAGGATCGCGTACTTCGAGGTGCCCTCGGTGATGATGGCGAGGTGGCCGTTGTTCGTGGCAGCCGGGCCGCTGACCTTCGCCGTCGTCGGACCGGTCGGGGTCCCGACCACGCACGTATCGAGCGCGGTTAGCGGATATCCGAACAAGTCGCCTGCCTTCGTGTAGACCCACAACATCGAGCTATCGATCGCGACGGCCGCAGGCGCGACGGCCGCGGGCGCACCGGCCGTCGTCCCATCGGTGAACAGGCAGCTCCTGACTGCGGTGCCCTTCGCCGAGAAGATGTTGGCCGCCGTTGCACCCGACGACGTGACGCCAACGACGAGCTGGCCGTTCGCGAACGCGGTCGCGTCCGGCGTCGCGGGCGTCGGAATCTGCTGATCGAGGCTGAGCGCATCCGGCGAGCCGCTCACCGCGACGACCGTCCCGACGTTGGAGTTATCGACGAGGACGACCTGGCCAACACCATCGAACAACACGGTGCCTTTCGCGGTCACCGAATCGATCGTGTGCGCGCCGAGCGTCTCGTTAGCGCCGAGATCCTGTGCGATGCCGCCCGGATCGAGCGCGAGCGTCGAGTAATTGCCCGAGCCCGAGGACAAGATCGCGATCTTGCCACCGCTGGTCTCGGCCGGAAGCGTGGCACCCGCGATCGAAACCCCGTACTCGGTGGCTTTGATGCCATCGGGCTTCTCGGTGCCACGCACGGTCGTCGTATCGGAGAGGTCATCGAATTGCGACCAGCTGCACGCGCCGATCAGGCTCGTCGCAGCAAGGAAAAGTAGTTTCTTCACCAGTGCACCTCCATTCCGAGGCCGGCATAGTTGGTATTGATCTCCGGCACGAGCGTGACCGACTTCGCGTCGATCAAGGCGGTCGACGGCGGACCCTTGTCGCGGAGCGTGTAGTAGACCGCGGTCACGAGCGTGATCGCCGAGATCGCCAACGACGCATCCGCGGCGATCGCGTAGATCTTGCCCTTGAGGAAACGCGAGTCATTCGAGGCTGGCGGATGCGCCGATGCGATTTCCTTGTTCAGGTCGTCGTGCAGCTGGTTCGCTTGGAGGCCGAGGTAGATGCCCGCGCCGCCGAAGATCGCACCGACGACATACGCCACCACCGCATCGCTGCGGCTCGGCTTCGGTACGAGCGTCACCTTGATCTGGGTCTCCGCTTTCGCTTCGATCGTGATGCGGCGCTCGTACGGCTTCCAGCCTTCGCGCGTGACGAGGATGACGTGATCGCCTTGCGGCACGCTGCGCAGACACGGACCGCGCTCGCACAGGAGCTTGCCGTCGATCGCGATCTGCGAATCTTCGATGCCGTAGCCGGTGATCGCGATCTTGCCTAGCGGCGAGCCCTTGATCGTGCCCTTCACCGCTTTGGTCTCACCGGGCGCGATATCGATCGTCTCGGTGTACTCGTCGTAGCCCTCTTTCGAGATCCAGAACGTGTGCTTGCCCGGCTTGATCTGCTGCGACCACGGCGACGACCCGACCGCGCCGATGCTCTTGTCGTCGATGAACACGTCCGATTTCGGAATGTTCGAGGCGATCTCGACCCACGCGAGGTAGTCCTCTTGCGCCATCGACGAGACGAACTGCACGAGCTTCGTCGGATCCGCGGAGATCGTCGACTCGACGACCTTGTAGCCGCGCTTCTCGATGATCAACTTGTGCTCACCGTCGATCGAGCCGCTCCACGGTGTTGTCGCGAACGGGCCCTTCTTCTTGTCGTCGAGGTAAATCGTCGCGTTCTGCGGCTCGGTCACGATGACGACGAGGCCGCGGACTTTCACATCGCCGAGGTTCTGGACTTCTTGGGACGGCGCGGCTGCCGTGGCGCCGCTGCCCGAGCCTGAGCCCGCACCTGCATCGAGGCGCTTGATCTCGTCGTCGAGGACGCCGATCGCCTTCTCGACATTCGCCTTGTCTTGCGCTTGCGGCTCCTCGGCGAGGTACCGCTTGTAGAACTCGACGGCCTTCCTGTACGCCGCCACATCCGAGGTTCTCTTGCCCTTCATGTGGAAGCTGGCGCCGACGTTGTAGAGGAATTGCGGGAACGGCCGAGCCGCGTACGCCTCCTGAAACCGCGCCGCCGCCTCGTCGAATTTGCCCGCGAGATATTCACTCTGCGCGGTATCGAACGAGGCCTGAGCCTTCTTTAGTGAATCAGCACTCTGACCGAATGCCGAAGTCGTCGCGAGCATCGCCACGGCGACACAGATCGCGAACAAGACGCGTGTTTTCATCAGCCAAGCTCCCCGCAGAGGCGCTCATCGTATCACGCGTCAGGAGCAGAACGTGACGTTGGCCTCGACGGATTCGCGCGCCGTGCGGGTGCGATTTGCCGGGACCGCATGATCGGCGTAGCCGAGCGCGAGCCCGAACAAGATCACGTCGGTCTCGGCGATCGGTAGCTCCTTGCGGAGTGGCTCGGGATACGCCGCGATCGCCGCCATCGGGCAGGTCGCGACGCCGAGCACCTCGCAGGCAGTCAGCACGTAGCCGAGCCAGATGCCGACGTCGACGTATGCGTACGGACCGAGACGCTTGTCACAGGCGACGACCGCCATGTGAGGAGCGTCGAAGAACGCGTAGTTGCGCAGGAACGCGTCGTAGCGACCCAGCTTGTCCTCGCGCGCGATGCCCATCTCTTTATAGAGCGCGGCACCACAGTTCACGCGGTGCTGCTTGTACGGCGGCGGATAGTCGAGCGGGAATGGAATCGCGGGGCTCGGAAACCCGCCCTTCGCGGCCGCGACCGTCGCCTCGGCGAGCCGCTGGGTGATCGGCGGTTCGGTGATCGCGACCCGCCACGGCTGGATGTTGCACCAGCTCGGCGCGGCCTGCGCCGCCGCGAAGATCTTCGTGAGCGTCTCGCGCGGCACCGGATCCGGCTCGAACCCGCGCACGCTGTGCCGGCCGCGCCAGAGCGCATCCAGCTGGTCGATCATTACCGGGCCCTCTTGAGCTCTTTGAACCGAAAGATACCGGTCGAATGGCCGTCGGAGAACTGGATGCCGACCCCGTAGTTACCGACGAGGTGCATGTCCTTGACGCTGATGTCCTCGGGCACGCTCTTGGGGTCGAGCAAGCGTTCGCCGGTCGCTTCGGACTGGCAGTTCGCGCACGCGCACTTGATCCGCAGCGCCCGGACCGGCCATGTGTCCTCGTCCTTCGGATCGCCACCCTCTTCCCAGATGAATCGGATCTCTTGTTTACCGAGCCCGATAATCTCGACTGGCATGGGCATGCCCGCCGTATAGCACTGATGTACGGTGGCCGTGTGCCACCGCCGCGCCAGCGCCGCTCGCTCTCGATGCCCAAGATGCCGGGCAAGCTCCATCGCGATGGTGATTCGCATATCGCCCGGATCCTCGTCGATGCGCTGACCGCCGCGCAGACCGACAAGGAGACCGCCGAGACCTTCACGCACCCGTTTCACACCTACCCGGCGCGGCTCCACCCGGCGACCGCGCGCGTCCTCGTCGACCTCGTCTCCGACGGTGCGACCCGCGAGCAATGCCTCGTCGATCCATTCTGCGGCTCTGGCACCACGCTCGTCGAAGCCCGCGCGAACGGCCTGCGTGTCGTCGGCAGCGATCTCAATCCGCTCGCCGTGATCGTCGCGCGCGCGAAGACCTGGACCGCGCCGCCGCGCCGGCGCACCCAGCTCCGCGAAGCCGGCCACTCGATCGCCGGCAACGCGCTCCAGGCCGGCAAGGCCGCGCGCCGCGCCTCCTCGGACCCGGCCCCGCTGCGCAAGCCCAAGGGCTTCGATCCGAACGCCCGCGATCGCCGGCTCGCTGCCTGGTTCGCGCCCCACGTCCGCCGCGAGCTCGAAGACCTCGCGACCCGGATCGAAGACGTCCGGCAAGACGACCCCGAGATCGCGGGCATCCTCCTCGGTTGCCTCTCGAGCATCCTCTACAAGGTCAGCTCGCGGACCTCCGACACCGACGCGACCTGGACCCAGCGCAACATCGGCCGCGGCTTCGCGTCGCGCCTGTTCGTCCAGCGCGTGGATCTCCTGTACGCCGGCCTCAACGATCTCGCGAAGGTCCACGCGCCGATGCCCGAGGTCCACGAGGTCGATATTCGCCGGCTCGAGACCATCGTCCCGGACGGCACCGCCGCCGGCGTCATCACCTCGCCGCCCTACGCCGGCACCTACGACTACGCCGAGCACCAGCGCCTGCGCTTCGATTTCCTCGCGCTCCGCCATCGCGAGTTCGAGGACGGCGAGCTCGGCACCCGCCGTTCGTTCGAGAAAGACCCGACCTCGGCGCGCGCCAACTGGAAGAAGGCGCTCGACGGCTTCGTCGGCAAGATCGCGGCGACCCTCGCGCCCGGCCGGCGCGCCGCGCTCGTGATCGGCGACTCCGTCGCGGCGGATCGAGCGATCTTTGCCCTCGACGACCTCCGAGATGCCGTGACCTCCGAGCTCGTCCTCGAAGCGTGGGCCTCGCAGGAGCGCCCGTTTTTTGGCATTCACGAGCGCCGCGCGTTCGGCGACACGCCGAAGCGCGAGCACATCGTCGTGCTACGCCGAACCTAGCGGATGACGATACACGGCCGCGAGCACGAGCTCGCAACCGATCGCAGCGATCGTGATCCGATCGGTGGCCTCGGTGAACGTCCAGCCGGTGCCGACGCGCTACCAGAGCCCGGCGCGCTGCGATCGTGATCGAACAACACGATCGCTTCGAGTGACGGAATCGCTCGGTAGTGGCGCAGCTTCTCGCCCCGATCGTAGTCCGCGGTCGAAGGGCTGAGCACTTCGATCAAGACCTTCGGATTCGTGATCGTATGACCGGTGCGATCGATCGGAGCGGTCTCGAGTGCACCCGACGACCAGCACCCGTCTCGCGAACGCCAGCTTCACACCAACCATGGCGCGAAAATTGACTGTCGGTCGGCTCGCCTGGCGGTTGCGTGCCCAAACGCACGGCTTCGCCGATGGCGGTTGGAAGTCCGGTTCGGTTGGGTTACGACTCGTGGTCATGAGGAAGCTGAATCTGGGATTATTTTCGGTCGCGCTCGCGGCTTGCGGTAGCGATGCGGCAAAGACGTCGGACGCGCCCCCGGTGGCGATCGATGCGAAGCCAATCGACGCTGCAAAGGTCTTCCTCGATGCTCCGCCGCCTGCGTACGACCTCAGCTGTTATCAGCACACGGCGCCGGCGACGGCCACCGACCCCGTCACGATCTCTGGCACGACACAGACGCTGAACGGCACTCTTGGTCCGTTGGCGACCGTCAACCTCGAGGTTTACAAAAATGGCTCCGCGACGGCGCTGGCAACGACGGCCAGCGACGCGAATGGCGTCTACGCATTTGGCAACGTCGTTACTGGCGGAGTGCCAGTCGATGGCTACATCAAAGGCACCAAAGCCGCCTACCGCACGACCTACCTCTATCCGCCGAACGAAGTAGTCGCGAACCTCGCGAACGTTCCGGTTCCGCTGATCTCACTCGCGACAGCGAGCATGTACATTTCTAACCAAAACGATACGAACAACGGCCTGTTGTTCCTCACCGTCGCCGACTGCACGCTGACGCCGATTGCAGGCGCGACGTTGACGGTCAAACAGAACGGCGCGAACGTCGGCACGCAGATCGATCTTGGCGCGTTCTTTCCACAGCTCCACGGCGTGTACATCGTCTCGAATGTGCCAGATGGTGACGCCACGATCTCGGCGATGTACAACAGCATGACGTTCCCGAGTCACGTCGTCGCGTCGCACAAGCGCCCATCGCCAGATGCGCCGGGTACCGTGACCGCCAGCGCTGTAGTCCCGGGCTTTTTCTGATCTCCGCGTGGTAGTTTCCGCAGACCGTGGAGACCGCCGCGTACCTGCAGAGCGCTGCTGACGGCCACGCCCAGATCGTGGGCGGCCTCACGGTGCTCGAGCGCCGCCTTCGCGAGCTCGCGAGGGACGGCGTCACGCGCGCGCTGATCGCGACCGCTCCGATCGAGCTGTCGCGGCCGATGCCGATCCCGATCCAGTTCGTCCCGCCCGGTTCTCCGGTGCCGGCTGGAGCGCGGGTCGAGCGCGCCGATGTCATCGCGGGGATCGAGATCACCGACGAGGCATCGCGCAGCGCGGCCGAGTGGAAGCTGATCCGCGGCATGAACAAATCGTTCGAGGGCCCGGTCGATGCGCTGATCAACTGGCGGTTCTCGATGCGGATCACGCGCGTGCTCGCGCGGCAATCGCTGGCGCTCACGCCGAACCACGTGACGATCGTCGCGATCGTGATTGGCTTGCTCGCCTCGGTGCTCGCGAGCCGCGGCACGTACGTAACGGTGGCGATCGCGGGCGTACTGCTGGAGCTCAACTCGATCCTCGATTCGTGCGACGGCGAGCTCGCGCGGCTGCGGTTCCAGTACTCGAAGCTCGGGCAGTGGCTCGACAACCTTTCGGACGACATCGTCGACAACGTGTTCTTGATCGCGATCGGCCACGGGCTCGGCGGGATCTGGGCGTGGATCGGTTTGTTCTCCGCACTCGGGCGCGTGCTGGTCTCGCTCGTCACGTACGTGAGCGTGTATCGGAGCACCGGCACGGGTGACGTGTTCGCGTTCCGCTGGTGGTTCGAGAGCGACAAGGTCTCCGCCGACGACGTCTACGATCCGAAAGCGATCACGACCTGGCTGCGCTCGTTCGGACGGCGCGACACGTTCGTGTTCATCTGGATGCTCGCGTGCGTGGCGGGTTTCCCGTACTGGGTGATCGGTCACGGCGCGGTGATCGCGGCCGTGAACGTGTCGCTGCTCGTCCTGCAGTTCACGGTATACCGGCGTAAGCTCGCCGCATGACGAAGTGGATCGTGGTGGCGCTGGCGCTGGCCGCGTGTGGCAAGGGCGATAACACCAAAGCGAAGAGCGACGACAAGCCCACTATCGAAGCGTTCGAGGACTACAAGCACAAGGCGATGGCGACCGAGGGCAAGCTCGAGCTCAACAAGCTCAGCAAGCTCGCGAAGACCGTCGCCATCTACAAGAGCGCCTATCCGATCGGCAAGGCGGCCCTGACGCCTGCCATCGAGTGCTGCAAGAGCGCCGATCACAAGTGTGCGCCGGATTCGAAGACCTGGGCGGTCGAGCCGTGGACCACGCTCGAGTTCACGATCGACGAGCCGCACCGCTTTCGCTACAGCTACGAGAGCACCGACGGAAAATCGTTTACCGCCACCGCGGTTGCCGATCTCGATTGCAACGGCACGGTGACGACGCTCACCGCGACGGGCACGCTCGATGCCTCGGGCCACCCGCACTCGGAGATCAAGTAGTCCCCATCAGGTCGAGCTTCGGCGATCGACGGGTCGCTCCTCGGGTTGCAGGTCACGGTCGGACGCACGAAGATCGCCGCATGACCAAGTTCCTCCTGGTAACGTTGTTTGTCGCGGCATGCGGTAAGGGCAACACGGGCCCAGGAACGAGCAGCGCTACGTCAGGATCGGGCGGCGCGCCCGGCGCAATCGGCGCGCCTGGCGCGCCCGTCGAGGACAACAAGC
>Ga0123338_10001371_pt1 | contig 23662 bp, 17 predicted proteins | sample grotaG_FD_89793 | JGI IMG/M metagenome (GOLD analysis project Ga0123338, IMG submission 89793) | Glacier valley bacterial and archeal communities from Borup Fiord, Nunavut, Canada, to study Microbial Dark Matter (Phase II) -... | ecosystem: Environmental > Aquatic > Freshwater > Ice > Glacier ...
AGATGTCGGGAGGACAAAAACAGCGTGTAGCCATTGCCCGTGCCTTAATCTCGCAACCAAAGATTATCCTGGCCGATGAACCAACAGGAGCCCTTGACACCACTAATTCGTACGAGGTGATGGGAATTTTGAAAGAAATCAATGCCACTGGAATTACAGTGATCATTGTGACTCATGAACACGATATTGCTGCTATGACGCGCCAGATTATCAGGCTAAATGATGGAGTGATCCATGAAATTATCAGCAACGGTGAGCTGAAGCAGTTTAAGAAAGAAACCATCAAGGAAATGGAAACAGCCTAATTTTCAAGCCATGTTTGATATCGATAAATGGCAGGAAATTTTTGCCACCATCAAAAAGAATAAAATGCGCACATTTCTCACAGGCTTTTCAGTGGCCTGGGGAATTTTTATGCTCATGATCCTTTTAGGTTCAGGAAATGGCCTGAGTAACGGAGTAGCAGCCAATTTTATGAACGATGCCGTTAATTCCATGTGGATATGGACTGGTGAAACCACCATTCCCTATCAGGGGATGAAATCAGGAAGAAGTATTCAGTTTCACAATGAAGATCAGGATATTGTAAAGAAAGTTTCGGGAGTCGGAGTATCATCCGGACGTTATTTTATGGGCAATACCCGATATTCCTACGCGAAGGAATCAGGCGAATATACAACTGTTACCTGCCAGCCGGAGTTACAAGAAATTGAAAATATGGTCATTACCGAAGGTCGGTTTATTAATCAGCTTGATCTGCTTCAAAAACGTAAAGTAATAGTAATTGGAACAGACATCAAGACCGCCCTTTTTAAAGACTCAACAGCCATAGGCGAGTATATTAAAATCAACAATGTTCCATTTAAAGTAGTAGGAATCTGTACAGAACCCGGTTCGACCAATACCCGTGAAGGATATATTCCTGTTTCAACAGCCCAGATGATTTTTAACGGGTCCAACCAATTGCATAACCTGGCCTTGACTATCAATGCAGAAACACTTGAAGAAAGCCAGGTCATTGAGGAGCAGGTTAGGATGGTGCTTTCACGAAAACACAAATTTGATCCAAAAGATGAGGGAGCAATTAACCTGCGTAATAAGCTGGAAGCCTATATTCAAACTATGAGAATATTTCAGGCCATTAAAATATTCATCTGGATTATAGGAATTGGAACTTTAATTGCCGGGATTGTGGGTGTAAGCAATATCATGTTAATTGTAGTGAAAGAACGAACCAAAGAAATTGGCATCCGTAAAGCCATCGGAGCCAGTCCGGCATCGGTTATCAGTTTAATTTTACTTGAATCGATCATGATAACAACCATTGCCGGATACATTGGCCTTGTTCTGGGCACTGGTCTGATGGAATTAGTCAACTATTTCATGGTTAAGTCAGCCGGCCCTGTAGCCGATCCTCAAGGAAGTATTTTTATGAATCCTACTGTCGATTTTAATATTGCCATTTCAGCAACACTTCTGTTAATTGTTGCAGGAGCCATTGCCGGGTATATTCCAGCAAAACGTGCTGCAAGCATCAAACCCATTGTTGCACTGCGCGACGAATAAAATTAAGGAGACACATCTATGTTTGATTTAGACCTTTGGACTGAAATAATGAGTGCCTTGAAGAAGAATCGCCTTCGTAGTTTTATGACTGCCTTTGGTGTATTCTGGGGAATTTTTATGCTGATCATCATGTCGGGGGCTGGGAAAGCACTCGAGAACGGAATTATGGACGGGGTCAGAGCTTTCGCCTCCAACTCAGCTTTCTTCTGGACTGAAAGAACCAGCGTCCCTTATAAAGGGTTTCAGCGCGGACGGCAATGGAATTATGAGAATAATGATATTCAGTATATCCGCAATAATGTAAAGGAAGTTGAATACCTGTCTCCCCGGTTGTTTGGATTTCAACAAAAAGGCGATAATACCATCCGTGGCGAACGAACAGGAGCATTCCAAATGTTCGGTGACTATCCCGACTACTTCAAAATTGATCAATGGACGCCCATTAAAGGAAGGTTAATCAATGAAATTGATATCCGTCAGGAGAGAAAAGTATGCGTCATCGGCGAACGAGTGGTTGAAGTGATGTTTGCCAAAGATGAAAACCCCATTGGAGAGTATCTTAAAATTAGCGGGGTGTATTTCCAGGTGGTAGGGGTTATTCATCCTGAAACACGCATCAATATTGGAGGGGGGAAGAAGGAAGAGACCATTATTATTCCTTTCTCTACCATGCAGACAGCTTACAATTATGGAGATGTGGTTCATTTTTTCTCTGTCACCTCCCAAAAAGGATATAAAGTAAGCGATTTGGAAGAGAAACTTAAAAGGATACTTAAAGAGCGGCACAAAGTTGCACCGGAGGATCTTCAGGCTATTGGATCGTTCAATATAGAAAAGGAATTTGTAAAATTTTCATCCTTATTTTTAGGTATTCAGATACTGATTTGGATTGTGGGTATCGGCACACTTCTGGCGGGTGTAATTGGAGTAAGCAATATCATGTTGGTCATCATCAAAGAACGCACCAAGGAAATTGGCATTCAGCGAGCCATTGGAGCCACTCCGGCAACGGTCATCAAACACATTGTAGCCGAAAGTGTATTCCTGACAGTAATGGCTGGATACATCGGTTTGTCGCTGGGTGTGGGTGTGCTTGAAATATTGAACCGCATATTACAATCTGCAGGCGATACAATGTTTTTCAGAAACCCGGAAGTGAATCTGACCATGGCTCTTTCAGCCCTTGGCGTACTTGTTATTGCAGGAGTTATTGCCGGATTGATTCCTGCAAAAAGAGCAGTCAGTATTAAACCAATAGATGCTATCAGGGACGGAGGATAAAAGAAGTTAGAAGTTAGAAGTCAGAAAATAGAAAACAGAAAACAGAAACATATAAAAAGCACCATCATGAAAAGAATTTTTAGAATCCTGGGAATTGTAATCCTGGTAGGAATTTTCGGAGGAACCATTTACTTTCTCTATACCAAATCGAAGAAGGCACCCGAAGAATTTGAAACCAAAGCACCGTTTGTAAGCAACGTAATTCGCAAAACAGTGGCTACCGGATCCATCGTGCCCCGAAAAGAAATTGAAATCGTTCCTCAGGTTTCCGGTATTATCGACGAGTTGTACATTGTGGCGGGTGACTTTGTAAAAAAGGACCAGGTGATTGCCAAAATCAAGATCATTCCTGATATGGTAAACCTTAACAATGCTGAGAACCGCATGAACCGTGCAAAATTAAGTTCAGACGATTCCAAAATAGATTACGATCGTCAACAAAAACTGTATGACCAGAAAGTTATTTCCTATGAAGAATACAAAAGAGCCAAGGTAAGCTTTGATGCATCGAGGGAGGAATTATCGGCCGCTGAAAATAATCTGGATTTAATTAAAAATGGTGTAACAAAAAGAGTACAAACAGCTACTAATACGCTTGTTCGTTCAACCGTAAACGGAATGGTGCTGGATGTCCCTATTAAAGAAGGAAATTCGGTTATTCAATCGAACACCTTTAACAATGGAACAACCATTGCAACAGTGGCCGATATGAAGGATATGATTTTCAAAGGCAAAGTAGATGAGACAGAAGTGGGCAAAATCAAGGAAGGCATGAACATCGAACTGGAAATCGGGGCCATTGAAAAAGATAAATTCGGAGCTATCCTCGAATACATTGCCCCCAAAGGGAAAGAAGAAAATGGCGCCATTCAGTTTGAGATAAAAGCCACTGTGGTACTGAAAGAAAATCAGTTTATCAGGGCAGGTTACAGTGCCAATGCCAACATCGTTCTTGAGAAAAAAGACAGCGTTCTTGTAATTCCTGAAGGAATGCTCAAATTTGAAAAAGACTCTTCGTATGTTGAAGTGGAAACTGCCACTCCACAAACGTTTGAAAAACGGATGGTTAAAACGGGAATCTCTGATGGAATCAACATAGAGGTAACCAAAGGCCTGGCGAAAACAGATAAAGTGAAAGGCGAAAAGATTGATCCCAAGAAAGTGAAAGAAGAAGAAGAAAAGAAGAAAGCATAAAAAAGTTCAAACCTGATCCTGAGGACTCGGGGTGAGGTTTCAGAAAAAATAGAATTAAAAATAAAATTAAAAATATACGAATGAAACGAATGTACAGTCTCATTGCAGCAGCTTTAATGCTTGTCATTTTTACAAGCGCTCAAGGACAGGAAACATGGTCGTTACAGAAATGTATAGATTATGCGCTTAAAAATAATATACAGATCAAAACCCAAACGCTGAATGCGGAATACTATAACAATCAACGCCAACAGGCAAAGTATAATCGGTTGCCCAATCTGAATGCCAATTTTCAAAACAATATGAATTACGGCAGAACACTTGGATCTGAAAATACTTATCTGGATATCAATTCTAATTCAAGTTCAGGTAGTTTAAGTACAAATGTTACATTATGGAACGGTTTTGTCTTGACTAATTCTATCAAAATGGCAGAAATGGATTTACGAGCCAGTCTGGAAGATATGCGCAAGGCGAAAGATGATATGATGCTTAACATTGCTGCATCCTATCTTGAAATACTTTTTGCCGATGAATTGGTGATCGTATCCGAAGATGTGTTAAAAATAACACAGCTTCAGATTGACAGGACCGGGAAATTGGTAGAAGCAGGAAGCCTTGCAAAAGGTAGCTTGCTTGAAATCGAAGCTCAATTTGCACGTGAAGAGTTGAATGTGATAAACGCCCAAAACAGATCTCAACTGGCTTATCTGAATTTATACCAGTTTTTGGAATTGCCATCGACAGAAAGTTTTAAGATTGAAAAACCGGTACTTCCTGAAATAGGGGCCAACATTTCCATGATCAATTCGATGGATGTATTCAGGAAAGCCGTTGAAAACAAACCTGCTATTAAAGGGGCTGAATTTAAACTTGAAAGTGCCCGCAACCAGTTAAAAATTGCCAAAGGAAACTTATTGCCTTCCCTTACATTGGGAGGCAACTATTATAATTTGTATAACAATAAATACTTTTATCCTGATACAAGAGACCAGTTTGGAGCTATAATTGCTCTGGGAGAAGTAATTCCATTTAGAGACCAGTTTAAAAGCAACCAGCGGTATGGTTTTGGGGCAACTCTTAGTATCCCTATTTTCAACCGTTATCAGGCACAAACGCAGGTAAAGAATTCGCAGATTCAGGTGGAGACTTCTGAGTTACAGTTACAAAGCACCAAGAACCTTCTACGTAAAGACATTGAACAGGCCTATACAAGTGCCCTTGCAGCCTACAAAAGGTATATAGCCAACCAAAAAGCGGTTGTTTCATCCACAGAAGCATTCCGATATACTGAAGAAAAATTCAATGTAGGAATGATCAATTCGGTGGAGTATAACCAGACCAAAAACAATCTTACTACCGCTCAGAGCGATTTGCTTCAGGCCAAGTATGAATATATTTTCAGAACCAAAATCCTTGATTTCTATAATGGTCAACCTATTGAACTTTAGTAAGTCACAATATATTTAACTCATCATACAAGTATTATAAATAAACCCGTCAGTAACTACTGACGGGTTTATTTATGCAGAATTAAAGTGATCTCCTTTTGTTAAAATCTGCATAAAATTTGTTTTTTTACCTGAATCAAAATTTCTAAACACATTTCATTATCTTTGCACCACAATAATAATAAATCCAAAATGGACGATTATCATTCGACACAGCTATTTAAGTTATTAATCCGGTAAACAGAGCAGTTCATAGTCTCTGTTTGTCGTAAAACGGAGAAACTATGATTACTTATTGGGAAACCGGTAATTCCTTTACACGTCTGAATGAATTCCAGCCAAATTGCTGGATCAATTCCCAGGAACTTACCAACGAAGAAGTAGAAATCTTAATTAATGAGTACAATGTCCCCCGGGATTTTGTAATGGACGTTTTGGATATCGATGAACGATCGCGCATCGAGTTAGATGAAAATAAAGTGCTCATTATCCTTCGTGTTCCGCTCAACAATCAAAATAACGGTATTCCTTTTATTACCGTCCCTTTAGGAATAATTGTGTCCGGCAATCAAATGATTACGATCTGTTCCCGGCGGACAGAAATCATCCCCTCACTCATTAAAGCGGTCAACGAGAACAAGATCACCGTCAGCAATCAATTCGACTATGTTTTGCGCATTTTCCTCATCTCAGCAGTATGGTTTCTTCAATTTCTGAAAGAGATTAACGTACAGACGGCCCTGATTGAAAAGGATTTGGAAAATGCTACCAAAAATAAGGAATTGCACCGTTTGCTGCACATGGAGAAATGCCTGGTTTTCTTTATCACTTCATTAAAATCGAATGAAATGGTGTTGGCAAAGATGCGTAACGGCCGAAACATGAAGGGTATTGAACATGATGAAGACCTGATGGAGGATGTTACCATTGAAACCAAACAGGCCCTTGAAATGGCCAATGTCTACAGTGATATTCAGAGCGGAATGATGGATGCCTTTGCATCGATTATCTCCAACAATCTGAATGTGATTATGAAGCAACTCACTGCAGTAACCATTCTATTGATGATTCCTACTTTGGTAGCCAGTTTATTCGGAATGAACGTACCTAACAGCTTCGAGAATTCGCCTTTTGCTTTTGGCTACGTCATTGCAATATCAATTAGTTTATCGTTGGTAGGAATATTATTATTCAAATGGAAAAACTGGTTCTAAGTTCTGAATGACAGAAGGCAAAATGGATTTGACAATGAATGTTTTATCTATATAACCTGAATGCTATAGGAAATGGGTACTATTTCCATAAATATTAATCTTTCCAAAAGCTCACTTTGGAGTTTACATACCCTCTAATTTTAAAGTCCTGATATTGGTTTGTTATTACTACAAACCAATATCAGGACTTTATACTCGACCTGACTATTAACTCCAGCTTGTCTGAATCCGGCTACCTGTTTCTTCATTATTTTCAACGCGCAAATGGGTATCAATCTCTTGCTGCATTTCCTCAACATGGGAAATAACTCCAACGATCCGGTTTTCCTTGCGAAGCGATTTGAGGGTATCGAAAACAACGGATAACGCATCTTTGTCCAAAGAACCAAACCCTTCATCTAAAAAAAAGAAGTTTTGATTTGAATCAGTAATCTTCTGTATATTGTCAGCCAAAGACAAGGCCAGGGACAATGCAGCCTGGAAAGTTTGTCCTCCTGAAAGCGTTTTCACGCTGCGCAGCTTTCCCCCATTGAGGAAATCACGCACCTGAAAACTATTGTCCTCCGTAATTTCCAGGCTTAGCTTTTGGCGGGTAAGCTGGAAGAAACGGTCATTGGCAGCAATGCACAAATTCTGTAAATACACGGATGAGATGTAGTTCACAAAGCCACTTGCTTTGAAAAGTGATTTGATCAGCCGGATGTTTTCACCCCTCAACTCAATATTATCCAAAGTTTTTTGCAGCGCTGCCTGATTTTCTAAATCAATTTTCAACTTCTTGAGCAATTCGAATAATTTCCCAAATGTTTGATTTTTCTGATTCAGCGTTTCATTGATAGTAACGATTTCCCCCAGAAGTAACTGATGTGCTTGGCTATCATAGGTACGACCGGCTATTTCACTTAGTAACTGCACCTCCTGGCTTTGCAACAATGCCAGTTGTTGCCTGAAATCAGTTAGTTTTTGTTTCTGAAATTCAAGGTTCATCTCCTGAGCCAAAATCCTTTTTACTTCTTCCTGGGTTTCATAACCTGCCTTCATCAATTGCGTTGAAAGTTGTTTTTGCAATTCTGCATAGGCCTGCTGTTCATACAAAAGTTCCTTTTGGTTAGCTTCCAGGCTTCCGCCCAACATATCTTTTGTTTTCCGTAGTTCGTTGAGTTGGTTGCTCAGATGAGTAAACTGTTTTTCCAAATAGGTATGTTTTTGAATCAGAGTAAGCTTCTCACTTTCAATTTCAACTGAATTTTTGATACAATATTCATCGATATTCACCAATAGAATTAGTTCAGTAAGTGTTTTAATTTCAGTATGGCTAATAGTGAGGGCTGTTTTAATCTTATCTATTTCAACTTGAAACTTATCTTTGTTCAGCATCTCCTGATCCATTTGAGCCACCAGTTTGGCAACCTTTTCTTCATTCTGATTCAAAAACTTCTGAATAGTTTCAGCCAAAGCAAATGCCTGGCTTACACTTGCTTCATCTTTGAACGCATCCCACTGAAAAAGAATGGCATGGCTTTGCATTTTTGCCTCCAGCATCTTCCATTTTGCTGTCAACCCTTCAATGTGTGAAAAATTAAATTTCAATTGATTGGAAGAATCAACAAGCTGACTGATATTTTCATTGGCCCAAACGATCTGCTTTTCCAGGTTCGCTTTCGATTTACGAGCTTTTAATATAGCCTCTGCCACACTTGCAGCGCTCAAGACCACAGGATGTTGCAATGAACCACAAAGGGGGCAAGCTTCACCATCGTGCAGGTTCACCGCGTACTCTTCAAGTTTAGCCTGCACCCGATAATGCTCTATTTCTCTATCAATTTCAGAAATTTGTTGCCTTAATTGTTCAATCTGAACTTTGAGAAACACAGTTGCATCCGCAATATTCGCTTCATCTTGAAGGTTTAAAAATACCGGATCTTTAAAACAAGTCTTTACCCCTTCATTAATTCTGTCTATTTCTTTTTCATATTTCTGAATTTCAAGCTTTGAAAATTCAAGCTGCTGAAGTAGATTGTTATTCTCAACATGCCATGTTTTAACCTTCGAGAGCATAGCAAAATCAGGAAGTTTTGTCTTTTCTACTATAAGCAATAGCGTCAACTTTTCCTTTTCCTTTTTCAAATCATCTAACTTTGCAATGGTTTTATCCAAAATCAACTTCCCATTTTTAATCCGGTCTTGATCAGATAAAATGATTGCTGACAAAACATTCAGCCGGGCCATTTTCACCAACTCATCGGCTTTCTGTTTAAGTAAGTCGCGACTGTCATAGTCGGTTTTCAATTCAGCAAAAGTCGTTTCTGCCAAAGCAATCTCTTTTTGTGACTTCCTCAGGCCAATGGTTTCATTATTAATGTGGATGGTTTTCTGATTGATCTTTTGGTTACTCAAAGTCAAGGCGTCGAGCAAACTTTTAAACTGTATAAGGCATCGTTCATAATTATGGATGGTAGTTTCCAGAGCAGCAAATTCAGGCTCACGGCTTTTCATCTGTGTCAATTGATGCTGCGTATCGGTCATTTTTCTCACCACTTGCTGCAACTGCTTCAATTCAGCCTCTTTCTTTTGATTTTCCGCAATTGCTTTGCCAAGTTGAGCAATTTCCTCCGTCGCCTGCTGAAGCTGTTCTTCATACTGTTTTACCTGCTCCCTGTCAATGGGGCCGAGCTGCTGTAGTTGCCCTTGTAGGTTTTGCTTTTGCGCGTTGTTTTTCGATTCCAGGGAAGTCACTTTGTAGAAAAGCTCAAAACGTTCCAGGTTAAACAGTTCCTTCATCATTTGGGTACGGTCTTTATTTCCCAATTGCAGGAACTCCTGAAATTGCCCCTGCGGAATGATGATGGTACGTTTGAAGTTATCGTAACTCAGGCCAATGGCCTTTCCCAAAGCATCGGGTTCAATGGGAATCCAACTGTCATTTTCTTTACGGTAAGCTGTGCGGTCTAATGTTTTGACTTCTTCAAACTTTCTACCGTTGCGTTTGCCTTTCACCACCGCCTGATAAGCCGTTTGCTCCTTCCCTGTTTCGAAGATAAACTCGATCAGCAAATCATTCGATTTCAGGTTCATCATGTTATAATTGCGGTTATCGCCCGATAGGTTGAGCCGATCGGTTTTACCGTAAATAGCAAAAGTAATGGCTTCCAGGATACTGGATTTCCCGCTTCCTACAGAACCAAATATTCCAAACAGGTTGGCCTCTGTAAGTTTGGTAAAGTCAATAATTTGCTTCTCCTGATAGGAGTATAAACCTTGTATGATGAGTTTTATTGGTATCATAATTGCATCTTCATCAGTATGTTATACTTTATTCTTCGTTCTCGGCTAAAAGTTCAGTAAACAGTGCCATCAATTCCGCATTGGGTGCCTGCCCTTTGGCGTGCTTGAAATAATCGGCGAAGAGCTCTTCCATATTTTTACTCAAATCAATGCTTTTTTTACTGCCTGAAGATATTCCGACAGCATTTTTCACTTCGGGAATAATCGTCACAATGCCATTGTGGGCGCCCCCCAACCGCTTCCTTTCATGAGCCGTCAGATACGTTTCGGTCACCATCGTGAGTTCAACCAAACAGGTTGGATTTTCTGAAAGCCATTCCAGTGCCTCTTCAATCCCTTCAGCCCGTTTGCGCAGCAACTTTCTACCTTTGGTTAGTTCAACCTCTTGCACATGAGCTTCTTCGCCAGGTTTAGCATCAATCAGGAGCACATATTTTTTCTGGTTGGCTTCTGCAAAACTATACGACAAAGGACTGCCGCTGTAATGTATTGGACAAGGCACCAAGTCGATTTTATTCATACGGTGCAAATGCCCCAAAGCCGTGTATTGAATTTGAGTTGGAATATTTGAAGAATAAATAATTTGAGCACCACCAACATGCAGAATAGGCTTTTCATCTGCGGGCTCTTCCAACAGATCACCCCCTTTTTTCATCACAAATAAATGGGTGGCAAGTATATTTATTCCATTTTCATCACAATATTCTGTTGCCAGTTCTTTCCATTTATTCTGAAGTACAGTTCGTAGTTCTTCCTCACTATCTTCATGGCCCAGATAAGCCTTAAGGCGGAATTCGCTGGCGTAAGGAGTTAACAAAAGGCGCAAAGGTACAGGGGTTCCTGGAATTTGAAGTTCCAAGAAGCCTTCGCAGCTCTTAAGCACTTTCAGGCCTGATTCCAGTTCAAAAATAGGTACCACCGAATTGGGGAAGCCTGTAAAAATGATTCCGCATTCACGTGCCAGTGGATCAGGAGCCTCAATGCGGTCGGGCGAATCGTGGTTGCCGGCAATGGCAATTACAGGCCGCTTTGCGTTGTTCGTAAGTCGCTTTAAAGTTTTGTAGAACAAATCAACAGCCTCAGTGGGGGGATTGAATGTGTCGAACAAATCGCCCGCGACAATGACTGCATCAACCCGTTCACGGTCTGCAATATCGCAGATCTCCTGCAAGACCAATTGCTGCTCTTCAATTCTTGAAAAATCTTCGAGCCGTTTACCAAGGTGCCAATCAGAGGTATGGAGGAGTTTCATGTTGATTATTAGTAGGTAATTTTTAAGTGTGAATACATGATCTCAAAAATAACCATAATGAATTTGAAGCCTGCATAATTAGTTAGTTATTTTGACGAAGGTAATGATTTTACGGATCACATGACATTGTTGTGGGTAACGCATCCCGAGTACTCGGGATGCGTTACCCACAACAATGTCATGTGATCCAATTTTACCTTGCAAGAAGAAAGTTTAAGCAATCGAAACAATTTATATTAATTTAAAAAGGCCGCTGATTCAAATGTACAGCGGCCTTTGTCTATTTTTCCAAAAAAGCTATTGTTTCACTTCCCAGCAACAACGTACCGGTGAAGTAATTTTGCCTTCGGTTTTTAATACATTCATGGCTTTCTCAACCAACTTTTTATCCAATCCTGATAATTCTGCAATTTCACCAGCTTTCAAAGGTTTACCGGCAGCAGTCATTACGGCTAAAACTTTTTCAACATTCATAATCTTATATTTATAAAATTGAAGCCGCAAGCTAAATAAAATTTGAATTAAAACCTGCCATCAACGATTTTCCAGTCCATTACTTTCCAAAAATCAGTAATGTAGGTCGCGCGGGCATTTTGTTTATCCAAATAATAAGCATGTTCCCAAACATCGCAGGTTAAAAGCGGAGTCAATCCATCGCGCACCGGACATCCGGCATTGCTAGTCTGGAGGATGCTCAGTTTTCCGTCTGTATCTTTTACCAACCAGGCCCAACCCGAGCCAAACAGTGTCGTAGCGGCTTTGTTGAATGCTTCTTTAAAGGCATCGAACGAGCCAAAAGTGACGTGTATAGCAGCTTTCAACCGGCCTTCAGGCACTTCGGAAGGAGTTGGCGAAAATTGGTCGAAATAAAAAGTGTGGTTATACACCTGGGCAGCATTGTTGAAAATACCACCCTGTGCTTTTCTAATAATGGCTTCAAGCGTAGCATTTTCGAATTCAGTGCCCACGATCAGGTTATTGAGATTGGTCACATAAGCCAAATGGTGTTTGCCATAGTGAAAATCCATTGTTTTACTGCTGATGTAAGGTTCAAGGGCATCCTTTTCATAGGGCAATGCGGGTAATGTAAAACTCATTTTGGGTATTTTTAAGGTTAAACAATGATTTTTGTTTAACCTTAAAGATAACATAAATTAGAAGTAAAAGTTTTGTTAAATCTATAATATCGGTGTAATTTATAATAATTCTTAATAAGGATTTCCTCATCCCTTTTATTTTGAAAGAAAAGAAATAAGTAAACTTCTTGATCACAGGTATTTAATTCAATACACCCAAAGATTAAAACGGATTGACCAAACTCCGGTTCCACTACCTATAAAAAGAAAAAAGAACGCTGATTAAACGGACCCCTATCACTCGTGATCAGTTCGATCAGTGTTCCTTTTTCTTAGCATTCTGAGGCAAGGTGAGTTATGAAAATGGAATTCATTAACCTGAGCCGTTCTATAGATTTTATCAGGCAAATTATTAAGTAGATAAGGTTTGGTTCCGGGGGTCATTGCCAAGTTACCAAGGTTGAAATAAAAAAAGGATGATTTTTAAAATCTATGATTACAACTGCCTTTAATGATGTATTTTACGCCTTCCTGTCTGCTTTTCAAAATAAGCAATCCATCTTGGATTTCGCCCTGGTCCCGATGTCTTCTACCTGTATGCTGTTTCTATCAGAAGATAGAAACAGCATACAGGTAGAAGACATCGGGAAATCAGTTTAAGGGAACCCTTAATATTCTTTTTTTTAGTGATCTTGCGTAAGGTGAGTTACCAAAAACAATAGCCGCCTTTATGGAAATTGAGGTGGCTATCTATAAAAAAACCGCCCGGAACCTCTGCTCCGGGCGGAAAAAACCAAAAATCAACTAACCTTTAAACCGCTTGGTAACTTCATCCCAATTAACCACGTTGAAAAAGGCTTCTACATAATCAGGCCGCCTGTTTTGATACTTTAGATAATATGCATGTTCCCACACATCCAATCCAAGTAAAGGAGTACCTTTTACCTCTGCCAGATCCATTAACGGGTTGTCCTGATTTGGAGTAGACGAAATTACCAAACCTTCACCCTGCTTTACCAGCCAAGCCCACCCAGACCCAAATCTGGTGAGTGCTGCTTTTGTAAAAGCATCTTTAAAATTTTCATAAGACCCAAAAGTGGTATTCATTATTTTCAACAAATCACCCTCTGGTTGTTTAGCCCCACCTGGAGCCATTATTTCCCAGAATAAATTGTGATTGTAAAAACCGCCCCCGTTGTTGCGGACTGCTACCTCCTGAGCCGATATATTGGCCAAAACTTCTTCAATGTTTTTCCCTTCAATGGCAGTGCCCTTTATAGCAGCATTCAAATTATTGGTATACGCTGCATGGTGTTTGTCATGGTGTATTTCCATTGTCTGTGCATCGATGGATGGTTCAAGTGCATCGAATGCGTAGGGTAAATTTTTTAATTCGAATGCCATGTTATTATTTATTAATAATAAGAAATAAAGAATGCTTAATCTTCAATACAAAAATAGCACCTATTTAGATTCTCTCCAAATAAGGAATCATTTATTTTCATCAAAGTTTTCTATTGCCCATAGATAAATTCAATGAAAGGTTGAGCCTACTCCAAAAAGTCTAATTTTATGTAAGAGTTTAAACTTTTCAAAGTAAAATAGATCTTTCGGAGTGGACTTAAGGTTTAATAGATGAAACTGCTTCCCCCAAGAAACTCCCTGATAAGTGATGTTGGCGGGATTTCCAAGTCGTCAATGGTTTTGAAATAGGATAGAAATTTCAGCAAGCGGTTACTTTCACTAAATTCTGCCTGGCTTTCAGTGACCGATTTAAGGAGAATTTCAGCATATTTTTTCAGCACTGCCAATTCGTAGACCAAGGCTGAGTTGAACATGACGTCGGCATTTTCCTGGTATGGAAAAATATTCTTGTCTTCGCCCGCACGCACGCTTGGCCAGCGACGAATTGTTTCCTGTGCCGAATAGTTACGGTATTTGCTGTCGCGTATTATTCTACGTATCAATCTGTTATCGGTTGTTGAAATATGATTTTGATCGTCAAAAGAAATTTGTGTTAAAGCCGATAAAAATATCTTATATGTATTCTCAGCTTTAATATGAGGTATCAGGTTGGGGTTCATGCCATGAATTCCTTCAACAATCAAAATGTTACCTGGATTAAGTTGCAAGAATTTGCCAGATGGAAGACGTTGACCCAAGGTGAAATTGAACACAGGCAATTCAATAATTTCATGATTAAAAAGTTGAATCAGGTGTTCATTAAAAAACTCAATATCAATGGCTTCAATGGCTTCAAAATCGTATTCACCAAAACTGTCTTTGGGTGTTTTATCCCTGTCAACAAAATAATCATCGAGAGAAATCATCAAAGGTTTCAAACCATTGACCGCCAATTGAACCATGAGCCGCTTACTAAAAGTTGTCTTTCCTGAGGCTGAAGGGCCTGCTATCAGTACGATTTTAATTTTGTCTTTGTGTTCATTAATTACATTGGCAATTTCGGCGATTTTCTTTTCATGCAATGCTTCCGATATTTTTATAATATCGCCAGCTTTGCCATTTAGAGTATTTTCATTTAAATCGGCCAGGTTGGCAACTTCCAAAATTTCAACCCAATCTTTGTGTTCCTGAAACACACCAAATAGTTTATCAAGCTTGACCAGAGGCTGAAGTTCACTGAATTTCCTTGGATTAGGGATCCTCAATAACAATCCTTCATAATATGGTATAAGATCGAAAACCTTCAGATAGCCAGTTGAAGGAAGCATATAACCATAAAAATAATTGGCCAGGATACCCAGAAAATATAAATAGGAAAACAAGTCACCTTGCTGTTCTATGAGCCGGGCTTTAAAAAACAAATTCTGCTTCCGGCAAATCTCCACAGCTTCGCCGCTTGGCAAACCAACCTTTTTAAAAGGAATATTTATTTCAATTAATTGTTGCATTTCATTCTTAATGGCAAAAATATCAGAATCGGTTATTGGCCTTTGTAAACCAACTAGTTCACAATAATAACCCCTGGATATGCCATGTATCACTTTTAACTTTACCTGTGGAAACACCTCATGAACAGCAGCATACAAAATAAAAAACAAAGAACGGGTATACATTCGCATTCCATCGGGGTGTGAATAATCGATGAATTCAACTTTCTTGGTTTTTACGAACACGAAGGAGAGTTCTTTTACCTTGTTATTGATTAATGCACCAAGAATAGGATTCTTCAATTTTACGTCAAAATCATCCTTAATTTCCATCAGGGTTACACCCAGCGGATAGGTTCTTTTGGTGTTGGTATTGACACAATAAATGTCGATTGTATTTGTAAGTCCCATGTTTAGTTAATAGATTGCACGGATTAAAGCGGATTACACGGATTGCTTCTACGACAATAATGCAATGTACCTTATTCCTTATTTATTATTTCTTTATTACTGATCATTTATTTCTTATTACTGATCACTGACCTTTTTCAATTCCTGCCTAAGGTACTGGGCTGTAAACGATTCTTTGTCTTTGATGATCTGTTCAGGCGTACCAAAGCATACTACTCGCCCACCCTCTTTTCCCCCTTCGGGGCCAATGTCGATGACATGGTCTGACACTTTTATCACATCCATGTTGTGTTCAATTACTACCACCGTATTGCCCTTGTTAACCAACTTATTAAGCACTTCCAAAAGCACCCTGATATCTTCAAAATGAAGTCCTGTAGTTGGTTCATCAAGAATATACATGGTTTGCCCGGTGTCCTTTTTTGCAAGTTCAGTGGCCAGTTTAACGCGTTGCGATTCACCACCTGAGAGGGTGGTAGACGATTGGCCCAAAGTAATGTATCCAAGTCCCACATCCTGAATGGTTTTCAGTTTATGGGAAATTGAAGGAATGTGTTCAAAGAACTCTACTCCCTGATTGATGGTCATATCCAGGACATCGCTGATGGATTTTCCTTTGTATCTCACCTCAAGGGTTTCGCGGTTATAACGGCGGCCATTGCAGGTATCGCACAGCACATACACATCGGGCAAAAAATTCATTTCAATTTGCTTCAACCCCCCACCCTGACAATTTTCACAGCGCCCGCCTTTCACGTTGAATGAAAAGCGCCCGGGCAAGTAGGCCCTGATCTTGGCCTCAGGCAATTGGGCAAATAAATTCCTGATATCAGAAAACACGCCCGTATAGGTAACCGGGTTGCTACGTGGAGTGCGGCCCAGAGGCGACTGATCGACCTGTACCACTTTATCAATTTGATCCAAGCCAATTATTTCCGAATACGGAAGCGGATCTTTAACCGATGAGTAAAAATGCTGGCTTAAAATAGGCTGCAAGGTAGAGTTGATCAAGCTGGATTTTCCACTTCCCGACACCCCCGTGATACAAATCAACTTTCCAAGTGGGAAATTGACTGATACATTTTTCAGGTTATTGCCTGTGCAACCATTTAGCGAAAGTATTTTGCCGTTTCCTTCTCTTCGTTTCTCAGGAACCTTGATCTGTGTTTCACCCAGCAGGTATTTTGAAGTGAGGGTTCCGGCAGTCAGTATTTGCTCAGGTGTACCGCAAGCCACTACCTGACCGCCATGAATACCGGCAAGTGGGCCCATATCAATCACATAATCGGCATTCATCATCATATCCTTATCGTGCTCCACGACAATCACCGAGTTTCCTGTATCGCGCAACTGTTCCAGGGAATGAATCAGCCGAAGGTTGTCACGGTGGTGTAACCCAATGCTTGGCTCATCGAGAATATAAAGCACATTTACCAGTTGCGAACCGATTTGCGTAGCCAGACGGATACGTTGCGTTTCACCACCCGACAAAGTCCGGGAAGTGCGGTCGAGTGACAAATATTTTAATCCTACATCCAGCAGAAAGCGAATCCGGTCACGGATTTCCTTGATCACTTCGGTGGCTATTTTTTGTTGCCGGTCACTGAGTCTATCTTCCAAATGATCTAGCCACAGGCTGAGTTCTGAAATGTCAAGATGAGCCAGTTCCGATATGTTTTTTCCATCGATACGGAAATAAAGCGATTCTTTTTTAAGCCTTTGTCCATGACATTCTGGGCAGGGAGTTTCGCGCACAAACTGGTTGGCCCATTTCTGAGCTTTCTGTGACGGATTATCATCCTTCTGCAAGTCGATGTATTTAATGACACCCTCGTAAGTCATCATGTAATTCATGGAAACTCCAAGAGGTGAATTCTTAAGTTTAATACGTTCATTGGTTCCAAAAAGAATGGCATTCAGTCCGTCTTCGGGAATATCTTTGATGGGTGTTTTCATTGTAAACCCAAACAGTTCGCCCAAGGCTTCAATTTGCCAGAAGACGAGGCTGTTTTTATAAGCCCCAAGTGGAGCAATCCCACCATTCGAAATACTCTTTGCATTGTCAGGGACTATTTTCTCCAGGTCTATTTCGCTGATCATCCCCAGCCCGTTGCATTTGGGGCAAGCTCCCTGTGGAGAGTTAAACGAAAAGTTATGCGGTGCCGGCTCATTGTAAGAAATGCCCGTTGTAGGGCACATCAGTTGCCTGCTGTAATACTTGGTTTGCTGGTTGTCGTGATCCAAAATCATGCAAATGCCATGGCCATTTTTCATGGCTACCTGTAACGAGTCGCGCAGGCGCTTATCACTCGCTTCGTCAACCAAAATGCGGTCGATTACAATTTCGATGAAGTGGTTTTTATAGCGGTCAACCCGCATGGCCGCCTTCAGTTCGGTTACTTTACCATCAATCCGGGCATTGAGGAATCCTTTTTTCAGGATTTGCTCAAATAACTCGCGGTAATGCCCTTTGCGGCCCTTGACCACGGGTGCCAGGATCAATATTTTTCTTCCCGTGAAAGACTCCTTGATGAGTTTCAAGATCTGATCATCCGTGTATTTGACCATTTTCTCACCCGTATTGTACGAAAAAGCCTCACCGGCACGAGCATACAGCAGGCGCAGGAAATCATATATTTCAGTCACTGTACCAACCGTTGACCGTGGATTTTTATTGGTCGTCTTTTGTTCAATGGCAATAACAGGACTCAATCCAGTGATCAGGTCAACATCAGGGCGTTCCATATTACCCAAAAAAGAACGGGCATAAGCCGAAAACGTTTCGATGTAACGACGCTGTCCTTCAGCATAAATAGTATCAAAGGCCAGCGACGACTTGCCACTTCCACTCAACCCTGTGATGACCGTTAATTTGTTTCGCGGAATTTCGACATTGATGTTTTGTAAATTGTGGACACGTGCGCCATGGACCACAATCTTGCCATCTTCTTCAGTCAAACCTTCCGGTGTATTTATATTTTTAGCTATTTGCATACGCTTTTCTAATTTGTTTTTGTCCGGAACCCTTTCTCCGGAATTTTTAATGTATACGTCTTCATGGTAGGGTTTTTCAGAAAATTTTCTCTTAGCCATGGGTTAAACATTTTCAGGATTTTATAGGTAATGCCGTTTTCGATGGCAAAAGTTGCCCAATCTGCTACCGGCTTTTTAATTTCTATCGTTCGTGTATCAATAATTGGATAAAGTTGATCTTTATCTATCATGAAACCATATTTTTCAGGCTCTTCCATTACCAGCTTAAAAGCCAGGATACGAAATACATACCGTGTAGTTTCTTCGCCAAATTGCAGGTCATAGTAGCTTTTTACTCTTTGAGTATTGATTTGTCTGTCCACAAACGTCCTTCCGCCATTGTAGGAAGCAGCAACGAGCGACCAGCTTCCGTATTTCAGGTAATTCGATTTGAAGATACGGCAAGCCACCTCAGTGGACTTTTCGATGTGATAGCGCTCATCCACTTCCGCATTTATTTCCAGTCCGCTCTCTTTGGCTGTTGATTCAAGTATCTGCCATAATCCCACTGCCTTGGCTGGCGAAACTGCACGGACATCGAACCCACTTTCGGCTACACACAAATACTTGAAATCATCGGGTATCCCATTTGACTGCAGGATAGGCTCAATGATGGAAAAATAACGCGGTGCATTTTTAATATACCGGATGGTTTGAGAATGGAAATACACGGTGGACAAGATCTCACGATCCAGGTTTTCTCTCACATCGAAATATTCCATAGGTACCGGCTCTCCTGCAAAGGTTAGTGTAGAAGGCAATTCAACAGGTGTAAAAATATGTGTCCCGATCGAATCAGGCAACTGCGAACCTGAACTTGTACACGCGAAAGGGAGTAAGAACAAAGCCGGTAAAGCCAAAACTAAACAGGTAGACCGGAAGTATATTTTACAATTCATAGAATACGTTTCAAAATTAAACAATTTGCAAAAATAGCGGTTTTAAATTCTTCCGTCAACAATGCCTGGCTTTTTATTCACAACAAAAAACCGGATCAAACTAATTGACCGGTTTTTTTCAGAGAATACCACAGAATTTTCATGCAGCCCAATGATTAGCGGGCTGATTACATTCAAACGAAAAAATTGCTAAAATGTTTTCAATGCGCAAATTCTCCTGAGAAAATGATCAATGTTAATATATTTTAATTACTTAGTATTATTTAACAATTTTATATAATATGAACCGTTATGTTTGCAAACATTAACAATCAAAAATTCACCCTTTTAACAGCCATGAACAAATTAACTACCTTTCTTATTCTATTTTTTATCACGCAACTTTCAATTGCTCAAACATTTACCATTCGTGGCTTTGTTACTGATCAATCCACTGGCGAACGATTACTAAATGCCAATGTGTACGATCAAAAAATCCATAGTGGGACGATCACCAACAACTTCGGGTTTTACAGCCTAACTTTTCCTTTGGGCCAATATTCCATTGCCTGTTCTTTTGTAGGTTATCAAACCCAGATAATTGAAATCAACTTTCAAAGAGATACGGTCATTGATTTTAAACTGGCACCAAAAACTGAAATGGAAGAAGTCATCATCATGGGGCAGAAAATTGAGTCCCAGCTTACCAATGCCCAGATGAGTAAGGTAGAAATCCCGATGGAAAAGGTACAAAGCCTGCCTTCATTCCTGGGGGAGGCCGATGTAATAAAAACCATCCAGCTTCTGCCCGGAGTGCAATCGGGAACGGAAGGCACCAGCGGGCTGTATGTGCGTGGTGGTGGCCCTGATCAGAATTTAATTCTGCTGGATGATGTCCCGGTTTACAATGCAGAACATTTATTTGGGTTCTTCTCCGTATTCAATGCCGATGCCATCAAAAGTGTTTCGTTTTACAAGGGAGGGTTCCCGGCGCGTTTTGGAGGCCGTTTATCATCGGTTCTCGACATACGGATGAAAGACGGGAATGAAAAACAACTGCATGGCAACTTTACCATTGGGCTGATTTCCTCGAAACTAAACCTTGAAGGCCCCTTAGTGAAAGACAAGACGACCTTTAATTTTTCGGCCCGAAGGACTTATGCTGATTTGCTGGCCCGGTCTGCCATTGTCAAAGCATCAGATGGTGAAGACGTTGGCGGTTATTTCTTTCATGACCTGAATATGAAAATTACCCATAAATTCTCTGACCGCAGCCGGGTGTACCTAAGCGCCTACAACGGTCGCGACAAGGCCTATTACCGACATGACTCGCAATCAATCAATCACCAGTCGTATTCATCGTATAACAATCAGGGCTTACCATCTACCTCAACCCAAGTTACAGATAATTGGCAGTCCAAAGATAAATTATCCATCGGATGGGGAAATATCACCACCGCCCTGCGCTGGAATTATATCATCAGCAACCGGCTGTTTGCCAATACCACCATTACTTACAGCCGTTATCAGTTTGATGTGATGGAAAACTCGGTTAACAAGAACCTGACGACCGGTAAAATTGGAGACACTTTTGGCCTGGAATATAAATCAGGGATTGAAGATTTTGCCTTTAAAATGGATTTCGATTATTTCCCCTTACCCAATCACAGGATCAAATACGGTGGAAATATCAATGATCACACTTTCAGGCCCGGCATCCTGGCCTTTAATAAAAGTGGAGAAGAGGAGCTCACGGTCATTGATACCGCATTTGGAAACCCCAATATCCGTGCCCAGGAATTGTATGCTTACTTTGAAGACAACATTGATTTGAACGGGCGGCTGTCGGTCAACCTGGGCCTTCACTCCTCGGGGTTTTATGTTGACGATACCTTTTATGCCTCCTTGCAGCCCAGGATATCAGCCCGCTGGCTGGCATCAGACCGTCTGTCGTTCAAGGCTGCTTATTCAAAAATGAGCCAGAACGTTCACTTGCTTTCCTCCTCTACCATCAATCTTCCCACCGACTTATGGCTGCCTACCACCAAAAAGGTAAAGCCCCAGAATTCGCATCAGTTTGCACTGGGAGGAGTTTACCAGGTGAACCCGGCTATAGATTTTACCGTGGAAGGTTTTTACAAGTCGATGGATCATTTGCTGGAGTACAAGGAAGGAGCATCATTTGTAGGAGCTACCAACGGATGGGAAGATAAAGTGGAAATGGGCAAGGGTTGGTCCTATGGGGCGGAGTTTTTGCTTCAGAAAAATACAGGCAAGACAACAGGGTGGATTGGGTACACATGGGGCAAAGCCGAACGGCAATTTGATAACCTAAACTGGGGCCAGAAGTTTTATGCCCGGTATGACCGCCGACACGATGTCAGCGTGGTGATGACCCATCGCTTTTCCAAGCGTTTTGATGTTGGTATGACATGGGTCTACGGAACCGGAAACGCCGTTACCCTTCCTACCCAGAATGTAAATGCTGCCCCCATACCATTTTCATCCTATTCTTACTACGGTTATCAAAACCAATATGAATATTATGGCCAGCGGAACAATTACCGCATGCCTTCCTATCACCGGATGGATGTGGGGTTCAACGTTCACAAGCAAAAAAAACATGGCATACGTACCTGGAACCTCAGCGTCTACAATGCCTATGGCCGTCAAAATCCCTTCTTTCTCTATTTCGAATCCACCACACAATCCGAAGCTCAGGCGACGGGCAAATCAAGAAAGCTGAGCCAGTTGAGCCTTTTCCCAATTATTCCATCTATTTCTTACAGTTACAAATTTTAAAAGCCAAACTCCATGAAACGAATTGTATTTTTCACCCTGATGCTTGCAACACTTTTATCGTGTACCAAAACCATTGATTTTGACAATGAGGAACTGGCTCATTTGGTGGTTGTGAACAGCATGATTGGCACTGACCATACCTTCTCCGCATTGCTGACTCAAAGCACCTCCATACTGACCGATGGGCAAACCAATCCGCCACTTGAAGGAACAATGGATCTGTACGAAGACGGAACACTGCTCAGACAATTTCCTTCGCAGAGGGGCGGCTTTTCAGCCCTTGACATTCAACCTGAAGCTGGAAAAAATTACCGCATGGTAATTTCAGCCAATGGCCAGCAAGTAGAGGCTGAAACAAACATTCCCCTTCAGACAGAAGTAGTTTCGATTGATACCATGAGCACTAAAACCAAATTTAATTCTATAATTACAAATTATAAACTTAAAATCAAAGATGCCGTGGGAGAAGATTATTACAGGCTGTTCATTGTGCATGAAATGCTCACCATGATTCCAAAGGAAAATGATACCATCAGATATCTTCCATATATCAATTATGATAGAGTCCAGTCAGAGGATCCGGTTTTTAAAAGTGTGTACAATAATTTTGGGGATGAACTGATTGACTTTGGCCCCGAAAATGATTACGCTATTTTCCCTGATACTTATTTCCAGGGCAAAGAATATACACTTCAATTTACAACTTATTCCTATTACAGGAATCCTGCCAATCCCAATTTTGGCGGCGGTGGTTACGGCAATCCCAACAACCCCGATCCGGCAAGCGGGCCACAGAAAATATTTGACCGAACGACCATTCATATTCAGCATCTGTCAAAAGATTTATATACTTACCTGAAATATCTGGAACTGTATACCTATTACAGCTCCAATCCGTTTTCTGAACCCGTGGCCGTTTACTCCAATGTAAAGAATGGGGTGGGCATCTTCGCAGGATTCAATGATGAAGCCAAGTTTATATATGAAGATACTTACATCCCCTATTCGATGGATACCATCAAAGTTGAAGAAGTTCAAGGATATTCTTACGGGTATTGAGAACGTCCGAATAGTAACTGAGGTAATTAAAAATAATCAAGGTGTAGGTGTAATTACTGACTCATCTTACGCATGAACCATGATCCAATATTTAGGATATGCTGAAAACCGGTAATACAACTCCTGAATTTCCGCCAATTCCGCCAATAGTGCTTTCTACCAAATACAGTTCAATGGAAGGGGTTTTTACAATGCATCTCTATTTAGTTTTGTTGAGATAAAAAGAAATAACTGTCCGTATTCCAGGGATATGACAAAAATAACACCTC
>Ga0123338_10001375_pt1 | contig 23631 bp, 22 predicted proteins | sample grotaG_FD_89793 | JGI IMG/M metagenome (GOLD analysis project Ga0123338, IMG submission 89793) | Glacier valley bacterial and archeal communities from Borup Fiord, Nunavut, Canada, to study Microbial Dark Matter (Phase II) -... | ecosystem: Environmental > Aquatic > Freshwater > Ice > Glacier ...
AAATAAGTCAGTTTAACCCAGTTGCGTAATCCAAATCCCAAACCTATTGAATAACCGGAGGTTTCATGCAGCGGATTCTCTATGTTCTTATGACCTGCCTGTTTCTGGCTTTTACCGCCTGTTCCAAGACAGATACTGCAAATAAAAGTGCTATCGCCACAGAGAAGAAGCCTGCACCGGATGTTTCAGTCGTATCTCTGGCAAATGGTAGTACCCTTAAATTGTCAGACCTTAAGGCCAAAGTGGTTTTGCTTAATTTCTGGGCGACCTGGTGCCCGCCGTGCCGTGAAGAGATCCCTTCCATGATGAAGCTTAACAGTTTAATGGCCGGTAAGCCTTTTCAGATGGTGGCTATTTCTGTCGATGAAGGTGGCAAGCCAGCTGTTGAATCGTTTTTTAAAGAGTCCGGTTTTTCCCTTCCGGCCTACGTTGATGAAAGCGGTGCTTCAGCAAAATCTTATGGAGTTACCGGTATTCCTGAATCATTTGTTATCGATAAGCAGGGCGTGATCGTTAAAAAAATCATCGGTGGGTTTGCCTGGGATTCTCCTGAAGCTGTCTCCTTTCTTGAAGAGTTGATGAAATAGAGGACTACCATGATCAGCCATGAAGTAACCTATATCGGGGCTTTTATTGCCGGCCTACTGTCATTTTTGTCGCCATGCGTGTTTCCGCTGATACCATCATATATTACCTATATAACTGGCCTCTCGTTTGCGGATCTCCAGGCTGAGCACCCTTCGCACATCATCCGTCAGAAATCAATTCTCCACTCACTCTCTTTTATTGCCGGTTTTACCGTCGTGTTCGTTCTGCTTGGCGCTTCAGCAACTTATATTGGTTCCGTTCTGCAGGAAAACGCCACTATTATCAGAAAAATTGGTGGTGTACTGCTGGTAATTCTCGGTATTCATGTAACCGGCATGCTGCCGCTTAAATTTCTTTTGGGCGAAAAAAGGGTTTCCATCAAACACAAGCCGGCAGGTTATGTCGGGAGTTTTCTTGTCGGTATTGCGTTTGCTGCTGGATGGACTCCATGTATCGGGCCGATATTGGCAGCAATTTTGGCTGTGGCTGCAACACAGGATAGTATGTATCAAGGGATTATGCTCCTTTTGCTCTATTCCATGGGATTAGGAGTGCCGTTTTTCATCTCTGCTCTTGCCATGCACCGCTTTTTGATTGTATTTAACCGCTTTAAAAAATACATCCACATATTCGAAGTATTTACCGGAATCCTTCTGATTGTGATCGGTGTATTGATCTATACCAACTGGCTTTCACGCCTTTCCGGTTTTGCGACTGTTCTTTTTAAAGGTTTTGAGTGAAGGCGCATCGTGCCCCGCACTCAATTCAGCTTGCGGTTTCACAGCTGGTAGTAACTGAAGCCTTTTATGCCGGTATATTGGAGTTGCCGGTACAGAGGTCTTTTACGTCTAAAGGAGCGCCAGACCATCTTGTTATTGACATGGATGGCATGGCGATTGTTTTTGTTGAGGAGGCCGATGTCATCAAAGCCCATCCGGTGCTTGCACCCCGCTTCAGTATGTTTCCGCGCGGAATAGGTGTTACGCTGCATTTTGAAGTGGACGATATTGAAGATATACGTGATGCAATCATGGAGGAAGGACTCGAGATTCTCTATCCTCTGGAAATAAAACCGTACGGTGTCAAAGAGATGTGGTGCTTTGACCCGGATGGGTACCTGATAGTCCTCGATGAATCGATTCCGATGCAAAAAAAGGTTGGGCAGTAGCTCAACCTTTTGTTTTAAGTAAATGATTTATAATTCAGATAAGGGTGTGAGCAAGCTATGAATGAGATGATTTTCCTGCTGCTTGTTTTTGGTCTTCCGGCTGCTATCGGATTTAAACTTGCAAAATCACGAGGCAAAAATCCTGTTCTTTGGGGCCTTCTATGTGTATTCCCCATCTTTCTTCTTGTCCTGCATTTTGAAAAACCAAAGCATGAAATTAAGGGTCATTTTCGCATGTGCAAAAACTGCGGTGAGACTTTTCCATGGAAGGCAGTTGCCTGTAAATATTGTGGCACTAAAGTTTCTGATCTGTAAGTGTCGTGCTATTTACTCTTGCATTGTTTTAAACGCTTTCAAAATGTTTATTAACTGTAAAATAAGCATTTAATATTGCTAAAATAAGCTCTTTTCAGTATGTTTATCGCATTAAAACACCAATATTACTCAGTTCGGAGGAAGCATGCCCAGCCAGCCAGGCAAGACTAAATTTCAGATTGATCTGCGTCAGCATCTGCGCGATCAGAACATCAGCGGCAATCTTGTCCACCTTATCTGTGAAATTGCTGAAGCAAGCAAATATGTGATCAACGCTGTTAGAACCGGTGACCTTGGTGTGGCCGGCACATCCAATCTGTACGGCGAAGAACAGCTTGCTCTTGATGTCCTTTCCGATCGTATCCTGCGCAAGCGTCTGCAGCATTCCGGAGTTGTGTGTAACATCGCATCCGAAGAGATGGACGATATCTTCCAGGTCACCAGCAACCCGAAGGGGATGTTTTCAGTCGCTTACGATCCTCTGGATGGATCTTCACTGGTTGATGTCAATCTGGCGGTAGGTACTATTGTCGGCATATATCAGGGAGAGGATCTGCTTCAGCCGGGTCGAAAGATGGTTGGCTCAATTTATATCCTCTACGGGCCGCGTGTCTCTTTGGTCTACTCCGTCGGTAAGGGGGTGTTCGAGTTCACAATGAATCAGCTGATGGAATATACGCTTACTCGTGAGAATATTCAGATGCAGCCGTGCGGCGATATTTATTCTCCTGGTGGTTTGCGCAAGAAATACAGTGAGGGTAATGAGCGCTTTATCAAATATCTTGAAGATAAAGGTTCCAAGCTGCGTTATTCCGGCGGATTTGTGCCGGACATCAATCAAATTCTGATGAAGGGGAAGGGTGTCTTTATGTATCCGGCACTCAGCGATTCCCCTAATGGTAAGCTACGCTTGCTGTATGAACTCAACCCGATGGCTTACCTCATCGAACAGGCTGGTGGCTCTGCCACAAATGGCGAAATTCCGATTTTGGACATTGTCCCTGAAGGTCTCGATCAGCGCTGTCCAGTATATATAGGTTGCCGCGAAGATGTTGCCAAGGCCGCGGAATTCCTGAACGGCAACTGCTAAAGTGAACGTCGTTATGCATAATTCTGATCAAAAACCTGAAATTATGCCCAAGCGTCTATGTAGTGAGATTCAGCTCTTTGATCTGTGTGATCTGGTCTCATGCAAACACAAGAAGGAGCGTTTCTGTAACGATCCTGACTTGCTGGGACGTTTTGAAAAGATTGCCGAGAAGGAACTGCGGGCCCCGGAACGCTATATCTCCGAGGATACTGATGGCTTTGAAGCCGATGCCGAAGATGGATACGGGGATGATGCGTTTGAGGCGGATGATGGTTCTGACGATGACAGGGATGAGGGTTGTGAAGATGAGGATTAGCCTCAGTTATGGTGGTTGTATGATAAGCTGGGTCCGGATAAGTCGGACCCAGCTTTTTTATTTAAAACGCTTTTCAGCACAATCTTCCCAATGTTTACGGGAAATCGAAAGAAACAGATCGGCAATGGCCGGATCGAATTGGGAACCGCGGTGTTTGGCTATTTCGCTGGTGACAATTGCAAAGGGGAGGGCCTTCCGGTACGGGCGATCTGATGTCATGGCATCCAGCGTGTCAACAACCGAGAAGATGCGAGCCCCGATCGGAATCTGCTCGCCACTGAGCTGCCTCGGATAACCGGTGCCATCAAAGCGCTCATGGTGGCTGAGGATGATCTCCGCCGGTCCCGTCAAAAAATCTATTTCTGACAAAATGGCATAACCTACTTGAGGGTGTTTTCTCATTTCAATCCACTCGTTATCATCGAGTTTGCCAGGTTTGAGAAGTATGTTATCGGAAATTCCGATCTTGCCGATATCGTGTAGTAGCGCGCCTTTCGCCAGCTCCTGTAGCTCTATGCCGGTCATGCCGAGCTTTGATCCCAGAAGCGCTGCAAAGTTCATAACCCGTTCAGAATGGGATCCAACCTCTCTTTCACGGGCATCCAAGGCCTTTACCAGCGCGGTAAGTGTGTTGTCGTAGGCACTGGAGAGCTCATTCATTGTTTTACGGATCTGTGACGTCTGTTCCATGACCTTGAATTCAAGGCTTACCTGATAATTTTTCTTTTCTATTGCCAGGCAGCGTCGCTCGATCAGGTTTTTTACGGTCAGCACTACGCGGTTTATGCCGAAAGGCTTGGTTATATAGTCATCAGCGCCGAGGTGTACGCATTCCATAGCAGTGTTCATGTCTGAAAGCCCGGTAATCATCAGAACGGCGATGTCAGGGTCAATTTTCTTCAGATCACGCAGTAATTCAACGCCACTTCTTCCCGGCATCATTATGTCTGAAATAACAAGGTCAACCGGTTGCTCACCCAGAAGTATAAACGCTTCGTCGACATTGGCCGCCTGATGACAGATATACTCCTCCTGCACTAATGCAGAGGAGAGTAAATCCCGAATCATCTCTTCATCGTCAACAATCAGAATATGTTCCTTCATTCTTTTTGTTCTCCGGGCGGTAAAATAGTATCAATCAGAAATTTCGTGATTTGTTTTAACATTCAATTCTCATGTTTTCAATAGGCATAAACTTTGATATGAATACAGCTGTTACTACTAAATCTGATTTTTCTATAAAGTGGTGATTGATGCTTTGCTATCTAGATCTAATAATTGCTAAATAAATGACCACCTTGTCTAGTCGTTGGCCGTTTTTGATCCCCTTTTTGTTTATGACTGCCGGTATGGCAGTGTCGGCAATCAGTGGACTCTCTTTTAACATAATTGCGGTTGCTGTGGTTTTTTTATGTATGTTGATCGCATGCTTTCTGCCGTACTCCCGGCTTTTTTCAGTATGCTCCGCTCTGTTTTTCTTTTTCTGGGGCCTGTTTGCCCTGCAGCCGTGGTTGTCCCCCGAAACTTCCCCGTATTCTATCAGGAATAAATCTGCCGCCGTTCCCATAACAATTGAAGGCGTTATTTCGTCGCGCCCGTCTGTTGCACCCGAAGGAAGTCGACTGAGCGTTCAGGTGGAGCGTGTCATTGGTGCAGTGAGTGCTGAATCAGTTTCAGGTGTTTTGCTCCTGTACGTCCGTGAGGGAGATGTTTCGCTATCACGCGGCGACAGGATACGCTTTGCTTCCAGCGTGTCTGTGCCACGTCTACTAGGCCTGCCGGGAGAATTTGATTATCCCCGCTACCTTGCCTTTCAGGGAATATCAGCAACATGCCGGGTTACATCACAGAACGAGATCGTTCTTATCCGAGCGGCTGCAGTAGATTCGTTGCAGCGGTCAATTGACCTGACAGCACGCTTTCTGGGCGATTCTGTCCGGCACTCAATTGCCGATGAGCGTGTCTCATCAGTCCTTACAGCGCTGCTTCTCGGCGATCAAAGAAGGATCCCGCAAGATCTGGCCGACGCCTATACAAGGGCCGGAGTCAACCATATTCTGTCAATTTCAGGCTTCCATATTGGAATTGTTGCTGCATTCATAGCTGTGCTGATCATATGGTTTCTGACCCGCTTCGAGTATCCGGCACTGCGTTGGAATGTCCGCACGATTGCTGTGCTGATCGCGCTTCCGGTTATGGTGGCATATCTGTTTTTGACCGGCGCCGCTCCTGCAACGGCGCGCTCGGTAATTATGCTGTCTGTTATTGCCTTAGGACTCTTGGCAGAGCGTGAGCATGATTCAAGCAATACTCTGTTGTTTGCGGCATTCCTTCTTGTCGCAATCAACCCGCCAACTCTGTTTGATGTGTCATTTCAGCTTTCATTCATCTCGCTGTGGGGGATACTGATTGCCGTCCCGCCGATCATGCAGCGTACAGCAACCGTTGGCTCTCCATGGCTGCGCAGTATGATCCAGTTTGTTGCCGTATCAGCTGCGGCATCATGTGTAACTATCCTGCCGGTACTGTATGTCTTCAAAGTTGCATCACTTAACGGAATAATTACTAATATTCTGATTGTGCCGCTTCTGGGGTACGGTGCGGTACTTGCCGGATTCATAGCATTGCCGCTTGTGACACTGTTTCCGGCGTTTGCTCACATATTTCTCTGGCCTGCAGCGGCACTGGTTGCTCTTTCCAACAAGTTTATAATGTGGTGTACCTCGCTGCCGGTCTTTACCTTTTACGGCGTAACCGGCTGGGATATGCTCTTTTTCCTGCTGTTCATGACCTGCATGACTTTTGTCAAGAACAGGTATTTACTTCGGGTGGCTGGAGTACTGGTACCGATCTGTGCATTTGCAGTGCATCTGTACGCTGCAAACACCGCAGACGGGCGTTTGCATATTACGCTGCTCAGTGTCGGCCAGGCTGAGTCTATACTGGTGAGGCTCCCGGACGGCTCAACGCTGCTTGTGGATGGTGGTGGCTATCTGTACGATACCGGTCATGACTTTGGTCAGCGGGTGCTGGGACCGGCGCTTGGTGCATTGCACGCCGGGCATATAGAGAGGATGGTGGCTACGCATGATCACCCTGATCACAGCGGTGGGCTGCCTTACATAATAAAAAACTTCTCTGTCAGCGAATTCTGGAGTGGCGTGGATGTGTCTCCCGAGGTGAAAAGAGAGCTGGGTGCCAAAGAAGTGAAGCAGCGCGTTCTCGCCGCTGGTGACGTTATCACGCTGCCTGGGCCGGTTGTTCTAACGGTGCTTTCGCCGGCAGAATCAGGTCTGGTTCAGGACGAACGTAATGAATTGAGTGCAAACGAACAGTCTTTGGTGTTTCGTCTCAGCTATGGCAACTTCAGTATGATCTTTTGCGCTGATGCCGGCTTTGAGGCCGAGCAACGTATACTTGATAGTCGCTATGAGCTGCAATCAACCGTTATCAAGGTCGGTCATCATGGCAGCAGGTACTCAACTTCAAAGGAGTTTCTTGAACAGGTGCGGCCGGAGATCGCGCTTATTTCGGCCGGTGCCGGAAACCGTTTTGGTCTTCCTTCGGCACGGACGGTTGGCCTGCTGAAATCTAAAGGGATCTCCCTGCGTCGTACCGATCTGGATGGAACGGTCGAGCTTGTCAGCGATGGAGTTACATGGTCTGTTACAACTCCATATAAGCCCGAATGACGTTGACTCCACACCGCGATATAGAGTACATATGTACGGCAATATTGTGCTATTTCATTATTGAGTGATGTTAAATGGATACTATCCTATTAGTTGAAGATGACCTTTTCTTCCGGGAAACATTCTCCAGTCTGTTACAGGCTGAAGGGTACCAGGTTGAAACCGCCTCCTGCGGGTGTGACGGGCTTGAGATGCTTGCCAAGGGCCAGTATTCTCTTGTTGTTACCGATCTGGTCATGCCCGACATCAGCGGCCTTGAGATACTTTCCAGGGTCCGAGAGAGTCATCCGACCGTCGATGTCATTATGGTCACCGGCAATGCCAATCTGGAATCCGCAATTTTTGCTCTCAAACACGGTGCCAGGGACTATCTTGTAAAACCCGTTAATCCTGATGAGTTCAGGCATTCCGTTGCCCAGTGCATCCAGCAGCGCCGCCTTCTTGATGAAAATGAAGAGCTGAAAAACATGCTTTCACTGTTTAGAGCCAGTCAGGCCATTGCCGGCTGTCTGGACGGTGAACACCTCTACTACCTGCTGGTTGAAGCGATCGCCCGCGAGGTTGGTCTCAGCCGTGCCCTCGGCTTTTTCAAGATTGACGACACTCTTGAGCTCAAAGTTTCTAAAGGAGTTTCCGATACAGCAGGCAAGTTTCTTTCCGAAGAGATTAACGCCCGTCTTGCCTTGATAAGCGCTGATGAGTCTTTTGTACAACATCTGCAACTTTCAGCTCAATGCTGCTCTGAGGGTTTGTCTGAAGCGCTGCTGATTCCGGTTTACAGCCATTCATCCCTGTTCGGAATTGTCGTGCTTCTGAATAACCCCTCCTGTGCACTTCCTGATATTGAGAAGCACAGAAAGAATATTCTGTTCTTGATCGAGCAGTCATTACACGCCTTTGAAAATGCGGAAACATTTTCCAAAGCAAAAGATCTGTTGTTTATTGACGACGTCAGCGGTCTCTATAACCACCGCTATCTCGATATTGCCCTTGATCGGGAAATGAAACGGGTTGAACGCTATGCCTCACACCTGGCGGTTCTTTTTATCGATGTTGATTCGTTCAAGCAGGTAAACGACATTTACGGGCATTTGGTCGGCAGTCGGGTTCTGGCAGAATTCGGCGCACTCATCAAGAAAGCTGTCCGTGATGTTGATATTGTCATTCGCTACGGTGGCGATGAATATACCGCCATTCTTGTCGAAACAACCTCTGTGACGGCTGAACTTGTCGCCGAACGTATCCGCAGGAAGGTAGAAGCCAATCATTTCCAGGGACCTGAGGGGCAGACCATCCGTTTGACCTGCAGTATCGGTTATGCCTGCTGTCCCGATGACACCGCTTCAAAGGATATGCTGCTTGAGATGGCTGACAAAGCCATGTATGTTGGTAAAACATCGGGCAAAAACTGTATCCATCGCGTATCCGGCGCTTCCTGAACAAAGCCAGTATTGTTTGAGTCCGGCCTGCCATTACGCTTGCAGTCTGGACTTTTTACGTTTTTATCTACTATGAGGTGATCTGTGGCACTGACAGCAGTCAAAGGTTTTAATGATATTCTCCCGGACGAATCCGGAAGATGGCAGTATATTGAGCAGACGGCCCGCCGCGTCTTTGAATTAAACGGCTTTGGTGAAATTCGTGTTCCGGTGATGGAGAAAACCGAGCTTTTCTGCCGCTCAATCGGCGATGCGACTGATATAGTGGAAAAGGAGATGTACACCTTTACCGACAAAGGCGAAAACAGCGTCACGCTTAGGCCGGAAGGTACCGCCGGAGTCATGCGCGCCTTTATCGAACATAAACTGTACGCGCAGGACCCGATTGCAAAACTGTATTATCTTGGTCCAATGTTCCGCTATGAGCGCCCTCAAAAAGGGCGTTACCGGCAGTTCCATCAGATCGGCGCCGAAATTACAGGCGTACACGACCCGTTGGCAGATGCTCAGGTGTTGAATATGCTGACGGCTTTTTTTCGCGAAATCGGCCTGACCGAACCGACGCTTCAGATTAACTCGCTCGGCTGTCCTGAATGCCGCCCTGCCTACCGCGCAACCCTGCGGAGCTTTCTGGAAGAGCGGATGGGACATCTCTGCGAGGATTGCAAGCGGCGCTTTGACACAAATCCGCTCCGGATGCTGGACTGCAAGGTGCCGGGGTGTATTGAGGCTACTGCCGGGGCGCCGTCTGTGCTGGAACATCTCTGCAGCGGCTGTGACGAGCATTTCAGCAGCGTGCGCCGTTATCTGGATTTGTCATTCACCCCGTACAGTATAAATTCCCGCATGGTGCGCGGACTTGATTACTACACCCGTACGACCTTTGAGATGGTTACCGGCCTGCTCGGTTCGCAGTCTGCCGTTGCCGCGGGGGGGCGCTATGATGGACTGATTTCGCAGCTGGGCGGTCCGTCTATCCCCGGGATCGGTTTTGCGCTGGGTCTTGAACGGGTTGCACTGCTGCTCGGCAGTCAGGATTTTGCGTCACTCCCTGACCTGTTTATCGCTACGATGGGTGGTGGGGAACGTGATGTTGCCTTTCGCCTGATGGATGGTTTGTTGAAGTCAGGTGTTCGTGTCGAGATGGATTATGAGGGGAAAAGTCTGAAAAGCCAGATGCGCCGGGCCGACAAGCTCAAGGCGCGCTTTAGCGTTGTGATCGGCGGTAATGAGGTTGAGTCAGGCCGGGCCTCCTTCAAGCGGATGGCTGACGGTCTTCAGGCTGATGTTGCGCTGACGGTTGGTGATATACGGTCGCTGGTCGGGAAGCCGGAATAGTGATGGACTCCAGTACAATCCGCACAATTACCCCGGAAAAACGGGATGACGACTCCCAGTATGACGCAACGCTGCGTCCCAGGTCCTTTGATGACTACATCGGCCAGGAAAAAATCAAAGGCAATCTGCGCCTTTTCATAGACGCCGCCAAGGGGCGGAGCGAGGCGCTCGACCATGTCCTGCTGTACGGTCCCCCGGGGCTTGGCAAAACGACGCTGGCTAATATTATCGCCTGCGAGATGGGGGTAAACATCAAGTCCACCTCCGGACCGGTTATTGAACGTCCCGGGGATTTGGCTGCCATCCTTACCAATCTTGAGCCGCATGACGTCCTCTTTATCGACGAAATTCACCGGATATCACATGTTGTCGAGGAGATTCTGTACCCGGCAATGGAGGATTACCAACTCGACATCATCATCGGCCAGGGGCCGAGCGCCCGCTCCATCAAGCTGGACCTGCCGCGTTTTACACTGGTTGGGGCTACCACCAGGGCCGGGCTTCTTTCGTCGCCTCTCCGTGATCGTTTCGGAGTGATATCGCGCCTTGAATTTTACACTTATGATGAACTCGCTACAATAATCTGTCGTTCATCCGGTATTCTGGGGATGGAAATCGACCCGCGCGGGGCAGCAGAATTGGCCCGACGCAGCCGTGGAACCCCCAGGATTGCCAACCGCCTGCTGCGCCGGGTACGTGACTACGCTCAGGTGCGTGCCGATGGGGTCATAACGCTCGACGTCGTGCGGGAAACTCTCAAATTGCTTGAAATAGACAATATGGGTTTTGACCAGATGGACCGTATGATTCTGCTTACAATTATTGACAAGTTTGGAGGGGGGCCGGTCGGGTTGGACACCATAGCCGCCGCAATCAGCGAAGAGAGTGATACCATTGAGGATGTCTACGAGCCGTTTCTGATTCAGAACGGGTTTATCAATCGTACCCCGCGTGGCAGGGTGGCTACGCGTGCGGCCTATTTGCATTTTGGTCGTGTTGTTCCTGAATCTTCTCAGGCGAATCTGTTCTAGCTATGCAGCAGTTCTTCGATTTTCCAGTTTCTCCGAGTTTCAGTTTTGACAGCTTTGTTCCCTGTGAGGGAAATATTGCTGCGCTCCGCTTTGCACTCAGGATAGCAGATCCAGCTGATTCCGAGTGCCTGCTTTATCTATATGGCCCGTCAGGGTCAGGCAAAACACATCTGCTAAAGGCCATTGCAGGGAACAGTTTTCCTTATCTTTCTCTCCATGAACACATTTCCCCGGAACAACTTGTATCTACATTTTCAACCGCAGCCGGGTTAGTTGTGGATGACTTGCAGGATATGCCTGATGATCCTGACCTGCGGAGGGCGTTGTGGCAGTTGTTTAATGAATTTCACACCTCAGGACGTACTATTGCCATGGCCGGTGCCACTCCGCCGCGTGATCTTGCCAACATGGATGATCATCTGACTTCGCGGCTGTTATGGGGGCTGGTAGCACGGGTGGATACGTCAGATGACAGCTCCAGGAGGATGATTATAAAGAAGGTGGCCGATGATCATCAAATCAGGATCCCTGACGAAGTGGTTGACTATATACTTGCGACGACAAGTCGCGAGGTCGGCGCCTTGATAACCTGCTTTCATCAGTTATACCGTTTCTCAATGGCTGAAAAGCGGCGTATCACGCTGCCACTTGCGCGGGAAGTACGCGAACTGAATCTGTCAGGGAGTGTAATATGACTCCCTTCAAGAATCGCTTGAAGACACCCGAAGAGATCGAGCTGGAGCATAAGTATCAGCAACTGGCCCGGGTTAAAGCTGATCTTCAGCAGCATGAGCAGGATTACAGTCTCCTTAAGTCTGAAATAAGAGCATTTGAACAGGTGTATGAGGATGTCCTGGGCATCCGTGTTCAAACCCTGGAAGACCTTGAGTGGCAATTGAATGGGCTTCTGGGTGAGACTGCGGTAGAAGAATCTGCGGAAGCGTTGAAACAGACACCGTCATCCACACATTTTCACCACTCTACAGACCTGCTCGATGATGAAGAAGGTCCTCAGGATGCAGCCAATCTCAGCCTCAAATCATTGTATCGAGGCGTGGCCAAAGCTGTTCACCCCGATCTTGCCGCTGACGAAGGTGAATGTCTGCGTAGGCAGGAGCTGATGGCGCTTGCCAATGAAGCCTACCAGACAGGGAATCGGCAGGTGCTGATTGATCTGTTAAGTGAGTGGGAGCAGGCCCCACTATCGTATGGATCGGAGTTGGATATCGCCCTCGAGCTTGTGCGTGTCATTCGTCAACTTGCAGCGGTCCAGCAAAATATCCATGCCGTTGTCCGTCAGACCGGTGAGCTGAAACAGACAGATATTTACCACTTCAAGCTGCGGGTGGACGATGCCTTAACCGATGGAGTTGATCTGCTGGCGGATATGGCTGCTGCCGCCGACCTGGATATAGCTCGTATTCGTCGCCGCCTTTCGGCTGTGCGGGGTGAAACCGGCGAGCCTGCCGACACTGACGGCACCCCATTTGAAACACGTATTGTCCGTTTTCCATCCAGTCAGAACTGTGGAACGCTATTTATCCGTAAAGCGTCTTCGCTTGATTTCAGGGACTGGCAGCGAATCGGGAGCGCGCATGGCGCAAAAGAGGTGTTCCTCTGTACCTCGTTGCGTCTGGATCTAAAAGCTGACGAAGGCATGGACACGAGTTTTCTGAAAGAGATGCAGCCCGACGATATCCAGGCGTTGTTTCTTTATAATTGTGATGATTCAATCATATCAAATATTATTCATCTGTCCGGTCTGCAGGAGTTGTATCTCTCCGACAGCAGCGTTAGCGATCATGGGATTGCACTGCTGCGTCCTTTAAAATCGCTGCAGAGAATGTCGATCTACCATACTGCCATTGGCGATGAAGGCCTCCTTAATCTGGCGGCTATTCCCGGATTGAAATGGCTTACCTGCAGCGGGACGGCTGCCACCGAGGAAGGGTTTAATCAGTTCCGTGGAGCCATGCCAGGATGTAAAGCGGTCAACTTCAAATGGCGCTATTAGTAAGTTAGAAATTGTTCTCTGCGGTTTTTTGCAGGGAATAATTTCGTGAACGCACTTATCCCGATTGGACGGGGTCAATGAACAGGGAGAAAACATGCTTCATATAGGAAACTACAATAAACTTGCTATAACGCGCATCACCGCTTCCGGAGCAGTATTCAATACTGCGGAGGGTGAGGTGCTGCTCCCGTTGCGCCTTGTTCCGACCGGGGCAGAGGTGGGCACATTTCTTGATGTTTTCGTCTACGTTGATTCCGATGGACGTTTGACGGCAACTACCAAAAGGCCCCGCGCGGTTGTTGGTGAGTTTGCGCTCCTTAAAGTAAAGGAAGCGACAACTGTCGGCTCATTCCTTGATTGGGGACTGGAAAAGGATCTGCTGTTGCCGTTCGGCGAACAGATCGAACCGGTCAGGCGCGGGAATCAGGTGCTTGTGTGGGTCTTTTTGCACGAGAGTGGCCGGATTGCGGCATCAGCTAAACTCGAAAAATATATCCGACCGGTGGATGAGAGCTTGTCGGAAGGTGATGAGGTCGAACTGGTAGTTTATGCCATCACGGACCTTGGCGCCAAGGTGGTTATCAACAACAGCTTCGGTGGTTTGATCTTTCATACGGAGCTGGTTGTCAAACCATCCTGTGGCGAGCGTCTGCGCGGATATGTCAAAAAAATCAGGGAAGATGGTAAAGTTGATGTGACGCTGCGCAAAGGTGGCGCCACGGATGCAGCCAAAGACCGCGAGATTGTACTGGATGCACTGGCTGCCAACAAAGGTTTTCTGCCGTTGACCGACAAAAGTTCTCCTGAGGCGATTGCCACGCTGTTGCGACTCAGTAAAAAGAGTTTTAAAAAAGCGGTAGGGGGGCTCTATAAAGAGGGCGCAATTTCGATGCTTACCGATGGCATTAGTTTGCGCAGTGTCCAGACAAAGGATGCTCAATGAAGTTTGGTATATCCTCCACTATCATGATTATCCTGGTTTGTGTCTCGCTATTTTTTGCTGGGTGCAAGGATCAGGACAAAGGAAAACCGGTTGCCGGTTTGCAGGTGGTTACGACCCTCTTTCCACTCTATGATTTTGCCAGGACAATCGCCGGGGATAAGGCGCAGGTGACCATGCTGCTGCCGCCGGGTGTTGAACCGCATACATTCGAACCAAGGCCGGAAGATATGATCAGGATCAGTCGTGCCGGGCTGTTTATCTATACAAGCAAATACATGGAGCCGTGGGCGGAAAAAATTGTCAGCGGAATCGACAGTCGCTCTCTGCACGTTGTCAACGCCGGAGAGCGGGTCAACTACCTGATTGGTGGAAACCATGACCACGACCATGGCCATGAACAGAATGTTCGTGCCGCAGGTGATCACACGAATGACCGGAAGCAAATGGACCCGCATATCTGGCTCGATTTTGCCAATGCAGCTCTTATGGTCGATACTATTCTTGACGGATTTATCGCTGCTGATCCCGGCAATGGTGCCGTTTATCGTCATAATGCAGAAGATCTCAAAAAGCGGCTGACCGTGCTTGATGAACGCTACCGGAAAGTTCTCTCCACCTGCTCCACCAGAAAAATCCTGCATGGCGGGCATTATACCTTTGGCTACCTGGCCAACCGCTACGGTCTGGAGTATCACGCGCTCAGCGGTATTTCTTCCGATTCGGAACCATCGGCTGAACGTATGGCCGCGCTTGTCCGTGAAATCAGATCATCCGGTGCCAGATATCTCTTTGCCGAAGAGCTATTATCGCCACGCCTGACGGAAACGTTGGCCCAGGAAGCTGGCGTTGGTGTCTTGATGCTTCACGGGGCACATAATCTGTCGCGTGACGATCAGGCCAAAAATGTTACTTTTTTTGATCTGATGGAGCGCAATCTGGAACAGCTACGGAAAGGTCTTCAATGTCAGGTGAAATAGTCAGGGCTGAACTGCTGTCGTGTAATTATCGTGAGGGGCGGGTCCTTGAGGACATCTCCTTTCAGGTCGAGCGTGGCGACTATGTTGGCATCGTCGGACCGAATGGTTCCGGGAAGAGCACTCTGGTCAAGGCGTTGCTCGGTCTGGTGACGATCAGCAAGGGGGCTGCGCTTTTGTTTGGTACGCCTCTCGCGAGCTTCCGGGATTGGCACAAGGTAGGTTATCTACCGCAGAGCCTCCATCTGGTTAATCCGGTTTTTCCTGCTACGGTACATGAAACTGTTGGGCTTGGGCTGTTATGTCTCAAGAGCTTTCCAAAACGACTGAATCGCTCCGACCGTATTAAAATAGATACAACTCTTGAAGAATTAGGTATATCGGATTTAAAACATAAACTTATTGGTGAGCTGTCTGGTGGCCAACTGCAGCGTGTGCTGCTCGCTCGTGCCATTGTAAACGACCCGGAACTGCTGGTGCTGGATGAACCTACTGCCGCCCTTGATCCGGAAACAAGAGGCCGTTTTTATGCGATGATCGCAGAGATCAACCGCTCGCGGGGCGTTACGGTGTTACTGGTAACCCATGACAGCGGAGCGATCGGGGAGCACGCCTCCAAAATGCTCTACCTTGACAAAAAGATCCTTTTCTATGGCAGTTTCGATGAATTCTGCTGCTCCCCTGAGATGTCGTCACTGTTTGGCGAACATTCACAGCATCTTATGTGTCACCGGCATTGAATATGAACCTACTGGAAATTCTATCTTACGGCTTCATTCAGCGGGCGCTGCTTGCCGGTACCCTGATTGCTCTGCTCTGTTCGGTGCTGGGTGTGTTTCTCGTCCTGCGGCGTCTGTCCTTGATCGGAGACGGTCTGGCGCATGTCACCTTCGGCAGCACCGCCATCGCCCTGGCGCTCAAGTTCTACTCCGCCATGTCGTTGCTGGTATCGGCGCCGATCGTCATGCTGGCCTCTCTCGGCATCCTCAAACTAACCGAAAAGGGAAGGCTGAGTGGAGATGCCGCCATCGGCCTGGTATCTGCTCTCGGAATTTCAGTCGGGATTATTCTGGCGAGCGTCGGGGGGGGGTACAATGTCGATCTGCTTAGCTATCTGTTCGGCAATATTCTTTCGATACGCAGTGAAGAGGTTGTCATTGCGGCTCTGCTCTGCCTCGGAGTCATGCTGCTTCTGACGCTCTATTATCATGAGCTGTTTGCTATTTCGTTCAGCGATGAACTAGCCAAGGTATCGGGCATCAGGACGTCCTACATCAATGCTATTCTGGTGTTATTGACCGCATTGTCTGTGGTTTTGGCTATGAAATTGGTCGGCATTATGTTGATATCATCAATGCTGATTGTTCCTGCAGCATCCGCGCTTCAACTGGCGCGCGGTTTCAAGGTCTGCATTGTTTTGGCCGCCCTGCAGGGATGCAGTTCGGTGATTATCGGCATTATTGTTTCAATTATGTCAAACCTGCCTGCCAGCGCCTCAATAGTCATGGTTAATCTGCTCTTTTTTGCCGCTGCATTTGTCGCCCGCCGGGTAATCTACCCTAAAAACTGTAACTGAACCTATTCTTTCATGTTCATGTAGAAATTAAAGCCATAATAGGATGGATTGTGGCGCAAAAATGTCGTATTAATTAGGGGACAATTCACTTAGGCAAGGGGCACCCCGTGACAATTAAAATGAAACTGATTCTTAACGTTGTTATCGTCGCGGTAATCGTCGGTACTATCGCAACGACAAGCTACGTGAGCATGGGATTCATCAAAAGCAAACTAACGTATCTCACCGAGAAGAGCACACCCTTTCAGTTGAGGACGGTAGAGTTCGAGCGCACCATTCAGGTAACGACAGCAGATCTGGTAAAAGTCGGCGCATCGCGAAACATGGATGAACTCGCCCAATTTCGCTCTGAAGCAGAAAAGTCACTCACTTCCGTTAAAAAAGCTCAGGATTCACTTGAAACGATGTCGGGCGAAAAATATAGCGCATACGAAAGCCTCAAAAGTGTCTCAGATACGCTGTCCCGGTCAGTTGATGGTAGTCTTAAGGCAGAAGAGGATGCCCGTGTGGCTGGTGAGTTGAATAGCAAGCGGATTAACGAAGCCATGTTGAGGTTGAAAAACCTGGCTTCATTGGTTAAATTACTGCAAACAACAAGCTCGACTTCTTATATTAACGCCGTCGCCGCCCGTAACTTGTCTGCTGATAAACTACCAGGCATGGAGATGGTGAAAGCCCGCTTTAAGGACGTTCTTGTCGTGCTGCTCCAGTCTCAAAAAGGCGATATCAGTAAAAAACACTTGGAAGCAAAGGCTCTGCTCAGTAATATTCTGCAAAACGGCACCGTTAAGCGCAATCAACAGCTAAAAAATGTCACTATAAAGTTTGCCGGCAAAACCGAAGAGTATTATGCGGCGCTGACCAGCAATGACATAATAAAAGCAGAGGCACTTAGCGCCGAGCTGAATGCAATAACCAAAGATATTGTCACAGTGCTAAACACTGAAATCGAATCAACTGAAGAGCAGGTTTCTGACGTTTCGGCAAAGCAAACGGTGGCCTTTAACCGATCGAATATAGCGATTGACGCTTTATCCAGCAATGCTGAGTTGGTAGCCTATGGAACAAGTGTTGAAGCCCTGGCGATCAAGCTGTTCACCGTGAGGTCAAACGAAGAGATAGCTGCGATCTCGACAACTATTAACTCCCTGTACGTGAAGATAGCCAAATCAAAAGCCGATCTTGAACAAAGCCTGAAGAAAATTAATGCGACAAAAGAATTGGCCGTTATGAATGGGGCGATCAATGGCCTGAATAACATCCGGACAGCGCTCTTTGCAGCCGGAGGGGTTACTGACAAACTGAACAATGTAATAACAATGCGCGATGAGACCTCAAGTGAAATCAGCAAACTGAGAAATATTGTTATTAAACAGGCTGAGAAAAGCCGTGAAACTGTGTCTCTTGCGCAGGGAGAACAGGAGAAATCGCTATCATCCGTAAATACTATGATCCGTAAAAGCCTTGGGCTTATTCTTGCTATCGGAGTCGCCGCAATAGTTTTAGGTTTGGTTTTTGGTCTGTGGATATATAAGGCGGTGTCAGGACCGCTGAATGGACTGTTAAAGACTGCAGAGTCGATTGCCGGTGGCGATCTCCGTTGTATCATTAAATCGGATCGTAAAGATGAAATAGGCAGGGTTCAGGCCGCCATGGCCAAAATGGTGGAAAACCTGCATGATATAGCGTTGAAAATAGGTGAGGCTACCGATACGTTGGCCAGCAGTTCTGAAGAACTCTCTTTGACCTCATCTTCTTTGGAACAGGGGACCGACGAGCAGACGGGACGAATCGAACAGTCAGCGCTTGCCATGAACCAGATGTCACAGACCATCAATGAAGTGTCTGATAATGCCAACACAACCGCCGTAACGGCTGCTACGATGAAAAAAGCAGCAGAAACCGGACGCGAAAAAATGCATATAGCTGTTGAAGAGTTGCATTTATTTGCGGACACAATCAAAACATCCGCCCTTGAGGTCGAAAAACTCGGCATCCAATCACAGGAAATTACCGGCATAGTTTCGCTAATAAGCGACATTGCCGATCAGACGAACCTGTTGGCTCTTAATGCCGCTATTGAAGCGGCCCGGGCTGGTGATCAGGGCAGAGGGTTTGCCGTTGTCGCCGACGAAGTAAGGAAACTAGCTGCCAAGACTTCAGAGGCAACCGAAGAAATTGTCCACAGTGTTTCCGCAATGCGCTCTGGTGTAGAATCGGCGGTAAGGCTTATTCAGGATGAAAGTTCTTCCGTTGACCGTGTAGTAACCATAGTTAATGAATCGGTTTCCTCTATTGACGAAATCGTTGGTAATATGGAGAGTGTCTCCGATATGGTTGACAGAATTGCTGTTGCTGCTGAAGAACAATCGGCAACCTCAGATGATATCTCTAACGGGATGAATAGTATCGCTGCCGTTGCCAAGCAGATAAAGAGCGCTTTTGTCGACGTTAAAAAATCATCTGAGAATCTGGCTGTTACGGCAGCCGGGTTGAATGAGACAGCGAAGTGGTTTAAATTGTAAGCCTAAAGTTGTTATAACGATATGTCATGCAATTAAACACAAAACCCGCTCTCCTTTTGGAGGCGGGTTTTGTGTTGCCTTTATTTATGTTAAACGGATGATAAGGTCAGGATTATCTGCTAGAAATAATAACTGAAATCTTTTATCTCGAACGGTGAATCGTTCAGGCATTCAATGAAAATATCAACAATAAATGGGTCAAACTGTGTAGCTTTTTTCTTAATCAGTTCGCGCATGGCGGTATCTTTGTCTATCCCGTCCCGATAGGAGCGGTTTGAGGTCATTGCGTCGTACGCATCTGCTACGGCAACAATCCTGGCATGAAGTGGGATCTGTTCGCCTTTCAAACGACCTGGGTATCCGGAACCGTCCCAATGTTCATGGTGGTGAAGAATAGTCGGACCGATATGGCTTAGGTTGTTGATGCCAACGACAAAAAGGGTTCCTTTCAAGGTGTGTTCGCGTGTCAGTGTTTCTTCGCGCAGATTGAGGCTGTCCGGTTTGTTAAGGACATCTTCAGCAGTGTTGTATTTGCCGATATCATGCAGCATCGCCCCCAGATACAGGTCGCGCATCTCTATTGTTGGGAGCTTAAGTCTTGAGCCTATGCTCAGGCAGTATTCGGCAACCCTTTGAGCCTGCCCCTGCGTATAGCTGTCTTTCATCTCCAATGCGCCCAGCATGGCCTGGATGGTGCTGCTGAATAACCCAGGGCTCCATATTTCGGACGAAGTATGTTTGACCAGCATCGCTTTGGCAACTCCATCTGAAGCGTGACGGCCAGCAAGCCTGGTGACTATGGCAAGTCCGAATTGGATTGCTGTGCCCGGACCCTGGCTGGTAATGATGCTGCCGTCGATGACAACTGGTGCCTCCTCGTAGATGCCGCCATTTAACTGGTCACGGTATGACGGATAGCAGGTAACTTTTTTGCCGTTCAGCAGTCCTGCGGCAGCTAGTACAATCGGAGCGGCGCAGATTGCTCCAATAAGCTTTTCTTTGGCGGCAAATTCTTTGAGTAATTTATGGATGCGCTGGTCTGCGTTGAGATTGTCGGTCCCCGGTTGTCCACCAGGGAGGATGAGCATGTCAAAGGCACTGGCGCTGACGGCATCTAAAGTAGAGTCCGGGATGATGCTGACGTTATGGGCACCTTCAACCGGACCTGGCATGAGCCCGCCCAGAACGACCTCTATTTCAGCCCTGCGCAGGATGTCAACTACCGTCAGTGTTTCTATCTCTTCAAAGCCGGGCGCTAGCGCCATGAACACCTTTGCCATATAATACCTCCGGATAATTGATTTATTATAACGTTATTTTTACAGATTACAATCACTTGCTGAAAAAACAGCCCTTTGGTTGTCGCCAAGTGTTATTCAGTGGCTGTATCAACCGTCAGCTGCGGCCTTGACAGATTAAGGCGCTATGGTATAAGAGCGCCCTGTAAACCCTAATATGCACTCTTGTTCGACCGTACTGTTACGCTCGTAACGGTTTTTGTTTCAGAAGCCGCCCTTAAGGAGTACAGTTCAAATTACCCTAAATCCTGATGCCTGTTCCGGAGTTTGATGAACCCGGAATTAACTTAACCGAATCATCTTGATAAACGGAAATGACGATATGCCGCATACAAAAAAGATACGTCTGACCTTGACCCAGAAGTTGATTATCAGCTTTGCCATAAACGGCATCTGCATGATCGCAGCACTGACATACGCGATTGGCGGCCTCTCCACCATGCGCAGCATGGTAGATGAAATCGCCCGTAATGACATTGCTGCAATTACTGCGGCGATTACACTGAGAGATACAATGCTTGCCCAGGAGCGTACAGCAAGGAGGTTTATTATCCTCCGGCAGCCGGAGCTTATAACGTTGCATGGGCTGCAGTCTACCGCTTTTAACCAGGCAATGGAAATACTGGTGATGCGTTCCGGTGATGTTACAACCGACGGGGTTACGTCAGGTTATAAAGCTTACAGCTTTTTAGCTACGAAACTATTTGCCGGAAAAACTATAGAAGAGACCGCCCTCATAAAAGCTGCCGGACGTGTTGAAACTGCCATTGAAAAAGTCCGGATTGAGCAACAGCAGCTTCTGAACCAAAAGCTGAAAATTGCCGGCGAGCGTGAAGCATCCACTGCGGCTTGGGCGCTTGGCCTTGCGCTGGCTGGTATTGCCCTGGCTATCGGAGTTGACGCCGTATTTGTCTATGCATTCTCCTCATCCATCGGCAAGCTGCAGAAGGCCACGCACCGTATTGCCGCTGGAGAATTTGACCATGACCCGCATATTCCTCCGGGCGACGAGGTCGGTTCATTGTCCATGGATTTCAGGCGTATGGCGATCCGGCTTAAAGAGCTTGAACAGTTAAGTCTTGATGCCAGCCCGTTGACCCGCCTGCCGGGCAATATTGCCATTGAGCGCTCCATAAGCAGACGTTTACGCGAACGAGTACCGTTTGCCATGTGCTATCTTGATCTTGATAATTTCAAATCCTATAATGACCGCTATGGCTATATCAAGGCGAGTGAGTTGATCAAGGATGCAGGACAGGTTATCTACGCCGTTGTGGACAGCCTTAAAGATCCGGACGCTTTTGTTGGACATATAGGTGGAGATGATTTTGTTGTGATTATTAACAATGTGCAGGCAAAAAAGGCGTGCCAAGCTATAATTCGTGAATTTGACGCCATGATACCGGCCTATTACTCGGAAGAGGATCGTGTCGCCGGGTTTATTGAAGGCGTGGACCGCTATGGCGTGCCGCGTCATTTCCCCTTGATAACTATTTCCATCGCTGTACTGAACTGCCAGCCGGGAAGCTATGCTACAGCCGCCGAAATTGCCACGGCGGCGGCAGAGGTGAAAGACCGGGTCAAGGAATCATCGGGAAGTAACTTTATTATAGTAAGGGAGGCGGGCAGTGCGGCAACTTAAATATCATGGTTATATCCTTATGTTGCTGGCCCTGCTGTCAGCGGGAGGCTGTGCAAACTTTGGGGTGTTAAACGGCGGTGAGCGGGATCGCTATTTTGCGGAAGGTATGCAGTCGCTGCAGAATGGAAAAGAGAAACGGGCCCGTGATCTGCTGGAGCGTGCTATTGCTGCACCCTCTGGTGGCGGTTTGACCGATGAGGCGCTGTTCCGGTTAGCGCTGCTGCATCTGAGAGATGATGAGGGGAGAGGAGCTGCGCGTTCACTGGTATTGCTTGAACGTCTTAAAAAAGAGTATCCGCGCAGTCTTTGGACCTATCAGTCTGCGCCGTTGACGACCTATCTGGTTTCTCGTGAAAAAGATCGTGAAAAGAACATTCTCTTGAACCGTGAAAATCGTGAGTTGCACCAGAGTATCGATCGTTTGAAAAACCTCGATCTTGAGATGGAGAAGAAGATTAAACGCTAGTCCTGTCGTTGTAACTCAGCTCCCCGCTTATTCCTGCTCAATCAACCACTCCGGTAAAATAGCACCAAGAGAGTGCGACCGCTTCTATAGACGTTGCTCTGGTTCTTATGGGAACAGGTCGGCGTCCCTGAATGACGATCCCTGGCGGTCTTTGGCTGAGACATTTGGTTCTGCTGCCAGCGGCCAGGTGATGTTCAAGTCAGGGTCGTTCCAGGCGATGCAACGCTCAAACTCGGGCGCATAGTAATCGGTTGCCAGATAGAGGAATTCTGCTACGTCGGACGTCACACAGAATCCATGGGCGAATCCGGGCGGAACCCACATCTGGCGCTTGTTTTCAGCCGAAAGCAGGGCGCCGAACCACTGCCCGAAGCTTGGCGAATTGCGGCGAATATCAACGGCGACATCGAAAACTTCACCGACAACGGCACGGACCAGTTTCCCCTGCGGCTGTTGAATCTGGTAATGCAGCCCTCTGAGAACTCCGCCTGTTGAGCGGGAATGATTGTGCTGAACAAAGGGTAGATCTACTCCACTCAGCTCACGCCAACTACGTTCGTTGAAACTCTCAAAAAAGAAACCGCGGTCATCGCCGAACACTTTCGGCTCAATTATAATGACATCGGGTATGGTTGTAGTGATTACTTGCATCCAGGAATCTCCATATTCTGTTTGGCCGGTCTACGGCTGTTGTTGTGAAACGTAGGCGCTGCTGCGCCCTTCGGCGAATGTCAGGTGGTGAAGCATGGCATCTCGGGCGGCCTCAGGATCTTTGGCTTTGATTGCCTGTACGATGGCATTGTGGTGATCAAAGAGAAGCACGTGATCTTCATGGGTAAGATAAACAGCCCGCCAGACGGTTTGCTGAAACTCCTTCATTGCATCAAACAGGCTCTGCATCAGGTGTAGCCAGACGATGTTATGGGTGGCGCGGGCAATGACTATATGCAGGTTGGCATCAAGATCTTCAGACGGCCGCTTTGTCTCAAGATTCTGTTTCATTCCTGCAATGATCTCCTCCATGCGGCGTATATCTTCAGGCATGGCGCGCTCTGCAGCATACCAGGCGGTCCAGGATTCCATGGACTTACGGACTTCGATTACGTCAAGGGCGCGATCCTGCTGGACGCGGATTAATTCGCTGAGCGGGTTGGCGGAGGATGTTTCAACCAGGGACATGACAACCGTGCCACCCCCCTGATACGACATCACCAGT
>Ga0123338_10001376_pt1 | contig 23616 bp, 21 predicted proteins | sample grotaG_FD_89793 | JGI IMG/M metagenome (GOLD analysis project Ga0123338, IMG submission 89793) | Glacier valley bacterial and archeal communities from Borup Fiord, Nunavut, Canada, to study Microbial Dark Matter (Phase II) -... | ecosystem: Environmental > Aquatic > Freshwater > Ice > Glacier ...
CATGAAATGGTCTTTTTGTAAGGCTTCTCCAGGCGAGCACAAATATCTTATCTGTAATGCCGACGAAGGCGATCCAGGGGCTTTCATGGACCGTTCGCTGCTTGAAGGCGACCCTTTCTGCATTATTGAGGGTATGATGATTGCGGCCTATGCTATCGGATGCGACTTTGGTTATGTTTATGTGCGCGCTGAATATCCTCTTGCCGTTCAGCGTCTCCAGCACGCCATCGATGTCTGCTACGAGAAAGGTTACCTTGGTAAAAATATCCAGGGGTGGGGCCTTGATTTTGATATGCGCATCAAGATGGGTGCAGGTGCATTTGTTTGCGGTGAAGAAACTGCTCTGATGGCCTCGATTGAAGGTTATCGCGGTATGAGTCGTCCGCGACCTCCTTTTCCGGCTGTACGTGGTCTATGGGGCAAGCCTACTAATATAAATAACGTTGAAACCTTTGGCAATGTTCGTCACATCATTAATAAGGGTGGAGACTGGTACGCTTCTCTTGGTACTGAAACAACCAAAGGAACCAAGATCTTTGCTGTTACCGGTAAAGTTAAGCACACTGGTCTGGTTGAAGTACCAGCCGGTATGAAAGTACGAGAAGTTATTTACGATGTTTGCGGTGGTATTGCAAACAACCGTAAGTTTAAAGCGGTTCAGGCCGGTGGGCCATCAGGTGGTTGTATTCCGGCAGATATCCTTGATACGCCTGTTGATTATGATTCACTGATTAAAGCCGGCGCCATGATGGGCTCTGGTGGTTTGGTCGTCATGGACGAAACAACATGCATGGTAGATGTCTCGCGGTTCTTTTTGAACTTTACACGAGATGAATCATGCGGGAAATGTGTCCCATGTCGTATCGGCCTTAAAGTCATGCTTGATATTCTTGAGCGCATTACCGAAGGCCGTGGTGAATTGTCCGATATTGATACACTTCAGGATCTTGGCGTTGCAATCAAAAAGGCTTCGCTCTGTGGTCTTGGACAAACGGCACCAAATCCAATTCTTTCTACCATCAACTATTTCCGACATGAATACGAAGCTCATATCGTTGATAAACGTTGTCCATCAAACTGCTGTAAGGATCTATTGTTGTGGCAGGTTGTTGAAGATAAGTGCGTTAAATGTGGTGCCTGCAAGAAAGCCTGTCCAGTTGATGCAATTATCTGGGAAAAGGGGCAACTGGCAATTCTTGACAAGGAAAAATGTACCAAGTGCAAGTCCTGCTACGATGCCTGCCGCTTTATGGCTATTGAATAGAATCAGTTACGCACACTCGGTTAAACTCACTGAACAGAGGTTGAGATGGTAAATCTTACAATAGATGACAAGCAGGTAACTGCACCCAAGACTGCGACAATTTATGAAGCGGCAAAGATAAACGGGATCAATATCCCGATCCTCTGCCATGACAAAAAACTGAAGCCCTTCGGTGCGTGCCGTATGTGCCTGGTTGAAGTTGAGCAGATGAAAGGGCGTCAGATTCCTGCCTGCACAACTCCGGCAACTGAAGGTATGATTATCCGCACTGCGACTCCTGATATTATCAAGGCTCGTAAAATGGTTCTGGAACTTTTATTACTTAACCATCCACTTGATTGCCCTGTCTGTGATAAATCCGGTGATTGTGATCTTCAGAACCTGACATACGAATATAAAGTAAACAGCAATCGTTTCACTGATGAAAAATTTAATCATGAAATTGATTACAACAATCCGCTGATTGAACGTGATATGAACCGCTGTGTACTGTGCGGTAAATGTGCTCGAATCTGTGATGAAATTGTCAGCTTTGGTGCTTTGACCTTTATAGATCGTGGTATTGATACAAAAATCGGCTGCGAATTCGATGATGCTCTAAACTGCGAATTCTGTGGATCCTGCATTTCGGTCTGCCCGGTTGGCTCTTTGCTGGCACGCCCCTTCAAACACAAAGCCCGTGTATGGGCGATGACAAAGCATAAATCTGTCTGCAGCTACTGCGGTACCGGCTGCAACCTGACCCTCGGAGTCAAAGACAACAAAGTTCTGACGACTATTTACGATGAAGATCAGGGCTTTCACAAAGGTCAGTTGTGTGTGCGCGGTCGCTTCGGCTACCAGTTTATCAACAGCACCAAGCGTCTGGTCAAGCCACTGGTTAGAAAAAACGGCACTTTGACAGAGTCGACTTGGGATGAAGCCTTAGAAGTTGTTGCAGCGCGTCTTAAGGGGGGCAGTTCCGTTGCCGCACTTGCAACGCCGCGTTTAACAAACGAAGAACTTTCACTCTTTAAAAAGTTGCTTGTAGAAAACGTTGGTACAAAAAATCTTGATCATGCTGCAGGTTACGCACACGCTGCATTGACTGAAGGTTTTGTGCGCAGCTTTGGCACAAACGCGTCGTCAGCCTCGATTCTCGACATTCAAAAGAGTGATCTGCTTCTTGTTATAAAGACTGATACCTATGAAACACATCCGGTTGTCGGTTTTGAAATAAATATGGCTGTAAAAAACAAGGGTGTTAAGATTTCCATTATTTCTGACAAGCGCGGCAAGCTCTCCAAATTGCCTGACGCTAACACGCTTGTTCACCTGCCTGGAAACGAAGTTGCGCTACTGAATGCAATAGCAAAAACAATTCTTGACGAAAAACTGGCTGATGGTACTGCTGTCGGCGTCACCGGTTATGCCGATCTTGAAAAAACACTGTCCGGTTACAGTGCTGAAGTGGTTGCCGCACAGTGTGGTGTAACTGCTGCTGATATCAAAAAACTGGCTACCGATTACGCCACTGCCGAGAAGGCCCTGATTATCTTCCCGGTAGGACAGGCTTACCCGGGTCACACTGCAGATCTTGCAAGTGCAGCAGCAAACCTCGCTATTCTTACCGGTAAGTACGGTAAAGAAGGCTGCGGCGTTCTCTGTCTGTCCGAGAAGAACAACGGTCAGGGCGCAGTCGACATGGGCTTTTATGCTCAGGACGGCGGGTTAAATGCCCAGCAGATCATCGATGCATGTACCACTGGCGCTGTTAAAACACTTTTTATTGCCGGTGAGAATCCTTTGGTGTCCTATCCGGATCGCAATAAAGTCAAAGCTGCCCTTGATGCGGTTGAGTTCCTAGTCGTATCCGAACTATTTCTTACTGAGACAGCTGCCATGGCCGATGTCGTACTGCCGGTCTGCTCTTTTGCTGAAAAAGACGGCACTTTTACCAGTACTGATCGCCGTGTTCAATATGTAAAACCGGCAATCCGCAAAATTGGCCAGACAAAGACTGATTTTGAAGTTTTCGCTGATCTGATTTCCAGGCTTGGCGGTACTGCTCCAGTGTCACCCGCTGCGCAGTTTACAGAAATAGCTGCAAATACAGCTGGCTATCAAGGGATGAGCCATGTGTCTCTTCGCAAAGAAGGCGCTTTTGCTCCGGTTGCGACATCACCTGCTCTTGTCGCCACGCAAGGTGTAACACCTCCTGCAGCTGAAACAGGTAAGCTTTCACTGGTTGTCGGCAGTGTGCTGTATCACAGCGGTACCCTGTCCCAGAACGGCGAGGGTCCAATGCATGTCTGTCCTGAAAGCTACATTGAACTGTCTCGTGCAGATGCAGCCGCCAACAATATTGCTGAAAACGACCTGATTACTGTTTCATCGCCAACCGGGAGCATGCAGCTTAAGGCTAAAGTCACTACCCGTATGCCTGCTGGCATCGTCTTTGCCCCATATCATTTCAGTGATGCACCGATTAACACAGTATGGAACGGGGCACCTGTGACACTGGTTAAGCTGGCAAAGTAATTTAGATACTCTTAGTAACGGTAAGAATTAACTTATTTCACAAAGCAAGGAAAGAGGGACAGATGGGAATCGAGATATTAGGACTGCCGCTGATGTATTACATCGCTATGGTTGCCAAGGTCCTGGTGGCTTTTGTCTTCGTGCTGCTGACAGTGGCCTATGCAACTTATGCTGAGCGTAAAATTATTGGTCATATGCAGGTTCGTCTTGGACCGATGCGTACCGGATGGCACGGCCTTTTGCAGCCGATTGCTGATGGTCTCAAGCTGTTCTTCAAAGAGGAGATAATTCCTTCACAGGCCAGCACATTCGCTTTTCTGATCGCTCCACTGATTGCCTTAGTACCGGCTTTTATTACATTTGCCGTCATTCCTTTCGGTGGCATTATTGAGGTCGCTGGTTATAAGATTCCGCTTCAGGTTGCTGCATATTATGACACAGCAGCAGGCCAGGTGTTTGACGTAAATGTCGGAGTACTCTATATCCTGGCAATGTCATCCCTTGGTGTGTATGGAATTGTTCTTGCCGGTTGGGCCTCGAACAGCAAGTACTCACTGATGGGCGGCCTACGTGCCTCAGCCCAGATGATTTCCTACGAGCTGGCCGCTGGACTGGCAATAATTTCTGTCTTCATGCTTTCCGGCACACTATCCCTGACCAAGATTGTCGAACTACAGTCAGGTTTCGGCGGATTTGATTGGTATCTTTTTAAGCAACCACTGGCAGCTTTCATGTTCTTTGTCACCTCTCTTGCCGAGATCAACCGTACACCGTTTGACTTGCCGGAGGCCGAGACTGAGCTGGTTTCCGGCTTCTGTACCGAATATTCGTCCATGAAATATGCGATGTTCTTCATGGCAGAATACGCAAACATGATAACGGTCTCTGCTTTGACCGTCACACTGTTCCTTGGCGGCTGGAACGGTCCTTTTACTGCTGCCATGCCACTTCTTGGTCCAGTTTACTTTATTGCAAAAGTTTACTTCCTCATGTTTGTCTGTATGTGGATCCGCGCTACACTGCCACGCTACCGTTATGATCAATTGATGCATCTTGGCTGGAAAGTATTCATCCCGGTCGCGCTGGTAAACATTGTAGTAACCGGAATTATTGGCTATTTCATTTAAATCTGGCTGTTCGAGTAACGTTATTTTAGAGACGAGGATGGATATATGAATCCGATTACACCGATTATAAACGGCATGAAAATTACGTTTAAACACATGTTCATGAAGCCTGTGACCTTGCAGTACCCGACTGAGCGTCCTAAAGTTGCGCAGCGCTTCCGTGGTCTGCATGGCCTAAAGGTTTCGCACAGCAAAGCCAAGTGTGTAGCCTGTTATCTCTGCCCAACTGTATGCCCGGCAAAATGCATCACGGTAGAAGCTGGTGAAGATGCCAATCATGACAAGTTCGCTTCGGTTTATGAAATTGACATGTTACGTTGTATTTTTTGTGGATACTGTGTTGAGGCCTGCCCGGTTGATGCTCTCAAGATGACCGGTGAGTTCGAGTTGGCTAATTATAATCGTCAAGACTTTATTTACTCAAAAGAACGTCTCTTAGAAAAGTAATAAGGAGCAGTGCATGGAAACCATCTTCTTTCTGATCATTACGTTAGTGGCTATTATATCGGCGATCCTGGTGATCACCTGTAAGAACCCGATTAATAGCGCACTGTCACTTATAATGACCTTTTTCTGCCTGGCTACCTATTATGTCATGCTGGATGCGCCTTTTATGGCTGCCGTACAGGTAATGGTTTACGCCGGTGCAATCATGGTTCTGATGGTTTTCACCATCATGTTGCTAAATATCAGGGTGGACGCAACTAAAAAGCATTCCCATAAACTGGTCATTGGCTCAATAATCGGCTTCTTTACATTGATTAATCTCATATATGTTGTTGTGAAAAGCCGCGCAGCTCTTCCTACTGGTCCCCTCAGTGGTGACATGATTAAGCAGCTCGGCCACACTGAACTGATTGGACGCGAACTTTTTACAACCTTCCTGTTGCCGTTCGAAGTCACATCAATTCTTCTCTTAACTGCAATAGTAGGCGCGGTCATCCTGGCCAAGAAAAAAATATAAGAGGGATATATTTCATGGAAAACCTGAACAGCTATCTCATCGTAAGCGCCGTACTCTTTTCTATCGGTACAATTGGTGTCCTGACCCGCAAGAATGTAATTGTGATCTTTATGTGCATTGAGTTGATGCTCAATGCCGTTAACCTGACTTTTGTTGCATTCTCACGCCATCTCGGAAATCTCGACGGCCAGGTCTTCGTATTTTTCATCATGACTGTTGCGGCTGCTGAAGCAGCTGTCGGTCTGGCCTTGATCATTGCATTCTTTAACAATAAAGAATCAATTGATGTCGCCGATGTAAACCTGATGAAGTGGTAGGACAGCAGTCCAAACTATTACGATTACGTTTAATGATTGCATAAAAGGAGTCTTACATGTTTGACAAAGTATGGCTAATACCGCTTTTCCCTCTTATCGGGTTCCTGATCAACGGACTCTTCGGGAAAAAGATCAAGAATGAGGCTATAATTGGCGCAATCGGTACGCTGATGATTTTCCTGTCATTCCTGGTTTCGTGCGGAATACTCATTCAGATGATCGGCCTGCCAGCTGAGCAGAGAGTGTTTGAAAAAGTTCTTTTCCCTTGGATTCACTCCGGCAACTTCAAAGCTGATATGGCTTTCCTTGTCGATCCATTGTCCGTAATTATGATCATGGTTGTCACTGGCGTTGGATCATTGATCCACCTATATTCAATTGGTTATATGCACGGAGAAGAGGGTTTCTATCGTTTCTTTGCCTATCTAAACCTTTTCTGTATGTCGATGCTCCTTTTGGTTCTTGGCAGCAACATGCTTGTCATGTTTATCGGCTGGGAAGGTGTTGGTCTATGTTCATACCTGCTGATCGGATACTATTTCCACAAGAAATCTGCCGGTGATGCCGCCAAAAAAGCGTTTGTCATGAACCGGGTCGGTGACTTCGGATTTCTGATCGGTCTGTTTACTCTCTACTGGTGGTTCGGTAGTAACCATAACATCTGGACTATTAATTTTGTTGAAATCAAAGCCGCTTCTCACCTGCTTCCATATGGTGGTGTTGTCACAGTAGCTACATTATGCTTTTTTGTTGGTGCAACGGGCAAGTCTGCCCAGATACCACTGTTTACCTGGCTTCCTGACGCTATGGAAGGCCCCACACCTGTTTCTGCTTTGATCCATGCTGCCACGATGGTAACAGCGGGTGTATATATGATCGGCAGGATGAGTTTTGTCTTTATCAAATCGCCTGAAACCATGATGGTTATCGCCGTTGTCGGTGCAGCTACCGCCATTTTTGCCGCAACCATCGGTACGGCACAGAACGATATCAAGCGTGTTCTTGCTTATTCTACCGTGTCTCAGCTTGGTTTCATGTTTCTTGCCATGGGCGTTGGAGCTTTCAGTGCCGGTATCTTCCACCTGATGACCCACGCCTTCTTCAAGGCCTGTCTGTTCCTCGGATCCGGTTCGGTTATCCACTCAATGCATCATGCTTTGCACAAGGTTCATTCTCATGATGATGCTCAGGATATGCGAAACATGGGTGGATTGCGTAAAGCGATGCCTATTACCTTCATTACTTTTCTGGTTTCGACCATCGCTATCTCCGGTATCCCTGGCTTTTCAGGATTCTTCTCTAAGGACGAGATCCTCTGGCAGTCTTTTGCAAACCCTTACCATGGTAATCTGAATATAGTACTGTGGGTAATTGGTGGCATTGCTGCTTGTTTTACCGCCTTCTACATGTTCCGTCTTGTGTTCATGACTTTTTACGGCGAGAGCCGCATTACCCCAGCAGCAAAAAGTTATCTTCACGAGTCACCACTAGTGATTACAATACCACTGATGGTTCTTGGTGCTCTCGCAGCTGTTGGCGGTTTTATCGGCATGCCGAAGATAATGGGAATGCTGCCAAATTACTTTGAACATTGGTTGAGTCCGGTATTTGAGCTGGCGAATGAATACGGCGGCAAATACGCTCACCATGGTGCTCATCCAAGTCATGCCGTCGAATGGGGTTTGATGGGCCTGTCAGTCGTAATTGCGTTGGTCGGCATTGGTATCGCATTTACAATGTATGTTAAGAACACTGAATTACCCGGTAAATTTGTTGCTACATTCCCGACTCTGCACCGTGCCGTGTACAACAAGTGGTATATAGACGAAATCTATGACTACATCTTCGTGAATCCGTGCAAGGCGCTTGGTCAGTTCCTCTGGAAAGGCTTTGACGTCCTGGTAATTGATGGAGTTGTCAACGGTGTTGCCAACGTAGTAATGGGATTCAGTGGTGTTTTCCGCTACATGCAATCCGGTTACATCTATAACTACGCTTTGTCAATGGCGCTCGGTGTTGTCGTAATGCTTGGCTACTACATCTTTAAATAACCACTTCATTAGCACTTTGTATAAAGGAGCACGAATTCATGAGTAACGTACTGAGCCTGACGACATTCCTGCCGATACTGGGTGTCCTGTTGCTGCTGTTTATCCCGAAAGACAGCAAAGGAGTACTCCGGAATGTCACCCTAGCGGTAACAATTGTGACTTTCCTGGTGTCACTGATAATACTGACAGGATTCCAGGCCAACGCTGACTTCCAGTTTACCGAGAATGTACCCTGGATCGCTGCCGGCCCGTTTGTCATGCGATATAACATCGGAATTGATGGAATCAGCCTCTGGTTGGTAATCCTGACAACCTTCATTATGCCTATCGCCGTTCTTTCAACGTTCACAGCAGTCGAAGTAAAGGTCAAAGAATATATGATCTGTCTGCTGCTGCTTGAGACAGGAATGTTGGGTGCGTTTATCTCCCTGGATCTATTCTTGTTCTACATCTTCTGGGAAGTAATGCTAATCCCGATGTATTTCATGATCGGTATCTGGGGTGGAAAAAACAAGATCTATGCTGCTGTAAAATTCTTTATATACACCATGGTCGGTTCGCTCCTGATGCTTGTTGCACTCATCTTCCTGTACTTCAAGGGGATGGAGGCCGGTATCACTGACTTTGGCCTGTTGAATTTCTTCAGCCTTAAGCTGGACATGGCTACCCAGATATGGTTATTCATCGCCTTTGCCTTTGCATTCGCAATCAAGGTGCCGATGTTTCCTCTCCATACCTGGTTACCTGATGCACATACGGAAGCACCGACTGCCGGTTCTGTCATCCTTGCAGCCGTCCTGCTTAAAATGGGAACCTACGGATATGTGCGTTTTGCCATTCCTCTGTTTCCAGAAGCTGCCCATAAGTTTGCACCGGTAATTGCGACTCTTGCAGTTATCGGCATCATCTACGCTGCGCTCGTTGCAATGGTACAGGAAGATGTTAAAAAGCTGGTTGCCTATTCTTCGGTTGCCCACCTCGGCTTTGTAATGCTCGGTGTATTTGCTTTTAACGTTGAGGGTATTACTGGCGGCATGCTGCAGATGATTAACCATGGTATTTCAACCGGTGCACTGTTTCTTATTGTCGGTTTTATTTACGAGCGCCGTCATACTCGCCTGATCACAGATTTTGGTGGTTTGTCAAAACAGATGCCTATTTTCGCAACTATCTTCATGATTGTCACTTTTTCATCAGTAGGTCTTCCGGGTACCAACGGTTTCGTAGGTGAATTCCTCATCCTGCTGGGAGCTTTTGAAAGTCAGTTGCGCTGGTGGACAATTATTGCAACCAGTGGTGTTATTCTCTCTGCGGTCTACATGCTGTGGGTCTTCCAACGCGTCATGTTTGGTGAGTTGGACAACCCTAAAAACCAGAAGTTACTTGATCTTAATGCCCGTGAAATTACCATCATGGTGCCATTGATCGTTTTAATTTTCTTCATGGGTCTTTACCCCAAACCATTTATTGACAAGATGGACCCTGCGATACAGAAACTTGTTGCACAGGTGCGAGTTGCTTCGGTAGATGCTAAAGTAATTCCCGTTGCTGAAACGGTTCAGTTGCCCGCAGGCCACCCACCAATTGACCAGAACCAAATGCAGATGCCGCTGCCTGCAGGGCATCCGGACATAACACCGGCTTCACCAACACAGGCTGCACCAGTTGTAAATCCGCACGACGCAAAGTAAACAAATAACGAGTCAATCCGACCGGAGGATATTTTAGATGGACATGATTTTAATTCCAGTCGTCATCATGACGCCGATTCTACCGGAGATCTTTCTCTCCGTACTGGCCATGGCTCTTCTGCTGATCAATGTATTTGCACCCAGCGGCGGCCAGAAGACATACCTTGCATATATCAGTTTCATCGGTATTGTCGCGACGGCGGTGCTTGTTGGAACTGGGTGGGGCAACCACATTGAGAGTTTCAGTGGCTCAGTGGTCCTCGATAATTTCGCCACATTCTTCAAGATGACTTTTCTGGTCGCTGCCGGATTGACAGTTTTGATTTCAGATAAGTATATGGAACGTGAAGGGTGCAATCACGGAGAACTCTATCCGTTGATCCTTTTTGCCGTGGTTGGTATGATGTTGATGGCCTCCGGCACTGACCTCATGACCGTGTTCCTCGGACTCGAAGTTATGTCCATCACTCTTTATGTCCTTGCAGGATTCAACCGGGCAAACAAGAAGTCCAACGAGGCAGGCCTCAAGTACTTCCTGCTCGGCGCATTTTCTACCGGTTTCATGCTTTATGGAATGGCTCTTATCTACGGCGCAACAGGCACAACTCGTCTTTACAAAATTGCCGAAATCGTCGGCCAGATGACAGCTCCTTCGTCCAATATACTTTTGCTCGCCGGTATGCTCCTTACGATGACTGGCTTTGCATTCAAGATTGCTGCTGCACCGTTCCACATGTGGACACCGGATGTTTATGAAGGCGCACCAACACCGATGACCGCTTTCATGTCTGCTGGCCCTAAAGCCGCAGGTTTCGCTGCACTTCTTCGTATCTTTCTTGTTGCATTACCGACCATGCAGGTCGAATGGAGCCAGGTCCTCTGGGTAATGGCTGTGTTGACCATGACCGTTGGTAATATAACGGCATTGCGTCAGGACAACATCAAACGCGTTCTTGCATATTCATCAATTGCCCACGCAGGTTATGCGCTAGTTGGTTTTGCTGCCGGTAACGGTACGGGTATCTCCGGTATCCTCTTTTATATGCTTTCATACGCTTTTATGAACATCGGAGCCTTTGCCATTATTATTCTGGTAGCCAAAAAGGGTGAAACTAATGGCAACGTCATGGATTTTGCCGGCTTAGCTTCCAAGCGTCCAGTTCTGGCAGTTGTTATGACCATTTTCCTTTTCTCTCTCGCAGGGATGCCACCTACCGCTGGTTTTATCGGTAAGTTCTATCTCTTCTCTGGAGCTGTCCAGGAAGGTTACATCTGGTTGGCGGTTATTGGTGTTCTTAATAGTGCCGCGTCTGTTTATTACTACCTGCGTATCATGGTTTATATGTATATGAAGGAGCCCACTGAAGAATTTGACTGGGTTCAGGTTACTCCACCGGTTGCTCTTGCTCTGGTGATAGCTGTAGCAGGCTCTTTAATCCCTGGTATTGTGCCTTCAGTTATTCTTGAATACGCTCAGATGGCAGTCAAGCTTATATAGCTTTTTTGACTAACATTCGTTTATAACAAAAGGGCGACCTCAATATGAGGCCGCCCTTTTGTTATTGTTGGGATAATAAAATTACAGCAGTCAGGAGTTAAATTGTCATCGCAAGAAATCTGGACAACAGTTAAACTGCTTTCCTGGACAAAAGATTTCCTCTCTTCTAAAGGTGTTGTGAACTCGCGTCTTGAAGCTGAATGGCTGCTCTGTGCCGCAACCGGGCTAGACCGTGTTGGCTTATACCTGCAGTACGATAAGCCAATGAATGATATCGAGCTTGCCGCATTTCGTTCGCTGGTCGCACGGCGAGCGAAACGGGAGCCACTTCAGCATATCCTTGGGACTCAGGAGTTCTGTGGAGTAGATTATGAGGTATCGGCAGATGTCCTGATTCCACGTTATGACACTGAGGTGTTGATATCAGAGGCAGTAGCCAGGGCACCGGATGCTCAAACCGTCCTGGATATCGGGACCGGGAGCGGATGTATCGCTGTTTCATTGCAGAAGCGCTTGGTAAGAGCTTTAGTCACAGCCACGGATATATCAGAAGCAGCACTTGTAGTTGCGCGGCGTAATGCTGATAGAGTTGGCGCGACAATCGAATTTCTGCATGGATCATTACTCGACCCAGTTGCCGGCCGGCACTTTGATCTGATTGTTTCAAATCCACCATATATTCCTACAGCTGATATTGACGAGCTAGATCAGGAGGTTCGCAATTATGACCCAATTACAGCTCTGGATGGCGGCATTGACGGTCTGGATATATATCGTACACTTATCCCTGCGGCGGCAGATTATCTGTGTCCTTGCGGTTGGTTGCTGGTGGAAATCGGCATTGGGCAGGCAAAAGATGTTGCTTCAATGTTCAGGAATGCAGGTAAATATTCGGAACCTATTATAGCTTTAGACTCAGGTGGGATCCAAAGGGTCGTGGGTGCGCAACTAAAGGAGATACCATGAACATCGAAGAAGCGAATATAGTAATGTATGAAGCTGATCTTCTGGTTGCTGAAGCGGATGTTGTGGCGGCCATTGCCCGTATGGCAGAAGAAATTACTGCTGAGCTGAAGGGTTCAAATCCTGTTATGATATGCTGCATGAATGGCGGTCTGGTCTTTTCCGGGCAACTACTGACTAAACTGGTTTTTCCTCTGCAGGTCGATTATGTTCACGCAACCAGATACGGTCATGAGATAAATGGTGTTGCACTTGACTGGAAGGTCAGGCCGCAGATAGACCTGCATGGCAGGACGGTCGTACTTTTAGATGATATCCTGGATGAGGGGGTTACGCTGGCCGCAATTGCTGAATATTGCCGTCAGCAGGGTGCATTAAAGATCATGATGGCCGTACTTGTTGAGAAACTACACCTCCGCAAGGTAGTGCCGGATATGCGGGCCGATTTTACCGGCATTGAAGTCGGTGACCGTTTTCTGTTTGGCTACGGTCTCGATTTTAAGGGATACTGGAGAAATGCGCCAGGGATCTATGCGCTCAAGGGGTTTTAAGTCTGTCAGGTAAGGCGGTTTTCGTGCCGCTATTGATCTTAACGCAAAACAGCCGATCAATGGGTACCATTCAGGTGGTGCTGCACAAAACTCGGATTTTAAGCTGTAGGCAACGAGGTTATTGATGAAGCAACGAGCAATTCTCTGTCCCCGATGCAAGCGTTTGATAGGCAGCGAGGAGACGGTCTGTTCATGGTGTGGCACATCCCGCTCATCGTCATGGTGGCAATTCATGAGCTGGACTAGTGGTGCCTTAGATGGAGATTGGCTTATAAAAGCTATCATCACGGTCAATCTTATATTCTTTGCCATCTCATTAGTGCTGAATTCCAGAGGTGCCGGCTCCGGTGGGTTTCTCTCGCCTGGTCAGGGCAGTCTTCTGCTGTTGGGTGCGACCGGTACATACCCGATTGATTATTTTGGACGTTATTGGACGCTTGTCAGTGCAAATTATCTTCACGGCGGCATTCTTCATATTATCTTCAATCTTATGGCCCTTCATCAATTGGCGCCTAAGGTGATCGGTGAGTACGGTTCCAGCCGTATGTTCAGTATCTATACAATTGGTGGTGTCATCGGCTACGTTGTCTCATACATGGCTGGTGTGCCGTTCACGATTGGCGCATCAGCAGCCGTGTGCAGTCTGATCGGCGCCTTGCTTTATTATGGGAAAAGCAGGGGCGGAGCCTATGGAGGGGCGCTTTACCGAGAGGTAAGCGGCTGGGTCGTCAGTCTGTTCATATTTGGCCTTATATTTCCGGGAATAAATAACTGGGGGCACGGTGGCGGAATTCTTGGTGGAGTTATTGTCGGTGCACTAATCGGCTATAAGGAACGCCGACGTGAAAACAACTTTGATCACGCTCTGGCAATGATGTGCGGACTTGTTACAATCTCGATACTCGGTTGGGCAGTAATTAGTGCATACATATATAGTTAGGTTCAACATACTGAAAAACAGAATCTTCTTGCATAACTTATTCAATAAGTAGAAAATGATTCCTATGTTGGTGGTGGGCAAGTTATGAGGAGGTGGGACAAATGGCTATGGCGGCATTATCACCGAACAGTGTTCTGGCTACTCCTATTCAAGTCAATCCTCAGGTGAAGAGTGACATCCAGGGTTCTCTGCCTCAAGCAGCGCAGGACTCTCAGAAGACTGTAAAAGCGGCACAAACTGATACAATAACAATTTCTGCTCAAGCATTGAAGATGGCTGACGATAAGAACGTTACCGCTGAGAAGGCTGCCAAGAAGGCGGATGAACAGAGGGTCTCGCAGACGGCACGTGACAAAGATGATGCCGCAAAAAATGAAACGCAAAGAAATGCAGTAAAAGCATATGCCTCTGCAACAGCTAAAAAGTAAAAATTGACCTAACACATAAATCTACTAAAAAAAAGAGGAGGAAACCGATGTTTAGGTTTCCTCCTCTTTTTTATTTATAACAACACCAGTAGGCAGGGTCTATACGTTTGTATCCACCGATGTATCAGATTCGATAAGAGTATCCTTGAGACTCAACATGAGTTCTGAAGGCGTCTGGTAAATAATTCTGCTGGCAGTATCCATGTATCTTATGCTTAATTCGCCTTTAGGATTGTAGACAAATTGTACTTTGGCCGCTGTTGCGTCAGGCTTATCGCTGTTATTATTATTTAGTTCTCTTTTTGTTTCTTCTTTCTTCGCATCAGTTACCTTCTGCTGCGACTGGGAAGAAATGCTCACCGTATCAATAGGAACCAGTACGGTGTCTTGAGTTGAAATAGTGTTGGAGGAGGTAGAAGCGAGCCCTTTTCCATTTGCTGTGAATGAATCCGGCGTAACCGTTGAGGGTGGTGAAAGCGTCTGGGATGCGTTAAAAGCTATGGATATTGTCATAACACACCTCCACTTTCTAGTTACTGACAACAAAAAAAGCACATTATTAATCTCTATAGTAGCCGAATAAGTATTTTTTTAAAACACTTATTTATGAATTGAACACGTTAAGTATAAATAACGTGATGCCGAAAGCGCATCATGTGTGAGCGGGAAGCACGATCAGTACTGGAGAGGCCGCGTAATCTGTGCCGATGACCCGCTAATAGTTCTCTGTAAGGCAGTTTATGGTGTTGTTGTGCCGATAATCTCGTCAACCCGAGTACCGTCAAGCGTCTCTTCCAGCTGTAGTGCCTCCGCAAGGAGATCAAGCTTGATGCGGTTAACGCTCAGAAGTTCATCAGCCTGTTGTTCGGCCCTGCTGATAAATGCTGCGATCTCCTGGTCGATACGCCAGGCCATAGCCTCCGAAAAGGTTTTTTCCTCTGCGAGTTTTCTTCCCAGAAAAGGGTGCTCTTCACCGCGGCTGAATGTCATAGCCCCCACCTTCTCGCTCATTCCCCATTGGCAGACCATCTTCTCTGCCAGGTCGGTGACTAGTTTTAGGTCACTCTGTGCTCCGGTGGACACCTCGCCGAATACGAGTCGTTCCGCAATCCTGCCACCCATAATTACTGCCAGCCGCTTTTCAAGATAACTCTGTGGATAGTGGTAACGGTCGTCTACAGGTAGTTGCTGTGTTATTCCCAGTGCCATGCCGCGGGGGATGATAGTAACTTTGTGAATAGGGTCGGTGCCGGGGAGCAAGCTGGCGACAAGGGTGTGACCTGCTTCATGGTATGCCGTAATGCGCTTCTCCTCGGGAGTTATGAACATCTTTCGTTCACCTCCCATCAATATCTTGTCCTTGGCCTTATCCAGATGATCCATGGAGACTGCAGAGGAATCGTCTCGCGAGGCGAGGATGGCCGCCTCATTCACAAGATTCTCCAGATCGGCGCCGGTCATGCCGGGAGTGCCACGGGCGACTATACTCAGGTCAACCCCGTCGCCAAGGACAATCTTGCGTACATGGACCTGAAGGATCTTCTCGCGGTCACGCCAGTCAGGTCGCTCTATCACAACGTGCCGGTCGAAACGGCCGGGGCGAAGAAGAGCCGGGTCGAGAACATCCGGGCGGTTGGTAGCTGCCAGGACGATTACCTCCTGATGCTGGTCAAAGCCATCCATCTCTGACAACAGCTGGTTCAGTGTCTGCTCCCGTTCATCGTGACCGCCACCGAACCCGGCGCCACGGCTACGTCCTACCGCGTCAAGCTCGTCAATGAAGATGATGCTTGGTGCGGCCTTTTTGGCATTGTCAAACAGGTCACGCACCCGACTGGCACCGACCCCGACAAACATTTCGATGAACTGGGATGCGGAAATGCTAAAGAAGGTCACCCCGGCCTCACCAGCCACCGCCCGTGCAAGGAGGGTCTTGCCGGTTCCTGGCGGGCCCACCAGCAGCACGCCTTTGGGTACTTTACCGCCGATTCGTTCAAATTTTTTGGGATTGCGCAGGTAGTCAACGATCTCTCTGAGTTCCTGTTTACTGTCCTCCATGCCGGCAACATCTTCAAAGGTAACCGGCGCTTTGTCGTGGACTGTGTAAGTGCGTGCTCCGGAGCGGCTCAAGCTGCCAAGCACTCCACCCGGCCCCTGATTACGCATTTTTTTCATCCACATCCACCAGAGACCGCCCAGGATCAACCAAGGGGCGATGCCGATGAGGATATTGACAAACAATGACGCCTCCGTGGATATCGCAGTTACTTCCACATTATGCAGTGTCAGATCGGACATCAGGGTCTGGTCGCTGATCGCAGGCATAAAGGTGCTGAACGAGCTGACCTCTCTAACCGCTGCTTTCCCCTGGACCTGTTCACTCACCTTGATCTTAGCCCGGAATTCGCCGGTAATGGCCGATCCCTTTATGGTGATTTTTTTTATGTTGTCAACCGTGAGCTCGCTGCGGAAGCGGCTGTAGCTGATATCCGCAATCTGGGCGCCCTGCTGCGCAATGTAGGCGTAGTAAGCGTTAAACAATACCGAAAGCAGCATGATGATCAGTATCTGTTTTGTGAAGGAAAGGGACATGGAGCGCGCCTCGCTAAAAATATGTCTGCTGATTCAGTTTACCGTCAGCAATGGATTTGACAAGAGGGTGGGCAGTTCAAATAAGGTTAACTCACATAAAAAGGGGATATGAAACGTTTAAACAGTTGGCCGGCTTGATTTTGTGGATAAAAAGCTTTAAGCATCATTTTGGAAAAAGGCGGTAGTTCTACGAGCAAATGGGTAGCTGGTTGCGACGTTGGTGAGCAGTGCAAAAAAATGTCACTTATTAGGAGCAATTTCCGGCATTTATCTACAGGTCGGAGTTGCTCAGTCATGGCACTGTAGCGGTAATCGGCCTCCAGCAAAGCTCTACGGAAAAGGACATGACGAGGCACGCTTTGTGCTGTACAGTACGGACAAGTTAAATAGCGGGATACACGAAAATACTAAACCATCCGCAAGGGTGGGACGGAAAGCCTATTGGGTCTCTCTGAGATAGCCGGGTCGCCGAAATATCTTAATGGTATTAGCGACCCGGCTATTTTTATTGCCGGAAGGCGGCACCGGGCACAGAACCCGGCGGAAGGAGGCCTCAATGTCAGACTTTGAGAGAATAACTATTGGTTCATTGCTTCAGAAATTGATTTCTATAGTTGCAGTTGCCCTATTCATGGCGCCGCCTGCAGTCGGTGCCGAATCGCTCCTGCTGCTGCACAAGGCGGAGGAGAACCATCTTGTGGCTGAAGCCGTTCGCCAGACAGCCAAGAGACCGGTTGATCTCGGTGTCGGCGGGGCCGGCGATCTGCTAGTCAGGCGCAGCGGTATTCTACGGCCGCTGGCCCACACGCCCCCCGATGAAATCATCGAACGGCTCAGAATCGCACAGCGTCAGGATTGCCGTTCAATCAGCGATATCAGCCTCAAGGTAAGCTTTCTTTTTTGAACAGGCTTTTTAATATTCAATTGTGTGTCAATGGTAGGGAGGATTTTTGGCAGAAAAGCTGGTGCTGAGAGCTGCAAAATTATTGGCTGTTAGCCGGTAATGCTGAATTTAGAAGGGGCGGTTTCAATCCGCCCCTTTTTTATCGACTTACCTATTTGGCCGGAGCTGCCAGCCGGAAACCAAGGTTGCTGGTGCGGCGTTCCGGTTCGTTACTGCCACGGATCGTTGTTCGGGCACTGACAGCTTCGACATACCAACTGCCACCACGATTAATGCGGAATTTTCCTGTTGACGCGCCGAGCGGGTTCTTCCGGGGGCTTTTTGCATAGGAGTCCTCAGCATACCAGTCTGCTACCCATTCCCAAACATTGCCGCTCATGTCGTAAATTCCAAGACCATTCGGCTGTTTCTGCCCAACAGGATGGGTTGCCTGTCCGGAGTTACCCTCATGCCAGGAAACGGTATTAGGGTCTTTATCGCCACTGAAGGTTTCCTGTTTGCCGCCGCTTCGGGCTGCATATTCCCATTCGGCTTCTGTGGGCAGGCGATAGGTGCTGCCGCTTTGCTTGTTAAGGTTGGATATGAACTTCTGTACATCAGTCCAGCTGACACTCTCAACCGGGCAGTTATCCCCGCAATTTTTGAAATGTGAGGGGTTACTGCCCGTGACTTTCTTCCACTCCCCCTGAGTGACCTCATGGATACCAATGGCAAAAGCATCGAGACAAACCTCGTGAACAGGCTTTTCGTCATCTTCGCCATCATCAGAGCCATCACCCATCTGAAAACAACCTGCCGGTGCCAACACAAATTCCATGCCGGTGGTGCTGTCGATAATTTTCTTTGAAGAGGCCTCAGCGGGAAGGGAAACAAACAGTATGCCGAGCAGAAAGGCACCAAGGGACAGCATGGGAGTCATTAATTTCATTGATTTGCTCCAGAAGTTGATTTTGCTAATTAGGAGCTGAGTAATATGGGTTTTTCTATTCCATCGCAAGCTATTTTTTCTCTCAACTCCTGAAGATTTGTCAGCACTCTCCTGCCAACCTCCGCTATAATCGCTCCATGAGTCATTTTGCTTTTACCCTGATTGTTGTTTCGGCTGTCATGCATGCCCTCTGGAACCTGCTGGTAAAGCGCAGCCGTCACAAAACAGTCTTTATCTGGTGGATGTTCATCTGTTCCGGCGGTCTTTTCTCTCTGGTTATCCCGCTGCTGCCGGAGCCTTTCCAATTCCCCGACCTCCACACGCTGCTTATGGTTTCCCTCGGAGCTGTCTGTTTTGTCCTCTATCATCTCTTCAACGGACGGGCCTACCGGGGTGGAGATCTCTCGGTGGTCTATCCGCTCTGCCAGACCTCAATGGTTTATGTGCCGATCTGGGGTGTGCTTCTGTTGGGCGAACACCTGTCTTTTTCAGGGGTGTGCGGCATCATGTTGGTGGTCTTCGGTACTTATTCGATACAGCTGCAGCGCTTGTCCTTTGCAGAAATAATACGTCCCTTCCGCAACCTGAAGAGCCCTTCGGTGCGTGATGCCCTGAGTGCGGGTTTTATCTATTCCATCGGCTCGATAGCCGAAAAGAGCGGCATCAGAAACTATTCGCCGCTATACTTCACCTACATTCTGGTGCTGATGATGCTGTTCCTGATGTCGTTCAATATCCTCCGCCCGAAATATCGCGCCCTGATCGGTGCTGAACTGCGTGAACACTGGGGGTTAATCCTCTGCAGCGGACCGGTCATGATGGCGTCGTTTCTGACTTTCCGCTATGGGCTCAACCTGTCGCAGGTGAGCTATGCCGTGCCGGTACGTCAGGTCAGTATCGTCATCGGAGTCCTGATCGGCATCGTTTTTCTAAAGGAATCCTTCGGCAGGATCCGCTTTGTTTCGGCGCTCTTTATCATGGCAGGCGTGGTAATGATCCGCTTCGGTTAGGGCTGTGGGAAATGGTGAGGTGTTTGTGACAGAATTCATCTGATCCTGAATGTCTCCATATTTATCCGGCCGTAGCGTTTTATGCTATGTACTGTCGCTAAATGCTCTATAGTGTCTTTCGTTGTATCGCTCTTTGAATCCGGGTAACCAAGACGGATGTTTATAACTGTTTAAACAAATCCGTCTACCGAGGCTATTACCCGTGCCATGTTCATCACCTTCCATCCATGTCCAATCCTGCCTCAGCGAAAGCGTCCGACAACAGCTGGTTGACGCCAACAGCCGAGAGTATGGTCACCTGTACGACCTGCTGAACTTTGCAACTTCCGAACAACTTGCTGCCGCCTCCGCAGAGCGAAACGATCTGCTCTTCTGGCTGGACCAGCGTGCCGGTTTCGGTTACTCCGGAACCAAGGTGGATTGCAACGGGATCTCCCCAGGTTGCAGACGTTGCGGCGATGGCGGTTGGTCCTGTCTGTTCATCAATGGGCGCTGCAACGGGCGCTGCTTTTACTGTCCTACTGCTCAGGACGATGACGGGCCTCCTGTTACCAATGGGCTGGCTTTCACGGCTCCGGATGATTATGCCGCATATGTGGCTGCGATGGGGTTCAGTGGTGTCAGCATCAGCGGCGGTGAGCCGTTAATGACTCCGGAGCTGACCCTGTCCTATCTGAGCGCCGTGCGCAAGCGCTGTGGCGATGATGTCCATCTCTGGCTCTATACCAACGGCACGCTGTTGACCGCCGATCTTTGCAGCCGGTTGCGGGATGCCGGCCTGAACGAGATTCGATTCGACATTGGTGCCGTCCGCTACAATCTTAAAAAACTGCGCCTTGCGGTGGGGTGTATCCAGACGGTAACGGTGGAAATTCCCGCGGTGCCGGAGGATGAGGAACTGCTGAAAGAGAAGATGGTTGAAATGGCCGCAGCGGGGGTAAATCACCTCAATCTGCACCAGATGCGTTTGACGCCGTACAACTTCGGTCCCCTGACGGAGAGGGGCTATACTTTTATTCATGGCGAAAAGGTGACGGTGCTGGAGTCTGAACTCTGCGCTCTGCGCATGGTTCGTTTCGGGCTCGAACAGGGGCTTAACCTACCAGTAAACTACTGCTCATTCCCCTACAAACGGCGCTTCCAACACGCCGCCGCCAGGCGCCGCGCCGCCCTGAATGTCTGCCGCGCCGGCGAGACCGTGACGGAATCAGGCTATCTGCGTACCCAGACTGCGGCTGGTGTCCGCTACAGCGACGCGGTTCTTCTGCAGAATCCAAGCTATCGCTACCCCTTTGAAAAAATCGTGCTGGAAAACGGCCGTGCCCTGTATCTGGAACGCCGGGCAGTGACGCCGGAGCTGGAGCTGTCGGCTGCCGAGCTGGCCGCCTTGGGGGCGGGGCAGCCTCCGGAGCTTGTTGCCCGCTTTGAACGGATCGAGAGCGGCCTGGCTGAGTACTTCTGATTCCCGCATCTGCAGTCGGCTTGCGGCGCTTTATGTATGATATGGCGCTTTACCGTGTGTGGATGTATAATGACTATCAGCGCTTCTGTGCGGCTTTAAAGGAGGGATGATATGGCAGACCAACTTGGTAGAGACGATTCTGATATGCTTTGTACTTGCGGGGAGAGGCACAAGGGGCACATCTGCTGGTTATCCCGTATGGGGTTGATCATGGAAGTTCAGCATCTGTGTGATAGTCCGACAGTTTCCTGCTCCAGTTGCGGGGCCAAGGCAAACCTGCCCCACAATGTATGTTTTCCTGTGCCCCTCGAGGACACCTCCAGCAAATAGCGCTGATGTCCGCTGACCCATCAGACGCGGCGTGTGGGGTCAGAACTTTGGAAAACGTATGCGACTGATCATCAGTGAGCCGGAAAGAGCGAAAAGCAGTGCCAGTGGGTGAAGCGTAAAACCGGCAAACATGACCTGTCCGAACCAGAGGGAATCGCGCAGTGCGCCCTGACTGGCAGCCCAGAACATCAATATTACCAGCAGCAGCGAAGTCGGGATTGGAGTCCCTTCGAAATACTTCACCTTGTCCCCCTCCCCGGTCAGCTCCTCGGCCGTAACGTTGTAGCGCGCCAATCTGGACACTCCGCAGGCAACAAAATAGGTCAGAATAATCCGGTCATATAAACCCTGCATGCCGCAACCGTACGCAATCACCGCCGGGGCTACCCCGAAGGAGATGATGTCGGCGAGAGAATCGAGCTCACGACCCATTCCGGATGTTTTCTGCCGCCACCTGGCAATTCTCCCATCCAGAACATCGAAGACCAAAGCGGCAACAACCATCCCGCATGCATAGTAAACATGTGTGACGGCGCCGGTTTGCAGGTACGTCAGCATTGAAAATAGTGCCCCGGTACCGCAGACCGCGTTTGCCAGTGTGAACCAGTCGGCAAGATGGAACTCTCTGATCATGGAAAAGGGCTTGTTCGGTGCAGGTGTCTTTATGGTGGACATGATTTCTCCCTGTATCAGGATGTTGTGGAAATGCTTAAAAAATATACCTGTTGCAAAAAAGGCGCAGCAACAAGAGTGCTGGATTCTTCAGCACATACTTCTCATGTAGTTGTATCATTATACAGTTTAAATAGCATGTGTACATACGTGATGCCTGGGAAATTCTCGTAGGGGAATCTGTTAAGTGCATCTTTGCCCGCAGCTACTGGCCGGTACAACTCCTTTCATCTCCCCTGATCTCTGCCATTACCCGGCTCTTGCTGCAGCCAGCTTCCGACAGGCCGTATGACTGCAAGTGGGGATTCGCTATAAACGTGGTAGAATAACAACTATTAATTGTTTTAAGTTTGGAAAAAACAGGTAACGCATGAGTGGTGACATCATGTCAGAACCGTCATCAACAGGCAAAAATTACCGCAAAGTTTTTTCGGTCATCAACGCTCAGACGGTCTCTACGGTTATCGCCCGTTATGCCATATCTCTGGCGGCAGCATGCAAAGCCGAGCTTGTGCTGTATGCCGCACATGAAGAGGACTGTCATGCTACCGATCGCCACCTTGAGCATCTAGTGACGGTCGCTTCCGGTCTGGGCATCCCCGTGACACGGATAACCGAGAGCGGTGATATCAGCAGGCTACTGCCCAAAAGGGTTCAGATGGAAAAAGCCGACCTCGTATTTTATCCGCTAACACCGTGTAAGCCGTACGGTGACGATCTGCAGAGGCGTATCGTCAGCCACCTGTTGCGGACGGTCAGCTCTGATCTGGCAATCATGCGTGCCATCAGCATGGGCAAACCACACCCCAGACATATTCTGGTGCCACTTGGCAAGACTATCAGCGATAGTGAGCGTCGCCTGCAGTTTGTTGCCCGGTTGGCCGGGAGTTTCCACGCCCAGGTCACGCTGTATCATCTGTTGGCGGCGCGTGACGTAAAGGCCATGCCGGATGTCGTCGCCCAGTTTGGGAAGCAGCTTCAGGAACTGGATATTAAAGTGCTGGAAAGAAGCGGCAGCGGCCTGTTAGGCAAAGCAATAACCGTGGAAGCGATCACCCGCCACAATGACCTGATCATACTTGGAGCCAGTGAACGTGGCGTATTGCGGAAAATGTTCTTTGGCAACCCTGCCGGTGATGTTATGCAGCAGCCCCCCTGTAACGCCATCCTGTTCCGGGCGGCGCTATGAAAATCCAGGCCCTCTCCCATGACGAAGTATTTTCGACCCTGCTGAGCACTCCACAGGGGATAACGCCGGATGAGGCGACCCGGCGACATGGCGAATACGGCCCGAACGAGATCCGCGAGGTACATGCCCGTTCAATGCTTTCACGTCTTGCGGCTCAATTTACCCATTTCCTTGCTCTGCTGCTCTGGTTTGCCGCTTCACTCTGTTTCCTCTCC
>Ga0123338_10001382_pt1 | contig 23562 bp, 27 predicted proteins | sample grotaG_FD_89793 | JGI IMG/M metagenome (GOLD analysis project Ga0123338, IMG submission 89793) | Glacier valley bacterial and archeal communities from Borup Fiord, Nunavut, Canada, to study Microbial Dark Matter (Phase II) -... | ecosystem: Environmental > Aquatic > Freshwater > Ice > Glacier ...
ATAACAAGAGCATCATATTCCTGTCCATATTCTTCTACGGCAAATTCTGATGATGCCATAGTTGTAGAAATATCTTTTGAATTATCCAATCCATATTTATCACAAGCGCCACCTAAATCTTCTCTATGATGTGTTGTGCCGTATACTGAGCAAATATCATTATCCTTTGTTACTTGTTCTGATAAAGCTCTAGTAGGGGATATATACACATATTTAAATTGTGTTGTAAAATAGCTATTAATAAATTTTGTCTTTCCTGTACCTTGTGGTGCAACTAATAATATGAGTTGATTTGATTGAATTAGTTTCATAATCTTTTTAACAAGTAGTTCATCATCTAAAATATAATCTTTTTTTAAATGATATTCAAAGTTATTCTTGTCCATTTTTACTACCCCTTATTGATTTGTATTGTTTAAGTTACATTAATCTAGTATTCTTAAATCAATCTCTAAAATTAATTGATACAATTTTTCTCCAATTATTGTTATTTCATAATATTCATCATATTCTAAGACACTTGAACTAACATCATCTTCATCTATACTTAAATCTGCTTCTGCTCTTTTAAAAAAGATTTGACTATATGCACAAATTTCTGTTGTTAAAGATAATTCAGCAAAGCTAATATCTAATTCTTTGGCATGTTTTTTTTCTACCGTAGATATTGATATAAATTTAGATTTTTTTACATAATTATAATGAACTGTCATAAGATTTTTAAAATTTAAAACGTCGAAATCATTTAAATTTCCTAATGCGTTTATTATAGCGATATCAATTTGATTAATTTGTCTATTTTTATTTACTATTTCATTGAAAATCAACCCCATAATGTAACAACATATCTTTGAATTTGAATTAATAATTTTCTTAAAAGTATTAGAAACAAACTCTACTTTTTCTTTATTATCTAAATATTTAATTAATTTACTTAAATCCTCTTCTGTAATCTCATTTCTGTTTAATCCATTAATAAAATGACGAAACTTAATCATATCAAATATTTTTCCAGTATTATGTATCATTTTAAGTGTCTTAAATGAATCCTCTGCCAATTCCATATTATAGTCATTAACAATTAAATCCTTTACATCCGAATAGTCATCCGATATTTGTTTGAATTTATCTAAAACCATGACTAGTGATTCCCCTATATCTTTTCCCATTTGCTAATCCCCCTAAACTTATTAAAGTAATTATATACCTATAAATTCCATATTTCAACAGTGGATACTAACTATAATGGATTCATATGTGGAAATTAAAGAAGCACCCCGAAGGTACACTTTCACTAAAAAATTTGTTAATTACAATTTATCGTATAGTCGCGACTTAACAATTTTAGAATTGATATATGAATACCAATCCGATTCATCCGCTTCACTTTTTGGTAAGCAGTCCTCCATTATTTCATTACTTACTCCTGTTAATCTAATAATAACAGATGAATTTACGTCCTGTAACATTAGTTGCTTAATTCCGTATTTAATAATACCAGTAATATCTGTTTGTTTTATTTCAGTTTGCAAATAAGTGGGAATTCCAGAGGAAGATGTTCCTGTATTCCATTGTTTTCCATTGATTCCAATAAACAGATATCCATTTTCCAAATCGAAGTTTCTTTCTAAACAGATTTTTTTATATAACTTGAATTGTTTAGATAAAACTAACGGCAATCTTAATTTATAATTATTTATTACTAAAGTATTTAATTCTGTATTTAGTGAAGAAAATTTTATAGAACGTACAACTCGATAAGTAATTCCTGTAAGAAGCATTAATTTAATACAAAGCGCTGCTGCCATATGTTTAAATCCTATATTTTGATTCACTTTTTCACTTTCCATTTTTACTATTATACGGTCACACCACTCAATTAATTTATAAACCGTCTCATCATCTAATGCATTGTACGATTCTTTTTCTTGTAATTCCTTACAATTAATAATAAAATTCGTACATTGACCAAGATATGAATTTTTTCTTTTTGGAGGTGCCCCCAATTGATTACTAAGACCGATATTCTTAATGTTTGAATTTTCTAAAATATATTCAAATAATTGCCCTATTGCACTTGTATACTTTTTAGCTGGTTCTTTTTTCTGTATTTGTCCACTATTCACATAAGAGATAAGACTATCTAATATTCCTTTTGTTGTCATACCACCTAATATAAATTCATTATTAAATGATTCTTCACCGATATAATTTACAAAGTTATTAACGTCATTAGTATATGCTGGATTTTTCTCTAAAAATTTGTCCTTAAGTTCTTTTATCACAAAATTCATCCCCCGCTTTTACTATATTCTTCCATTATTATGTATCACGTTGCATTTTTAGTCAATAACACTTTATATTAATATATAATATATTATTTCACCAAGGCTTTTTTCTATCTGTGCATTGCTATAAGCCACTCCTAACCTCGTAATTGTAGTGGCTTAAGTGGCTTGTATAGTATGAAATTATAAATTCATAAGTGGACTCGTTTTTGCACCCATTATGATAATATCATCTTCCTTCATTGATTGTAGATACCGCTTTGTGACGTCAATTTTCGAGTGTCCTAATAACCTTGATACTGTGAATAAATCACACCCATTTTTCAGTTGTGTCTGAGCATAATAATGTCGACAGGTGTGCGGACTGATACGGATTTCTTTTCTGACATTGCATTTTTCTCCACAATCTCTTACTACGTTTTCAATCGTTTCTTTTGTTAGTTTCTTTCCCTTTTGAGATAGTAGAAGATAATTCATTTCATAATTTACCTTATCCTTAATATATTGCTCTCTAACTCGTAGATACCGAATTAAATATTTATTGATAATGGCAGTAATCGGTACATGACGGACTTTTTTACCCTTACCATAGATATTAATATAAGTATCCCGAATATCAGATAACTTAAGTTCACATAGTTCTGTATTTCTGATTCCAGTGTCAAATAGAATAACCACGATAAGTTGATTACGCATATCAAGAAATTTAGAGCCATGATAATACTGAACCATTCTCTTAACTTCATCATTGGTAAACGTATTAATTATAACGATAGGTTCTTTCTGCATATGAATTTTTTCCATAGGATTTTTGTGGATATAGTTTTCCCTTATAGCGTAGGAAAAATAGGAGCGAAAACATTTAATCAGATTATTAATGTACGTTTCTGATAAATCTTTTTTTGTGAGATATTCCAGATAACCACGAATGGCAATGTGATTAGTTTCCTCTAGTTCTTTAATACCATATTCATTACTGACATATTGAAACATAGCAAGATTGTTATTCTTGTATCCCTTTAAAGTCCTTTCACTTAGTTTTCTCATTTTGCAATCGAATAAAAATTCTTTTAAAATATCTTGATTAAGCATAAAAAATCCTCCATTCATCACTGTGTCAGTTATGATAAATGTAGGATTAGGTGTACCCCATATTTTTTACTAAAAACTATCCAGTATAGCGTAACTGGTATGATTTTTTATTGTTCTAAATTGCACAAAGCCTTATTTTAAGCCTATTCCCGAGCATTTCCTTACTCTGCCCAGTTATGATATACTTCCTGCACATCATCATCCTCATCAAGTAAATCAAGGATTCTCTGCATGCTTTTGAGGTCCTGGTCATTCTTTAACTCTACCCAGGTTTGAGGAATCATGGTCACTTCAGCCTGTGCCATCGGAATATGTGCATTTTCCAAACCTTCTCTGACGTCTCTGAAAACATCCGGATCGGTAAGGATTTCAAAGCTATCTTCCTCTTCTGCAAAATCATCAGCGCCAGCTTCAAGTGCTGCCATCATCAAATCATCTGCCTTCTTATCACACTCTTCCTTATCTATGATAATTTGGCCCTTCTTATCAAACATAAAGGATACACATCCCTGGGAACCAACATTTCCGTTTCCCTTGGTAAATGCATTACGTACATTGGCTGCTGTTCGGTTCTTGTTATCCGTCAGCGCAACTACAATAATGGCTATTCCATTTGGTCCATAGCCTTCATAAGTTACCGTCTCATAATTAACCGCATTAACATCGCCTGCTGCTTTTTTAATGCTTCTATCAATTGTATCATTCGGCATATTATTCGCTTTTGCCTTCGCAATGATATCCTTTAAACTACTATTTGCGTTCGGGTCTGCTCCGCCTTCTTTTACCGCAACTGCAAGCTCTCGCCCCAGTTTAGTAAAAACTTTCCCTTTGGTGGAATCATTTCTTTCTTTCCTATGTTTAATATTTGCAAATTTTGAATGTCCTGACATCTTTATATCTCCTCTTATCCTACTGAGTAGCTTTAATTTAATGAGCTTAAATCGCCTTAAATATTCTAACACCGTTTACTCCATTCAGCAAGCATGAAACTTACTTTTTAATACAAAAATTAAGTTTCCTAAAATAGATCTATGTAATAAACGTTCTGTTTTATGATAACTTAGAAATGAATCCAATCAAGTTAACTAACTATAAGCATTAACAGAGTAGTTAATCTGCATTAATCAGCTTGCTGAGTTTTTCCATTACAGCAATCGTATCTTCCTTTGATCGGATTGCACACATTACAGTATCGTCTCCAGCAATACATCCAACGATGCTGCTCATCTGAAGTGCATCCAAAGCAGCGGCAACAGCCATAGCCATTCCCGGAACCGTCTTAACAACCATGATATTCGAAGCTAAATCCATGGAAACGTAAGCATCACGGAGCACTCGGCTATATTTTTCACTCATACCCGGCTCACTTTTCATAAGAACAATATATTTTTGCTTACCGCCATCCATTGCTACCTTTGATAGTTTGAGTTCCCTGATATCTCTCGATACCGTAGCCTGCGTTACATTATAACCATCCTTCATCAAACGGTCCGCAAGATCTTCTTGTGTTTCAATATCATATTTATTAATTAACTCAATAATTTTGCTTTGTCTGCTTATCTTCATTATTCACCATTGCCTTTCCAAATTTAATTCATCTTGTATCATAACTTTGATTGTAAAATTTCATAAATTCCGGTACGGTTAAGCTTTATTAGTTTCGTATCATATTGTGCCTTTTTTATTAAAATCACATCATCCGTTCCCAACTCAATTTGCTTATTACCATCAAAGGAAGCGATGGCCTCAGCTTCTTGTGTTTTCTTACTTTTACCGACAACCACCTTAATTGTGTCCTCCGCTGATACCACAATACTTCTTGGACTAAGGGAATGAGGGCAAATAGGTGTAATAACCATAACACTCGCCCGCGGTATGACAATAGGTCCTCCTGCTGATAAATTATACGCTGTGGAACCCGTCGGAGTTGATATAAGGACTCCGTCTCCACTAAAGTTATCTACCAGTTCGTCGTTCACATAAATACCCAGGCTGATAATTCTGGAAAAACCTTTTCTTGTGATGACTATGTCATTCAAAGCATAACCCATTGCGTTTTCCATCCCTATCGGATGTTTTGAGTTGTAACAGATATCACCACGAATCATTAATCGCTTTTCGATGCGATAATTATTTGAAAATAAGCAATCCAATGCTTCCAGAACACGGTGCTCTTCAATTTCTGCCAAAAATCCCACAGTCCCCAGATTGACACCCAGGATTGGAATATTATGAGTCATTAAATCATTGGCAGTCTGAATAATGGTACCATCACCGCCAAGTACAATAGCACAATCGATATCTCCAGTGATAATAGCAGGTTCACTATCCCCCAAAACTGAAGATACGCGGGACAGAGTTGCCTGTTTTCCTGCTTTTTCAATATAAGTAGCAATCTTATTTGTTACAAGAAAATCCTTATCTTTTTCTTTATTGGTAATTAATAAAAATCGATCCATACTGATAGTCACTCTCTCCAATCGATTGCCTATAATAAAGAACCATAAGAAAGCTTATCATAGAATTCTATAAAATTCAAGCCGTCTTCCCCTTAATTATAGTACAATTTAATAAATATTAGGAATAATTATGCGTTTTCTTTCATTTCTTATACATCTGTCAATTGATTATGAGCTTCTTCCACTGTTTTCAGTATTTTATCCTTCATTAATAACTTTCCCTCAGGGAATTCACCGTTGCTGTCCCCTGATAATACCTTTTTCATATATAATAAATATTCAATATTTCCCTCGGGTCCTTTAATGGGAGAAAAGCTGATATCCAGACAATCAAAACCAATCGAGGCAGCATAGGAATTTACTTGTTCAATTACTTCAAAATGTACCTTTCTATCCCTAACAACACCTTTTTTACCTACTTTTTCTCTTCCGGCTTCAAACTGCGGTTTAATCAAAGCAACTACTTCGCCTTCCAAAATCAGTAAATCTCTTACCGGCTGCAAAACCTTTGTTAAGGAAATAAAAGAAACATCGATGGAAGCAAGGTCAATTGGATCCCCTATCTGATTTGGAGTAAGATAACGGATATTTGTCTTTTCCATGGAAACTACCCGTTCGTCTGTGCGAAGCTTCCAAGCAAGCTGATTCGTGCCGACATCCACTGCATAAACTTTAACAGCACCGTTTTGAAGCATACAATCCGTAAATCCTCCGGTTGAAGAACCAACATCCATACAGATTTTGCCCTCCGGTTTCACTCCATACTGTTTTATGGCCTTCTCTAGTTTTAGTCCACCTCTGCTAACATATTTTAGTGGATTTCCCTTTATCTCGATTTGTACCTCCCCAGGGAAGGTACTACCGGCTTTATCCTCTCGCTGCCCTTCCACGAATACATTACCTGACATGATGATAGCCTTCGCTCTCTCCCTGGACTGGGCCAAATTCCTATTTACCAACAAAATATCCAATCGTTCCTTCATAATTACCTCTACTCCGCCGCTGTCGGCGACACAATTATCCTTTTAATTCAGTTTGAATTCTTTTCAGGATACTGACCGCATCTATCCCGAGCTTTTCCTGCAGTTCTTTTACTCCGCCATGTTCTACAAACATATCCGGAATTGAAATATTTATATGCGTTATGTTATGTTTTTTCTTTTCACAAAGATAATCCGAAACCTTCTGCCCATAGCCACCGCTTTTTATGTTTTCCTCCAAGGAGACAAATAATGAATGGTTTAATGATAGCTTTTCCAACATCTCTTCATCAATTGGCGAGATAAATCTCACATTGATTAGTGATGCCTGCATACCTTCCTTTGCTAAGCCTTCAACGATTTCCTGCCCAGTCCTTACCATACTGCCTACTGCAAGAATTGCCACTTCCCCACCTTCAGAAATAATTTCACTTTTCCCGTATTCAATCGGTGCTTGATACTCTTTGAGACCCAAGTAAGCTTCACCCTTAGGAAATCGAATGGCAACTGGACCCTGGACGGATAAAGCATAAGTAAGCATTTCCTCCAGCTCAAACCGGTTTTTAGGAGCCATTACCGTTAAATTCGGGATATGCGATAAATAGGATAAATCAAAAATCCCTTGATGTGTTTTGCCATCCCTGCCTGAGATTCCGGCACGATCTATTGCAAATACGACCGGAAGGTTGTTAATACACACGTCATGTAAAATCTGATCATAAGCTCTTTGCAGAAAGGTCGAATAAATAGCAACAACCGGTCGATATCCGCCCATAGCAAGGCCTGCCGCAAAGGTTACCGCATGCTGCTCGGCAATCCCAACGTCAAAAAATCGATCTGGAAAACGTTTTTTAAAATCTAATAAACCGGTTCCATAAGGCATTGCAGCGGTAATCGCAACTACTCGGTCATTTACTTCTGCATTTTTTATAAGGGCCTCTGAAAATATTTTGGTATAGGAAATACTCTTATCCACGCGGATAGGCTGTCCGCTTTCTAGATCAAAAGGATCCACTCCATGAAATTTACTAGGATATTTTTCGGCAAACTGATAACCTTTCCCCTTCTTCGTAATCACATGGACAACAACAGCTTTTTTTGCTTGCGATGCTGCTCTGAAAGCAGTCATCATCTGCGAAATATTATGACCGTCAATTGGTCCAATATACGTAAGCCCCATATCTTCAAAGAACATACTTGGCAGCATGAAATATTTGATAGCATCCTTGGAACGCTTAAGCTTATCCACGATAGCCTTACCGATGCCGGGCATTTGATTTAAGGTACTCTCCATACTTTCCTTAAATCCCGTATATTTTGTATTGGTTCTTAATTTAGCAAGGTAATTTGCCATACCTCCAACATTTTCAGAGATTGACATATTATTATCATTTAATACAATAATAAGATTTGATTTTAATCTTCCAGCATTATTTAAAGCTTCGTAAGCCATACCACCAGTTAACGCGCCATCACCAATTACAGCAACTACTTTGTTACTTTCTCCCGATAAATCTCTGGCTTTTACAAGCCCGAGAGCCGCCGATACCGAGGTAGAACTATGTCCGGTATCAAATGGATCACAGTTGCTCTCATCACGTTTCGGAAAACCACTGATCCCATCCATTTGGCGTAAGGTTGAAAAGAAATCCTTCCTTCCCGTAAGTAGCTTATGGGTATAGGCTTGATGACCGACATCCCAGACTAATTTATCCTGTGGAAATCCAAGGAATATGTGAAGTGCCATAGTAAGCTCAACCACACCAAGATTAGATGCCAGATGGCCTCCCGTCTTACTTACGTTTTGTAGTAAAAAATTCCGGATTTCCTCCGCTAATTTTTTATAATCCGTAGCTATAACCTTTTTGATATCATTTGTTTGATTTATGTTATCCAAAATATTAGGCAATTACAATCCACCTCACTTTAAAATCTTATGTGCGAAGGTACTTTCACAAAGTTTAAATACCCGCCAGATTATATATCTTCTTATCTATCAGTTAATATTCTCTTGTAATTAACTTGGTAATTAATGCTTTTAAATATACGTTTTTATTGGGTAAAGCATCGTAGGCTTTAATTGCTCTTTGTGATATTTTAAGAACTTCATTATCAGCACTGTCTACATTCATTATTGACACATAAGTTATTTTTTCATTCTTTTCGTCACTGTGTACAGGCTTCCCAAGAATCTCTGCGGCACTTGTAACATCCAGAATATCATCCTTTATTTGAAATGCTAATCCAACATCTCCCGCTATTTTCTCAATGGTATCCACTTGCGCGGGTCCCGCTCCGGCAAGTACAGCCCCAATCATCATAGCGGCTTCTATTAAGGCACCGGTCTTAAGCTGATAGATGAAGTCCAGCCGTTTTCGGTCCATACACCCGTTATATTCTTCTACATCGACAACTTGTCCGCCAATCATTCCATAAATACCCGCCTTAACGGATAATATCTCCAAGGCATTCGCAACCTTTTTGTAATTTTCTAATTCTTCTGATGTTTGGTCACTACTACTTGCGTGAAATGCCTGAACTGCTGTTTCAAAAGCATAATTTAATAAACCATCTCCTGCTAAGAGTGCCATTGCTTCTCCAAATACCACATGGGTTGTCTTTTTCCCCCTCCGATACTCGTCATCATCCATTACCGGAAGATCATCGTGTACCAGGGAATAGGTGTGTATCATCTCAATTGCAGCCATAAATGGCTCCAATAATGCTCTATCTTTTCCGCCAAACAAATGAAACGTCTCCTCCATCAGCATTGGTCTGAGACGCTTCCCTCCTGCCAAAATACTATAATTCATAGCCTGCGTGACGGTCTTTTGGTAGCCTTCTTCCATTGGGATAAACTTATTTATTATTTCTTCAATTTTAACTACTCTTTGCCTGCGCTCTTCATCAAAATTCATTGGTTTCTCCGTTTTCACTTAAGATAATCAATTCCTTTTCCACTTTATCGATAGAATCATTACAAGACTTTAAAAGCTTCATCCCTTCCTGATACAGTGTGAAGGAATCCTCTAGGCTTACCTCCGGCTTTTCGAGTTTTTCCATTATTTGATTTAATTCCTTAAATGACTCTTCTAATTTCATTACCTTACCTGCCATGATATTATCTCCTTTACCTAATCAAAACCAAGTGAATAGAATACCTCTCCATTCTCTTAACCGGTTATTTTTCAACCCCGTTGTACTTGCGTCAGCTTCTCGACCCGGGTAAGTAAGTCTCCGTCTAGCAATGATATGGTCAGAATTTCATTTTTCACAACCTTTTTTATGCTTTGTACCGGTTTGTTGTCTTCCCCTATCACTAGGGCATAGCCTCTGTTTAGCTTGGAAAGGGGTGACAAGCCCTCGAGTCTGGCGATTGCAAGCTCTAGCATGTGCCTTTTTTCCTTCAAATTCTGATGCATTCTTTGCACAAGCTTTTGTTCGGTATCACTTAAGTATTGCCGTTTTTGCTTTATTTGATAAGCAGGGCTGGAATAAATCAACCTTAGCTTATATTCCTTCAATCTTGCTTGATTATAGGAAAGCTTTTGAAGAATTTCCTTATCTAGCTGACGTCTGAAATCCCTAACCGAGCTGAGAAAGGCCATATAATCATTAACAGCCAGTTCCGCTGCCGCAGATGGGGTTGGTGCCCTAAGATCTGCCACAAAATCAGCTATGGTTATATCTGTCTCGTGACCAACCGCCGAAATGATTGGGGTGTGACTTTGGTAGATTGCTCTTGCAACAACCTCCTCGTTAAAAGCCCATAAATCCTCAATAGATCCACCACCTCTACCGATTATAATCGTATCTAACCCGAGCTTGTCCAATATGGCAATTCCTTTCGCCACACTTTGTGCAGAACCGGTTCCCTGTACCAATGCAGGATATAAAATCAGTTGCACATAAGGATTCCTACGTTTTGCAATATTCACGATATCTTGAATTGCCGCTCCCGTAGATGCGGTCACGATACCTATCTTTTTAGGAAAGGGTGGTATCTGCTTCTTATGGGTACTGTCAAAAAGACCTTCTGCCTCAAGATCTCGCTTTAATTTTTCAAAACGCTCATAGAGAATACCTTGTCCATCCAGAACAATTTCATTTGCGTAAAGTTGATATTTTCCGTCTCTTTCATAAACATCAATACTACCAAGTGCAATAACACTCTGACCTTCCTCAAGATGAAACTTCAGACCTTTCCTCTGACCCGCAAACATCACGCAGGCCATCTGTCCCCCCGTATCCTTTAAAGTAAAATAAATATGCCCGGAGGTATGATATTTGCAATTGGAAACCTCACCCTTCACATAAATATGGCTCAGTATCCGATCCCTAATAAACATATTTTTAATATATTGATTAATCTCAGTAACCGAATAAGCCTGTCCCATACGTACCTCCAAATATAAATTAGGTCAATTTCGCCAGCACTCCGTTGACAAAGGCAGGTGACTCATCACCCCCGAAATTTTTAGCAAGTTCTACCGCTTCATTTATGGCTACCTTGACCGGTATATCGTCATCATAGTTCATCTCATAAACTGCCAACCGTAAAATAGTTAAGTCTACTTTACCCATACGATTTAACTTCCATCCGCTGGCTGCCTCTGTTAAAGTCGCATCAATTTCGTCCAGTTTTTCTAGAATCGATAATAAACGGTTCGTAAGGTAGTCATGCTCCTGCGGCGTAGGTTTATTCTTCTCCAAATCACCTATATATAGTTCCATTTGTTCATTTAATTCACTTGCCTCATGAAAATCTTTCCGAAATAACATAAGGAAAATGTGTTCTCTAATTTCTCTTCTTGTCATGATTTGGTACCCTCCTACTAACCTTTTACGTAAAGTCAGACTCACTATTTAAAAATCCAAAATATGCGTTATTTTTTCGCACGAACAAACAACCCTTAAATTCACATCTAAGGGTTGTTTGGAACTTATTCACTCTTTTACGATATTAACACCGGCTATTCTGATGTTAACTTCTTTGACCTGTAGACCGGTCATATTCTCAATAGCTAACTTTACCTTTTCTTGCACTAGTCTTGCAGTTTCAGGGATGCCATATCCATAATCTAAGGTTAATGCCATATCCACCGATACTGCATTCATATTCACAGCAACCTTAACTCCCTTAGATAAATTTCTCTTTCCTAATTTGCCAGCTAGTTCATTGGTTGCGCTCCCGGGGGTTGCAGAAACGCCTTTCACCTCGGTAGCTGCGAGCCCCGCAATTGCAGCCACAACTTCGTCTGCAATCTGCACTTCTCCAACCTTACCATTTTCATGTATTTTATATGTGTTCCTAATTTCAGTATCCTTATTCACGATGATTACCTCCTAAGTTCCTATTAATCCAGTATACCTATATTATATTTCATTATATAGTATTATACCAAACTTATCAACTTTTGCAATTATAAATAATATTTTCTCTTACTCGCCAATTACAACCGGAGTTATTTGAATATGTTCTACCGTTACATCAGCTTTTCTTTTTACCAATTCTTCAATAATGGCAACCTGTTGTTCCGTTATGGTAGCTGCATTCACTATTACTTCAACATCTTCTTCATCAATACTTACTACTGCTTCGTCAAATCCTTTTGCTCCGAGTACAATCTCAATTGAATTTTCTTTTTCGGCAATATCTGTTAGCTGGAGCATGCTAGCGATTGCATCTTTTTTTAATGCCTCCGTTGCGTCAGGGCTATCAATAATAAGCCTATAAGCTTCTTTATTTTTTGATCTCATTTGCTCCCTGTTTATCTTTGCAGAGGAAAAATATCCTGCGTCAATGGTAGTGCTTGCAAGAACTGCTTCACCGGGTACTGTCCCTTCCTCTAAATTAAGTTCCCCTGTATCCGTTACATCCTGAGAATTAGCTAGGATATCCTCATCAGAAATGTCTCCTGTTTCGTCATCTGCTGTCTCCACTGGTACGGTTTCATCGTTATCTTCTTCTGCTGTGGTCTCATCCGTGATATCCTCCGTTGCCGCAGCATCCGCATCGTCCGTAGTGCTATCAGCAGTAGCATCCGTTTCTTCGCTTGCATCATCGGTAGCGGTTGTATCAGTTCCATCCGTTACATCCGCATCCAAATCGGTCCCCTCTGTCTCTGTGAGTATATCGTAATCTTCGAGACCTGGATTTGCCGTTTGAATAGCATCCGCATCATCTGGCTTATCTTTATTGGTAAAACTAAGATAGCCGGCGATGACAATCATAATTGCCAATGCTGTAATTATGATCTGATTCTTTTTAAAAATATTTTTCATTTTCAACCTCCTGATCAATTTATCCCATTACTCATTTTCATAACTTTAACCTTATGCGCAGGTACATTAAATAAAACCTCTGCAGCTTCCATAATATCAAGTACTATGTCGATATTATCTCCGCCTTCAGCGATTACAACGACACCTTCAACGTCCGGCTCAAGCTCCTGTATTATGTAAGGCTCTGAATTCCCATCCTTCGTCACCAGAACGGTACTCTCTTCCCGCTTGACACTATTATCTGTTCTGCTTCCGCCCTCCCCGTCAACTTCATTTAAGCTTTCCTGCGTATATGGACTATCCTTTAATGTAACCTGTTCCTTTGAAGCTTTTAAAGTTATCATAACTTTTACTTCTCCAATACCGGATACCTTTCTTAGGATATTTTCAAGCTTATTTTCCATATCTGTTATATAGGTATTCGTATCATAGCTTGTCATATTCGTATCATTTTGCTGTATTATATTGTCGCTGTTTTGAGAGCTCTCTTCTGTTTTTGTCTTTCCACCAAAGATGTTAGGAAATGATAATAAAATGATAAGGATACCCGCCATAAAAAGCATAATTAATTTCGGTAACCCTATTTCCTTCAGGGAAATTTTCTTTTTTTCCATATTATCCTCCCTGTATACTAATATTTATATTATCCGGTTCTATATTATAGAAGTCCGAGAGTCTTTTTTTTATATTAATTTCCATAGGAGAAAGCAAATTAATCTCTGCTTTTTCCTCCTGCCCTTTTATATTAATAGGATTGATTTCAATTTCATCAACCGAAGGTATTACATCAGAATTCACTTTTTCCTTATTTAGTCCTGCTGTTATGTCCATCCCCAATATATAGCCAAAAGTAGCGTTTTTAACCTCCTGGTCGATGGTAAGATGAAAAGAGGTTAGATAAACACCTTCCTCTAAAAGCATTTCCGTTACCTGAGTTTTCAGCCTGTCCTCGTATTCGGTAAAAACCACATCACTTTGCTGTTCCTCCATTTTGTTCAAATCACTTTTAAAATCAGATGTCTCAATAGAAAAATTATTAGATAATAGTAAATAATCAAATTTTTTATCTAATTCCATGACATTAATGAGCGGTGAAATAACGATTAACACCAAAATCATTCCGGAGACAATACTTACGTACTTTTTATAACTGCTGTTTCCCAATAAGTTCATAATAATTGTGTTTAAAATCATGTAAATTACGATATTTTTTACCCAAGCATATATTACGTCCATCGCTGCCACCATGCCTTTCTATCCCGACTATTCAACAACAATATTCAGTGATTTTCAGAGCGCCTTTATTAAGTTAACCGACTGCTCCGCTTGTTGTAACTGCGACGATGGTTATAGATAAAAGGAATAACACCGCCCCGATAAATACCGACTGTAACAACATTCCCGCTGATTTTGCTGAGGCATTGATGCATTCAATAATTCGTTTATCTGATATCGGCTGCAATGAGGCACAACCCACCTTATAAATAACAGTAATCATTAACAGCTTCAAACATGGAACTGCGCAGATTACAATAATGACAACCAACCCTGCCACGCCAATCGCATTCTTTAATAAAACACCTGCTCCTATAATTGTCTCCGTAACACTTCCCAAAGCATTGCCTATCCCAGGGATTGCTTCCGATGCCTTTAATAGAGCGGAACGCTTCACTCTGTCTACAACTGGTACAATAAGACCCTGAATTGCGTTAAACCCGATAACCGCAGCAAGTAGGCTCTTCAAAAGCCAGTTAATGGCTGTAGCAAACAATCCGGCAAGTTTTGATAACATGTCCTCTTTCGATAGGTTATTTGCCAGCGTCACAACAAGGTAGAAGTTAATTAAGGGTATCACGACTTTGATAATAATAAAATCAACCAGAGTAATGAGCATAAGTGCAGCTTCATAGTACATCAAAGATGTAGTGCTGCCGGTGCAAAAGCCAACTGACATGAGATAAGAAGGAACTAGTGCTTTCATGAAATCCAAAATGGAGTTGATTGCAGTGACTGCGATCATCGATGCAGCAATAAATGTACTAATCATTAAACTAAATAATAATAAGTATGTAATATAATATCCCGTTTCTGATACGTTGTTGTTCTTAAATGCCATAGAAAAATTAGTAAAAACCGCCGCGATTAAAGCGATAGAAATCAGTTTTCCGAAGGTGCCTAGATTAGCTTTGATTTCTCCTTTTACAGATTGGAGCAATTGGTTTGCGATATTTGTTAGCGAGAAGGCTTCCTTTCCGGTCATTAAGCGTTCAATAAACGCATCAAAATCAATTTCATTTCCTTGCTTCATGATATCATCGATTGCCTCCTGAATTTCGGTATAGTCAATATCCTCAGGAAGCTGTGTACTTGCTTTGGCCTTCTTGGTATTAAGTAACGATAAAAAAAGTAGTAAAGCGAAACAAACGATTAGTCTAGCATATCTTTTCTTCGTATGTCTCTTATGTTTGACCTTCAAACCCTATCACCTTCCTTCCCATTCATTACCAATTCCACTTGTATCTGTGATAAACAAAGCTCATACAGTCAAAAAGTTGTTAAGGGTTTCTAATAGTGCCAACATAATCGGCATACTAATGGCTAGAATAGTGAGCTTCCCGACTAATTCAATTTGTTCTCCGATTGAATGATAACCTGAGTCTTTGCATAACGAAGCTGAAAATTCCGTTACATAGGTAATACCAATAATTTTAATTAATATACCAATATAAGCTTTATTGATTTGTATATAACCTTGTAGCTTGTTGATTGCATCTATAATTACTTCTAGTTTTCCAATTCCCAACAATATGATTATGATACAAGCGGATATACTGATATATAGAGAATATTCCTCCTTACCCTTTTTAAACATAATAGCCATAAGAGTGGCAGTAATACCAATAAGTGCTATATTAATCATTCAATCCTCCTTAAAGCTGTCACTCGCTGCTTATCCTACTAGTTAAGATTATTAACATTTCAATTAACCATGGTAAATAGTTCCTGTATTGTTATAAACAAATCGGTGATTTGAGGTATCAACCAAAACAGCACTAAAACTAAGCCTGCTAGGCTCGTTAGAAATGCTAACTCATCTCTACCCGTTTGTTTTAATATTTGATTTAATATGGAAACCAATATTCCAACTACTGCAATTTTTAAAATTAAATAGATATCCATACTTACCCCCATGCCTCTCCCTTCCTATTTATCTGTGATCGGGAGGAACCTAATATTAAAAATAAATGGCTTTGCCATAGATACTCTGCTTTGTTTATAGCATAATAATTGATATGAAAATGCCGGCCATAATGCCAAGGCTATTATAGAGGTATGCTTTTTCCTTTGCGGTTTTAGATGAATCAGCAATTTCATCCTCTAACTGCGTTATGAATAATTCCAAGGTGTTTAATTGCATGTCTTTATCCAAATATCCTAAATTATCACCAAATTGAATAAGGTGTAACTTGTCCTTCTTAGCTAAGGACGTATTGAGCAATTCCTTTTCCACTGCCTCCTTCCAAATATCCGAAAAGGTAAGGCCGGATAGATCGTGCAATTTTGTACTGACGCTTGCAAAAAAGGGTTCAAAGCTTCCATTATGTCTTCTAGCAATAGAGCTGATTGCTTCCGGTAGTGGAGTGTTAGCATACCTGATGTCCCCACGAAGCAAAGATATTAACTTCCTTAACTCTTTTAAATCTCCGATTCTGCATTTCATTTCATTACTGAAGAAAAAACCAATTCCGGTTGAAGATGCAATCACGAAAATGCAGCCAATTATTTTTAGAGCAATCATTATAGTTTGTCCCCCTTAATCAAAACAGCTCCTTCATTCGCTGCATATAGTCGTCTTCCTGCAGAGTCGTATATTTCTTCCAAATGCCCGACTCCTGTTACATTGCTTAAGATGATATATCGCTCGAACAATTTCTTTTGTACCAGATCACATAAGGTAGGTTTATTTCTGATATCCTCAATTGAGCTGCCATGAACCGTAGCAATCAGCTTGCAGCCACACCCGATTACATAATCGATTGCCTCCAGTTCTTCTCTTGATCCGATCTCATCCACTGCTATAATCTGTGGTGACATCGAGCGTATCAACATCATCATGCCTTTAGCCTTTGGGCAGCAATCCAGTATATCCGTGCGGATTCCCAGTTCATTTTGCGGTGTGCCCATATAGCAGGCTCCAATTTCCGAACGCTCGTCTACCACGCCGATTGACATACCCGTAAGATAGGAGTTTCCATCTGAAAGCTGCCTTATGATATCTCGAAGCATTGTAGTCTTTCCACACCTGGGTGGTGAAATAATTAAGGAATGATAAATCCCATTCAACTTCTTATTCACCAAATAGGGAAGAACCATATCGGCACAACCTTTAATCTGATGTGCCAACCGGATATTTATAAAGGAAATGTGCTTCATTCCCTTGATGATGTCGTCTTCAATAATTGTTTTGCCCGCAATACCGATGCGGTGACCCCCATTAATTGTGATAAATCCCTGTTTGATTTCCTCTTCAAAGGCATAGAGGGAATAGTTGCTTATGTATTCCATCGTCTCGCGAATCTCATTTTTCGTAATCAATATTGCCATTGTTGGATTTTCTATTAACTTAGCATCCTCAGTAACAAAATATTCCTTATTCTCATAAATAATCAGCAGTGGTGCATTTATCCGAAGCCTAATTTCCTGAAGTTTTTCGAAATCAAGCTTTAGCTTTCCTAAGACTGTCCTAAGCTTAAGCGAAAATATTTTTAGAAGCTCGTCTTTCGTATTCATACCTTCGCAACCTCCTTCCATCTATACCGTAATCGTAAAGCTTATCCCATTTGCTTTCTAGAACAATATATTCCTCCTATACGAAAATATTCCGATATAATGGAAAGAAAACCATTGCTTATTTAGGGGGGATATATTATTCTTTAGTTAAATTAGGTGCCAAATCAAAAGTACTATTTAGATATTGAAGGAAGGGTGCTTTATATATATTTATTTGGCTGCCTTTCCCTCAAGTGGTATCTTTCTTTTTAAGCCCCTTAACTTATAAAAATGCTCGTTGGAACTCGCATTTTTATAGGGTCTTAAACGAAAGATGGACAACCACTTTTGGCCGGTCGACGCCAAATAAATATATATATCGCGCCCTTCCTGTTATAGTTTATTGGGTACTTTTGATATTTTACATATCGAAAATTTGTAATTAAGCATATAGAAAGTTATAAAATAATAATCCCCTAGGGGGTACACGGTCTTGGGAAGGGTTAGGTTATTTATTGATTTATAGTATTTAAAAAATGTTTTTTATGGGGTTCGGTAACGGGAAGGGTTAGGTTGTTTATTGATTTATAGTATTTAAAAAATGTTTTTTATGGGGTTCGGTAACGGGAAGGGTTAGGTTATTTATTGATTTATAGTGTTTTAAAAAATGTTTTGTATGGGGTACAGTACGGGAAGGGTTAGGTATGGATATGAAATATGGGTTGATTGGTGAAAAATTAGGGCACAGTTATTCTAAAATAATTCATGAGAAATTGGCTGATTATACGTATGATTTGATACCGCTGGGCAGGGAGGTATTTGATCTATTTATGCAAAAGAGGGACTTTACTGCGATTAATGTAACGATACCTTATAAGCAGGAGGTAATCCCTTATTTAGATATGCTGGATGCACATGCGAGTAGCATTGGGGCCGTGAATACAATTGTGAATAAAGAGGGGAAGCTGTTTGGTTATAATACTGATTTTTATGGTTTTGAATATATGATTAGGCATAATAACATCATGATTTATGGCAAGAAAGTACTTATCCTTGGGAACGGGGGTGCTACCAAAGCTGTTCATGCTGTTCTTAATTCTCTTGGAGCTTCTGAGATATTGACTGTAAGTAGAAAAGACACGAAAGACACGATATCTTATGAAGAATGTTATAAGAACCATACCGATGCACAAGTTATTGTTAACACTACTCCGCTTGGTATGTCTCCGAATATAGATGCTGCGCCGCTGGATTTAACCACCTTTACTGGGTGTGAGGTCGTACTTGATGTAATTTACAATCCGGTAAAAACAAAGCTTACCCTTCAGGCAGAAGAATTGGGAATGAAAGCATTTACCGGACTTGAAATGCTGGTCGCACAGGCGAAGCAGGCGGTGGAGTATTTTTTAGATATACAGTCAGAAGAGGCGGTAATTGATGTGATATACAAGGAATTATTGAAGACGATATGATTGATTTCGATATGATTGATTTCGATATGATTAATTCGATATGATTAATTCGATATGATTAATTCGATATGATTGATTTCACTATGATTAATCCGATATGATTAAGTACGATATGATTAAGTACGATATGATTGAATTCAATATAGTTAAATTTGAAAATTTGATAAAATTAGATAACCAGTAATTAATATATATTTGAGAAGAGGATGTATTGTATGAATAAAAAGCTAGGATTATATTCTTCACTACATGTAACCATAACTGTTACATTATTTGCATTATTTATGATAATCGGAAATGTTACTATGTCTTTTTTTGTTAGCATGCTTCTATCCTGGGGTTACTTATTACTTATTTGTAGTTTCGCAACGGAAATTATTGCAGAGCGGAAGTCCTTTGCCTTTGTCGGAATAGCATTTGCCTGTGTTTATGTTATGTTTATTAGTCTGGTATATTTTATTCAATTGGCTACTGTTGCAAACCAAACTGGCTCCGCAGAGGCTTCGCGGGTTTTATCCTATCAAACCGTGGGAAGTCTTATGTTTAATTTAACCTTATTTGGATATGGTATGATGTCTTTTTCCACCTTTTTTATCGGCACCGCTATAAAACCAACCAATAAAATCGACCAATGGTTAAAGGTTCTTTTAATACTTCACGGTCTGTTTGCACCTGCATGTATACTTCTTCCCTTGTTAAATGTCTTTAATTCTTCCTCCGGGGAAGGCGGTAACTTCCTTGGAACTTTCGCATTGCTGTTTTGGTGTGCTTATTTTCTCCCACTTGGAATACTTTCGTTATTTCATTTTAAAATCAAGGTGAATGAATTATACTAAACTTTTTTTTAAATATATTGACAACCTGAGCATTTTAATAAGGGCTGTTGCTTTCGCAACAGCCCTATATTTATTTTACTATTAATTTCTTTACTTCTGTAAAATATGTCTTTGATCGGATTTAATTCTAATACACTATGAATCGTTATAATTTAAACTCTCTTCATGTATTCGCCGGATCTAGTATCAATACTGATTCTATCGCCTTGTTCTACAAATAATGGAACATATACGGTAGCGCCTGTCTCAACTATTGCTGGCTTTGTAGCTCCCTGTGCGGTATCTCCTTTAAAACCAGGCTCGGTATCTGTAATTAAAAGCTCTACAAAAAGAGGAGGTTCAATCGCAAAAACATTACCGTTATGGGCAAGCATCTTAACCATATCATTTTCTTTTACGAACTTAAGAGCATCAAGTGTAGCTTCCTTGGTCATTGCAATCTGTTCAAAGTTTTCTACGTTCATAAAGTGATATAGATCTCCATCGCTGTATAAATATTGCATATCGCTTCGATCGATGTGCGCTAATGGGTATTTTTCTGTCGGACGGAACGTTTTCTCAGTAACCCCGCCATTCACAATATTTCTTAATTTTGTTCTTACAAATGCTGCACCTTTACCCGGCTTTACATGTTGAAATTCGATGATTTGATAGATGCTATTGTCCATTTCTATTGTTATACCGTTTCTGAATTCGCCTGCTGAAACCATACTTAAAACTCCTCCTTAAATTGACTACTCACTAGTTTATAATAAACTGACATTTTATGCAACTGTTTTTTTCAGCGTAGCTATTCGTGGTTTATTTCAATCACACTGAGGATTTTGCTAACGCTTTGATGTAATTACTTTATATATTGACATTTTATTTATGCCCTTGCACTTAGAGTTCAATTAGTTTCTTTTCAGAATGAGTGAAATTCACACAACCGTCCTCTGTCACAACTACTAAATCTTCAATCCGCACGCCACCAAAGCCTTTTATATAGATGCCGGGCTCTACCGTTTCCGTCATTCCTGCCAGAATAATTTCTTCCTCCAGAAGTGATAATCTGGGATTTTCATGAATATGAAGCCCAACACTGTGTCCAAGTCCATGTCCAAAGCAGCCTTCATAGCCAGCGCCGTAAATAATATCTCTCGCTACCTTATCGACCTCCTTGCCCTGATATCCTGCCTTAATAAATTCCAAAGCTGCAAGCTGTGCTTTTAATACCGTTTCATAAATTTCTTTTTGTTTATCCGATGCCTTACCAATTACAATGGTTCGTGTCATATCAGAGCAATAGCCCTCGTATACACAGCCAAAATCCATCGTAAGAAAATCACCAACTTCTATCTGCTTCTGTGATGGAACCGCATGAGGCATAGAGGAATTGATACCGGAGGCCACTATGGCAGGAAAGCTTATCCCCTGAGCTCCACTTAATTTTAAAAGATATTCAATTCTCGCGGCCACTTCAAGCTCTGTCATTCCCGGTTTAATAAAGGTAAGAATCTCGGTGAAAACCTGATCCCCGATTTCTTCTGCCTTTTTGATGAATTCCAGCTCCTTCGGCGTCTTAATTCTTCTTAAGCGGGTTATTTCATTACCGATTGGGGTAAGCTCTTTAACCTTGAGTTTTTCTTTCAGTTGATTATAACTTGCATAGAGCATATCCTCTGCTTCAAAGCCAAGGTTTTTCACCTGCTCTGCCTTTAGAATTTCATTAATTACTTCCTCATATCCGCCGTTTCTGATGGTAATAATTTCATAACCCGCAGCTTCCATTTCCGCTTGAATCGTATACCTGAAATCCGTGATTACGGCATGCCGCTTTTCGGATATATACAGGTATCCTGTCTCGCCTGCAAAGCCGCTGACATAACGCATGTTATTTCCATTGGATATTAATATTGCATCGATGGAAAGCTTTTGTAATATTTCCTGTACTCGTTTGTAATTGTTCATTTGTTATCCCTGTCCTTCTGTGTAAGTAGTATCTGCATTTTTATTTCTTTAGTGATCCGTTATTATGTTACTTTATTGAAAAAATCGAATGTTTCCATTCATTATTTGTAAAATTTATAAATGTATGCCCAACAAATTACCTTATAAATAATTCATCAGCTTCCCTTATTCGGCTGCAGGTTTTTTATCGCATCCACTGCTAAGAGATAGCCTTGCAGACCAAGACCTACTATCTGTCCGTTGCAAACGGCAGCCGTAACAGAAAGTTGCCGGAATTCTTCTCTTTGATGAACATTTGAAATATGTACTTCGATCTTCGGTGTCGTAATAGAGGCCAGCGCATCCCGGATAGCATAGCTGTAATGCGTAAATGCTCCCGGATTAATAATAATACCATCAATCTCATCAAAATAAGCCTTTTGGATTCGGTCAATGATCTCTCCTTCGCTGTTACTTTGAAAGGTTTCAATTGTGATGTCCAGTGACTTAGCTTTTTCTTCAAGAAGTCCAAGCAAATAGTTATAATCCTGGTTTCCATAAATTCCTTTTTCCCTGATTCCGAGAAAATTCAAATTAGGTCCGTTGATTACTAAAATCTTCATCTTCTTCCTCCTCCGTTATTTCGCTATCATTAAATAAATATTTGTATTAATCAACAAGTTCTTAACTTTGTAAAATATATTTTCATCAGATAAGCCTCATATACGATTCCATAATTAAATTAATTATTTCATCAAAGGATTTATCATCTGTTGCAATCACCTTATGAGCGGCTTTTTCATAATAGGGAGTTCTTATTCCGAGAAGCCGTTCTATCTTTTCTTCCAAATCTTCGCCTCTTAGTATAGGTCTTGTTATATCGCCCTCTAAACGCTTTCTTACCGTTTCTTTCGATGCTTTCAGAAATACAACATAACCCATTTCCATTAATAGCTTCGTATTTTGCTCCCTTAAAGGCAATCCACCTCCGGTGGAAAGCACGGTATGACTGAGAACCGGTTGAAGCTCTAGCAATAAATTTGTCTCCAAAGTGCGAAAATATTCTTCTCCGCGAAGCTCAAAGATATGATTAATCGTCTCGCTTGCTTTCCTCTCAATGAGCCTGTCCGTATCCTTGAACTGATAAGACAAACGCTTTGCAAGGATCTCTCCTACACTGGTTTTCCCCGATCCCATAAATCCGATTAAAATTATATTATGATTAAACTTTCTTTTCATTTTATCCCTCGTACTGTTTTCCTGGCCTGTCCGAAAATGTAAACTTATACAATAATGTTAAGTAAAATTCCTTTTTACTTATTTCTTTTTGTTTATTTCTTTATTCTAATACCTTCATGCTAATTCGATTATGAAATTCCTTCATGTTTATTCCTTCATGCTTATTTCATTATAAAATTCCTTCATGTTTATTCCATTATGCTAATTCCTTC
>Ga0123338_10001385_pt1 | contig 23540 bp, 14 predicted proteins | sample grotaG_FD_89793 | JGI IMG/M metagenome (GOLD analysis project Ga0123338, IMG submission 89793) | Glacier valley bacterial and archeal communities from Borup Fiord, Nunavut, Canada, to study Microbial Dark Matter (Phase II) -... | ecosystem: Environmental > Aquatic > Freshwater > Ice > Glacier ...
ATTGCTAAATGCTCGATTAAACTTTATTGAGTTCACGCCAGTAAATTTATTTGTCCTACCCATGCGCCAAAGGTAGTAACTTATTTAAAACAAGTGCGACCTAAACGCTTATACCTAAAAAATTATTAGTTTAAAAATCAGGAATTAAAATTCACAAAAAATTCTCACTTATGAAACAAAAATCGATTTTATTAATTATGCTTTTTTTGCCACTTTATTTGTTGGCACAACCACTTGCAAAACAAAAAAAGGTTGATTTATCAAAAGACAAAGTATTATACACTGTTGGATATGCACATTTGGATACCGAATGGCTGTGGGATTACCCAACTACAATCAATGAATATATTAAAAACACCATGGAAGAAAATTTCCTGCTATTTGAAAAATATCCTGATTATGTGTTCAATTTTACCGGTTCGCGACGCTATACTATGATGAAGGAATATTACCCCGATTTGTACCAAAAAGTAAAAGAATATGTCAAGAAAGGTCAATGGCACGTTTCAGGTTCATCGGTTGATGAAGGCGAAGTGAATGTTTCTTCTTCGGAATCGCTCATTCGGCAGGTGTTGTATGGAAATGATTACTTTCAAAAAGAGTTTGGCGTAGTTAGTTCAGATTATATGTTACCCGATTGTTTTGGTTTTCTGGCCAATGCGCCATCTATCTGGAATCATTGCGGATTGTTGGGCTTTTCAACCCAAAAATTAACCTGGGGTACTGCCGTTCCAACACCTTTTAACGTTGGCGTTTGGAATGGACCTGATGGAAAGGGAATTATCGCCGCACTAAATGCAACCGAGTATGCGGCCTCTGTAAAAACCCATTTAGACAAAGATAGTACCTGGAGTTCCCGCTTGGACGATAATTTCAAAAAAACTGGTCTTGCCTTTGATTACAAGTATTATGGCGTTGGCGATAATGGCGGAGGACCTCGCGAAAACGATGTTCGTCACGCTGTGGGAAGTTTGAATAATTCCGACAGTAAATTTAAAGTAGTTTTATCCTCATCTGATCAAATGTACAAGGATATTACGCCTGATATTCGTAAAAAATTACCGGTTTATTCTGGCGATTTATTATTGATTAAACACAGCGCAGGCTCAATGACATCGCAGGTTTACATGAAACGACTGAACCGTAAAAACGAAAACCTTGCCCAATCGGCAGAACAAATATCATCAGTGGCTTCATCACTTTTCGGCGCGGAATATCCGTTGAAAAAAATAAATGACGGCTGGAATTTGGTTTTGGGAAGTCAATTCCACGATATTCTTCCTGGAACTTCGATTCCAGAAGCGTACGATTATGCATGGAACGATGAATTTATTGCCGCCAACAATTTTTCCGAATCGCTGAAAAACGGATTATCGAATGTTTCTGCAAACCTTAATACACAGGTAAAAGGTCGTGCAGTTGTGGTTTATAATCCGGTGGCAACTAATAGGGAAAATGTTGTTACCGCAGAACTGGAATATGCAAAATTACCTGAAAACATAAAGGTTTTTGCGGCAAATGGCAAAGAAGTTTCATCTCAAATTCTATCTAAAATTGGGAATAAGGTGAAATTTATTTTTCAGGCACAAATTCCTTCGCTTGGCATGGCTGTTTTTGATGTTCAGGAAACCAGCGTTAAATCTGCAAAAAATTCAAAATTATTGGCAACACAAAATTCCATAGAAAATAACTTTTACAAAGTAAGCATTGGAACAAATGGCGATATTACCAGTATTTTTGACAAAACACTTTCCAAAGAATTGTTGTTGAGACCGGCCCGACTTGATTTTCAAAGTGAAAAGCCAGCTGCTTGGCCATCCTGGAATATGGATTGGAACGACCACAAAAATCCGCCCATTGATTATCTTGATGGCGATGCAACTGTAAAAATTATAGAGCAAGGTTCGGTTCGCGTTGCACTGGAAATTACCCGCAAAAAACGCAATTCAGAAATTACGCAAATTATAAGTCTTTCCGCAGGAAATGCCGGTAAGCGTTTAGAAATCAACAATAAAATAAACTGGCAATCAACCGGAGTTTCGCTTAAAGCGTCATTTCCTTTAGTGGCTGAAAATGAAAATGCTACATACAATCTCGGCGTGGGAACTATTCAGCGCAATACAAATCACGCTAACAAGTTTGAAGTACCGTCAAAAGGTTGGATTGATTTAACCGATAAATCTGGCAAATTCGGAGTTTCCTTACTGGAAGATTGCAGATATGCTTCCGACAAACCAGATAATAATACGTTAAGACTAACGCTACTTTATACACCAACAGTCGCACAAGGATGGGAATTTGCAGCACACGAAAGTTCGCAGGATTGGGGAATTCAAGACGTAAAATATGGAATTTACAGCCACAGTGGCAACTGGAATGAATGTGAAACTCCATGGCAGTCGGAATTTCTGAATAAACCATTGGTTGCTTTTGAAACCTCAAAACACACCGGAACGATTGGAAATAGTTTATCGTTTTTAAATTTTGATTCACCAAAAGTGGGTTTAATGGCATTCAAAAAAGCCGAAAACAGCAATTATTTCATCGTTCGTGTGAACGAGTTAACCGGAAAAGATGTGAATGGAATCAGCGCAAAATTTCAGACAAAAATTGAAGACGCTTTTGAAGTAAACGGTCAGGAACAAAAAATTGGAAGTGCAGGTTTTTCAGGTGAAACGTTTAAATTCGACATAACACATTATACCATAAAGTCTTATGCAGTGAAATTTGTTTCAGAACAAAAAGCATTGAATGTACAAACCTCTGTTGACTTGCCTTATAATCAGGACATTTTGAGTTTTGATAGAAACCGGAAAGATGGAGACATGATAGATGGAAACAGTTATCCGGCAGAACTTTTTCCGGCAGATTTGACAAGCGAAGGAATTCACTTTAAAATGGGCAGCAACGAAGACGAAGTAAACAATGTTGTAAGCTGTCAGGGACAAACCATTTCGATTCCGGCAGGAAAATTCGATAATGTCTATATTTTGGCTGCAGCGACAGAAGATGTGAGTGATAATTTTGTGGTTGGTGATCAAACAACAAAACTGGCTATCTAAAACTGGACAGATTACATTGGGCAGTTCTATAAAAGAGTTTTTGCAAGTGACAAAAAAAACGGTTAATGAAGTACTTCTGCCTTTCGTGAAGAACAGCAATATTGCATGGTTTGCATCGCACAAACATCAGGGTTACCCAACAAAAAATTTAGCTTACAAATATTGCTACCTGTATAAATATGCCTTGGAGCTGCCGGAAAATGCAACGACAATTACACTTCCGAAAAACGAAAAAATTAAAATATTTGCAATTTCTGTGGCACAAAATACAGGCGTCAATATCCAAATTTCACAGCCGTTAAGTGATGATTTTAAAGAGAATAAACCGTATGTTTTTCAGAAATAACAAATGATTCTTAAGTAGAATTTGAATGATCTAATTAAACTAATTTATACGACTATGAATTCAAAATATCTCTTTCTGTTTTTCGTCACAATTCTATTTGTGAAAGTTGGATTTTCTCAGGGATTACCTGTTTATGTTGATGGTAAAAACACTGAAAATGGAACAGGCGATTTGGCTAATCCATTTAAATCCATACAATTGGCTGTAGCTGCGGCAACCGCAGATGATAGCATCGTAGTCAGGGAAGGTGTTTACCGCGAGCAGGTTTCGCTCACTAAAGGCAACCTGATTTTTGTTCCATTTGCGAACGAAAAAGTCATCGTTTCGGGTGCCGATCCATTGCTCGTTTGGCAATCGGTTAAAAACAGTATTTATAAAACCGTCATGAAATGGAATGTGACTCAAAGTGACCAGTCGAATCAGGTGTTTTGCGATGGCAAAATGATGGATTTGGCTCGTTGGCCTGTAAATACGGCATCCATATTATTGCCTTCGAATGCCTTTGCCGATCAAGTGAAGGATGATGGAACCAACTATGTAATTTCGGATGCCGATTTTCAGGAACCTGACGGAAAATGGGATGGCTGCGAAATATGGGTCAATATTTCAAGAAGTATCCCTGGCGATGGCTGGGATGGCCAGGGTTGGACCGGAAAAGTCATTTCATCAGCTCCTGGTAAAATTACTGTTCAGGGAAAAATAAGTGGCACTTTGGGTAACTTCCCATACGGTTTGGGTCCAAATGCCGAATATTTTCTATTCAATCCAACAATTTCATCCGTAGCACTTTCAGGAGGTATCGATAAATACCTGCAATCCGGTCAATGGTGGAAAAAGGGAGACACCTTATTCGTGAACACATTTAATGGTGCCGCACCCTCAGACAATTTAAACGGAACCAATCTGATTGAAGCGAAGAAACGGCTGTACAGTTTTTCCTTTTCCGGCCAAAGTAACATCATAATCAAAGGATTCAACACATTTGCCTGTGCTATTAATACCGATGAGTCGGGCTTTTTTAACCGTACTTCAAGTGTTTGCAACTCTTCAAATATATTGATTGACGGAATAAAAGCCGAATACGTAACCCATTTTACCAATCAGGCTAAAAACTGGCAAATGCAATGGGTACAGCGCTCCGGATTCATTATTAGTGGCACAAATATTACCCTGCAAAATTCCGCAATTCATTACAGCGCCGGTTCGGGTGTTTCGGTTTTTGGACGTGGCAATAAAATCCTGAACAACAAAATCTGGGATGTCAATTACAGTTCTTCGGAATGTGGTGCCATGAACACCGGACTTCAGTACGACCCAAGCCTGGTAATCAGCGAAGATCACGAAATTGCCTATAATACCATATTCAATACAGCTCAACAGGGAATAAACATCCGCGCGCTGGTGAATTCTTCAAAATCAAAGCCGGGTGTGGCACGAATCCATCACAATATTATTCACGATTTTATGCTGAAAACCCACGACAGCGGTGCAATTGACACATACAATACTGATGGTAAATGGGTGCGCATCGACCACAATATTATCTACAACTCTCCTTTGATGTTAACTATAGGTTTTTATTTGGATTTTGGAACGAACTACCTTGTCGATCACAATCTGTTTTACAATGTCGAACGCCCAATTCAGTTGAATGAGGGAGGTTGGGATCCAAATCCGACCCAATAAAGCGATGTCTGGGTTTTCAACAATACTGCATTGGCTGACAAGCTAAATAAAAGTGGAATTTTAAATGCTGCCGGACCATTTCCTACTGGGTTTAAAATCCTGAATAACATTACTTCTGGTGATCTGAAAAATAGTTATCCAACGCCTCTGGTTCAAAGAAACTTTGCACCAAAGACGACTGCTGATTTCACTCAATACTTCACCAATTCCAACATTCAGGATTATACATTAGCGAATCAATCTCCTTGCATTGACACCTGCGAACTGGCTCCTTTTAACGATCAGATTATCAACAAACCGGATGCTGGTTGTTTAGAATCCGGAATTCCTGCATGGAAAGCCGGGTATGGCAATTTGAAAAAGCAATTTCTAATCAGCGATGCTAATTTTAGTCTGAAAACAGGATACCAAACGCCAAAAGAATGGAAATTCCCGGTTTATGTATTGCCTTATTGCGGTTTTGCAGGTGATGTTAACTTATCAGTTGCCGACCTTCCCAAAGGAATAAAAGTCAGTCTTTGGAAAATACTGTGCCTGCGGGCCTAAGTGTTGATTTCACAATTTCTGTTTCCGATTCTGCTTCCTCCGGATTTCACCTGATCAAATTAATTGGTAATTCAGGAGAATTGACTGATGTTCGCTATTATACAGTTGAAGTTCAGCAGGTAGCAACGTCGCTTAAAATCAAAAATCCGATTCAAGAAATGGTATACAAATCAATCCATAAGTTTGAAGCCACTGTTTTTGATCAGGAAGGAAATCCGCTGCGCTATCAACCTGCGTTGATCTGGAAAGTGATGGGTAGAGGAATCATTTCAACAACTGGCTCATTTACTGCGACTACACTTGTTAAATCAGTCAAAGTGTATGTTACTTCCGGAAAGTTGGCGGATACCTGTACATTTGTAGTTTCCAATGCCCTTTCTGCCAGCGAAATAAATTCCGGCAAACAGCCTATGCGAATTGTCCCAAATCCTTCCGGAGAGCGGACATCTATTGAGTTTGAATCCAACTTCAGTCAAGATGTTCAGCTATCCGTATTTTCCAATTCTGGAAGTCATGTAAAACAGATTCAACTGAAAGCCATAGCAGGAAGAAATTTGTTTGAATTGTCTACAAGCGATTTAAAATCAGGAATTTATTTGATCGAATTGAAAGGACGGGAATGGAGCGAGACGGCGAAATTAGTGGTTCAGAATTAAAAAGTCAGGAAAGAACCTAATATAAACTTAACTATTACAATAATATGAAATCTAAATTATTTGTCATCCTCGCATTTATATTAATTCTGTTAAATGCAATGCCCTATGGCTTATTTGCAAAATTAACAGGTCCGGTTTCAATTAGTGTATCCACTTCTGCTTCACCAAAGGAGGTTCTTGCGGCTCGTGAAGTAAAAAGATTTTTATACCTTCGTACAGATACTTTAATCGAAATTAAATCTCAAAACTGGAACGATATTCCGGCTGATGAAAATGTAATTATAATTGGTTCAATTACTTCAACAAATGTTCAACAGTTTTTAACCGCAAAAAGTATTGCTAGCCCTTCATTGGGTGTTGAAGATTTTTACCTGATAACCATTACCGATGGTACTCGTAAAGTAACTCTGATTGCTGGATATGACGAAACAGCAGCGCTACGTGGAGCTTACAAACTAATGGAAAAGTTTGGCGTACGTTACTCACATGTTGAAGATATTGTTGCCGAAGGTATAATTCCACTCGATTTTCCTGCCATTGACAAGGTTTATAGTCCCAACTTTGCTGTACGTGGTTCGATGCCTTATCATAGCTGGAATCCTGAGGGACCAGAGTATTGGAGTGCCGATTTTTATAAATCTTTTTTGACTCAACAATTTAAGATGGGGCAAAATATAATGGGTCTTGTTCACGATTACGCGGTATCCGATACAAGAGCATGGGTATGGTCGCCTAGTACACAAGATAATAAGGAAAACAAACAGTATGAAATTGGAGTGAATGCTCCGGCGGCAGGTGCAGCTCAGGTTTTTAGTAGTTCAATTTTTGCATCTCCTAGACGATTGGAAGCAAGAAAAATAAGCGACCTTACACAACGTGATGCTTATATGAAACAAGCAAATCTTGATTTTTTAAAAGATGTTTATGATTATGCCAAAATAATGGGGATTAAAACTGTATATGGAAGCGAAGCTGGAGGGGATGTTAATTATTATGTCAATTTCTTTAATACAATGAAAACTTTTAATCCTAGCTATTATTGGATGATGACTAAGGAATATTGGACTTGGAACTCAGGGTCAGTTACTGACCAAGATTATAAATGGATATTAGAAGACATAGCCAATGCTCAAAAGGCTAAAACTCAAACCGGGGCTACATGGGGTATTGGAGTGACGGGCTGGAGATTAGGGCCTCCATTGTCAGCTGGTGGTCAAACTGCCATCTCAAAGGCAGTTTCAAACGATGTATTCATTAGTTGTCAAACTCCTAGGGTTGGTCGCGATCCGGTTCAACCGGAATGGGCACAAATTACTCAAAAGGACAAATGGATTATTCCATGGCTGGAGGATGATTTTAGTGTAGGTAACCAGCAATTATGGGTTGATAGAACCATTAAGAATGCCCAGGATGGGAAAAGTTATGGATGTAATGGCCTTCTTGGTGTGCACTGGAGTACTAAAAGAATTACTCCTCAGATGATGGTGACAGCGCAATTAGGATGGGATGCAACCATTACAAAAGATTCCTTTTGGGATGACTTCTGTCTAATTAATTTTGGAAGTGAAGTTGCAAGTAAAGCTGCTACTATTTTTAAAAATCAAGATGGAAATATGGCAAGAGTTACAAATTGGATTAACAATTGGCCAGGAACACTAGCAAGTGGAAGTTATAATTTTTCTTACGTAGACCAATTTGCAGCACTTCGTCCTAGTGTCGTGGGAGCTTCAAATCTAGAACGATTTGATTATTATTTAAATCAATTCAAATACAATAAAGCAATTGGTGCTCTTGCTAATAACCAAAGTAGTGCGACTCTTTATCACGATGTGATGAACGCATTACTTCCAGCGACTTATACAAGTGGAGAAATTGGTGACATAATCACTCTTGCCCGTCAGGGTTCGATTGGAGGCAATGTTGATAAGAATTACACTGGAGTGCCACACATGGTAGTGCTTACACCAAGGGCTAATTTATTGCCATCTGAGGATTTAACACTTGATATTTATTTTGTTGAAAGTGGTGTGCCACAACAAGTAGAATTGTTTTGGAAACCAATTGGAGGATCAGCATTCACTACAGTTACAGCTGTTAGACAAACCAATGAGCATTATTTTACAGTTTCTATTCCAGCAAGTACATTAGGAGTAGATGATTTTGAATATTACATAAAGGGAACTACCAGTGATGGTGCTGTTGAGCTTGCGCCAAAGTCGGCTCCTATTCGTAATTATACGGTTGTCAAGATGGCGAATTTCAGTGAAGGTAGTTCATCAGCTTATACGGAAGCAGAGACAAATTATACAGTTGTAACTGAAGTAGGGAGTGATAGAAGTATTACTGAAGCATCAAGTCTTGCATGTAGTAATAATAAATACCTAGCATTGCCAGATGCTGGTGATGAGGTAAAAATAGCTTTCAATGTTGTGTCTGCGGGAGATTATAATGTATTTATCCGTGTAAAAAGTGGACAAATTGGTGATTCTACATCATTATTAGGAAATTATGAAATAATAGTGAATGATGGGGCGAAAACATCATCTCTTTTGGCTGGCACCGTTAGTGCCTCAATTGATGTTGATTCATATTATGCGACACTTAAATCACAATCAGTAACTCTTAGCGCAGGTGTAAACTATGTGTCTATAAAAGCATTAAGTGCAGGCTTAAGAGTAGATTATATACAGGCATTACTTGTACCCGACACACAAGCTCCAACAGCTCCAACAAATCTCTCGGCTTCGGATATAATTACGACGAAATTTAAATTATCGTGGACAGCATCAACAGATAACGTAGATGTTACTTCTTATGAGATATTCAATGGAGTTGTACTTGCAGGAACGACTTCTGACACTTCGCTTGTTATTACAGGGTTAGTTCCTAATACTACATCGATGTTTACAGTAGTTGCCAAAGATGCAGCAGGGAATGCTTCGTCTGCATCTGTTGAACTAAGTGTTACTACAAAGGATGTTGATGTTGATATTAAAAATACATCAATTGCACCTGTAATAGATGGTATTATGGAAGCTACTTGGAATGGAACAACTAGTGTAATAGGAAATACTACGGTTGGTTCTATTTCAAGTACAACAGATTTAAGTGCTAATTGGACAGCCCTGTGGGATAATACCAATTTATATTTCTTTGTTAATGTCAAAGACGAATCCATTAAAATAGAAAGTGGCACTGCATGGTATGATGATGACCGCGTTGAGGTATTTTTAGATGCTGTATTTAAGCGAACAACTAGCTATGGCTCCAAACAATATCAATATTATGTACGACCTACCGAAACTAAACTTAAAGAGGTGAAATTGAATGCAACAGCAAACACACAAGTAGCTTATGCTGCTGCAGATGGCGGATACAATATGGAAATTAAAATACCATTTGCTACACTCGGAATTACACCTGTTCCTGACGCAAAAATAGGAATTGATGTACAAGTAGGTGATGATGACAATGGTGGTGGTGTTGATGGAAAGCTATCTTGGTTTGCAACGAATGATAATACATGGCAAAATCCTTCACTAATGGGCATTGCAAAACTATCGTCAGATGGTGTCTCTGGTACAAATGAAAATATAATGAATCAATTAATTTCGATCTACCCTAATCCGTCAAATTCGTTAGTGAAAATTTCTAACTTACACTATTTATCGCATATCCGTATTTTTAATTCAGAAGGAAATATGGTTTATAATGCTTTGTGCAAAAACGAATTTGAAATAGTTAACGTAAAAAGCTGGGCAAAGGGCTTGTATTTGGTAACGATACAAAATGAAAATGGAAAATATTTAACAAAAAAATAATTGTTGAATAAAAAATCAAAATATGAAATATAGAAAATTAGGAAAAACAGGGTTTAATGTATCCGAAATTAGTTTAGGTACCTGGCAGGTTGGTGGAAAATGGGGCGAAAAATTCGATGATTCGAATGCCGACCGCATTATTAATACCGCCATCGATTCAGGTATTAATTTCATTGATACTGCAGATGTTTACAGCGGTGGATTGAGCGAACAGGCAATTGGACGTGTGCTTCGAGGCCGAAGTGAACGCGTTTATGTGGCTACTAAATGTGGACGTCAATTAAATCCGCATGTAAATGAGGCATATCAACCAGCATATCTGCGAAAATTCGTTGAAGCAAGCCTGAAAAATATGAATCTGGAGTGTCTGGATTTGATACAATTGCATTGTCCGCCAACTGAGGTGTATTACCGTCCAGAAATTTTTGAGTTGTTTGAAGACTTAAAGCAAGAAGGAAAAATTCTGCATTTAGGTGTAAGTGTGGAGAAAGTGGAGGAAGCGCTAAAAGCCATTGAATATGATAATGTATGTACAGTTCAGATTATTTTCAATATGTTCCGTCATCGTCCGTCAGAGTTGTTTTTTAAAGAAGCCAAACAAAAGGATGTTGGAATATTGGCACGAGTACCATTGGCAAGCGGCTTACTTACAGGGAAATTTGGCAAAGAGTCAGTCTTTTCGAAAGATGATCACCGCAATTTTAACATCAATGGCGCTGCCTTCGACAAAGGCGAAACCTTTTCAGGAATTAATTATAACACAGGATTAGAAGCTGTTGCCGAACTCAAAACAATTTTTCCGAATCAGGATTTAGCAGCCATTGCATTGAAATGGATTTTAATGTTTGACGAAGTTTCGTGTGTAATTCCAGGAGCATCAATTCAGGAACAAGCACTATCAAACATTAAAGCATTAAATTTGCCTGATCTTTCGGAAGAAGAAATGGAGGCGGTTAAAGCTGTTTACGACAAATACATTAGAAATCCAGTGCATTACCAATGGTAAATAATATTCCAACTCTTTGAATTTAAACTTAAGCGAATTTAAACAAAAATGAAGAAAAGTATTTTAATGGCTATCATAACGATCAGCCTAACTGGCTATGGACAGTTAAAACAACGCACCTTAAACGAACCATTGCCATCACGACAAGTTCATTTAGATTTTCATACCTCCGGACTTTTGCCCGGAATAGGCGAAAAGTTTGACAAAAAGCAGTTTCAGGAAGCACTGAAAACCGGGCATGTCAATTCGATTAACATTTTTGCCAAGGACCATTCCGGTTTTTGCATGTACCCAACCAAAGTGGGCAATATACATCCCAACCTGAAATTTGATTTATTGAAAGCTGAAATAGAAGCTTGCCACGAAATTGGAGTTAAGTGCCCGATTTATTTTACAGTAGGTTGGTCGGCCAACGATGCAGAGCAACATCCGGAATGGTGTATTCGCGAAAAAAATGGCAAAATAGCTAACAATAATTACGATTTAAAGGCTAAGCCAACTGATAGAAAGCCTTACGGTTCATGGAAAAATATGTGTGCCGCAGCAAGTGGCCCATACCATCAGTACATCTTGAAAAACGTTGAAGAAATCTGTAAGAATTATGATTTAGATGGCTTTTGGTTCGATATTTACCACATCAGCAGCGATTGTTATTGTCAGTATTGCACTGCGCGAATGAAAAAAGAAGGTGTCGATATGAACGATCCAAAAGCGGTATCAAAAAGTTTTGCTTTGTCGCTCAAGGCACACATGCAGGAGCTTCGTGAATTGATTGCCAAATACAAGCCTGATGCGACTGTTTACTTCAATTCTGCGACACATATAAAAGACAACTCTATTTTTAAAGAACGTTTGTTTGATATGAATACCCAGCAAGAACTGGAAGATTTACCAAGTGTTTGGGGTGGGTATGATAAACTTCCGCTTGAAGCAAAATACCATTTACAACAAGGTGTTCCGGTAGTTGCTATGAGTGGCAAATTCCACAAAGATTGGGGCGAATTTGGTGGATTCAAAAACCCCGAAGCCATGAAATATGAAGCCGCCTGTATGATTTCATTCGGCGCTTCGTGCAACTTTGGCGACCATCTTTATCCTTCAGGAGTGATGGATATGTCAACTTTTAAAAACATTGGCGAAGCCTTCAAATTGGTTGAAAAGATTGAGGATTACGGACCTGGTGGAATGCCTGTTTCAAAATTGGGAATGTGGCTTACGCTTGAAAATTCGGCCGATTTGGGCGTAGTGAATATGTTGCTTGAAATGCACTACGATTTTATCGTCGCCAACGAAAATAATCTGGATAAACTGGAATTGTTAATCATTCCAAGCCGGTCATGTCTAACAGAAGATCAAGCATTGAAAGTAAACAATTGGGTAAAAAAAGGTGGTAAGCTGATTGGTTTCGAGAATGGTGCTCTGGACGCAAGCGGTAAACAGTTTATTCTGGATGTTGGAGCCACGTTCCTTGAAAAATCTCCCTTTCAGGTTGATTACACCATTGTAGAACCTTTGCTGTCGGCCAATATGGTTGAATCTCCATTTTTGAATTATCAGTCAGGCTTGCGTGTGAAACCAACTTCAGGAACAGCTCTCGCTTATATCCGGGAACCCTACTTTGACCGGACCTATGAACATTACTCCGGACACCGCGACACTCCTTACCGACCTGAAAATTCTGCTTATCCTGCTGTGTTGAAAAATGGTTCAGTCATATTTTTTGCGCACCATCTTGACAAATTGTACTTCGAAAATGGAGTAAAGCTGCATCGTGAAATAGTCAAAAATGTAATCGATTTGCTTTACACTTCGCCAATGTTAAAAGTGAATAACCTTCCAAGTTGCGGTCGGGTAAGTTTTCTGAAACAGGAATCAAAAAACAGGTATGTTGCTCATTTACTTTATGGAGCGCCAATATCAAGAGGCGATGTAATGGTCGTTGAAGATTTTTTACCGGTTCCGGGAGTTGAAATCGAAGTGAATGTGCCTGAAAAAGTAAAAAAAGTTTATCAAATTCCGGATGGTAAAAAACTTGATTTTATAAGGAAGGGCAATAAATTGATCGTAAAAGTTCCGACATTTACCATGTATACTGGAATTGTGCTTGAATATTAACCGACTTTCAAATTAATCCAAATGAGAAATCGCTTTACGCTTATATTTATCGCCCTTTTTGCCGGAATGTTTAACTGTTACTCGCAAACCAATCTGACCCAATTTGTCGATCCTTTTATTGGTACCGAAAACGGCGGAAATGTATTTCTGGGCGCAGCGGTTCCTTTTGGAATGGTCAAACTGGGCCCCGATTGCGGCAATAATGACAACAACTCGGGTTATTACCGCGAGCAGAATATTAATGGTTTTAGTCATACGCATGTAAGTGGTACCGGAGGTGGTTCGAAGTACGGCAATATTTTGCTTATGCCCGAAAGCGGCGATCTGCAGATCAGTCAATTCAGTTCAGCACGAACGGATGAAGTTGCCAAAGCAGGTTATTATTCCGCATTCTTATCGCGGTACAAGGTAAAGGCAGAATTGACAGCCACCTCAAGTGTTGGATTTCATCGGTATACTTTTCCTGAGGGACAAACCAAACACATTTTGATTGATGCCGGACATTTTCTTGAAATGGGAAAAGACTGGGGCGAATGCCAGGAATTTGTTGGAAGCGAAGTCCGGATTATTTCGAATCACGAAATTGAAGGATACAGCCGTATTCGCGGAGGTTGGAATAAAGGTGGCGCCTATACAGTTTATTTTTATGCCATCTTCAATCAGGAGGCCAAAGAAACCGGAACCTGGAAAAGCGGCAAACTTCAAAAAGACATTTCGGTTCAACCTGATTTAGGAGAGAAAACCGGAGCATGGCTAACCTTCGATCAAACTTTAGGTAAAACTGTACAGGTAAAAGTTGGCATTTCGTATATCAGCGTTGGAAAAGCAAAACTTAATGTGGAAACTGAAGCTCCCGGTTGGAACTTCAATGGAGTGCGCGATCAGGCAGAAAAAAAATGGAATACTCAGTTGGAAAAGATCAGGGTTGAAGGCGGAAGCGATGAGTCTAAGAAAATGTTGTACACCGCGCTTTATCATTCCATGCTGATGCCAACCAATAAAACCGGCGAAAATCCGCTCTGGAAATCAGACGAACCATACTACGACGATTTATATGCCATTTGGGATACTTACCGAACCACCCATCCCCTACTCACGCTTATTTCTCCTGAAATTCAGCGCGATATGGTTCGTTCGATGGTTGATATTTACCGATTCGAAGGTTACATGCCCGATGCCCGGAGTGGAAATATGACCGGTCGTACGCAGGGTGGAAGCAACAGCGACATCATTATAGCCGATGCCTTTGTCAAGGGATTGAAAGGTATTGACTACGAAACGGCATTTCAGGCGATGATCAAGAATGCAGAAGTTCCTCCCGGAGGCAACGAACAGAAAGAAGGTCGTGGAGGAATTCCGGATTATAATTCGCTCGGATATGTTTCTACAAGCTATGAGCGGGCAGGAACGCGTACGGTGGAATATTCAGCCTGTGATTTTGCAATTGCAACCTTAGCAAAAGGATTGGGAAAGAACGATTTGTATGAGAAATACCTGAAGCACTCTTCGAATTGGAAAAATCTCTGGCGGCCGATTGAATCGTATGGCGCCAAAGGGTTTATCTGGCCACGAAAAAAAGACGGAACCTGGGAAGAAAAATTCAGTACCCTTCAGCCCGGAAGCTGGAGTGATTTCTTCTACGAAAGTCAGTCGTGGGAACTGTCGTTTTATGTACCACACGATGTTGCCGGACTGGTTAAAATGTGTGGCGGTCCAAAGGCTTTTGAAAGCAGGCTCGACACTTTTTTCATCAAAAGCAAACCGAACGAACGAGGTTGGATGGATTTTTACAACGTCAACAACGAGCCGGGATTCATGACGCCCATGTTATATAATTACATTGGCAAACCAGCGAAAAGCAATGAGCAGGTTCGACAAATTATTGCCAAATATTTTGGAGCAGGACGAAATGGCTTACCGGGTAATGACGATTCAGGAGCAATGTCGTCGTGGCTGGCTTTCCATCTAATGGGTTTTTATCCGTTAGCTGGCCAAGATTTTTACCTAATTGCAGCTCCGTATTTTGAGAAAACTACTGTTTCACTTGGAAATGGAAAACAACTTATAGTCCTTGCCCGAAACCTGAATACGAAGAACAAATATGTCCAATCCGCAAGCTTAAACGGACAAACAATTGATCGTTGTTGGTTCAGGCATTCAGAAATTATTAAAGGCGGTACTTTGGAACTAACTATGGGAGAATCTCCATCCGCTTGGGGAACTTCCAGCCTACCCGAAACAACTAATAAATAAAGTTCAAACTAAACAATCATGAAAAAAAAACAGCAATTTAAATTCAAAAAGTTTGTTCACCCTTAAAATCTTGTGTTTTTGCTTGCTCCTTTCCTGTAAAAATGTCGCCGAAGCATCATCAATGATATTAAAGGGAAAAGATTTTGAACTGAGTTTTTTGAATTCAAAGAAAGTCCTCTGGCAATATCATGAGACAAAAACAGGTAAAAAACTAGATTTTGAAGGTCCTAATTTTGAAATTGACGGCAAAATAATGGATTGCGAATTGCTTGACATTCAGAAAATCAGTGAACCAGTCAAGTTAAACATTGGAGTAACTGAATATGTACTTCAGGGTGCCTATAAAAATATGCCTGATCTCTTTTTGCGAATCACTTTTCGCATTCCAGATAACAATCCGGTTGTCAGGTTTCGGTATGAACTCTTCGGATCAGGCAACCACAAAATAACCAAATCCGGAGGAACTGACAACATCCGCTATTTATCCATTTCGGTTCCGGGGTTTTCAAAAATAAAAGAAGTGAAACTATCCGAATTTAATGAGATGGTGCATAGTTTCTGCCTATCGGAGCGTGAGTTGGATAGCCGCAATTTTAACGATAAAACCAGTTTCATGGGACCAATCGTTGTTGGATTTGAATCCGGATATTCTTTTCTGGTGGCTTATGAGCATGGCTCTCAGGCGCCCGATTTGTTCCTAAAATATGCTCTTTCACCTGATAAAACAATTACTTTAAATGCAGTAAAAGGAAATTATGTCAGCGGATTTCCCATTACAAATGAAAATCCTTCAATCAGTCTGGGTCGAAGCGGCTTATATGAAGGGAAATGAAGATCTTCTGGCCGAAAAATATCGTGAATTTATACTCCGGAATATGAGCCCAAATTCAGAAAGCCGTAAACCTTTCATTTTTTACAATACGTGGAATTTTCAGGAGCGAAACAAGCATTGGTATAAAAAATCCTACCTGGCTGATATGACCACCGAACGAATGCTTCAGGAAATTGATGTAGCGCACCAGATTGGAATTGATGTTTTTGTCATTGACGCAGGATGGTTTGAGAAAACCGGAGACTGGGAACCCAGCAAAACCCGGTTCCCTGATGAACTGAAAACAGTCAAAGCAAAGCTCGATGCTTATGGCATGAAACTCGGTTTGTGGTTTAATCCGACTGTTGCTGCAAAATCAAGTTCAATGCTCGCCAGAAATAAGGATTGCCTGAAAACCATTAATGGAAAAAAAGAAGACCCATTTCCTATATGGGAAACGGAAGACAGTTATGGCATTTGCCTGGTAAGTCGATATAGGGATGATTTTGCCAATGAATTGATCAGATTGGCAAAAGAAATAGGTGTGCGTTATTTTAAATGGGATGCTATAGGTCAATATGGCTGCGACGACCCCATTCATTTTCACGGCACAGCCGCCAATTCATCAAAGGAACGTTCTGATAGCTATGCTTTCGAGATCGGACGTTCGATGAATTATGTGGTTGACAAACTTTGCTCGGTTTATCCCGATGCCATTGTCGATTTTGATATTACTGAAAGAGGTCGTTCAGTTGGATTGGGATTTCTGGCTTCAGGTAAATATTTCCTGATCAACAATGGCCCTTATTACCAAAATTACGATGTTCCAATCAATCCAGACAAAGACAACTGGAACATCTTCTTTTATCCCGGTGCAGCGCGAAGTTGGATTTGCCGCACTCCGCTCACTTTCGATAAATGGATACCGTCAGTTTTGTTTCTAACACACTATTTACCAGATGATCCTTATGAAAATCAATCAATTGCCGTTGGATCTTTAATTTTAGGGCAAAATGGAATATGGGGCGATCTGCTGAAAATATCTCCTGAAGGACTTGGATTTTTCCATGAAACATTGGCTTATTACAAACAAGTACGCGATAATATCACCAAAGCAACAATTATTCGCGATGGTGCGGTAGGCGGAAGTCCTGAAGTTTATGAAAAAATCAACAAAGAAAATGGGAAAGGGGCCATAGTGGTATTTTCGAGCCATAAGGGAAGCTATGAAACCATTTCTCAAAGTTTACCCGATCAGAAATACTGGGCAACCAAAGGAGTTGATCTGACTTTCGACAAAGAAGGACATGCCATTATCAAAGTTTCATTCGAGAAGGCTGAAGCAAAAATTATTTTCTTCGGAGTTGAAAAATAACATTTCTGAACCCTCTTCTGAAAAGCCAAGTTTTATGGAAATGGATATCGAAGTCTATGTCTCTGAGAAAGTAAAAATGTGGTTTAAATTCTCAATAGAAATAAATTTAATTATTCGCGGAAAGGTAAACTATTCATTCTAAAAATTACGACATTTGTCACGCTTACAGAATTGCACCGGAGTATTAAATTATAAGATTAAACCAACTCTTTTATGGAAGATCAAAGCTGATATCAAGAATAAGCAAAACCTAAAATAACTCACTATGAAAACTATTTTTCTGATTTTTTTTATGGCTCTCTTTGGAATCATAAAGGCTCAGGCCAAAGATATCTTCGTGGCCACAACTGGTGACGATATTTCCGGAACTGGCGCAATTGATTCTCCATACAAAACTATCCAGAAAGCAGCCAAAGTTGCTGTTGCAGGTGATGTGGTCCAGGTTCGTGCAGGAACTTATCGCGAAACAGTTGTTCCGTCAAAGTCGGGTACTGCTGGCAATCCGATCACTTTTCAGCCTTATCAAAATGAACAAGTAACTATTTCGGGAGCTGAAATCATAACTGATTGGTCACTATCCTCAGGAAATATATACACCGCTGCACTTGCGGCAAAATTCATAGATGAAAGTCACAACCAAAGCGACCAGATTTTTGTGAATGGATTAATGGTAAGCATTGCACGATGGCCGAATAATGTTGATTCCGATCCGACATATCCCACGAAAGCCTCATTGGCATCACAATCAAGCAGTAAAACAAAAGTTGGCAATGTTACCACGGTTGTTTTTACAAGCACTGAAAATCCTCCTGTGGATGCTGTAGGAGCAGAAATTTATATGCAACCCAACTTCAATGCATGGAGTTGGACACTGGATGGAAAAGTAACAACGATTTCAGGGTCAAACATTACCATGACTTCTTTTAATGGCTCTGGTGTTGACGGAAATGATAAAATTTATGCAAAAGAATCGAGATTTTATCTTTATAACTTGTTGTCATTACTCGATGCGCCAGGTGAATGGTTTCATGATAAAGCCAACAATTTGCTGTATTTATGGTGCCCCGACGGAGCCGCTCCTTCAACCAAACTCGTTGAAGCCAAAAAACGCGAATATTCCTTCAACTTATCCGGCAAAAGTTATATCACAATTAAAGGATTTAATTTGTTTGCCTGTTCCATAACCACTGATTCAGAATCAGGAGGAAACAATAAAGGCTTTGATGCTGCCGGAAATGTAGTTTATCCATGGCGATTTTCAGGATATACAGCTCCAAGTAAAAATTGTATTGTCGATGGAATTACTGCAAAATACCTGAGTCATTTTACCGATGTTTCGGGCCATTTCTTTTTGCAGTGGGGTCAAAGCTCCGGAATTGTGATGAGTGGAAGCGATCAGATCATCCAAAATTCGATCATTCAGTACAGCGCAGGAAATGGAATTACCCTATTGGGTCAGCGTTGTAAAGCATTGAACAATTATATTTCGGATGTGAACTACACCTCAACAGATTGTTCAGGCATCAATACTGGAGGTTCAGAAGCCGTTACCCAGGATCATGAAATTGCTTTCAATACTGTTACCCGAACTGCCCGGATGAGCATAACTCCCAGGAGAATGGTCAATTCAAGCAAAACAAATCTGGTGGCCCGTATTCACCACAACGATTTATCCTGGTTTATGCTTCAGGATTGGGATGGCGGAGGAATTTATAACGGAGGAGACGGTGCTTTTACCCGGATCGACCACAATATTATTCATGATGCAGCCGGCTTCATTGTTGGCGGAGTTTACATAGACTGGGGTAAAAATTACATCATCGACCACAACATAATCTACAATGTGGAATGGGGCATTCACCTCCAACACAACATCGACGGAACGCCTGCCGGGATGAGCAATATGATCTGCTACAATAACACCGTGGTTGTGAAACGCACTTCATTAACTGGCTACGGCCCATTTAACTTCGGATCTTCAGGGCCAAAAAATACTCAACTCGGAACCTTCTCCCGAAACAATATCAATGTATATCGCAATGTCACAATTTCGCTGAGCCCATCGGGTTATGCCATTTATACCGACGCATTTGACAATGCCACCAAATCAAACAACCTGAATCAGCCTGCAGATCCGAAGTTTAACGATTTTCTGAACGGCGACCTGAGTTTACTCCCGAATTCTCCGGCAATCGATGCGGGAGTTACAATGGAAGATCTTACACTCGATGGTTATACAATTCCTGCCTATAACGACACAGCTATTGGGACTGTTGATATCGGCGCATACGAATTCGGAAAAGCAAAATGGAAGGTTGGATATACCGATTCAAAGGCTCCGACTGCTCCGTCCGGTCTTTCGGCAAGCGATATTACCACCTCTGGTTTTACACTGAAATGGACTCCATCAACTGATAATCTTGGAATTGCAAGCTATGAAGTACATCAGGGTGAAACTTTGTTGGGTAGTACCTCAGGAAAAAACACCAGTATGAACATTACCGGTCTAAACAGCGGAACGAAATATGAAGTGATCCTGAAAGCCAGGGATGCCGCGGGAAACATTTCCGGAGCGAGTTCGCAACTGAGCGTGACGACATTGTTCCCAACTGGAATAGAAAATATTTCAGATCTGGAGTACGGTTTGAAATTTTTTCCAAATCCAGCTGAAAAAACATGCCAAATCCAGTTGACAAACCCGGGTATTCAAGATGGTGATGTGACTTTAAATGTATACAGCATTCAAGGGAAACTAATCCATTCAAGCATTCACATAACCCAACCTGAGCTTTTGGAAATTTCACTCAACACAAGTACATTGCAATCAGGAGTATATCTGGTTGACTGCACTTGGAAAGATGGTTCCCGGAAAACCGGAAAACTGGTGATCAAATAAGAAGGAATCTGAATGAGTTTTTACTTAAACCAATTTTTCTATGAAACCATTTATTATCATTTACATTTTCCTCTTTTCCACTTCCTCTTTTGCCCAGCAGCCCTCATGGATGTTAAACCCTGTAACCAAACACGATGAAGTTTTCCCGTTGCTGAAAAGCGACACTACTTCTTTCTTTTGTCCTATAACCAACAAAAGTGTGAAATGGCAGGAGTCTTATATTTTTAATCCGGCTGCAATTGTAAGAGACAACAAGGTTTACATGATTTTTCGGGCAGAAGATAAAATTGGTCAGTTTGGCGGAACATCCCGGCTTGGTCTGGCAGTTAGTGTAGATGGTTTGAACTTTAAAAAATATCCTGATCCCATTCTTTATCCTGATAATGACTCGCTGTTAAAATACGAGAAAGATGGTGGAATTGAAGATCCACGGATTACCGGGTCAGAAGATGGTACATATATATTAACCTACACTGCTTTCAACGGGCGATTGGCACGGCTTTGTGTTGCAACCTCAAAAGACCTGATTAAGTGGGAGAAGCACGGACTTGCATTTGGAAAAGCGAAAAACGGAAATTACCGCAACATGTGGTCGAAGTCGGGATCAATCATCAGCAAACAAATTGGAGATAAGATTATTGCCACTAAGATAAATGGGAAATACTGGATGTACTGGGGAGAAACAGATATTTACCTGGCCACGTCAGACAATCTGATTGATTGGGAACCTGTTTTAAAAGAAGAAAAAACAGGCAAGATATTCAGTGGCTATGATAAAAAAACAGGTAACTACGACATCCATTTCGATGCGCCAAAGCTCTATTTCAAAACAGCAGTTTCGATCAGGGAAGGCCGTTTCGATTCAGGTCTGGTCGAACCTGGTCCTCCTGCTCTGATTACAGATAAAGGAATTTTCTTCATCTACAATGGTTCAAACGCTGGAGAAAATGGAGATAAAGCTATGGTGCCGTATGAATATTCGGTAGGACAAGTCATGCTCGACAGCAAGGATCCATCGTCGATTATTCACCGTTGTACCAATTATTTTCTGCGATCAGAACGTGGTGATGAAACGACCGGACAAATGTCGTATACCATGTTTGTTGAAGCCATGGTTCATTTCAAGGGGAAATGGCTGATTTATTACACCACCGGTGAAGCGAAAATAGGGGTGGCAACATGTGAAAATCATTTTCATTGAGTAACCAAATGCCGTTCATTGCGAAATTTAAAATCAAAAAAAACTGAAGCTGATAGAATGAAAAAGATGTTTCTTATGGTATTGTTGACATTTGGAGTCATGTTTGTTACAAACGCAAAAACTTGTTATGTCAGAACAGATGGCAGCAACCTCAACAAGGGCGATTCCAACACTCCCAAAGGCGCATGGGAAACGATGACCTTTGCCTTTGCAAAGTTGACTGCCGGTGATACCTTGTTTTTTGCCGACGGTATTTACAATGAAATTGACCCAATTACAAGTTTTAAAGGAGGTTCAAAAACAATACGAACTACCATTAAATCAATTAACAAATGGGGCGCAAAAATAATTTGCAATTCAACACATCAAGCTATTCGATTGCATTCTGATGGGGTAATATTCGATGGGTTCGATGTTACCTGGGTGCCAAATCCAAGCTCGGCACATAATGGTGTTGAGTTTCAGGGAAATTGGATTACCGTCAGGAATTGTAATATCCATGATATTCCATTTGGAGGTATTCAAGGTGCATTTTGCGACAACGTGTTAATCGAAAATAATCATTGTTATAACAACTTTTCTTCAACAGGCAGCGAAAATGGTTCAGGGATTTCCATCTGGTGTCCAAAAATGTTTGAAGAGAATTCGGGCGGTTTTAACATTATCATACGCAGCAACATTTGTTACAACAATTGGGCAACTACAGCAGTTGGTAGCACCGGCAAACCGACTGATGGAAATGGTATAATTATAGATGATTTTCACGGAGATCAGATGAATCAACCCAATTACATTTATAAAACTTTGGTCGAAAACAATCTTTGCTACAATAACGGAGGGAGGGGAATACTCATTTTTGCCTCAGATAATGTAACAATACAGAACAATACTGTATATTATAACAATTATATTTTGAAAGACTTTTGGGATACTGGTGATCTTCAAATAGATGGTGGCATAAACAATGCATTCTATAATAACATAAGTGTTACAAACTACGCCTTGTCAACTCGACCGGTTGCTTTAAAAGTAACAACAGATAATGGCACCACTAAAATTTGCAACAACCTTTTATGTGGTAATCCTTTTAGTTTTTGGTCGGCAAGCGGACTTAAGACTTCATTAACTTCAGGAGGTAACAGTAACAATATCACAAAATCCGACGTGGCCTTTCCTGCGTTTGTTAATCCAGATACAGATGCGGCAATAGCTGATTTTCATTTGAAAAACAGCAGCCCGGCTATAAATAAGGGCAACAACGCTTTCGGTTCAGAAACCGATTTAGATGGAAATATACGGCCTCAGGATAAAACAACTGACCTTGGCTGTTATAAATATTTATCGAGTACAGGTTCAAATGAATTACGACTCGAACCTACCGATTTGATACCGAAACTAAATATCTTCCCAAATCCTGTTATTGGCGACAGTTTTACAATTTTTATGAATGAAAATTCAAAGGCTAAAGACAATTCAGTTTCGATTTTTGATTTAACAGGTAAGGTTTTTTATGAAACAATACTTGAACAACAGCAGAAAGAAATATCGATTCCTACCAGCCGTTTTCCTAAGGCAGGCATATATCTGGTAAGAGTTACAAAAGATAAGATGGTTTTCACCGGTAAATTTATTGTGAGTTAAAGTAACTAACATTTCGGAGGAGTCAAATGCTTGACAATCAAGCATTGTGTATTATTATTAAAAAAAACTAAATATCTGATATTTAATGAATTAAGTTTACTTAAAAGTAGCACATTTCGACATAA
>Ga0123338_10001386_pt1 | contig 23539 bp, 22 predicted proteins | sample grotaG_FD_89793 | JGI IMG/M metagenome (GOLD analysis project Ga0123338, IMG submission 89793) | Glacier valley bacterial and archeal communities from Borup Fiord, Nunavut, Canada, to study Microbial Dark Matter (Phase II) -... | ecosystem: Environmental > Aquatic > Freshwater > Ice > Glacier ...
CTGGTGCAGTTGGGTCTCGTCCGCGAGACCGAACCGGATCCGACCAACCTTGTCGGCAGGCCGAGCCCCGTGCTCGTGCCGAGCGATCAGGTGATCGCGCTGACGGTGCACCCGGAGCTCGACGCGGTCACGATTGCCGCGGTCGCGCTCGGCGGGCGAGTGCTTCGCCGACGGGTTACCCCGACTAGCAGCATCCCGACTGTTGACGATGTCGTGGCTATCGCGACCTCAGAGATCGCGGCAACGATGGTCGACCTGGGCGCCGACTACCGCGTGGCTGGCGTGGGCGTCGCCATCCCGGGACTGGTTCGGGCGAGCGATGGGATCGTCACTCTCGCCCCGCACCTCGACTGGCACCACGAATCGATTGGCGAGCGCCTCACCGACGCCACGGGGTATCCCGTCGTCGCGGGAAATGACGCGAGTCTCGGTGCGCTCGCTGAGCACACGCGCGGAGCCGGCCGTGGCGTGCGCGACCTCGTCTACATCAATGGCGGCGCGAGCGGAATCGGCGGTGGGATCATCTCGGGGGGCTTGTTGCTCGGTGGGCTCTCGGGCTATGCGGGTGAGCTCGGGCACACGATGGTCAAGAGCGCTGGCGTCGCGTGCCACTGCGGGTCGACCGGATGCTTCGAAACCGAGGTGAGGCGCGCCTCATTGCTCGACGTGCTGGGGCTCGCAACCCCCGAGGCCTCTAGGCTCCAGGAGGTTCTTGCCGCGAGGTTGACGGAATCTTCGGTCGCAGCGCTCGTCGACAGTTACCTCGGCTACCTCGCGCGCGCGATCGCCACCACCGTCAACGTATTCAATCCCCAGCTCGTCGTGCTCGGCGGATTCCTCGGCTCGCTGTACACGATCGCGGGGCAGGACCTTCTGCAGCGGGTCCGATCGCTCGCCCTCGAGGGGCCGCGCGACGAGGTCGAACTCATCGCCGCGACGCTCGGCGCAGATGTCGTCGCTGTGGGGGCAGCCGAAGTCGCGTTCGGTGAATTGCTTCGCGATCCCGCCGGCAGCGCGTCCTAGTTCGGCGACGGCGGGCGAGCGACCAGCACCTGGCCGTCACCGCTGAAGCGCATCGACCCGGCGGCAAACGGCACGAGCGTCGTCGAGCCGGTGGGGAGGTCAGCCTTGTGATTGCCCGTCGTGAGGGTCATCGAACCCTCGAGCGCGATCACTATGGCGAATCCGGCGGGGAGCTCGGTCGGAGCCGAGACCCGGTCGAGCCGGAAGAACTCGGCAGACTCCGCTACGAGCGTCGGGCCGTCCGCGGTCACCCGATGGATGAGTGCGCTGATCCCGTTCGCCGAACGTGCCTCGTGCTCCACGGCACCGAGCGCAACGTCGAAGCCGAGGCCGAGGTGGCCGTCGGCCGCGCCATCCAGATCGAAGCCGGTCCATTCGAGCAGGATCGAGAGGTCTTCGGGCTCTTGAACCTCGGCGAGGAAGGTCCCCTCGCCGATCGCGTGCAGCACCCCGGCGGGTACGAAGACCGTGTCGCCGGGTGCGACCGTGACCTCGTGCATGAGCGAGAGCATCCGGCCGGTGTCTTGGGCAGTCACGAGTGCGAGTAGGTCGGCGGGGCTAACGGTTTCGGTGAGTCCGAGGTAGACCGTGCCGGGGGCAAGGATGTACCACGCCTCCGCCTTGCCGTGTGCAGCGGCCACCGCTCGTGCTGCGAAGGCGCCGCTCGGGTGCGCGTGGATGGGGAGGCGTTGCCCGGGATCGAGCAGTTTGACCAGAAGCATCGGGTCGGCGCCCCAACGGTCGACGTGAGCCGGACCAAACCAGGTCGTTGGCTCGTCCTCGAACGCTTCGGCGAGTAGCTCCCCGCCGGGCAACCGAGTCATGCCCACGGGGGCGGCGTCGCGAATGCTCGTGGCCGACCCCACCCAGTCTTCTGGCGTATTGGGTGCGGCGGTCCCGTCTCCCCGGAACGTCGCGATGCGTTGGCCGCCCTGGTAAAAGCGCGCTCGCGGTTGATTTGCGGGCAGTCGGATCGGCCCGAGGGCGGTCGAGTGGGTCATGATGGTGTCCTTTCCCAGAGGGATTCGAGGGCGGGGGCGAGAGCGCAGACCGCGGCAGGTGTCGGGCGGGCGCCGCCAATATGTGCCGCGGCCGCGGCGGTCGCGAGCAGCCCCGCGTACTCTAGGTCGGCCCCGGCAGCGAGCCCATACAAGAGACCCGCGGATGCCGCATCCCCCGCGCCATTGGTCGTGAGTACGGTCTCGACCTCGACCGGAGCCCACCGCAGCTCGCGTTCGGCCCACTCCCGGCTCACGGCCGCGAGCGCGGAACCTCCGGCCGCCAGTCGAGCGGCTCCCGCCGTGCGGATAAACAGTCCGTGACTTCCGGCCGAGATCGCGACAACCCCCACTCCCGCTGCGATGAGCCAGTTCGATAGTCGGTCGATCAAGTCGAACGAGAATGACTCGGTGATCCCGAGGGCCGACGTCAGGTCATCAAGACTGGGGGTGAGCACGTCGGTCACGGGCGCGATCGCCTCAAGAATTGCGGGCCAATTCAGTGCCCCCACCGCGGAGGTCGGATCAACCACCGCGAGGTCGACCGAGGTCGTCGCGCCGCTGCGACGCGCCGCCTCGAGGAGACGATGTAGCGGCGCTGCGTCGTGGGCGACGAGGGCGGGCAGCAGCGGGGGATATCCGAGGTGGAAGATGTCCACGTCCGCCGGTACCACCGCGGAACCGTCAAAAGTCGCGTTCGTTCCGGTGTGGTGCCAGAACGTGCGATCTTGCCCCGGGGACTCGATCACGAGGCTGTACGAGGTCGAACCGCCCACGATCGTCACGAGCCCTGCGGTGTCCAGACCGAGCTCGCCGAGCTTTTCGCAAAGGATCTGTGCGATGGCGTCGTGACCGACCGTCGCGATCGGCACGACTCGTGCGCCCAACGCGGCGAGCGCGCCCCCCGTGTTTGCGACTGAGCCTCCCGCCGTCATCGTCAGCGCACCCACTTCGATCAACTGGCCCGGCGCCACGCTCGCGGTCGAGCCCAGTCGCGGAATGATGTCGAGACACAGGTGCCCGGCCACCGCGATCGCGTTCACTAACACCCTCTCGACACCTTGGGCCGGCCTTCAGCAGGCCGCTGGACAACGTTATCCCGACGAGATTACTCTGGCACAGAGGCGCAAGCAATGCACCCCATTTAGGCACGATCTCGAGAAGAGTTGCGCATGACCTTGTATCGCCTGAACCGGCTGTTCGACCCGCGATCGGGGCGCGCACTCGACGTCGCGGTCGATCACGGCTTCTTCGGTGAGCCATCGTTCCTCACGGGCATCGAGAACATGGCTGAGGTCATCGCGACCCTCGTGCGCGCCAACCCCGACGCCGTTCAGCTCACCCTCGGCCAGGCTCGATTGCTTCAAGCCGTGCCCGGCAAGACCAAGCCAGCGCTTGTGCTGCGCTCCGACGTTGCGAACGTCTACGGCACTCCCCTCGACTCGCACATCTTTAGCCATCACGTGCCCAACGCGATCGAAGAAGCGGTGCGACTCGATGCTGTTGCCGTGTGCGCAAACCTCATGCAACTGCCCGGGCGGTCGGATATCCGCGAGGCCAACATCCTCTCGATCATGGCGTTGCGTGAGCAAGCGACGCGGTGGGGGATGCCGCTCATGATCGAGCCGCTCGTGATGCAAGACAACGCGAATGGCGGCTATCTCGTCGACGGCGACACCGACAAGATCGTCACGCTCGTGCGCCAGGCCAAGGAGCTCGGGGCTGACCTCATCAAGGCCGACCCGACCGATGACATCTCCGACTACCATCGCGTGATCGAGGTCGCGGGCGATGTTCCCGTGCTCGTGCGCGGCGGGGGGCGCGTGGATGACCGTGTGCTCCTCGAGCGCACCCGAGCCGTCCTCGACCAGGGTGCTCGCGGCATCGTCTACGGCCGCAATGTGATCCAGCACCGCAACCCAGCGGGCATCACCGCGGCGCTCATGGCCGTCGTGCACAAAGACGCGTCGATCGACTCGGCGATGGCGCTCATCGACGGGACCGCACGGTGAGCCCCAAGACCGTCACTGTCGCGATCATCGGGGCGGGCCTCATGGGGCGCGAGATCGCCGCGGCAATCCAGCGATGGCCCGCGCTCATCGACCACCCGGTTCGGCCTCGATTGACCGCGGTGTGCGATATCAACCCGGCTGCTCTCGAGTGGTTCAGGGCCCTGGACACGGTCACGACTACGACTACCGACTACGCCGAACTACTCGCGGATGACTCGATCGACGTGATCTACGTCGCCGTGCGCCACGACCTGCACGAGCGCATCTACCGCGACGTGATTGCGTCGGGCAAAAGCCTGCTCGCCGAGAAGCCGTTCGGGATCGACGGGGATGCCGCGGCGGCCATCCTCTCGACGCTCGCCGAGCATCCCGAAAGCTTCGTGCGCTGCTCAAGCGAGCTGCCGTTCTTCCCCGGCGCGCAGTGGGCGATCAACTACGTGCGAAGCGGCGCGCTCGGCAGGATCGTCGAAGCGCGGAACAGTTTCTTGCACTCAAGCGACGTGGACCCAACCAAACCCATCGGCTGGAAGCGGCAGAGCAAGTACTGCGGCGAGGCGGGCGTACTCAACGACCTCGGCTTGCACACCTGGCACGTACCGCTGCGACTCGGCTGGGCGCCCGAGCGAGTCTTCGGTGTGCTGCAGAACATCGTCACCCGGCGGCCCGGGGCAGACGGGTCACTCGTGCCGTGCGACACCTGGGACAACGCCGTCGTGCACAGCGTCGCGCGACACGGGGGCCACGAGTTCCCGCTCACGACCGAGACGAAGCGCATTGCGCCAGGGCACAAGAACAGTTGGGAGTTCGAGGCGATCGGTCTCGACGGTGGCGTGCGCTTCAGCACCAAGAACCCCAAGCGGGTCGAGGTGTTCACGACGGCCGAGCTCCCCGGAATCGGTCGCGAGCAGATCTGGCAGCAGGTGGATGCCGGGAGCCAGTCCGTCTGGCCGACCGTCACGGGCTCCATCTTCGAGTTCGGATTCTCGGACTCGATCTTGCAGATGTGGGCGGCGTTCCTTGCCGAACGCGAGGGAGTTCTCGGCGATCGCTTCGGAACGGTCACGCCGACGGAGGCCGCGTTCACGCACACGATCTACCGCGCTGCGATTGACTCACACTTTTCGCGCGCGGCGGTCGAGCTCTAGGGCAGTTCGGACCCTCGCAGGACGAGCGTCGTTGGCAGCACATGCCGCTGCGCTTCGAACGGATGCCGGGCGGCGCGCCCGAGCAGCAGCTCGGTCGCCAGCCGCCCCATCCCTGCTGTGTCCTGACTCACGACCGACACCGCGGGGTCGGCCAGTTGAGCCGCCTCGAAATCGTCGAACCCGATGAGTGGCACGCGCAGGCCGAGTGCGCGGAACGCCAGCAGTGCGCCGACCGCTGACCGGTTATTGGCCGCGAAGATCGCGTCGACGGCTGTGGTGGTCATGAGGCGCGTGACGGCGGCTGCGGCATCCTCGCTTCCGTGCGCGTCGTCTACGACCAGCTCCGGGGGCACCGCAATGCCGCCGTCGGCGAGGGCCGCAGTGAAGCCCCGATGGCGCTCGATCATCGTGTAGATGGAGAGCGAATCTCCGACGAACGCCGGATGCCGAGCCCCGCGCTCAAGCAGGACCCGCGCGGCCGCGCGCGATCCACCGAAGTTGTCCGAGAGCACCGTATCTGCCTCAGCAAAGGCGACCGGTCGGTCGATCACGACGAGGGCGGGCACGGGCGGAGTGAGGGTCGACCAGTCGCGGCCGGCCTCACGCGGCGGCACGACGATGAGCCCATCGACCCGTTGCTCCATGAGGCGCTCGATGATCAGGTCGTGCTGTTGTCCGCTTTCGTCAGAACTCGTGGCGATGAGCAAGTACCCATGCTCGCGCGCCGCCGCTTCGATCGCTCTCGTGAGCGCCGAGTAGTAGGGGTTCGCGAGGTCGCTCGTGACGAGACCGATCGTGCGGCTGCTTCGCCCCGGCCGAATGCTCGCGGCCGCAAGGTTTCGACGGTAGCCGAGAGCGCCGATGGCGACCGAGATGCGCTCGCAGAGCTCCGGATCGATGTTCGTGAATCCGTTGACGTAGCGCGACACGGTGCGCAGCGACACTCTCGCTTCTCGCGCGACATCGTTCATGTTCGGCGGATTCGACACGGCGGGCCTCCAGCGGGTGTGGTGACCACGATACGGGGCGCGCAGCGCAGACCAGGGCACCCCCGGCTAGATCATGCCTCTCGGGGAGGCGCGGCTAGACCGAGAACCGCACGGTCGCCGCGGCCGGCCCACCGCCGGGAACGTCCTCCGCGCGAACCGCGAGAACGCGCGCGCCGGTGAGCAGTGCGCGGCGCACTACCTCGTCGACCACGCCGTAGCTGTGGGCATCGTCGGCCTCCGAGAAGGTGATCGCACCGGAGTTCTCGTCGACGACTCCCGGGATGAGAGTGTCCATGTCGAAGAGGAGCGTGTCGACCGCGCCGTATGTCGCTGCGCGCGCGATGTCGCTCAGGTCTTTGACTGCGGTCCCTTGCGCGAACCGGCTCGACACCTCTTCCTTCAGAAGGTCGAGCGCGCTCGCATACAGGGCATCCAGGATGTGGCGCGCAGAGGCGGCGTGGCTCTCGTCGCTGAGATCATCGGGGTTGCCGCGGATTGTCTCTGCCGCAAGATGCGGGTAGTTGGTGATGCCCCGGTAGATGCCGTCGAGCGGCTCGGAGGTCGCGAGGATCAGCGGCCCGGTTGACCCGTTGAGGATCGGACGGATGGCGGCATCCACCGATCGCGAGTACTGACCCAGTCCCACCTTGCGGCCCTCTGAGCCCTGGATGCGCCCCGACGGCGAGCGACCGCTGATCGACGCGAGGCCGACCGAGCTCGCGGCATCCTTCGGGAGGTCGGCTACGTCGACGGTGTACGCGCCCTCGCCCGCGCTGACCTCGACGAGTCGTGCGGCGTTCTCCGAGAGGGCAAGCACGAACGCGGCCTGCGGGAAGGTCACGGCGCGCACGAGCGGCTTGATGCACAGCCGGTCAGACACCTCAAGCGCAGACGGCAACACGCTCGGCACGCGGAACGTCTGCACGTGACCGGCGGTCACGAAGATGACGAGCGAATGTGACAGGTACTGCCAGAACTGAGAATCCGCGCTGAGATCGACAATGGCGTCTTCGAGTTCTTCGAGCTCTTCGATCTGGGCTCGACTTGCTCCCGCGTCGGCAAGCTTCGCGGCAGCATCGTCCAATTGGTTTCTCAGTTCGATCCGTGCCGCCTCCATGTGGTTCGGCACCGGGCTCGTCGGAAGCTAGATCGACACGCTGAATGGCTCCCTCACCGTCGCGAGGTACCGCAAGGTCGTTTCGGTGGGAATGTCGGTGTGGAGCATTGTGTGTCGCTAAAACTGCTCTCTTCGGATCGTGCCGGCATCGCCTTCGGCGGGCTCGCAGAGGTGTCGTACGGGCCCCTGGCGCCGACGATAGTAGAGCCGGGCGTAAGTCAACAGAGTCGATAGGCTCGTGCCGTGCCCCACGACGATCTCAAGTCCCTTGCCCAGGGGATCGCGCTCGAGGCTGGGGCGCTCGCGCTGCAGCGGCGTCGCGAGGGCGTGACGGTCGCGGCATCCAAGTCGTCAACCGTCGACATCGTGACGGCGGCCGATCGTGAGACAGAAGCTCTCATTCGGGGGCGACTCGCCGAGGCGCGACCAACCGATGGATTCTTCGGCGAAGAAAGTGGCGCGGAGAAAGGTTCGAGCGGACTGACCTGGCTCGTCGACCCGATCGATGGCACCGTCAACTTCCTCTATTCGATCCCGCACTACGCCGTGAGCATCGCCGTGGTTGAGGGCGAGCCCGACCCGCTCACGTGGACGGCGCTCGCGGCGTGTGTTGTCAATCCAGCTTCGGGGGAAGTGTTCACGGCGACCGCGGGTGGGGGCGCGTTTCTTGGAGCGGATGCCATTCGCGTCGCGGACCCAGTCGACCTTTCGCTCGCTCTCGTCGCGACCGGATTCGCCTACGACTCGACGACGCGCGGCGACCAAGGCGCTCTCGTGGCCGAGCTCCTTCCGCTCGTGCGCGACATCCGGCGTTTGGGCACGGCCTCCCTCGACCTGTGTTTCGTCGCTTCGGGGCGGCTCAACGCGTACTTCGAGCGAACCCTGAGTCCGTGGGATCACGCGGCTGGCGCTCTCATCGCGCGCGAAGCCGGCGCGAGCGTGAAGGGGTTGGGCGCCGCCGCGCCGAGCAAGGACTTCCTCCTCGCGGCGCATCCGGATGTCGCGGTTGCGCTCGAGCGTCAACTCCACCAACTCGCGATCTGAGCCGCCCCCCCGCTCGGGCGATGGCGCTGGAGCACGCGCGAGCTAAAATCGTGTCATGAGCGATCCGCTCGGGGCACCACAGACTAGGCGCGAAGCGCGCGAGCGACGTGAATTGACACGTCGCCGGTCGGCGATCTCGCGACCGTCGGTGCAAGGGTCCGGTTCGCCGCGCACCTTGCGCGCGCGAGCGAAACCCATCCTGTCTTTTGCTGCGCTGGTCGCTTCTGGCGCGCTCATTGTGGCGGTGTCAGTGCCAGCCAGCGCATTCGTGTCGGATGTGTCGTCCGCTTCCGCCGTCTCGGACAGCGTGCATACCCGTTCACCCGGCCAGTCCGTTCAGGTTTCCGCTGGCGCGACCGCGCAACCGACCTCGCGCGACGGTTTTCAGGTGCTCACCTATGCACAGCTGCTGCAGTTGCGCTACGGCAACTCGAGTAACACCTATACGACGACTATCGGAGCAATTCGCTGGCCATTTCCCTACGTCGTACAGATCACCGACGGATTCGGTCAGCGTCCCGCGTGGATCTCGGGTCAAGCCCAACACAACGGCACCGACTTCGTTCCGGGAACGGGCACCCCGATTTATGCGATCGCTGACGGCGTCGTGAGTGTGCACGTCGAAGAGCAAGGCGGATTCGGAAATCACGTCATGGTCCAACATTCGATTCCCGGCCAGAACATCGAGAGCCTCTACGCCCACATGCAATACGGGTCAAGCCCGCTCGTGGTCGGCGACCCGATCAAGGTCGGCGATTTCATCGGTCTCGTCGGTGATACGGGAAACTCCTATGGCGCTCACCTTCACCTCGAGATCCACCTCGATAAGGTCCCCATCGACCCATACATCTGGCTCAAGGCGAACGCGGTCAACTGAGAACTTGGTCTAGACGCGGCCCGTGAGTTGGCGAAAATCCTCCCGGCTAGCTAATGTTTATGAATCCGTTACTTTTGCCCCCATCCGGAGGGCAAGTCCCAGCCCGAAGTGTGTGATCGCGTCACAAATCGCGATCCATCCAGAGGAGTCCACATGTCGCTGAGTGTGCCCCGCGCAACAGCGACCGCCGGCAAAATTCGAGCGGAACTCGCCTAGTGGGGCGGTATTCTTCCGACGACGGGCTTGGACTCGAGTTCCTCGGTCTTCTCACCCCGTCGAATGCTGCGATCGAACATGCTGGGTCGAAACCAACGCAGCGTCCTCCCACGCTGTCCGAGTCGTGGTCGCTGGAGCTCAGTGATTCCGAGCCGGTTGGAGTCGCGGAGGCCCCGCCACCCGCCGTGCCTCACGTCGTCCAGCCGGTCGACTGGCCTTCCTTCACCGCTGCGCAGGTGTCGCCCGTCCACGGCACCGCGCCCCTGACCAGGCGCGAAGCTCGTGCGCTCGAAGAGGCGGGGCTTGCGGCCGACGCCCTGGCCCCGGCGGGGCGTCCGCACACGCAACACACGCTTATCCACACTGCAGCGACCCGGCGCGTGTCGACCGCTGCGGCGCAACCGCCTAAATCGGCAAAGCCGGTGCATCCCCGAACGCACATCTCCGCTGGCTCGAAACTGCTTTCGCTCGGTGCAATGTTGTTCGCCGGCGCGCTGGTAATCGGAATGTCGGTACCGGTCAACGCGCTCATGAGCAACGCCACACCGTTAGCCGCGGCCGTCGCGGGCACGGCACCCCGCCAAAGTCAATTGGTCGATATCTCATCGGCTGCGGCGCCTGTCGCAGCGGCGCGCGACAACTTCACCGTCATCTCGTACGCCGACATCATGCGGCTGCAGTACGGAAACGTCGCATACACCTTCACCCCGACCACCGGTGCGGTCCGCTGGCCTTTTCCGTATTCCGTGCCGATTTCAGACGGCTGGGGCTCGCGAGTGCAGCCCTGTTGGGGATGCTCGACCTTCCACCAGGGTGTCGACTTCACCCCGGGCGGCGGCTCGCCGATCTACGCGATCGCCGACGGAGTCGTCGCCACTCACGACGACACGAACTATGGACTCGGCAACAGTGTTGTGATCAGTCACCTCATCAACGGTCAGCACATCGACAGCGTCTATGCGCACATGCTCACGGGATCGAGCAAGCTTCAGCCGGGCGACATAATCAAGGTTGGTGACTTCGTCGGGCTCGTCGGAGATACCGGTTCATCGACCGGAAACCACCTTCACTTTGAGATTCACGTCGACAAAGTCCCCGTTGACCCGTTTGCCTGGCTCACGGCCAACGCGATCAACTGACCCCCTGAGTCGCCGCGCCCGTCGGGCTTAGCCGCGCAGCCAGACCGTAACGTCGGTGGGCAACGCGCCGCCGGTGATCGGTTCACTCGACAACAGGATGTCGCCGACCGGGAGTTCTACGGCGACCTTGCCGGTGTTGCAGATCACGATCACGTCGCCGTTGCGGAATGCAACGACGCCCTTGTCGTAGCCTTTCATCCACTCCACCGAGCCGCTGCCGAGCGAGTGTGCGCGACGGAGCGCGAGCGCTGAACGGTAGAGCTCAAGCGTGCTGCCGGGCACACCCGCCTGCGAATCGCGAGCGTAGGGCGCCCAGTCCGCGGGTTGCGGCAACCAGCTCGTGCCCGCCGCGCTGAAGCCGTATGCCGGCTTGTCGGCCTCCCAGGGGATCGGTACCCGACATCCGTCGCGGCCATACTTGTCGCCCTTGGTGCGGAACCACGTCGGGTCCTGCCGCGCGGAGTCGGGGAGTTCCATGTCTTCGGGAAGGCCGAGTTCTTCGCCCTGATACACGTACGAGCTCCCGGGCAGTGCGAGCATGAGGGATGTCGCCGCTCGAGCACGCTGCAGGCCCTTCGCGCGATCGGGCTTGCCTGGCGTCTTCGGGCCGATGCCCGCGCCCTGCGCCGGAGAATCCTTGGCCAGGGACAGTCGAGTGGCGTGACGCACGACATCGTGGTTGGACAGCACCCACGTGCTGGGCGCCCCAACACCGGCAAACGCGGTGATCGAATCCTTGATCACGCGACGCAGGTCTTTCGCGTTCCAGTCGGTGAACATGTAAGCGAAGTTGAAGGCCTGACTCATCTCATCGGGGCGAACCCACAGCGCTACCTTGCTGAGCGGATCGACCCACGCCTCGGCGCACAGCACGCGGTCGCCCTCGTACTCAGCGAGCACGGAGTTCCAGCCGCGCCAGATCTCGTGTACCCCGGGCTGTCCCCAATAGGGAGGCTCAACGTCCAACTGCGCGGCATCCTCGACGGCAAGGTTCAGGTCGGTCGCCCCTGTTCCGCCCATGCTCGCGAGCTCGAGCGGCGGTGTGTAGTCGGGCAGCCCCTCTTGCTTGATCATCCCGTGCGCGACATCCACTCGGAATCCGTCGACACCGCGGTCGAGCCAGAAGCGCAGGATGTCGTGGAACTTCTCGCGCACCTGAAGGTTCTCCCAATTGAGGTCGGGCTGCGAGGTGTCGAAGATGTGCAAGTACCACTGGCCGGGAGTGCCATCCGGACGTGTGACGCGTTCCCACATCGGTCCGCCGAACACCGATTCCCAGTTGTTCGGAGCGATCTCGCCGTGCGCCCCCTTTCCATCGCGGAACATGTAGCGGTCGCGCTCGGGGGAACCTTCCGGTGCCGCGAGCGCTGCTTGGAACCACTCGTGTTGATCGGAAGTGTGATTGGGTACCATGTCGGCGATCACTCTGAGTCCGAGGCTGTGGGCCTTCTCGAGCAACAGATCGAAGTCTGCGAGTGTGCCGAAGAGCGGGTCGACGTCACAGTAGTCGGAGACGTCATAGCCGGCATCCTTTTGCGGGGACCGGAAGAAGGGCGAGAGCCAGATGGCGTCGATCCCGAGTTCAGCGAGTTCGGCCAGCCGGTGCGTGATGCCGGGAAGGTCGCCGATGCCGTCGCCCGTCGAGTCCTGAAATGACCGCGGATAGATCTGGTAGATGACCGCAGTACGCCACCACTCAGACCCGTTCGCCACCAAGGTGGTACTCGTCTCGGACCGGTGCGCGGGCGCGACGAAATCAGGGGCTTTGTCGACAGTCATTTCGAACACGATACGGCATTCGGGCGAAACTGCAAGCGCTTGCAGCAAGGGGCGAAGGCCCCGCAGAGCACTCCAGCGATCGAGCAAACCCGGATGCTCGCGGATGCTAGTCTCTTACGGTGCCAAACGGACGGATTCGTCCTCAATGCGCCCCCTTAGCTCATTGGTAGAGCACTTCCTTGGTAAGGAAGAGGTAGTGGGTCCGATTCCCACAGGGGGCTCGCACGTCCGGTTTTCACTCCGGATGACGCGTGGCTGGGTAGCTCAGTTGGCGAGAGCGCACGACTCATAATCGTGAGGTCGCGGGTTCGAATCCCGCTCCAGCTACAAAACAGGAATAGCCCCGACTTATCGGGGCTATTCCTGTTTCGTCCCTGCAGCAATTCAGAGAACCAGCGTTCGCCTAGGTGTTCTTCCCACTGACGTTGTGAACACGTTCGATGGGTGACTTGCCTCCGATGCCGGTATGGGGTCTGTGGTGATTGTAGCTATGAAGCCAGGCCTGGTATGTGGCTGCTCGGGCGGCATCTGAGTCGTAGTGATGCGCGTAGGCCCACTCGAACGCGAGGGTGCGGTGGAAGCGTTCGATCTTCCCGTTCGTTTGCGGCCGGTAGGGCCTGGTGTATTTGTGCTTGATCGTCTCGCCGAGCGTGTCGTTGAATAGCTTCGAGCGGTAGCAGGACCCGTTGTCGGTCATCACCCGGGCGACAGTGATCCCCAGGCCGGCGTAGAAGGCGTTGGCGCGTTCCCAGAACCCAGCGGCGGACTCCTTCTTCTCGTCGGTGAGGATCTCGGAGTAGACGACTCGGGAGTGGTCGTCGATCGCGGAGTGAAGGAAGGAGTAGCCGACCGGGACGGATTTCTTCTTGTTCTTGATGCCGGCAGTTTTGCCCAGGGTGCGCCAACCGCCTCCGTCAGGGATGCGGCCCAGTTTCTTCACGTCGACATGGACCAGATCGCCGGGGCTGACGTGTTCATAGCGCACCGGTTTCGTCTTCCGGACCCGCACCCCCGTGTTCAGGTCGATGTGGCCGAGCAGCGGCACCCGATAGCGGGTGAGGACCTTCGACACCGTCGATTGCGGCAGCCGCAGATGGTAGCCGATCCGGTGCGGACCCCACCGTCTCGTGACCCGCAGGGCGATGATCCGCCGCTCGGTTCGCTGGTCGGTCCGGTTCGGCGACCGCAACGGCCGCGATGAGCGATCCATCAGCCCGGCTTCGCCCTCGACCCGATACCGGGCCACCCACTTAGAAACAGTCCCCCGGGCGACTTGGAAACGCTCAGCGACACGCGCCTGCATCCACCCGTCATCGACGACGAGCTGGGCGATCTTCAACCGGCCAGCCGGGTTCAAAGCCGCGCGCGCGTGGGTAACGTAAGACACGAGGACCTCCGTGGATCGAATGAGTGTGGTTACCCATATCGATACCGGAGGTCCTCACCTTTCTAGCTCACGCCACGCACACAACCACCGTGGGAAGAACACCTAGGCTCCAGGGTGTGGCGACCTACCTGCCGGCCCAGTCCATCTGATAGAGCTCCGGGCGGCGATCCGCCAGCACGTCGTTGCGCTCGCTGATCGACTTGTCGCGCGATTGTGCGAGATCGAGTCGCGCAAACGCCAAGGCCGACTCCCCGAGGGTGATCGGTGAGCGAGGGTAGCCGTCCGCATCGACGATCACGCTCCCGCCGACCCAGTCGGTTCCTCGCTCGACGCCGGCGCGATCACAGGCAGCGATCGCGAGGCGATTCACGGATGCGTCGGCTTGCACCCGCACGATTTCGCCGGGCCGTTCAGTAGTCGGGCGCGGGAAACTCGGCCAGTTGACGGGTGCCGCAAGCAACTCTGCACCCCGCAAGGCGACCGATCGCACCCACTCCGGGAACTCGAGATCGTAGCAAATCATGACCGCAAGGCGACCCTGGCTGGTGTCAACGACCGGCGGATGCGCGTCGCCGGTCGCGAAAATCTCCTTCTCGCGGTTCCAGAGGTGCGCCTTCCGATACGTCGAGATCACCGAGCCGGAATCGATGATCACGGCGGAGTTGTACAGGGCGCCTGTGTCGAATTCGGCGAGCCCTCCGATGATCACAGCACCGAACTCCTCGGAGAGCGCCGACCACGAGGCAATCGTCGGCTCCCACCCCTCGATCGCGAGAGCGCGGGCCTCGTGCGCGTCGGAGAAGCAGTATCCCGTGTTCGCCAATTCGGGCAGCACGATGACCTTCGCACCGGCGCGGGCGGCCGTTCGAATGGATGTCTCGAGGACCTCAAGATTCGCTGCGATCTCGCCGATGGCGAGCGTGACTTGGCAGCAGGCGATGCCCACATCGTTGGTTTCCGGTCCCATGGGCACAGCGTAAGTGCGGAGCGACGATATCTCCAGAAAAGGGTTGTCTAAAAGACGATAAATAGTGTTTACTTATCAACACTCGCGGCGGGGGTGCGGGTGGACGTTTCACGACCAGTCATCAGCACCACAACCTGACAATGGAGTCACGACAATGACACAAACCGCGCCCAGCCAGCCAACGGCGATCGTCCAACCACCGATCATCGAGAAACGATCGATCGACTGGGTCCCGAATCACGAGCGCAGCGGCAAGCTCTGGCACCAGGGTCCACTGTGGTTCCTCGGCAATTTTCAATACTTCTCGATTCCGATCGGTTTCATCGGGCCCTCGCTCGGGCTTTCGCTGTTGTGGACCGCTGTCGCGGCCATTATCGGAATCGGAATCGGAACGCTCTTTATGGCGTTTCACGCCTCGCAGGGCCCGCACCTGGGTCTGCCGCAGATGATTCAGTCTCGAGCGCAGTTCGGCTTCAGGGGAGTCATCGTTCCGCTGTCCGCGACCCTGTTCACCTACCTCGCCTTCAACATTGCCGATACCGTGCTGCTGGGCCAGGGATTGAACAGCGCCTTCGGGTGGAACCCGACCGCGGTATCGTTCACGGCGGCACTCGCGGCCGCGCTGCTGGCGATCTTCGGTCATCAGTGGGTGCACCGGGTGTTCCGAATCCTGCTCTACGTCTCGCTACCCCTGACCGCGATTCTGACTGTCGGGGTCATCTTCGGAGCGGGCGGCGGAGTCGCGCCCGAGGTTGATTACGGTTTCAACCTTGTGGCGTTTGGCGCGCAGTTGACGGCCGCGGCGGCATACAACATCACCTACGCGCCCTACGTTTCCGACTACTCGCGCTACCTTCCGGCGAACACTCCGAGCCGCAAGGTCATCACCGCGGTGTTCTTCGGAGCATCGACCTCCGCGCTGTGGCTCATCATCCTGGGCGCCTGGCTGGCGATCAACCTCCGCGCGACGGACGGTCTCGCGGGTCTCCAGCTTGCCGGCAATAACGTGTTCATTCATCTTGGCGATGCTGTCGCGCTGCTCTCGGCCCTCGCTCTCACAGCGACAATGGGAATGAACGCCTACGGTGGCATGCTCACGGTGCTCACCGCGGTCGACTCATTCAAATCGGTCAAACCGACGCGAGCCGCGCGGGTGATCACGATCATCGTGCTCACCGTCGTGTGGTATCTGCTTGCGAGCGTGATCACGACCGGGTCCGTAGCCGTGGTGTTCTCCGCGCTCACCCTCATGCTGTACCTGCTCGTGCCATGGACTGCGACAAACCTCGTCGACTACTTCATTGTTCGTCGGGGCAACTACGCGATCACCGACCTGTTCACTCCCAAGGGTGTGTACGGTGAATGGGCGTGGCGCGGACTGCTGGCCTTCGCGATCGGGTTTGCGTTCGAGATCCCCTTCATGGTGATCCTGCCGATCGGTGACTGGAGCTACACCGGCCCCCTCGCTCAGGCGATCGGTGGACTCGACGTCGCGTGGCTGGTGGGCCTAGTGGCCACGTCCGTGGCCTATCTCCTGCTGAGCCGATCGCTCGATGTCGGCAAGGAGGCTGCAGCCATTCAGGCGAGCGACGCCGAGCTGGCGAAGATCGATGCGGCGCACTCGGCGACGGCCGCGAACTAACGGCCGCTCCCTATGAGGATCCACTCCACGCCGCCGGAACGATCGTCCAGATCACTTCGGTGGTGTGCGAGCTCGGGTTCGTCCACGAATGGGGTTCCCGTCCGGGAACTGTCACGGTATCCCCCGCGGTCAACGCGAGGTCACCGCGCGGGAACCGCAGTACCATCTCACCCCGGAGGATATGAAGGACCTCGATATCGCAGTTGATCGTGTACAGCTCTTCACCCCCGCTCGCGCCCGGCTCCAAAATCGAGCGGAGCACTTGAACTCGGGATTCGTTGCGAGGCGTGAGGAGTCGTTCAACTGCGTTGACTCCGCCCATGTTGATGAGGGGGGCACTGGCGAGCGCGATCACTTCGTTGTCGGGGGACTCGAACAAGGAGCCGATCGGAAGCGAGAGCACTTGGCAGATCGTCACCAGGGTCGCAACGCTCGGCGAGGTCTCATCCCGTTCGATGCGGCTAATGAACCCCTTGGTCAGCCCGGTTGCTACCGCAACCTGCGCGATCGTGAGTCCTTGACCGTGGCGCGTGCTGCGCAGCTTGGCCCCGATCAGCAATGGAGACTGAGACGGCGCGGGGTGCACTGGTTTCATGGACTTGCTCCCTGCTTGGGAGACTTCAGTATATTGAGCACCGAGGTTGTGTAAAAAGCTCTTTTTGTTGCATATTGGTTACCTGTCTCAGAGTTGAGGTCGTCCCGTTGTCTACCACTCCGTCGCCCGAGTTCGTCGGCCCGACCGACTCAAGCGTCGTGCCTCGGTTCGCCGGGATCGCCACGTTCGCGCTCCTGCCCAGGCGCGAAGACGTCGATCGGGCTGACATCGCCGTAGTCGGGATCCCGTTTGACGGCGGAGTCAGCTACCGGCCTGGTGCGCGATTCGGGCCAGCACACGTTCGTGAGGCATCCCGGCTTCTCCGTCCCTATAACCCGGCGCAGGACGTTGAGCCGTTCGGAACCCAACAGGTTGTCGATGCGGGAGACGTCGCCGTCAATCCCTACAACATTCTCGAGGCAGTTGACCAGATCGAAGCGGGTGCTCGCGCGCTCTCGGTCGATGGCACACGACTAGTCGCCATCGGAGGAGATCACACGATCGCACTCCCTCTGTTGCGCAACGTAGCTGCGGAGCATGGCCCTGTCGCGGTCATCCATTTCGACGCACACCTGGACACCTGGGACACCTACTTCGGGGCGCCAATCACCCACGGAACGCCTTTTCGCCGAGCCTCCGAGGAAGGGCTCATCGACCTGACGGCGAGTGTGCACATTGGCACCCGCGGTCCGCTCTATAGCCGGAGTGACCTTCGGGACGACGCGAGACTGGGCTTCGCGATCATCAGCTCGAGTGATCTCGAGCTGGAAGGTCTCGCACGGTCAATCGATCGGCTGCACGCGCGAATCGGTTCCGGGCCGATCTACGTGAGTATCGACATCGACGTGCTTGACCCTGCGCACGCCCCCGGCACCGGAACTCCCGAGGCTGGCGGGTTGACGAGCCGAGAGCTTTTGGCGATCATCCGGTCGCTTGCAGGCATGAACCTCGTCGGGGCCGACGTCGTCGAGGTCTCCCCGGCATACGACCATGCCCAGATCACGGGGATTGCCGCCGCCCACGTGGCGTACGAGTTGATCTCGGCGATGGCTCCTCGCACGGCCGACTGATCGTTTCGACGTTTCCTCTGCCCCGGTCCCGATATTTCTCGGGACGAGTCAGGTACGCGCCGAAAGATGCTCGTGCACAGCTAGCCAGTGACCATCTCGAAACTCAAGCACGATCGTTTCGCGCTCACGCTGTGTCTCTGGCACTCCGTCAAGGCGCAGGATCGTTTCGACATCGTGCGTGAACACCGCGACGTCGCCGAACAGTTGGATCCGACGTGCGCTCGACGAACACCGCACGACCTCGAAGCCAGAATCGCGAACCCAGTCATCCCACGTCGATTCATAGTCCGCGCGGGACTCTACGCGAACTGGCGAACTGTGAAACACGAACGTTGCCTCAGGAGCGAAGCCGCTGAAATAGGCGTCTCGCTGATTGGAACCGAAATTGTCAATAATCGTATCGACCGCGCGGAGCGCGTCGGTCTCGGTCAGTTCCGCCATGGGAATCCTTTCTAGTCAGAGTCGTTCGCGCGAACACCTCGTGAACAGCATGCTCTCTAACGAAAGCACATAGGCAAGCGGATCCTGCTACTACGGCGTAGCGTCGGCTCACGACATCCCTGAGAAGAGAACGCAGCATGAACCTGATCACGAAACTATTCGGTAAGACGTACAACACGGTGTCGCCCGAGGACGCTCGGAGCATTCTCGATGCCGGCGGGATTCTGGTGGATGTCCGCACCGGCGCCGAATGGAACCGCGGCCATGCGCCTGAGGCGATTCATATTCCCTTGGAGTCAATCGGCCGCAAAGACGACCGTATCCGCACGGGAGCGCCGATCGTCGTCATGTGTCAGTCAGGCCATCGCTCCGCGGTCGCAGCGCGCGTGCTCGCCGGTCAAGGTCAGACCGTTTCGTCCCTGGCGGGAGGTCTTCCCCGGTGGGCGAAGGCCGGCAACCCGATCGATAAGTCGGAAGGCGGAAGCCCCTCGGCCTGACGGTTGCCGCCTCATGAGGCGACCAGCGTCGAGGCGGTCGCCTAGAGCCATGACGGTCGGGCGGGTGCACTGGGCGGACTCTCACAGTTCCAGGCTCGAGCGCCCGAACCTCTGGGCCAGAAACCTCCCGTTGGCCAACAGCTCCGAAGCGTGGTAATCGATCGCTGCCGCCCGCATCTGTCCCGCGGCATGCTCGATCACCGCGAGTTGAGCGATGAACGCGTCGGTCGGTGTGCTGCCATCAGGGAAGACGTGCCCTGCTACCCACTCGGGTGGGAGAGACAGGAAGGCGCGCAGGGTGTCGGGGAGATAGATCGTCGCGGTCCGCCGCACCACTTGCTCGGCCTCCGGATCGTTGGATACGAGCGCCACGGTGTCGGCAAGCACCTCTGCGATGTGATCAACCCGCTGCGCCGCGTGGTCGGGGATTCGGCCTCGGACGAGGTTTCGCAGTATGCGCAGGTCTGTTGCGATCTGTGTGTCACCAACGCGGATGTCCGCTCCCGCGGACTGCACGCCGAGCGATTCGAGCGCGCGGGCTGCTGCCGCGGCATCCCCCGCCGCGTCGGCACTGAGCGTGGCGACCCGCCCCGCGAACGCCGTGAGCCACTCTCCGAGGCCCAGCGCGCGTCGTGCGACGACCACTCCGCTCGACAGACGGGCGGCCTGAGCATCCCAGACCGGCCCCGGCCGATAGGTCAGCGTGAGTATTTCCGCTGGCACTGAGAGCCTCAGCGACGTGATGGTGCCCTGGCGCCCGGCGACACGATCACCAATCGAACGGGCGCGCACGACTGCGAGGACCTGTGCGGCCCGTGAACCTGGGAGCGCGCGTCCGACACCGTCTATCAGACCGTCGAGAAAGCCCTGCGGATTCGAGTATGCCAAGTCGGGGAGTGTCATTGCGATCCCCCACCGCGCGCAACTACCGCGCGTACTGAACGGAGCGGATCACCCACAACATCATCCAATCACGCATCCGGCCGCACCCGACTAGGGAGATAGTCGCCTGACCCCTGGAGCCCGGTGATTCCCGCGCCGATCGGGTTAGCACCAATCAGTAGCAGCACCACCGCCATGATTGCCGCGTTGTGTTTCGGAAAGAGCTCTCGCACAGAAATCAGTCCCGTCCGGGTCTTGTTGGGCGAGGACACACAAGCGATCACGGGTCCCGCGACGCTGACAGACGCGACGATGGCGAAGACGACAGCGATCGCCGTCGTCGTGCCCATGGGCAGCGCGACGCTTCCAATCGTCAGCCCCCCGCCCACGCCGAGCAGCAGGTCATTGGGAATGATCACCGAAATCAGGATGGCGAATCGCGCGCTCCGCAGGGGTGGGCTCGAACCGATCGACGTCATCCAGGCGGGAAGTTCTGGCTCTTCGGCCGGCCCCGGTCGCCCGCGCCAACGCACCACGGCGAGTGCCATGAGCGCGATCCCAACGACGATTCTGGCGACGGATACCGCCGGGCCAAACGACGTCTGGGCGACGAGGTCAGAGAGGAGCGCGAAGAGGCCGACCACGAGGAGGATCCCCGCGATGCGCCCGAGCATGAACGCCACACCTGAGCTTTTGCCGGACTGCGAGAGCAGGATAAGCACCGTTGCGATGATCGGGATCGGGCTGAGGGCCACGTTCACGGCGACCGAAAGAAGCCACCGAAAACTTCCTGCATGCGCTTAGGCTCCTTGGGCGATCATCGCGGCTGCGGCGATGCGGTCACAATCATGCTGACACCCTATTGCGTAGGACCGCCCGCTGAACGGTCCCGCGAGTACTTCGTGAGCAGCATGCTCCCGGAGGCGAGAACGTGGTCAAGCGTCATCGAGCGGAGGTCTACCGGATGCCCTACGCTCGCGATGCGCGGGCCCGCACCGCCCTCGAGCGCAGGGCTGATCGTGAGGCACAGTTCGTCTAGGGCATCGGCGGCGACGAGGGTTCCGAGCAGGTGTGGTCCGCCCTCGCAGTGCAGTTGCGACATCCCGAGCCCCGTGAGTGTGGAGACGAGGAGGCTGGCGTCAACGGAGGACTCGCCGCACGAGAAGACGTCGGCGACGTGCGCGAGAGCGTCGCGCTCTCGTGTCGGCGCCGACGCGGTCGTGAGCACGATCGGGCGCACCGGTGCGTCGGTGAAGATTGCGCCCGCCGGGTCGAGGTCGAGCCGAGCGGAGACGATCGCGAACGACGGATGCTCGACGAGCCCGTTCGCGAGGCGCCACGCCGCGGCATCTGACGCTACCCGCATCGCGGTGTAGCCCTCGTCGCGCACGGTTCCAGCACCGACGATCACGACGTCGCACAGTTGCCGGAGCAGGTCGAACACACGCTTGTCGGCAGGAGAACCGAGTCCACCCGACAGTCCGCCCGCGGTCGACGATCCGTCGATGCTCGAGATGAAGTTCGCTCGCAGCCTGGGCACGGATCTGTCCGCGGGAGCGTAGAGCTCGAGCAGCCGCTTGTCACTGAGTTCGTCGGTTGCGCCGTTCGGATACAGCCGCACGATCGAGTCAGGCATTGGTCTCGCCCATGTTGTGGATCGCGAGCGAAGGTTCGCGCCATCCCAGGATCGCCTCGACCATTCGCATCGCATCGACGGATTCGCGCACGTTGTGCATGCGCACGACACGCGCGCCAAGCAGCACGGCGACGGTTGCCGCCGCGATCGACCCGGACAGGCGATCCTGCTTAGCGCGGCCGAGCGTCTCACCGATGAAATCCTTGTTCGACACCGCGGCGAGCGTCGGGAAGCCGAGAGCGCAGATCTCGGCCATTCGTCGGGTCAGCTCGAGGGTCTGCCGGGTGTTCTTGTTCAAGTCGTGACCAGGGTCCACGATAATCCGGTTCTCGGGGACTCCCCGAGACACCGCGAACTCGACCTTCCGCGCCAGAAATCCCGCGATGTCGCCCGCGACGTCGTCGTAACTCGGCCGCGGATACCACGTGCGCGGGGTGGCGAGGCTGTGCGTGATCACGAGGCTCGCCTCGCTCGCCGCTACAACATCGGCGAGCTCGGGATAAAAGATGCCCGTGGTGTCATTGACAACGGATGCGCCCGCCTCAATCGCGGCCGCAGCCACTTCGGGCCGGAAGGTGTCGACCGAGATCACCGCATCGGAGCCAGCCGCCAGTGCTTCGATCACCGGGATGACTCGATCCAGCTCCTCCGCGATGGGCACCTCCGGTCCGGGGCCGAACTTGACCCCGCCGATGTCGACCCAGTCCGCTCCCTCGGCGGCCGCGGCGAAACATGCCTCGATTGCCCGGTCGAGAGCGAAAGTCTTTCCCCCGTCGTAGAAGGAGTCGGGCGTGCGGTTGATCACTGCCATGACGGCAATCTGCCGCGAAAAGTCAAAGGTGCGCGACCCGATCGTGCGGATCGGATCGCGAAGTGGCGGCAGTTCTAGCGCGGTCACGAGCGGCGGCGGGTGATCGTGATCGAGACATCGGCGAATTCGAGCGCGATCGGCGCCTCGGGCTTGTGCACCGTCACGCGCACCGTATGCGCAATGGGATAAGACAACGCGACTCGAGCGATACGCTCTGCGAGGGTCTCGATGAGGTCAACCGGCGCGCCGGCGGCAGCTGCGGCGACGGCGTCGGCCAGCTCCCCGTAGTGCAGAGTCTTGGCGAGTTCGTCGTTGGCCGCGGCATCCGCGGTGTCGAGCCACACTGTGACGTCGATCACGAACCGCTGGCCGTCGCGGCGCTCGAAGTCGAACACACCGTGATTGGCGTGCACGGCGAGTCCCGCGATGGTGATCGAATCCGGCTCGACTGCGCTAAGTTCTTGCGGCATAGGCCTCCGATGTGCACAGGGTGAAAGGCAATAGTAAGCAGACCCGGATACCGGCTGCCGAACCTAGCCCGCTGCGCGGGACAACACGCTCGCCGAACTGCCCCACGCTTGCGGTGAGCTCACCACGGTGCGGCTGGTGCGCGCCGACTCGGCCATGAGCAGCGCAAGGTAGTGATCGTGGCATCCGTCGGCAAGCGGGTAGAACGGCTCACCGGTGCGCACGAAGTGCGCCATCTTAGCCATGACCTCGGCGACCGCGAGTTCGTCGTCGTTGAGGCGCGCGCCGATGAAGTGGTTCTCGTAGACGACGTCGGCACCCAGTGCGATGCGCCGGAGGAAGCTGCCCTCGAGGTCGCCGTCGATTCCGGTCGTCTCGCGCTCGAGGTGAAGCGTGACCGAGCGGTCAACCTCAGCGAGCCGGTGAACGGTGTCGTCGCGCAACTCACCGGTGGCCCCGCGAAAAGTGATGTGACGCGACCTGATGGGCGAGACGTACTGCTGGTCTGCCCAGTCATATACGCCCACACCGCTCGAGAATTGCAGCTGAGCCCACGTGCGGTGTGCATCGACTTCGACGGGGGAATCCTGCCAACCGTCGCGGCCGCGCGAAGACACAACCCGATCGGGGATGACATGCGACGTGACCTCGACGGGTTCGAAGCCAATACCCAATGCTGAGCGGATCAGGCTCACGCCGTGATACTCGTGCGCGACCGAAACCTCAGCGGTGTGCACAGTGCCCAAGACCCCGGATGCCGCAACCGCGAGCCGCGCCGCGTGCTGCGGCTGGAACCGATACTGC
>Ga0123338_10001387_pt1 | contig 23517 bp, 22 predicted proteins | sample grotaG_FD_89793 | JGI IMG/M metagenome (GOLD analysis project Ga0123338, IMG submission 89793) | Glacier valley bacterial and archeal communities from Borup Fiord, Nunavut, Canada, to study Microbial Dark Matter (Phase II) -... | ecosystem: Environmental > Aquatic > Freshwater > Ice > Glacier ...
CCTATATACTATCAGAAAGTGTTTGATATTTACATGAACTGGAACCAACTAGGGAAAATTAATTGCCAAAATCTATCCGTTTCTACTTGCCAAAATCTGTCCATTATAGTTTACCAGTTACAACCCTCGTCATTAGGTTTAATAATACATAAAAACCGTATTTTTTCACTAGGCATGTTTTTGCAATATTCATATTCGTAAAATTCGTCTATCATATAATTTCCCATCCCTTTCAATATGGACTAGTACTAGTCCCATTATAACATGTTTAAAAGATAAAATAAACATAAAAATGGACTGATTCCGGTTCAGCAGGAGCAAGGGATGGGAGACAGTAAAATTAAGCAAGATACTATTTTTATTGGTAGTAATATTAGAAGAATACGAAAAGAAAAAAATATCGGTCAAACAGAATTAATAAGAATGTTACAGCTTCAAGGTGTGGATATGACAAGAGAGTCTCTAGTTAAAATAGAGAGAGGAATACAGCATATATACGCTAGTCAATTAAGGGCTTTTAAAGAGATACTGGAAACATCATATGATGAATTATTAAAATGAGAATAATTGCTGGTAAATAATCTTACCAGCAATTATTTATTTTAATAAAAATATCATAGTTCATATTTTGCTTGGTCGGAAAAATCCATATAGTATAAGAAGGTTTTGATGATTTGTAATGGTTGTCCGAACATGATATATTACAACCATCATATATATAGGCTAAAAAACAAATGCATATGGTTGTACAACAAATAGTCTTTACGATATATTTTCGTAATAACCATATAAGTATATCATTTAATAATAGCTTCATCCCAGCTATATAATATCCCTTTTTCGAAAATGTTTGGACAGTAATAACATTTAATGTTATTAAAATTTAAATTTTCTTTTTCAATACAAAGGCATAAATTAACATTCTTCTTTATTTTTTCGTAAAACCAGTGTATATCTAAAAAATCACTGAAAACAAGGACGATATATATTTTTTTATCTCTTAAAATACATGGCCAATATTTAATTAAACGAAAATATGCATCCAAACTATTGGTAATATCTTCAAATGCTATAGTCTGTCCTTTTTCATTAATGAATACATTACGTAAGAGCATATATTCCGTTGAACATTTACTATTATAAGGAGATATATATGGTATGTACTTCGAAGCATATGCATCCTGCAGGTGAATGCCGAGCTGCTCATAAAGTCCCGAAGCATATGGGTTATCATCTAGGAGTCTATTAAAGTTTTTATAAAAGAAACTAGTAAAATCAAGATTATCAACTAAGAATAAATTAACTCCATAATGTAGGAAAAATACAAAATACATATCTGCGTTTTCAGACTTTAGGTACTTTTCTAAACATTCAATAATAGCATGCTTCCTTTCTCTGTTTTTTGATTTTGATAATTGCTGCAATTTCATTTCTTTTTTATATGGATAAACGGAGCGTAATTTTTTGCGATATTCTTCAAAATCATTAAAAGTCCTACATTCATTAATAATAAATAGATCTTCTATTAAAATGTTCAAATATTTTTGACAAGTCTTTTTAATTAAAGAATTAGCTTCGCTATCAACGCAACTCTGAATAAATTGTATAAAGTTGCTAACGCTTTGATCATCAATACGATAAGTTTTTTTAAGAAAATCGCTAATCTTCAAATATGTTTTATAAAGATGATCATATTTATTATCTACACTTATTTCCCCTGCTGAGTTTAGTAAAAAAATTATTGCTTTATTTCCCATTTGACCACCAATGCTTAATTCTCGTCCAATCTCAGAATATGAATGATAATAATCAGCTTCCTCATAATTTCTTATTTTCTCTAATACTTTTTTCTCTGATTGTGTACCCATGTCTTGCTCTATATAAAATTTAACCTTATCAATTCCAATAATAGCATCAGAGCATGGCTTTTTCTCACTTTCCTTCCTGTTTTCGAACTCCAATGAAAATGAAAATTTTAAATTTATAGTTAATAAATCGTAAGCTATATCTCGTACAGAGGTTTTATGCTCAAGCTGAGCTCCAAATACTTTATTAATATTTTGTATACGCATTCCGTTTTTTTCTAATATATGGGTAGGAATAAACTTTTTCAAATATTTTAAACCCTTGTTTGTTAACCCATAAGTAGATGTATCAATACCATACTTCAGCGACTGCTTTTTTACATACCCGTTCTTTGCATTGCTAATTTTGCCCATAAGACTTAAAGCTGAAACATAATTAAGACCTAATGCACCTATATAATAAAATTGGCGAAATGAAGCATACGTGTATTTTGCTAATAATAACATTACTACTAATGCATGGGTTATCTCTACATCATTTAATTCATTAATATCATTTTTGCTTAGAACCAAAGAAAATATTTCTTTATAATTGTCAATTCTAATGTCAGTTATTTTATCGTTTAGGGGTAGTTCGTTTTCTAAAGCTTTATTAAATAATACATTTTTATCATGTTTACATTTGATTTCTGGAATAGTTTCAAACATCTCTATCATTTCAATAAGTGATATCTGATTTTTTTCAATAGAGTGATCTCCCATATAATTATTGCATGATTTATCTATCATATAAATCATGAACTCCCTTCTTTAATTGTTATTTATTAAAAATATTACTTTATTAAACTTCTAAATTAAGTATGCATATAACGTGGGTACAAATGTCAATAGCATTTTTAATAATTTGAATATTAGAGCTATAAAAAAATATTTAATTATTTTTAACGAAGGGGTTGACATTTTAATGTGAGTTCTGACTATTATAGAAACATCATAGGAGAAGGGGGTTTTGCAATGAATAATACTTCAAAAAAAGGAATAAATGAAAAACAAATAACAATGACAGCAGATGATTTTATTGAACTTATCGGAGCGGGACGTCATACAGCAAATAGAATTGCAGAACAGGCAGAAGCTAAAATATATATAGGGAGGAGAGTACTGATAAATATAAATAAAGTACGACAATATCTTGATGGTATTAGTGAATAAATATTTAATAGAAAGAATGGATGTTCGGAAATAAAAATTGACACCACATAAACTATTGATATAATGAATGTATATGATATTAGTTTGGGAGTGGTGTATTTGGGAGGATGCACATGGGTAAACCAATCAAACGAGTGGACAATAAAGGACGTAAATTGCCCGATGGTTTTAGTCAAAGAGTAGATGGGCGTTATCAAGCTCGATTTACTTTTAACGGGAATAGATATACCTTATATGATAAAAACCTAATAAGTCTTAAGGCCAAATTAGTAGAAAAACAAAATGAATTTAATAATGGTATTTACAGCGAGAAACAAAATATCACTTTAAATCAATGGTTTGAAAATTGGCTGAAAGTATTTAGGGAAGGTAAAATCAAAAAACAAACTTACGATAATTATAAAAATTATTGGAAATGGTATATCGCAGACACGTTGGGAAAATTACAAGTAAAAAATGTAAAAAGGATTCAAATAGTTGCTTTATATAACGACTTGCTTTATGACAAAAAAAAATTATCTTTAGGCACAGTAAAGTATGTTAACAATTTAATTGCCTCAGTTTTTAAACAAGCAGTTTATAATGACATTATTTCTAAAGATCCTTCTAAAGATGCTTTAAAGGAGTTTGTAAAAGAAACACAGCATAAAGTAGATGCTTTAACAATTGAAGAACAAAGTTTGTTTTTTAAAATTGTTAGAGAAAGAAAGTTTTATCTTAGATATAAACCGATGTTCACAGTATCTTTTGGATCAGGGGTTAGAGTAGGAGAACTTACAGCTCTCACTTGGGAAGATATTGACTTTGAGAATGAAACAATATCGGTAGATAAAACACTGCATTATGTCAAATACTTAACGGAAGCAGGACATCATTATAATATTACTACTCCTAAAACATTTTCATCAATAAGAACAATACCGATGTTGGGAGAAGTAAAAAAGGCCTTATATGAGCAAAAACAATATCAGGAAGCCCTTAACATTAAAGGGAATATTGATATCGATGGATATAGTGATTTTGTTTTCACCACAATGCGAAGAACGCCTTATACTCCTGACGGAGTAAATACATTATTAAGTCGTATTGTTTCATCCTACTGTAAAGAAGAAATGAATAAATCTTTAGAAGAAAAAAGAGAACCTATATTATTAAGAAACTTTTCAACACATGTGGCGAGGCATTCCTTCAGTACAAGATGTTATGAATGTGGTATGGATGCTAAAGCAGTTCAGGAAATATTAGGCCATAAAAATATTAAAACAACATTAGATACTTATACTGATTGCAGTAATGATGTAAAAAGAAAGCAGCTGCATCTAATGGAGGGAACAGTTATTTCCTAATGAAACATGATGAATAATTGATTTTACACCAACTAATACACCAAAAAATTAATATAAGATGAATTGTGTTGATATAGAACGGAATATAGATTTCAGTAAAACCCTTTATGATAGGGGCCGCGGCATTAGATGAACTAGGATGAAATCCAAATTAGGGATTTCGCTTTAATGCCTTACACAATCGATTAGTACTTTGAGCGATATGTCTCGACATATTGCTTTAATGCCGTACACAATCGATTAATAATTAAATTTGAAACCGTTACATAACGAGAGTTGTGTAGCGGTTTTTATTATAATAAATCTTATATGTGGTTACTTTAACTTTTACACGACTGTAGTTGTGTAAGGGCTTTTTGTAATTATTATAGGAGATTATCTACTTGCAAGTGAATTTGATTACAAATTTACTAGTTTAAAAATTCATCTTTATTTCAAGCCCTTTTAATGGTATAATAGAATTTATTAACTCATTATACCAACAGTCCTTACTGCAGAAGCAGGAAAGGTTTTAATTGAAGAAGGAGCCTTTGCTATGAACAAAAAGCAAAAACTAAGTGGTGCACTGAAAACGTACCTGCTTTGGCCAGTTTTATTGACAGCACTGTTATTGTGCATGAATCTAAGCATTTATATGATAGATAAAGTAGCGGGGGTTGTGATGTCCGCCTTTGTTCTTGCGTATTTTCTTATAGCAATAACGATATATTATTTCGATAGAAATAAAATTATTTCCGAAATGGTTCGATATGCTATGGATTATGGACAAGTACAGAAGCGATTAATGAAGGAACTGGCACTTCCATATGCTATTTTGGACGTGGATGGAAGAATGCAGTGGGGAAATGATGAGTTTATGGATATTATTATGGAAAAGAAAGCGGCGAAACACTCTATCTCCAATATATTTCCCGATATAACAGTTGAAACTCTTCCCAAGAAGGAAAAAGATGAAATAATACATGTGAATTACAATGGCAGTAATTATAGAGTCCTGCTTCGGAAAGTAATTGCACCTGATTTTGATGAAGATGTCAACTGGAGTTTTTACGAGACAGAAAAAGCATGGGATGGCAGAAATGCATTAATTGCTATGTATTTGTTTGATGAGACTGAGATTATTACGCTTTTAAAAGAGAATAAAGAACAGAAATTAATCACAGGGCTTCTATATATCGACAATTATGAAGAAGCCCTAGAGAGTATCGATGAGGTTAGACGTTCTTTACTAACAGCATTGGTGGATCGAAAGATTAACAAATATATGCAGGGAATTGATGCAATTATTAAAAAGCTTGAGAAGGATAAATATATTATTATATTTCAACAAAAATACCTTCCTCTCTTGCAAAGCAGTAAGTTTTCTATACTTGAAGAGGTAAGAAGCGTAAATATAGGAAATGAAATGTCAGTTACTATAAGCATAGGGCTTGGTGTAAATGCTGATACCTATATAAACGGTTACGAGTATGCCAGAGCAGCGATTGATCTTGCACTTGGAAGAGGCGGAGACCAGGTAGTACTTAAGGATAAAGAGAAGATATCCTATTACGGTGGGAAAAGTATTCAAGTCGAAAAAAGCACCCGTGTAAAGGCGAGAGTAAAGGCACATGCATTCCGAGAGTTTGTGGAAACCAAAGATAAAATCGTAATTATGGGACATAAAATCGGAGACGTAGATTCCTTTGGCGCGGCAATTGGTGTTTATCGGATAGCGAAGACTTTTAATAAAAAAGCGCATATAGTAATCAATGAGGTTACTACTTCCTTGCGACCAATGATGAACCGTTTTGTAGGTAACCCTGATTATGAAGAGGATTTGTTCCTAAAAAGCGAACAAGCAAAAGAAATTGTGGATAACAATACCCTATTAGTTATTGTTGATGTGAATCGCCCAAGTTACACCGAATGTGAGGAATTATTGGATTATACAAAAACTATCATAATATTTGATCACCATAGGCAGACCAACGAAGCAATTGATAGTGCAGTGTTGTCTTATATTGAACCATATGCCTCCTCTACCAGTGAAATGATAGCTGAGATATTACAATATATTGGTGGTAATCTGAAATTAAAGCCTACCGAAGCCGATGCTCTTTATGCAGGAATAATGATAGATACGAATAATTTTCTGACAAAAGCAGGTGTAAGGACTTTCGAGGCGGCGGCATTTTTGCGAAAAAGTGGTGCCGATGTTACAAAGATTCGTAAATCCTTTCGAAGGGAAATGTCAGATTATAAGATTAAGGCATATGCTATCAGCAATACCGAGATTTATCTAGATCATTATGCTATCACGGTTTGCGCTAGCTCTGAAGTGGACAGCCCAATGATTTTGGGGGCAATGGTAGCAAATGAGCTTTTAGATATTACAGAGATTAAAGCATCCTTTGTTTTAACGGATTTTAACGGAAAAATATATATCAGTGCCAGGTCCATAGATGAAGTAAATGTCCAGATTGTTATGGAAAAGCTCGGTGGAGGCGGACACCTAAGTGTAGCAGGAAGCCAGCTGGAAAATACCACAATACAGGAAGCAATTATAAAAGTAAAAACTACTTTGGCTACGATGAAAGAAGAGGGAGAATTGTAGTCTTGCAAGGTAAAGGTAAATGTGAATTATAAAATGCATAATTCACGTGACTTTTTTTGTGCCGCCACAGAGCGGCGGAATGGAGGCATAAATGGAGATTATATTAATTCAAGATGTTAAGACACTTGGAAAAAAGGGTGAAATTGTTAAGGTCAATGACGGTTATGCACGAAACTTTATCCTTCCTAAAAAGCTTGGAATGGAAGCTACAAAGCAAAATTTATATGATCTAAAAATGCAAAAAGCTTCCGAAGAGAAAAAACAGAAGGAACTTTTAGAGGAAGCTAAGGAATATGCTAAGAAGCTCGAAGGCATCACAATCAAAGTAACGATTAAGGCTGGAGAAGGGGGCAAAACCTTTGGCTCCGTTTCAACAAAGGAAATAGCAGCTGCAGTGAAGGAACAATTCGGACTGGACTTCGATAAGAAGAAGCTACAGCTTACAGACCCTATAAAAAATGCCGGATCCTATACCGTTTCAGTTAGATTACATCCAAAGGTAACTGCAGAAATGAAGATTAAAGTGGAAGCAGTATAACCGAACGAATTCTGTAAGGAGGATTACCAATGGATGAAGCGTTTATAAAAAAAATACTTCCGCATAGTGCAGAAGCAGAGCAATCCGTTATCGGTTCCATGATTATGGACAGGGATGCCATTGTTGCCGCCTCAGAACTTATTACAGGGGCTGACTTTTACGAACAGCAGTATAGTATATTGTTTGATACGATGGTGGAATTGTTCAATGAGGGAAGACCTGTCGATTTGGTTACGTTGCAAAATCGTCTGAAGGAAAAGGATGTTCCACCTCAGGTTAGCAGCCTGGAGTTTATTCGTGATTTAGTATCTATGGTTCCGACTTCGGCCAACGTAAGATATTATGCGGTTATTGTCAGGGACAAAGCAGTTCTTCGAAGACTGATTAAAGTAGCTGAGGAAACTGCAAATACATGTTATTTGGATAAGGAAAAACTTGATAACATCTTGGAAAAGACGGAGAAGCAGGTATTTGATATCGTTCAGAATAAAGGTAGTAAGGAATTCACCGATATTAAAGAAATTGTGCTTCGTTCTATAGACAGTATTGAAGCCGCAGCGAAGAACAAAGGAAGTGTAACAGGTGTAGCAACGGGATTCTATGATATGGATTATAAGACAGCAGGTTTGCAGCCCTCTGATCTTATTTTGATTGCTGCTAGGCCTTCCATGGGTAAAACAGCTCTGGCGCTTACTATAGCAGAATATGTGGCATTAAAATCTAATATATCGACAGCAATTTTCAGCTTGGAAATGTCTCAGGATCAGCTGATTAAGCGTATTTTGTCGATGAATTCTAAGGTGGATTCCCAATCGATTCGTATTGGCTCCTTGTCCGGAAATGATTGGGCAAGCTTGATGGAGAGTGCAAGAATCATTGGTAATTCCAATTTAATTATTGATGATACTTCTGCAATTTCTGTAAGTGAGTTACGGTCAAAATGTAGGAAATTAAAGTTAGAGAAAAATCTAGGGCTGGTAATTATCGATTATCTTCAACTAATGTCAGGTGGAAAACGTGCAGAATCCAGACAACAGGAAATTTCGGAAATTTCACGTTCTTTAAAATCCCTGGCAAGGGAACTTAATATCCCAGTGATAGCACTCTCCCAGTTAAGCCGTGCAGTAGAACAACGTCCGGATAAAAGACCTATGCTGTCTGACTTGAGGGAATCCGGAGCAATCGAGCAGGATGCTGATGTAGTAATGTTTATTTATCGTGATGATTACTATAATAAAGATTCTGAGGAACCGGGAGTATCGGAAATTATTATAGGAAAGCAAAGAAATGGTCCTACAGGAACGATAAAGCTTTCCTGGCAGGCGCAATATACAAAATTTGCAAACTTAGAAAGATAATTACAAATCAAGTATTCTTAAATATTTAGACTTAAAATTGTTAATGCCGGTTATATCGCTTTTTATACAAAGTACTAGGCGGTTTCGAGAGGAACCGCATTTTTAATCAGGACATATTAGTTTTAAGGATAAGATTTTACTTAGACGCAGTAGAAGGAAGGTATATTTTTGGACTTAAAAAAAGTAAAATTAACATATTCGGGTCTTCCAAGGAGTGTTTATATTATATTTTTTGCGAGGGTAGTAAACTCTATCGGGAATTTCGTATTTCCATTTATGACTCTAATGCTTACATCGAAGGGAGGTATGGGTGAACAAAAGATAGGATTATTCCTTCTTATGGGTTCCGTTTTACAAATACCCGGTTCCCTGCTTGGCGGTAAACTCACCGATATTATGGGCAGGAAGAAGATTATGATCACATTTATGAGCCTTGCAGCTTTGTGCTTCATTCCTTGTGCGTTTTTAGTTGATTACCCGGCCGGTTTTGGCTATGTTCCATGGCTTCTAATACTATCTTCATTTTTTGGCAGTATAGCCGGTCCTGCGAGTGGGGCAATGATGAATGATCTTACACAGCCGCATAATAGACAGGCAGCCTTTTCGCTATTATATATGGGTATGAACGCAGGTACAGCGATCGGGTCCATAGTAGCAGGCTTTTTATTTAAAAATTATATGAAATTACTATTTCTGGGAGATACCTTTACGACTTTAATTTCGGTGATACTTTTACTTAAATATGTAAAAGAGACGAAACCTACTCTAGAGGAAATGAATAAAGTATGTGAGGAGCGTGTTGAAGAGAAGGCAGAAGCCGGAGGCTTACTTGCAGCGTTACTTCGTAAACCGGCACTTTTAATCTTCGCATTGCTAGATACAATATATTCATTTGTCTATGCACAGACGCATTTTAGTTTACCATTACAGTCCAATAAAATTTTTGGAGAGGATCTTGGCGCAAAATTTTTTGGCACGTTTAATATGATTAACTGCCTTGAAGTTATTTTCCTTACAACAGTTATCACTATTCTTACAAGGAAGGTTAGGGCGGTTTATAATGTTTCGATAGCCGGTATTTTTTTCGCTGTGGGCTTTGGTATGCTGTTCTTTGTAAAGAGCTTCTGGATGTTTGCATTATCTACAATCATATGGACAATAGGTGAAATTATAAATGCTACGAATATAGGGGTATATATAGCAAATCATACTCCCATTTCCCACCGGGGAAGATTTGGTGCTATTATTAATATAATCTCCGGCACGGGTGGGTCGATTTCTCCTTATATCATGGGTGGGTTTATTGCTCGCAATGGGGTTAATAATGTATGGCCTGTAATCTTCATATTGGCTATGGCAGCATCATTTTTCATGTATCTGCTTGGTACTTTTGAAAAAAGGAAAATGGCAATACATAATTAATTACGATTAGTTGCTTATCATTATTCATTTAATATGAAAAAAATATTATATATTGTGTTGAAAAGGGGAAACTTCTTTTGGGTTTCCCCTTTTTGTGTCGACAAGTTATATGGGAATATGTGGAAACCATATTGCAATTGAAGTTTGCTATGTTATAATGTAAAAAGTAGGAAAGAAATTACATAAAAAGGAGGACGAACGATGGATGAAGTAAGGTTTATGATTTCGGAGGCCTCGAAAAGAATTGATGTAGAAGCCCATGTACTTAGGTATTGGGAGGAACAGCTTGAACTTCAAATTGCACGTAACGAAATGGGTCATCGATATTATAAAGATACTGATATTGAGCTTTTAAGGACCGTGAAACATCTGAAGGAGCAGGGCTTTCAACTAAAAGCAGTAAAGATGCTGTTGCCTAATTTAGGCAAATTAGATTCGCTAGATTCTCAGACAATGGTTAGATTAAAAGATGATTTGAACGGAAAGGTGATTGAATTGTGGAAAGAGGAAAATATGCAGGAAAATGAAGAGGGGACAAGCTTTATTTCCAACGAGGAAAAACAGGAACTTAAGGAACAACCGATTGATAAAATGGGACAATTTAAAGCAATTATGAATCATATTATTTTATCAGCTTTGAAAGAAAACAATGTAGTACTCACAGAGGAGATTGGGTTAAATGTAACAGGCGGGGTAATCAAGGAAATGAGCTATCTGATGAGGCTACAAGAGGAAAAGGAAGAGGAACGTTACAAAAAATTTGATGCAACCTTAAGAGAATATCAAAAGAGTAGAATGATGTCTGCATCTGCCTTTGATGGAAAAAGAAAAAAGTCAAAATATTTTAAAAAGAACAATAAGGTATACATTTAAGTAAGTATTGTATTGAAAAATACATATAAATGTTTTCAAGGGCTTAATACTATTTTGTGGAAAGTATCGTTTCATTTAATTTTTCCGGTATTAAAGTTAATAAGTCTACTATTAGAAAAAAAGCCGCCTCAAATTCCAATGTCCTGCCGATTTGGATAGGAGTAGGAAAGAATGAGACAGCCTTCTCTATGTAGGGATGTATTATGCTGTGATTGAACCTGTAGGGCAAGTGTCCGCACAAGCGCCGCAGTCAATGCAAGTATCAGGATCAATTTCGTATTGGTTTGCGCCTTCGGAAATAGAACCGGTAGGGCATTCTGCTGCACAAGCGCCGCAGCTAATGCATTCATTGCTTATTGTATATGCCATTGTTAATCAACCTCCTTTTCAAAACAATCGACTTTATTCTAATATAAGTGAGATAAATTTGCAAGGGGTTTTTCATTGAATTTATTAGGAATTTACCAGAACCGGTTTTTACGTATTTTATAGGATACATTTGTACATATAAAAATCTATTTTCATGTACTGTCTTACATATATGCCCTATGTGCATATGTGAATTCAATATGTATTTTTGTTATAGCGCTTGACGTTGGAACGGGGATAGAATATAATGATGCCTAGGTTACTTAGCGAAGGAGAAACACAGCCTTAGTTATTGCTTACTGTAGTATATACAAGTTTAGGGGTTAACTCCTCTTATCCAAGTTGCCTAAATTTTTTATAATAGAGGGATGGATAAATCCTCCTAACTAGGTAGTTCGTTTATTAATTATTAATGGAGGGTAAATCCTCCTCACTAGGTAGTACAAATTTATTAGTTAAGAAGGAGGAATTTTATATGGCAAGTATTACGAAGGACATGACAATTGCACAAGCGATTGCTGTTGATCAAAATATTATTCCGGTTTTACTGGATATTGGTATGCATTGCCTCGGATGCCCTTCCGCTCAAGCGGAAACCTTAGAGGAAGCAGCTATGGTTCATGGGATAGATCCTGAGGATCTGATGGATAAAATTAATGAACAAATAGGTGAATAACGAATATTTTATAGTAACACAATGTTCCTATCAAAAAGGATGCTACAAAACATTATTGTTTTGTAGCATCCTTTTTTTCGTGTGCCCGGTGGGCACACGTTCTAATGCGAGATTTACAACCTATTCATTATGAATAGGTTGTAAATTCATCTTGTTTAATGAGTTGGCTGCCGCTGCAGATAATCTCATTTTTTACATTACTGAAAGAATTTGAAGCGCGTTATTTTTTACAATGATTTCATAGTGTTCATCATAATAAGTGGAACTTGCATAAGTAGACCGTTCTGCTTTTCCGTATTCTGAAATAATATTGCAGATTTTATTGAATTCTTCAGGCGTATGGTCAGTTTTATTAATTACCAAGTAGTAGATTAATGTTAAGGGATTCTTATAAAGCGTATTGGCTCCATTATAAGTACCCAGTAATATAATTCCTAACTCGGTTACCTCCTGTAACGAACGGAACGAATAAATCTTGATTAAATTCGCTGAAGAAGGAATACTAGATTTTTCAGCTATGCCGGTCTCCGGTAATTCGGGAGAATCCAGTAAGTCCTTTGAATTATCCTCTGCATCCTCAGATAGGTCATCATCAAAGCTATTAATGATTTCGTCCGCGTAAGAATCCTCATCTGGATCATCTTTCTCAGAGTTTTCATGAACGTTAAAAGAAGAAAATTTTGAAAAACGTGTATCTAATTCATCCGGATCTTCTACTTTTGTAATTACTAGAATGAGACATTCTGTTGATACGGGGATAGCTTCAATCATTAAAGATATCATCTACTTCAAAACCGAATTCGTAGAAAGCTTGTTGAATCATATCACGAAACAGTGCCTTAGCTTTTTCGGTACCATAAGCAAGTTCGCTTATTCTTAGCTCTCGGTCTATTAAATCACTTTTATTCAAGGTACATCTTATTTGACTATCACTAATTTTTTCAATCTTCATATGCAGTACACCCCTTTCTGTACTAAATAGGAACTGATTTTTAAGCTTCAATTAAAAATCCATCCATTGGTGTAAAAAAAGTATAATTTAAAAAGCATTTAAAGTCAATACACTTAGCTGTGAAATTTATATTAATAAGTATCCAAAATCTACAAGAAAAATTAAGATACGACAATATAAAATGTTACAAATAATTACAAAATAATTGTGAAAAGCGACAACATAAAAGTAGTTGATTTACTTCCATAATATGGTTATAATGTAATAAGAATGACTTGATTTTATTTTTGTAATTTAGGCTGATAGGAAAGGAGAGAATGCAGCAAGAAATATGGTTTCACAAGTATCGCATCGTTAAATTACTTGGCAGCGGAGGCACTGCTAAGGTATATCTCGCAGAACACATCTTATTAAATTCATTTCGCGCTATTAAATGCATTTCTAACAACAATCCCTTATACGAATTACAACGAAAAGAAGCACAATTATTAAAAAATCTGAAACATTCTTGCATCCCTATAATCTATGATATTGAGGAAGACGAATATGGTTCCTATATTGTTGAACAATATATTGAGGGTGACACCTTGAGAGAGTATATTGAGATAAAAGGGGTACTTCGTGAAGATGTCATAATTAATTTAGCACTTCAACTCTGTGATTTACTTCATTATTTACATTCCATAGAAAAACCAATTCTATATCTGGATTTGAAGCCAGAAAACATAATAGTAGCAGGTACTGACCTAAAGCTGGTTGATTTCGGAAGTGCTGTATACCGGGACGATTATGAAGAGAAACAGGTCTTTTCCGGTACGAGGGGTTATGCTGCTCCTGAATTGTATCGAAATAATAAAATCGACGAACGCTGCGATGTATATGGAATAGGAATGCTGTTGTACTATATGGCTACGGGGATTGTACTAAATTGCGACTCCGCCGAAATAGAAAACATTGATGGTATCAGTAACAGCTCAAAGCAGTTAAAGGGTATCATTAACCGCTGCCTCAAATTTAATCCGTCCCAGAGATATGCTACCGTAGTGCAGCTTAGCAAACAATTATCAGCAATAATACAAAAAAATATTTTTACTAAAAAATCAGGTCAATCGATAAGAATTGCAATTGCAGGAGCACAACCGAGGATCGGAGTAACACATCTTTCCTTTCGTCTATGCAGTTACTTTGTTCATCAAAAGAATTCGTGCTTATATCAGGAAAGAAATAGCAGTGAATGTGTTTGTTCCATTAAAAACCGGTATAAAGAACAGATTTGTAACGATGGCATTTATAAAGTGAAAGGGATACCGATGCTTCCGAAAGAGATGACCGGACAATGTAATGTGGCGAAGTACCATATTCTCATTGAAGATTATGGATGCCTTACCAAAAATAATCTGGCTGAATTTTTAGAAGCGGAAATAAAAATCTTGGTTCTGGGTGCAAAAGACTGGGAACTCAAATTTGCTGAACAGGTACTTGATTTGGTAGCAGAATATAAAGATATTATGTACTTATTTAACTACCTAGACGGCAGGAATTTTTTACAGGTTATGAAAAGTATGAAACAGAGGAATTGTTATCGGATTCCATACGAGCCGGATCCGTTTGCGAAGCCTGTGGGGAAAAGTGGACTTGAGCTATTTCATGAACTGACCAAGTCTATAAGAATTAAGAATAAGAAATAGCACATAAGAAGACATCAAAAAAAGAAATGGGATTATATGAAGAGTAAGCCTATGCTGTTTGATAAGTTAAAAGATAGGGATAAAAATTATACCAGAGAAATAATTGGTATAATCGGAACTCACCACGGTATGGGGGTAACGCATACCGGACTTATGTTAGCCTTTTATATGGGCGAGGAACTGGGTAGAAAGACGGCTTATTTAGAGTGTAACGACCACCATGACATGAGCCTCATTCAGTCAGCTTATGAATGGAGCAGAGAAGAGACGCAGTCCTTTTCCTTCCAGCAAATTACCTGCTATAAAGAGGTATCAGGGAAGCGCATTACCGAGATATTCAGTGATAATTATGAATGTTTTATACTTGACTTTGGAACTAATTTTATATCAAACAGAGAAGAATTTTTGCGATGCAGTACTAAAATAGTAATTGGTGGACAGGCTAAGTGGTGCCAACAAAAGCTGTCACACTTTATAAATACTGTCCAGGCAATTCGCGGAAATGAAACTTGGCTTTACTTAATCCCAAATGCTAGTCCCAAAATAATTACTAATTTAAAAATTGAATGGAACCGAAATATTTGTGCAGTTCCTTTTCAGGCAGAACCAACGACGCCTTCTAAGAGTACGAACCATATGTTTGAAGAAATATTTCATATCAGATGAAAGGAAAGAATACTAAGACATGAATGCTGGAAACAAGGATAAGTATAACATATCACAAATGGCCTTCTTATCCGAACCACAAGATAATAAGTAACAGCACCGATATTCATGTTTGTAAGAAACCTTTTACTTTCATAGGTTGGTATACGTTTTGGGCAAAGTATGTAATTTAAATTAAGAATTATAAAAGCTAATAACAGTGAAAGAGTATCCATGGAATAAGAGTAGGTAAAAAGTTGCTGCTAGGTCACATTATTAGATTATATGCGAAAGAAATATACAAATTAGCTTAATCGGCACTTAAAAGCCCTCTATACTTTTTGCCGGACTAACATCATATTAAATAGGCTACTGCTATTTTTGATATTTCGTACACAATACAGCTTATGATAAAGATAGGCTAGTGATAATTTAATAAATTAGGACAGGCACACCTTTGACTTGCGCCAGATAGAACCCTCATTAAAAAAAGAGGGTTCTATCTTTGTGATAAAAAGTCGAAACTTAGTAATGACGTTAAATACAAATGATGCTATAATGAATTCAAATTGTAAAATATATAAATTTCGTTATCACAAGTTAACTTCTATAATTGTGATGGATTATACAGGAGGAGTGCAGTTATGGACAAAAAAGCAAAAGTTACAATTATCGGATCGGTGGCTATAGTATTAATTATTGTAATCGCACTGGGGGTGTCGATATCCAATAAACTGGCTCCTAGTAAGGAAGTTATGCCACTTATAGATTATTACCAAGTGGAGGACACAGAAGTTTTCGTAATTCTCCAGGATAAAATATATGAAAAAAAAGGAATGTTGATTGATGGGGTAGTATATCTAGAGTATGAAACTATAGTTTCTGAGTTTAATCACAGATTTTATTGGGATTATAACGAAAATATTTTAACCTATACCACCCCGAACGAAATTCTGCAGACGGAAGCGGAAAGTAGTGATTATACAGTTACCAAGAGCATGATTAAAACCAACGCTGCAGAAGAGTATCAAATTGTGAAAGTGTTTGCAGACAAGGTTTATATTGCTCTTAAGTTTGTGGAACAGTATTCCGACATGACTTTTCAGTTTTATAAAAATCCCAACAGAGTCGTAATTAATTACAAATGGGATGATTATTTGTTTACTGAGGTAGATAAAAATACGCAGCTTAGGTTAGAGGCAAGTATTAAAAGCCCAATATTAATAGAAAATTTGACTAAGGGTACAAGTTTGATGTATGTTGATTTAGAAGAGGCACCACAAAAGGGCTTTTCTAAAGTAATGACCGAGGATGGTATTATTGGTTATGTAAGAGATAAGTACGTAAAAAAATCCTTTTACAAAACAATCAGTAGTACATATCAGGAACCGGAGTATACAACGCAAACCAGATCGGGAAAAATTAATTTAGTATTCCATCAGGTTTTTAATAAAGATGTAGTAGATAATATGGAAGGATTGATTAATGCCACAGAAAAGGTAACGGTTATATCACCGACCTGGTTTAGTATAAACGATGTCTCGGGAACAATATCATCCTTGGCAACTGAAGAATATGTAGAAAAAGCGAAGGATCTGGGGCTTGAGGTGTGGGCTTTAGTAGATGATTTTAATACTGAAGTAAGCATGTTCGAACTTCTGTCCCATACATCAAGTCGCGAAAATTTGTCCAATGTACTGATAGAGGCAGCGCTGGAATATAAACTCAATGGGATTAATATAGATTTTGAGAAGATTTCTTTAGAGGCTGGCATTCACTATATTGAGTTTCTAAGAGAATTATCTGTGAAATGCAGGAATAACGGGATAGTTCTTTCCGTAGATAATCCTGTTCCGGCTCCATACAATGCTTATTATGATAGGGAAGAGCAAGGTAAAATATTGGACTATGTAATAATCATGGCGTATGATGAACATTATTCCGGCGATGAAGTGGCTGGGCCGGTTGCTTCGATTGGGTTTGTGAAGGACGCAGTAACGAATACACTTGATATGGTTCCCAAGGAGAAAACTATTATTGCGATACCGTTTTACAATAGATTATGGAAAGAGACGGAAGACGGCATAGTATCTTCTGAAAATTTTTCCATGACACCAGCAGCAGATATATTGAAAGAAAATAGCGCTGAAGCAAAATGGGATGATACCTTAGGGTGTTATTATGCGGAATATGTAAAGGATGGTGCAACCTACCGGTTATGGCAAGAGGAAGATAAATCGATAGAGGAGAAGATGAAAGTAATCTATGAGGCAGATGTAGCTGGTATCGCTGCATGGAAACTCGGACTCGAAAAGGAAAGTATCTGGGATATCATTCTGCGATATTTGAACTGATTATAAAATTTAAAAAATCAAAGCCCTCCTTTGGATACAAAGGGGGGCTTCGTATAACGATAAACAAGAATGAATAGGACAGAAAAATATTTCATAAGATATAAGGAATTTGTAACTAGGAAGAAAATTAATGAAGAAAAAGTATATTAGCGTTATTTTCTTAGCTTTTATTTACTTGGCAAGTATTTTATCGTCAGATCAGACAATCAAGGTAATGAAGGATATGTTTCATACCGATGTAGATAAAAAAGAAGAAAGACAGATGGTAATTGTAATTGATCCGGGACATGGGGGCAGGGATCCCGGTAAAGTTGGAATTAATAATTCTTTGGAAAAGGATATTAATCTAAGTATTGCTTTAAAATTAAAGAATCTGCTGGAACAAAATGATATAAAAGTTATAATGACAAGAGAGGCCGATGTCGGCCTATATTCGGAAACAGATGCGAACAAAAAGAGAGCCGATTTAAATAAGAGGATAGAAATTATCAAAGCCTCGGAAGCAGATTTGGCTATCAGCATTCACCAAAATAGCTTCGGTGAGGAGTATGTAAAGGGAGCCCAGGCATTTTATCATATACAATCGAAGGATGGGAAAAAATTTGCCGAAATTATACAGGAACAGTTGAAGAAGACGATAGATGACACAAATCACAGAAAAGCTAAATCAAATAACAACTATTATATGTTGAAATTTACAGAATGCACATTGGTTATTGTGGAATGTGGCTACATGTCAAATTACAGTGAGTCGGCACTTTTGGTAGAGGAAAAATATCAGGAAAAATTAGCGTGGGGAATTCATCTAGCAATTATACAATTTATAAATGAGAAGGACCGGTAGCAAGCATAAAACACTAATCAGATATGAAATAGGGCGTCACACGAAAGAGTAAGGAGTTTTCGTATAGTGGGGTATATGATTTTCTGGGCTATTAGCCCTAGATTGGAATTTGCTTTTATAAAATGATAGTGGTATAATGATTTGGCTGATAAACTTAGCAGCAAGGAGTATGATTTATAAATGGATACTATTATAATAAAATTAGATAAAGAAGAATTTCGGTTAGAAGAATTAGACTTAGCAGCAGAGTATTTAAGAATGGGCAAGCTGGTTGCATTTCCAACCGAAACGGTATATGGTCTTGGTGCGAATGCCTTGGACTCCGGGGCTGCAAAGAAAATATACGAAGCAAAAGGCAGGCCGTCTGATAATCCACTGATTGTGCATATCGCAGAGGTAAGTGACATGGAAAAACTGGCTGAAAATATTCCTGCTGTGGCATATAAGCTGGCTAAAGTTTTCTGGCCTGGGCCATTGACCTTGATATTAAAGAAAAAAGAATGTGTGCCGTCTAATACCACTGGAGGACTCGATACAGTTGCAATACGCCTTCCTGCAAACAAAATAGCAAGAGACTTAATTGCGCATGCCGGAGTATTTGTAGCGGCTCCTAGTGCTAATATCTCTGGAAAACCCAGTCCGACTAAGGCTGAGCATGTAATTAACGATTTAGATGGAAAGATTGATATGATACTAGATGGTGGGAAAGCTACACTGGGATTGGAATCAACCATAGTGGACCTTACAGGCGAAATTCCAATGATCTTACGGCCAGGTTGTATCACAAAGGCAATGCTTTCAAATATCATTGGATCCATTGAATACGATCCGGCTATACTGGAGAAAAAACCAAGTAAGGATATGATCCCGAAAGCACCTGGTATGAAATACCGTCATTATGCACCGGAGGGAAGCTTAACTATCTATGTGGGAGATACAAGTGCAGTAATCGATGCAATTAATAAGAAGGCGAAAGAAAAGTACGACAACGGGAATAGCGTAGGTATTATCGCCACAGAAGAAACGAAGGAATTTTATCGATATGGAATTGTTAAAACGATAGGCTCTAGGAAGGATGAAGCTACTATTGCAGCTGGTCTTTATGACATCCTACGGGTATTTGATGAATTGCATACGCAATACATTTATACGGAAAGTTTTGCAGAAAACAGTTTGGGACAAGCAATCATGAATCGGCTGCTGAAGGCAGCAGGATATAGAATGGTAGAGGTAACGAGTTAAAAATGTATAGTTTAGGAGGTGAAAACCTCCATAAAAACGGAGGAATATTATGGGGAAATATCAGAAACTCATTTTTATATGCACCGGTAATACCTGTAGGAGCCCAATGGCTGAGGAAATTTATAAAAGTCTTGAGAGGGAAAGCGATAGAAAGGTAATTTCAAGAGGGTTGGTGGTATTATTCAGCGAACCGATTAATCCAAAAGCAGAAATCGTGCTGAACAAGCATGATTTGGATTCTAATAATCATGTGGCCAAAGGACTTAAAGCTTCTGATATTGAAGAAAACACATTAATTCTAACGATGTCGGCAAGCCAGAAGAAAAAAGTGCTAGAAAAATTTTCAGATGCAAAGGATGTATTTACTATTAAAGAATATGCCGGAGAAATGGGAGACGTGGTGGATCCCTATGGAAGCACTCTGGTGGAGTACGAGGAATGTTATATTGAGCTTGCACGTTTAATAAAAAAAACTATTTACAAATTAAAAGAAGAGTAATCGCTAATAATTATATAGAAAATAAATTACAAAACATTATTAAAACGAATGGAAGAATAGCATAATGGAGGGAAATAAATGATAGCTATCGGAAATGATCATACAGGATATCAATTAAAAAAGGCAATCATTGAATATATGGAGAAAATGGGCATAGATTATAAGGATTTTGGTTGTGGGGATATTACCACAAGTGATTATCCTAACTATGCGAAAGCAGTAGGTAGAGCAATACAGAATAAAGAATGTGATAAGGGGATTTTAATTTGTGGAACAGGCATTGGAATCTCTATCGCAGCGAACAAGATGAAGGGAATCCGTGCTGCATTGTGTCATGACTGCTTTAGTGCAGAAGCGACTAGAATGCATAATGACGCCAATGTACTTGCAATGGGTGCAAGGGTTATTGGAATAGGACATGCGCTGAAAATTGTTGAAATATTTTTAAATACTGAATTTTCCGGGGAAGAGAGACATACACGAAGAATTCAAATGCTTGAAGAAAAATAAAATTATTCGGTACTATTTACAGGTTCCTGAAGAGAATGAAAGTTCCCCTGATAGATAATTTTTAATAAAGAATCCAAGGTGCGCAAAGCATATGTTGCTTCAGCTTGGGTAATCAACTGCAAATCCAAAGCATTTGATAATTCATCTAGGTCCAATATATGCACAGAACCGTCTTCGTAGACGATAACATCTGTGAGTAAGTCCTCGAAGATAATAGTATTATGATTCGGATCTTTTTTGGCTTGGAAGATATCGCAGTACCAATATACGACATGATTATTTTTGTCATATATTTTGCTGACTTTATAACCCTTATTCATATAATAGGCAGATATTCCTCTTGCAATATCCTTGCGTGGATGTAGCGTGATCCATTTTGTAATGATTAAGTCATCTTCATTCAATAAAACAATATCATCCTTTAAATGAACAATTTCATTAGGAATATAACGTCTTCGAAAAAGTAATGGTGACGGCATAACAAACCTCCTTTTACTTCTTTAAATCCCGCAAGCTACAAAGATACAATGATGAAAAAATGATTTATCCTATTATAACACGAAAATATAATATGGTATAGTAAAAATAACAATTAGAATAAACCTTCGTTTTTCGGGCAAACTATTAGGTGAACTAATAGACGAACCTATAAATGGAGGTTGATTTTTGTGAATAAAGCAAATTTAGCATATATATTAGATAGCATGAAACAAACATTTTCCCTTAAAAAAACCAAGGTAACATTATACATGGTTGCGGTACTTTGGCTTGCCGTAGCAACACAAATGTTAGTAAATAAGGTGTTTCGTGAAGACTTTCAAATAACAGAAGCTTTTGAGAAAGCCAATGCAAAGGAGATGCAGAGCAGCATCGAGGTAGTTGCCGAGTACAATAAGGAATTTTTGAGTGAAACGGATAAGAAGGGCATCATACAAAGTTTGGCAGATGCAATCGGATTAAATATTGACGAGGAAATCTATCTTTGGCAGGAGGGAATACGCAGTGAGTATTATTTCTTCAAGAAGGCCAAGCAGGCAACAACAGAAATAAAAGTAGTGAGCCTGGAGCAGGAAGAGGAAGCTAGCATACAAATGAAGCATTATATTATTGTAAGACTAAATATTTATAAGGGTATCCGAGGGATCGACAGATACAAAAGCATTATAGAGGATACCTTAGCGAAACTTGGTGTTGACAACAAACAGGTAACAATGAAATTTGAAGGAAACTATGAAGGAAATTTGTCACCTGCGGAGAAAAATCAAATAGCTACACTCTTAGTGGAGGATCTTCAAGGGAAAATAGCATTGGAATACGACGAAGGGGATCTGTATACGATCTATGCTTATACCGGATTATTGAATGAATATATAGTTTCAATGGGAAGTAAATTAAATATTCAAATTGCCATTACCTATAATGAACTTACGGATAAAACCAGAGTTACCCTGGCCACACCTATTTTAAATCAAAATTGGTAAAATATTCTTATAAAAAACAACAATTACTGTTAGAAAAAAGATTATTGTTGATTTAGGGTATTCATCTTATAAACAACGACAAGGGGCTTTGCCACTTGTCGTTGTTTAATACAACAGCCATTATTTATGATTATGCCAATTCAACTTATAGGTGAGAGTAGCAGTAGTAATTTGATTTAGAACCAACGTCTTCTGCTCCGATGACGTCTCCTACGATTAAATATTTCATTCAATAATATTAGACTGATGATATCACGTAGATGATTCTGACGACGTCTTCTAGGAAAATCTCTAAAGCTATTCATTTCTATTTGCGACTCTTCCTCATTATCGCCTACTTTTTCATAGATGCGGTCTACAATTTTATCCAAGGATTCTTTATCCGGATATTCATCGAACATGACACTACCATCATATTCTAATAGATCACATTCATTATCTATTTCAGACTGAATCTTTTTAGCGGTATTTGGGTAAAGCTGTTTCATATATTCGACATCACGATCTAAATCCGCACTGTTATCATAACCGTAAAGTGGAAGTAAAGGGATGCCCATGGGCACATTATAGGTTGACGCATTCGGCATACCTTGATAACTTGGATAACCAGGGAAACCCATATAAGGCATTGTCGGAGTCTCATACGGCATACTTGGCATAGGCATACCTGGCATTGGCATACCTGGCATAGGCATGGAACCATTTTGTGGAGCACCCGGAGTCATGGGCATTGTCATACCTGGCATCGGCATACTTGGCATAGGCATACCTGGCATTGGCATACCTGGCATAGGCATGGAACCATTTTGTGGAGCACCCGGAGTCATCGGCGTTGTCATACCTGGCATTGGCATACTTGGCATAGGCATGGTACCATTTTGACGAGCACCCGGAGTCATCGGCATTGGCATACCTGGCATCGGCATACTTGGCATAGGCATGGAACCATTTTGTGGAGCACTGGGAGTCATCGGCGCTGTTTCGTAGATAAATGGAGGAGTAGTAGTTCTAGGAGCACCGGGAGTCATAGTGCCAGGAGTCATAGGAGTAGTAGTTCTAGGAGTACCGGGAGTCATAGTGCCAGGAGTCATAGGAGTAGTAGTTCTC
>Ga0123338_10001388_pt1 | contig 23508 bp, 23 predicted proteins | sample grotaG_FD_89793 | JGI IMG/M metagenome (GOLD analysis project Ga0123338, IMG submission 89793) | Glacier valley bacterial and archeal communities from Borup Fiord, Nunavut, Canada, to study Microbial Dark Matter (Phase II) -... | ecosystem: Environmental > Aquatic > Freshwater > Ice > Glacier ...
ACCTGCGTCCCTGGGCCTACCGCTACCTTCGGCAGCACCCGACCCCGCTACACCCCTACTCCCCTGCCACCCGGCTGCAATTGAGCAGCCACGTTTCAGCCCCCGTCCTCATAGCTGGGCGGGAGCTTCTGCGGATCTGCAAAGCACAGCGGTAGTTTTGCACTTGCGCGGTCGATTTATGACACCTTGCTAATAGAAATATCGTATCAAGATATGGTAGAATGTGGCTAACCAGCACGCTGCTGGTGGGTAGTTATCCGGTGCAGGCCGGTGTCAGGAACAAGTGATGGCCGTCGAGTCGGTTGAGCAGATGATCCCTTGTTCCCACTGTGGGCAGCAGGTGCGCGAACAGGCAGTTTTCTGCCCGCACTGCGGCCTGCGCCTGGGCATGGAGAGCGAACAACTCTACCCCGGCTCTGCGCTCAGCAATGGCCGCTATGTGGTGCAGCGGTTGTTGGGGCAGGGGGGAGGTGGGGCGGTCTACCTGGCTGAGGATCGCAATCTGGCTCGCTCCATCGTGGTCAAGGAGTTGCAGGGCTACTTCAAGTCGGTGGAGGAGCGACGTAGGGCCGAGAACGACTTCCGCCGCGAAGCCCTGATCCTCGCGCGCCTCAGTGCCGATCATCCCAACCTGCCTCAGACCTTCGACCACTTCACCGAGGGGACACGCCACTATCTGGTCATGCAGTACGTCAGCGGCGAGAACCTGGAGCAGCGGCTACGGCGGCTGGGTGGCAAGCTGGTAGAGAAGGAAGTCTTGCAGTATGGCCTGGTGATCGCCGATATCCTGGCCTTCATCCACGCGCAGAAGCCAGAGCCGGTCGTCCACCGCGACATCAAGCCTGCCAACATCATCGTGGACAACCAGGGGCGGGTTAAGCTGGTAGACTTTGGCCTGGCGAAGGCTATGGGTCGGGAGGGCAGCGGGCAGCTAAACTCGCAGCACCTCAGCGGCGCGTTGGGCAGCGGCCAACTAAATGGCGACAGCAATGCGGCTGGCACTGCGGGTTACACCCCAGTTGAGCAGTGGCAGGGGCGGGCCGAACCCGCTAGCGACGTGTACGCCCTCGGCGCGACCATGCACCACCTGTTCTCTGGCCGCGACCCCCGCGACCCCTTCAACGCCTACCCCGAACTGAACCTCGACATCGTGCGCCGCCTCAGCTTCTTTCCTCCGCTGCGCCAACTGCGCCCAGAGATCACGCCCGCCACCGAGGGGCTGCTGCTGGCGATGCTTGACCCCGCCCCGGCCAAGCGACCGACGGCAGTGCAGGTTCGCAGCGAGATTCAGCGCATCCTGACCGCCCTCAATCAGGCCGCGCCAACCGCAGGCGATCTGCTGAACATGGGCCAGAATGCCCGCCAGCAACCTGCTCCCAATCTCCCACCACAGCCCCGGCACACCGCTGGCGACCGCCTCTTGCAGCGCACCGCCCCCACCAACCAGCCCCCTCCTGCGTCGCCCCAGGGCCAGAGCAGGCAGAACGGGCAGGCTGGCTATGCTGGCCCACGCCTTGAGCGGCTAGCTAGCCAGCGCAACCAGGCTGGCGACAACGATCTGCTGGCCCATGCTAGCCCCCTCAACCCCGCCGCTTACCGCCTCGGCAACAACGTGATTGCCTCCACTGCGCCGCCGATTGCCGGGCGGGCCTTTCGGTTTAGCGCAGTGGGCGAGGTCAGCTACGCCCTGCAAACCTGGTTGCGCGGCTACATCCAGTTCCTGCCGCTCAACGAGCCGCTAGACGTTCATGTGCAAGGTCTCACCTTGATGCCGCTCTATCTCGCCAACTACATGATAGATGCCCCGCTACCACAAATCAACCAGATCATCCGTCGGCAAGGGGCGATCATCCTCGATGTTGCCAGCGACCAGCCCCTGCCAGAGCTGCTGGCCGACCTCTGGCTCCCAGAGTGGCGCGGGCTGAATACGGCGCAGGCCCAGGCGAACGCAAGCAGCAGCACGCCCACTGTGCCACCGCAACTGCTGACCCTGCGCGACCTTTCGCCCGCTTACGGTGCGCCGCCACGCCCGCCGCTCTACAGCCGCAGCGAACTGCAACTGCAAGAGCGCATCCGCACGGTGGTGGCCCAGGCTAATGGGCAGTCGATCCGCCTGGAGTCGTTCGGCAACAACATCACCTATACGCCAAACGTGAGCGATATCCACCTGACCCAGGCCGAAGCGGTATACGGTGCGCTCTGGCACGCCAGCGTGCTGCTGCGGGGCAAAAGCTACACCCTGAGTGCATATGAGGGGAGCAAGGCTGGGGCGAAGCGGGGCCTGCCTGGCTTCCTGCTGCGCGACAGCAGCTTCCCCAGCCGAGCCTTCTGCACCGTTTGTGGAGGGCTGTTCTTCCCAGAGCAGGTTGTGCAGTGTGAGCAGTGCGGCAAATCAGTCTGCGAGAAGGATCGCCATAACAGTGGCTTCCTCAACAAGCACACCTACTGCTCGAACGAGTGCCAGGCGCGTGCAAGGTAGAGTGGAGTAAGCAGCCGCATCGTTCGCCTTCTATTACTAGCTGACCACTAGTTGACGATCACAGGCTGGGCCTGAACCAGAGTCGTGGCTAGGCTAGCAGGCGGGCCAGAGCCTCCTCAGCCTGGGGGAGGATGCGCTGGCGTAGGCCGCGCTCGGCGAAATCCTGGCCCACCCGCACGTCAAGGCGCACGATCTGCGGCAGCCACCAGATGGCGGTATACCAGACCAGCATCGCGTCCAACCCCTCCTCCATTGCGCTGCTCCAGGGCAGGCGCACACGCAAGCGGTTGAGTTCCTCACTGTAGAGGGCTAGCATCTCACGCAGGGCGGGCGGTTCACGCTGCCAGTAGGCCGAGGCAGTGTAGAGTACCACAAGGTCGAGCAGCCCCGGCGCATGAGCGACAAACTGCCAGTCGAACCAGACAGGGGGGCCGCTGCTGGGCAGCACCACATTGCTGGCGTTGGGGTCGCCATGCACCAGCGTGCTGGGGAAGTATTGCAGACGCTGGCTGACGAACTCTGGCTGCTCAAGGAAGGCTGCCCACACCTGCGGCTCAAAAAATAGGTCGCGCTGACCCTGGTCACGCTGGATCGCCTGCCAACTCTGGCGGGCGTTTTCAAGCAGGTTGCTGCCGTGGACGGCGGTGGGCCGCCAGAGCCAGTCGCGCTGCCAGAGGGTGTGATCCTCCCAGAACTCGGCGTGTAGCTTCGCCAGGTCGAGGACGGCTCGGCGGTAGTGGGCAGGCTGCCAGGCATGACGGTCGAGCGTAGTCGCTGGCAGGCGGGTGAGCAGCAGCCAGGGTGGGTCAGCCTCCAGTTCGCTGTCTACCAGGGTGGGCAGCTTGAGCGGCACCTTTGTGCCAAGTTCGTGGTAGAAGCGGATTTCGCGGCGGTCTGCGCCAGCCAGCACCTTGTCATCCGCCGCCACGCTGCCCTCCTCGAAGCCTCTCTTGCAAGCCAGCGCGAGGCTCCCCCCCTGCTCTCCGCTGTGGTAGTGCGCGGTCAGCAGTTGCACAGTATCGCGATCAGCCGGGCCGTCGTCAGCTATCTCGGTCAGGGTCAGCCGCTCGTCGGCCAGGTGGCGGCGCAGGGCAGCCTGGAGCCGCTCGCTGGTGAAAGGAAGATTGGGTGTCTGCCCATCGTTGGCCGTGCTGTTGATTGTCGCCATGAACCGCTTCCTCTCTGGGCTGCAACTATGCCACAGGGTTGCGCCCTAATCTGGCTGCCACTCTAGTTCCAGCACCTCGTCCTGAGCCTCAACGACCCGCCAATGCCAACATATCTCGGCCAGTTGCTCCCAATCAGCGGTAGCTACCTGATGGTAGATCATAATATTCAAACAGGAACGCCCCTCCCCTGAGCAGGATACCCCTGATTAGGTACCCGCTGTAGAGGAGGGATTGGCAGCACAAGTAGGTTATCGCTTCTTGTTCCGCAAGGTGCGAGGCAAGCGGCTGACGGCAGCAGGAACAGGTGCAGGTGCAGTGGCCTTCGCCTTCACGGGTTGCGGCTGATTAGCAGGGGCGGTGGGGGTAAGGGCGACTGGCTCAAGCTCGGCTGGCTCTGCCACCTCTACCGGCTCGTCCTCGTAATCCGCGTCTGCGTCGGGAGCGTTGCTGGCAATGGCGGCAGCATTGGTTTGCGCGGGGCTGGCAGCCACTTGTGCTTGCGGTGGCTTCGGCGACTTGCCCGCCTGCTGCTTTGCCAGCAACCGCTCGCGCTCACGTCGCTCCTTGCGGCTTAGGTTTGCGTCCGGCTGGTTGACCACCATCCGCGTGCGGAAGATAGTGTGGGCAATAGTAGACTGGATGCTAGACTTGAGGCCATTGAACATCCGCGCCGCCTCGATTTTGTACTCTACCAGAGGGTCTTTTTGGCCGTAGGCGCGCAGGCCGATACCCTCGCGCAGGGCTTCCATCTCGGTCAGATAGTCTACCCAGAGGTTGTCAATGGATTGTACCATCACCGCCCGCTCAAGCGCACGCATCATCTCCTCACCATCAGCCTCCTCCTTCTCGTTGTAATACTGATTGGCAAGTTCGGCCAGGATTTCGGAGAGGCGGTCGGCAGTCGCTTCGTCCCACTCGTCACGGTAGGCCGCCACATCGTTAGGGTTGAGCGGGATCACCTGCGAAGCCATCGCAAAGAAGGTCGGCACGTCGCGCCCCCCCTCCTCTTTGACGAACGCGCCGCTGTGTGCAATAGCGTCCAGTTCGTCCACCACCGCTTGCAAGACCTGTTCGCGCAGGTTCTCGCTCTCCAACAACTGGCGGCGGTCGGCATAGATCACCTCACGCTGCTTGTTCATCACGTCGTCGTACTGCACCACGTGCTTGCGCATATCGAAGTTATAGCCCTCGACCTTGGTCTGTGCGCTCTCGATGGCCTTGCTGACCGCCCCCGACTCGATGGGGGTAGACTCGTCCATGCCAAAGCGGGTCATCACCCCTGCGATGCGGTCGGAGCCGAACCGCTTCATCAGTTCGTCTTGCAGGCTGACATAGAAGCGGCTGTAGCCAGGGTCGCCCTGCCGCCCGGCGCGGCCCCGCAACTGGTTGTCAATGCGCCGCGCTTCGTGCCGCTCAGTGCCAATCACGCAGAGACCAGAGATGCCACCCAGTTCCTCACGCGGTTCGATCACGCTCAGGCGGTCGGTGGCGCAAATCTCCTTCGCCGCAGTGAGGGCAGCCTCCCACTCATCCTTGCTGAAGCCATGGTGCTGCAAGTCCTCGACATTGATCTCCTCTAGCTTTAGGTTTGCCGCCTCCTCGTCACCTTCGCCAGCGACACGGGCGTTGGCCTGTGGGCCGACGGTGGCGAGGATGGCAGCCCGCTGCTTCCTCAGCGTGTCCAGGGCCAGCCGCTCTGGGTTGCCACCGAGGAGGATGTCTACGCCACGCCCTGCCATGTTGGTCGCAATCGTTACCGCCCCACTGCGACCTGCCTGCGCAACAATCAGGGCTTCCTGCTCGTGCAGCTTGGCATTGAGGACGCTGTGTTGGATGCCGCGTTTGGTTAGCATCCGGTCAAGCTCCTCCGACTGCTCGACGCTGACTGTACCTAGCAGCACTGGTAGGCCCGCCTTGTGCAACTCCTCTACCTCGGCGATGGCTGCGTCGTACTTGCCCTTCTCTGCCTTGTACACCAGGTCTGCTGCGTCCATACGCTGGATAGGGCGGTGGGTGGGGATCGGAACGACCTCAAGCTGGTAAATCTTGAAGAACTCCTCCTGCTCGGTCAAGGCGGTACCAGTCATACCCGCCAGCTTTTTGTACATCCGGAAGTAGTTCTGGATCGTGATTGTGGCGTAGGTGACAGTCTGCTTCTGGACGCGCACGCCCTCCTTTGCCTCCAACGCCTCGTGCAGGCCGTCCGAGTAGCGGCGGCCTTGCATCATGCGCCCAGTATTCTCGTCTACGATCACTATCTCGCCGTCTACGATCACGTAATCTTTGTCGCGCTTGAACAGCACTGTGGCCTTGAGTGCCTGCTCAAGGTGGTGAACCTTGTCGGCGTGCATCAGATTGCCGCTCTCGTTCTCCTGGTAGAGATCGGGAATGCCGAGGGTGGCTTCGGTCTTGTTGATCGCACTATCCAGCGGGGTGATCGAGCGTCGTTTGATGTCCACTTCGTAGTCTTCGGGGACAAAGGTGCGGGCCAGTTCGGCGAACTTGAGGTACCAGTCAGTGGTGCGCCGGGCTGGGCCAGAGATAATCAGCGGCGTGCGGGCCTCGTCGATCAGGATGTTGTCCACCTCGTCTACGATGGCGAAGAAGGGGATGTGCTGCACCGTACCTGCCTCGCTGGTCGCCATATTGTCGCGCAGATAGTCGAAGCCAAACTCGTTGTTGGTGCCATAGGTGATGTCGGCGGCATAGGCTTCGCGGCGGTGAACTGGGCGCAAGTAGTCGCTGCGCTCGTCGCCGGTAACGTACTCTGGCTCGTAGATGAAGGCGGATTCGTGTTGCAAGATACCAACCGTCATACCGAGAGCATGGTAGATCGGTCCCATCCAGCGGGCATCACGCTTGACCAGGTAATCGTTGACCGTGATCAGGTGCGCGCCATTGCCCTCAAGCGCGTTGAGGTAGAGAGGGCTGCTGGCGACCAGCGTCTTACCCTCACCTGTCTTCATCTCGGCGATACCGCGACGGTTGAGGACGATCCCACCGATCATCTGCTCGTCATAATGGCGCAGGCCAATAGTACGTTCGCTGGCTTCGCGCACGGCAGCGAAGGCTTCAGGTAGGATGCTATCTAGTAGCTCACCATTCGCCAGCCGCTCGCGAAAGGCTGCTGTCAGGTCGCGTAGTTCCTCGTTGCTGAGGGCGTTCATGGCCGGGGCGTGGCTGTTGATCTTCTCAACCAGCTTGTTGGCCTTCTTGATCTCTGGGTTTTCGGCATTAAACAACCACTTAAACATGGTAACTCCTCTTTGGTGATAGGGGCTAAGTAATTAGGGCTTGGGGGCGCAAAAGCGTAGCATTAGGGCAACAACTCTAGCTGAAGCTAAGGCAGGATGGCGACCGTCATGCTTATCCATCAGCGAGTAGCTTGCGCCTGGCTATCGCCAGAGGCCACCGCTGCTGCTACCGGGATGAAGGGCAAGGCGGCATTGAGGAGGTTGGTTGCTGAGGGAGGGGGAAGCAAAGTTGGCACGGGCGGCCACGTCAAAGAGACAGGCGGTATGCACTGCGTGCCAGAGGATCGGCTGCAATGCCACCCCCCCTGTGGTCTTGGCGACGCGCAGCAGTGGTGCTGTCGCGCGCAAACTGAGGGCGGGAGCAGTAGCTGCCATAGGTGCGCCAACTACCACCGGCTCAAGCGGAGCAGCCATTTGCGACGCACTCAAGCCCAGGGGGGCGAGTGCGCTGACGACCAGTAGCAGGATGACCTTGTTGATACGTGCTTCCATCAACGTGAATTATACCACGTGACAGCCCCAGGCCGCAATTAAGGATCGGTTAAAGTCGTACATTAGCACTGACCACCAGCTTGACAGCCCCCACTGCCTATGTTACAATTATCACGAACTACGATAAGTCGCGCCAGCTCGCTACTTCGCCCTGAGAGGCCGCCCCTGCCATGCTAGAAGCCTTCCTCCCTATCCTGATCCTGCTGGCTGTGGCCTTCGCGCTGGTCAGCATCATCCTGGTGCTGTCGTTCGTCAGTGGGCCGAAGAACCCGACCGCTGCGAAGTTGGCTCCCTATGAGAGTGGCATGACCCCTATCGCTGGGCTGCCTACCCGCTTCCCAGTCAAGTTCCTACGCGTCGCTATGCTGTTCCTGATCTTCGACATTGAGACCATCGCCTTCTTCCCCTGGGCTGTCCTCTTGCGCAATGAACTCGGTGTGGCTGGCTTGTTGGAGATGGCGAGCTTCTTGCTCGTCCTCGGCATTGGCTACATCTACGTCTGGCGCAAGGGTGGCTTCCGCTGGGAGAAGTGAGCTAGCGCAAAGTCCCTTACCAAATACCCTGTACCACAGTGTACAATAGCCCAATTGGAGGATAAACGTGCCTGACAACTATGCCCCCGAAGATGCGTTCCTTTTCAGCAACAACAACCGTAAGGTAACACCCAAAGAGTTTATCGCACGGGCGATGCTCGAAGGGAGCGCGCTCCTTTTCTTCGCCCTCTTTGGCTATCTGCGGCGCGGCAAGAAGCCGCAGAACTAGCGTAGTGGTGGGGCTGTGGGCTGTATGCGCCCACTGCCACTCACCAACATCTAAGCGACGATGGCGGGGCGGGGCTTGCAGTACGATCCCACCCGCTTGCAGTATTGGAGGCTGGCATGAGTGTAGACAAGCGACACTTCCGCACCGCTGTTGGGGTTGAGGGTAGCCCCTTCCTAGACGAGTTCGGCCACGCTGGGGTGCTACCCGCCATGCCGATGCAGGCAGCCAGCAACAGCGGCAATATCATCACTGCTAACTTCGGCAAGTTCGTGCAGTGGGCGCGTAGCTCGTCGGTCTGGCCTGCCACCTTTGGCCTCGCCTGCTGCGCGATTGAGATGATGGCGACTGGTGGCAGCCGTCACGACATATCGCGCTTCGGTAGTGAACTGTTCCGGGCTAGCCCCCGTCAGGCCGATCTGATGATCGTCGCGGGTCGCCTCTCGACCAAGATGGCTCCAGTACTGCGCCAAATCTACGACCAGATGCCCGACCCTAAGTGGGTAATCTCGATGGGTGCTTGCGCCAGCAGCGGCGGTATCTTCGACAACTACGCGATCATCCAGGGGGTTGATCGGGTCGTGCCGGTAGACGTGTATATTGCTGGTTGCCCACCCACACCTGAAGCCTTGATGCACGGCCTTCAGATGTTGCAGGAGAAGATCAAGCGTAACCCTACCCCACCGCCCGATCCAGCCCCGCTCGACCCCAGCCGCGCCTAGCCACTCAGCAGGAAACGAAGATGACAGAGCAGACCACAGTGGAAGAACAACAGCCAGAGCCGCTCCCGCGCACCATCCTCGATGATCTGCGCGACCTCTTTCCCGCTGCGGTGCAGGCAACTGCCAGCTTTCGGGCTGAGGCGACTGTCGTCGTTGCACTAGACAGCCTACTAGCAGTGCTGGCCTACATCAAGGGGCGGGGGTACAACTACCTGGAAGACCTGACCGCCGTAGACTGGCCGGAGCGGGAGGAAGCAGGCCGCTTCGACCTGGTGTACCAACTCCTCTCGCTTGCCACGCAGCAGACGATCCGTCTCAAGACCCAGGTGGCTGAGGACGAGCTAGCCCCGACTATCACCACCCTGTGGCCGGGTGCCAACTGGTTTGAGCGCGAAATCAGCGACCTATTCGGCATTGAGTTTAGCGGCCACCCCGACCCCCGCCGCCTGTTCATGCCCGAAGGTTGGCAGGGCTATCCCTTGCGTAAGGATTACCCGATCATCGGCTATGAGCGTGGTAGCGGCAGCGGCGCGAACCCGCCAGTAGTCCACCAGTACGGGAGCCGCCCCGACCAGGGGCCGGGCGCGAACAACAACGCGGGCTGGTCGCCGCTGGCTATTGCCCCTGCTGCTGGCACCCGCGCCAAAGAGATCAACCGCGAAGGCGACGAGCGCGCCAGCCAATCAGGACAGGGAGACTAGCTCCTACTTACTCATCACCCCGCCTGGGCGTGAGGTGAGCGGATCAGGAAGGTGACAGATGGCAATCGACGTAGCCAGCGAACAACTAACGGTGCAGAGTGACCAGCCCTACGGCGATGGCGGTGACCCGCGGCGGATCACCAAGATCAACCTCGGCCCCCAGCACCCTAGTACGCACGGGGTGTTGCGCCTGATCCTCACGTTGGAGGGCGAGACGGTGTTGGAGTGCGTGCCAGATGTCGGTTTCCTGCACACCGGCATTGAGAAGACGGCGGAGTTCAAGACCTACCACCAGGCTCTTACCCTCACCGACCGCATGGACTATCTCGCCCCACTCTCTAACAACCTTGGCTACTCGCTCGCGGTGGAGAAGCTCCTAGGCATGACCGAGAAGATACCAGAGCGGGCTGTAGTTGGCCGCGTGGTGCTGGTGGAGTTGCAGCGGATCGCCAGCCACCTGGTCTGGTTGGGCAGCAGCGCACTCGACCTCGGCGCAATGAGCGTCTTCCTCTACTGTATGCAAGACCGCGAAATGATCCTCGACATCTTTGAGCTAGTCAGCGGTGTGCGCCTGATGACCAGCTACATCGCCATTGGTGGTCTCTCTGCCGACCTGCCAGCAGAGTTTGTGGCGAAAGTACAGCAGTTTGTAGACCACTTCCCGGCTCGCATCCAGGAGTACCACAACCTGCTGACGGACAATGAAATCTGGAAGGAGCGCACCATAGGGGTGGGCATCCTTAGCCAGCAGCAGGTGATCGACTACTGCCTGGGTGGGCCGATTGCGCGCGCCAGCGGCCTGGACTGGGACTTGCGCCGCGATATGCCTTACTGTGGTTATGACCATTACAGCTTCAACGTGCCGACCCGCACTGAAGGCGACGCGTACGCCCGCTATCGTGTCCGTATGGACGAACTGACCGAGAGCCACAAGATCGTACAGCAAGCCCTGCACGCTCTACCCGGCGGCCCCTGGCGCGTGGACGACCCCAAGATCGTCCCCCCGCCCAAGTACGAGATCGGCACCAGCATGGAAGCTCTGATCCACCACTTTAAGCTGTTCACCGCTGGCTTCCGCCCCGAAGCGGGCGAAGTCTATCAGCGCATCGAGTCCCCACGGGGGATGCTGGGCTTCTATATCGTCAGCGACGGCGGCCCCCGCCCTTATCGGATGCACGTGCGCGGCCCCAGCTTCGTCAACGTGCAGGCTCTACCGTTGCTGATGCAAGGGGGGATGTTGGCTGACGTAGTAGCCAACCTTGCTAGCATGGACTTCATCCTCGGAGAGGTAGATCGCTAGTGGCAGAGCAGAACAACGTGGCGAAGCAGCTTTCGCCAGAGACAATAGAGCAGATCGGGCAGGTGGTGCGCCGCTATCCCTCTCCACGCAGCGCGATCATGCCCGCCCTCTATCTGGCCCAGGCCGATGCAGGCTACCTGACTGCCCAGGCGATGACGGTGGTAGCTGAGGCGGTTGGCATCAGCCCGGCTGAGGTGGAGGAGGTTGCCAGCTTCTACACCATGTACTACTTCAAGCCGGTGGGTCGCAATATTCTCAAGGTCTGTACCAGCATCTCCTGCTATCTCGTTGGCAGCGACCAGGTGGTGGCCGAGCTTGAGCAGCAGTTGGGCATCAAGGCGGGGGAGAACACGGCAGACGGCAACATCCGCCTCGAACGCGCCGAATGCCTGGCCGCTTGTGGACAGGGGCCAACCGGCCAGCTAAACGACCAGTTCCTCGGCAAGCTGACCGCAGAGCGGATCGCGGCGTTGGTGCAAGAGTTGCAGGGGGTTTAGTAGCCGTGCCAGAGCGCGTTCTCAGCCTGCGCGAACTCAACCGTGCCACTCTCGCTCGCCAACTGCTACTGGGGCGGGCCGACCTGCCTGTACTTGCCGCACTGGAGCAGGTTGCAGGCTTGCAGGCACAGGTGCAGAACCCACCCTACATCGGCCTTTGGTCGCGGTTGCGCGGCTTTGAGCGCGAGCAACTCACCCGGCTGCTGGCCGAGCGGCAGGTAGTGCGGGCAACGATGCTGCGCGGTACTCTACACCTGTTCACCGCCGCCGACTACCTGCGCTTCCGCCCCACACTGCAACCCGCCCTCGAACGCGCCTGGCGAGCATTCCACGGTAAGGACGTTATAGGGCTGGATGTAGAGCGCGTGGTCGCCACCGCCCGCTACTATTTTGACCAGCAGCCACGTAGTTACACCGAACTGGGCAAGCTGCTGCTGCTGCACGAGCCAGAACGCGACCCTGCCGCCCTCGCCTATACTGTAATGCGCACCCATCTGCCTATCGTGCAGGTCTACCCCGGCGGTAGCTGGGCGGTAGGCAGTACCACTAGCTATGCTGTCGCCGAGGACTGGCTCAGGCAGTCGCTCTCTGTCAGCGACAACCTGCCAGACCTGATCCGCCGCTACCTAGCTGCCTTCGGCCCCGCCACTGTCGCAGACCTGCAAACCTGGTCAGGCCTCAGCGGTCTGCAAGCGGCGGTCAAGGCGTTGCAGCCTACGCTATGCACCTTCCGTGACCAGGAGGGCAAGCAGTTGTTCGACCTGCCAGCTGGCCCTCTACCGCCCGCCGATACGCCCGCGCCACCGCGCTTCCTGCCCGATTATGACAACCTGATCCTCGCGCACAGTGACCGCCGCCGCTTCGTACCGGACGCTCACCGCAAGAAGGTATTCCTCACTGCTGCGCGAGTGCGGGCTACCTTCCTGCTCGATGGCTTTGTGGCTGGCACCTGGAGAAGTGAGCGCAAGAAGAAGGAAGTACGCTTGCTGCTCGAACCCTTCGCCCCCCTTAGCATAGCAGACCGCCACGCTCTGGCCGAGGAGGGGGAGCGGTTGCTGCGCTTCATCGCGGACGATGCTAGTGGGTTTGTGGTCAGCTTCAGCGATTAGCCGCTTAGCGAAGGAGCAGAACGCATGGTTTCCGAGCAGCAGAGTGCCGACCTGAACGAGCAGTCACGCCAAATATGGAATGCAAACGCCGAAGCCTGGGACAGCCGCATGAACGACGGCGGCAACTCCTGGCAGGTGACGCTGATCCAGCCGACCGCCGTCCAGCTGCTGGACATCCAACCGGGACAGCGTGTGCTGGAAGAACCACCTGCGCCAGGCCCACTAGTGCCTGAGCGGCCCCTGGACTGGGCAAACTTTGATGCGCCCCCCCTGCTGTTTGCCCGTCTGTGCTTGCCGAAGTAGCTATTTGCAGTTTGTGCAATATGGCACAATGGCAACCGGTATGGTATAATAATGGCGCAACATCTGCTGGTCAGCTATCTTCGCCCGCAGGTTGGCACCGCTGAAGCGAATGAGTCTGTACCTTCACGGCGTAGCTACTAACCACCATTCTGCGTCGCTAACTCAATGGCAGAGTAACGGACTTTTAATCCGTGAGTTCTGGGTTCGAGTCCCAGGCGACGCACCATACAGCAACAAGGTTGACAGGGGTTCAATGGTGCGCCCTTGCAAGCTGAAGCAACACCAGGGCGCGGAAAGTCGCGCCTTCTGCAAGGGAGGAGTGCCGATGGATACGCTTGTTGCCCCCATCACGCCGACGACCTACGAGCCAGTACTGCTCCGCAATCGCGTGGTCGAGAACATCCGCAATGTTGCCGTCTACATCAGCGACGGTGGCTATGAGGGGCTGCGCCGTGCGCTGAGCCTAGAGCCGAAGGCGGTCGGTGAGGAGGTGCTGAAAGCGGGCTTGCGCGGGCGTGGTGGGGCGGGCTTCCCAGCTGGCCGCAAGTGGAGCTTCCTGCCTCCCCTCGGCGACAAACCGCGCTACCTGGTCGTCAACTGCGACGAGAGCGAGCCTGGCACCTTCCACGACCACGAGATCATTGAGGATAACCCCCATCTGGCGGTCGAGGGTATCATCATCAGTAGCTACGCCACCAGCGTCCACCATGCCTTCATCTACGTGCGCGGTGAGTTTGCCCTCGGTGCAGAGCGGCTGACGCGGGCAGTAGACGAAGCGCGGGCGCAGGGCTTCCTCGGCAAGAACATCCTCGGCAGCGGCTACGACCTGGAGATCACCGTGCATCGCGGCGCAGGTGCCTACATCTGCGGCGAGGAGAGCGCGCTACTAGAGTCGTTGGAGGGGCGGCGCGGCTACCCCCGCCTACGGCCACCCTTCCCCGCCGTCTCTGGCCTCTACAAGTCGCCAACGGTGATCAACAACATTGGTACCCTCGCCAACGTTGGCCCAATCCTGCGGCGGGGAGCCGACTGGTACAAGTCGATAGGCACAGAAAAGAGCAGTGGCCCTTGCATCTACTCTATCTCTGGTCACGTCGAACGCCCTGGCAACTATGAAGCTCCCATGGGCCTGACCATGCGCGCCCTGATCTACGACTACGCAGGGGGGGTACGAAATGGCAACGCGCTCAAGGCGATCATCCCCGGTGGTAGCTCCGCCCCCATCCTGCCCGCCTCGGCGGTAGACTTGGTGCTGGACTTTGACAGCGTGGCGCAGGCGGGTTCGATGCTCGGTTCTGCCGCGATCATTATCATGGATGAGACGACCGACATGGTGGCTGCTGTCCTCCGCATGGTCGAGTTCTACAAAGAGGAGTCGTGCGGCAAATGCACCCCCTGCCGTGAGGGTACCTACTGGATGGTCGAGATTCTGGAGCGGATGATGCACAGTGGTGGACGACTAGAGGACATCGATCTGCTCAAGGACGTAGCAGAGAACATCGCGGGCAAGAGCTTCTGTCTGCTTGGCGACTCAGCGGCGGCCCCAGTGATCAGCAGCATCAATCTGTTCCGTGGCGAGTACGAGGCCAAAATTGCTGAAGTTAGACAGCCATTATTGCGTCGTAGCACGCCTTCGCCAGAGCCTGAGTGCCTTCGGGATCGTACTGGTAGAGTTGCAGCATCTGGGTGTAGACCTGGTGGCAGGCTGCCTCTGGGTCGTGCGGCGGCAGGTAGGACTCGTTGACCAGTTGGCCGACGTGCATAGCCACGTCCTTGTCGTACTCGTCGCGCTTGTAGTGGGCGGCATTGCGGTAGCCGAGCAACGCGCCGCGCGCGCCAGCAGCCATGAAGCCGACCACGGCAGCGGAGCCGCGCTCGTCAACCTCACTTTGCACGGGGCGGGCGAGCGAGGTGACAAAGCCGAACAATACTGCGCTGATCTCGTCGCCGCTGTCGCGTAGGATGCCAGCTTCCAGGCTGTCTGTCTGCCCATCCCAGGGATGCTGGCGAACTGGGCGCAGGTAGCGGCGGCCCGGCTGTTGGGGGTCGTTACCACGCTCGAAGGTGCAATACCCTTCGACCACAAGCTGGCTGAGGGCGGCAAAGAGCAGGGCAGCGTTGAGCGTGCGGCTGTCTACCCGCGTGCCGAACAGGTAGGCGAGGATCAGCGGCCCCTGCTCGCTGACAGCAAAGAAGCGGGCATAGTGCTGGCTGATGATCTTGCTGGCTAGCAGCTTGGGCGTAATCTGAGCGGCGAAGGTGGCGGTGTTTGCCTCTGGCTCGTGCAGTTCTGGCTCTGTATTCCAGACCTGGCCGCATGAGCTACAGGTGGCAGTCTGCGGGTCGGTATAAGCCTTGCACAGTTTGCAAGCTACTAGAATGTCCTTCGCGCAGTAGGGGCAAATAGCAGTCTGGAACTGCAACTGCTTGTGACAATGTGGGCAAGTGAGCATCAGTGGTCTCCTGGCCCCCTCCCCTGGCAAGCGGGGTGAGGCTGCGTGCTAAATGTACTGAGATATTATATAATACCGTCACAACCCCTACAGCTTCTACGTTTTGGTTGAGAGGAAAGTTGCAAAGGACAGGCGATGGCAGACACTCCCACGAAGTTGACCGTCACCATTGACGGCAAGACAATCCAGGTTGACCCCGGCACCCTCGTCTGGCAGGCCGCTCAGCAGGGCAACATCTCCGTGCCGATCTACTGCTACCATCCGAAGATGAAGCCGCTCGGTGCCTGTCGCATCTGCCTGGTGCAGATCGAGGGCCAGCCCCGCCTGGCGACCTCCTGTACCACGGCGGTGGCCGACAATATGATCGTGCATACGCGCAACGAGGTTGTGACCAAAGCGAGGCAGGGGGTGATGGAGTTCCTGCTGATCAACCATCCGCTGGATTGCCCGATCTGCGACCGGGGTGGCGAGTGCGACCTCCAGGATTTCGCCGTTGCCTACGGGCGGGGCAAGAGCCGCTTTGTAGAGCAGAAGATGCACAAGGCAAAGGCGATTGATCTTGGCCCGCGCATCGTCCTCGACCGCGAACGCTGCATCCTCTGCCAGCGTTGCGTGCGCTTCTGTGAAGAAGTGGTAGAGGAGGGCGGCCTGATCATGTCGGATCGCGGGGTAGAGATGGAGATCGCCACCTTCCGTGGCGAAGCCTACGACTCGCAATTCAGCGGCAACACGGTGGAGATGTGTCCTGTCGGTGCATTGACCAGCAAGAGCTACCGCTTCCGCTCACGCCCCTGGGAACTAACCGCTGCTAGCTCCGTTTGCCCCCACTGCCCGGTCGGTTGCAACATCAAGGTGGATGCTCGCCTCGGCCTGGAAGTGGTACGCTTTCGCGGGCGCGACAACGACGCGGTGAACGACGGTTTCCTCTGCGACACAGGCCGCTATGGTTTTGAGTTCATCAACAGTCCCGACCGTCTCGCCAGCCCTCTGCTGCGTAAGGACGGCGAACTCCAGCCTGTTAGCTGGGATGAGGCTTTGCAGGCGGTAGCCGAGGGCTTTGCGGCTGCCCTGGGCCAGCACGGCCCGCAGTCTATCGGTGGGGTCGGCAGCGGCTACCTGGGCAACGAGGATGCTTATGCCTTCCAGCACTTCATGCGCGAGGTACTGGGCAGCAACAATGTTGACCACTATGCTCATAGCAGTTTCGCCGACCCGGTGCAGCATCCCGACCTGTTCACCGCCAGCTTCAACGACATGGACAAGGCGCAGGCGATCTTGCTGATTGGGGCAGATGTGAGCAAGACGCTGCCGATCATGGAGTTGCGGCTCAAGAAGGCCCGGCGGGAGGGAGCGAAGATCGTGCTGCTCAACCCGACTGCCACCGCTCTCGACCCCTTCGCCGCTGCGATCCTCGGCTACGAGCCGCTGACCCTGGCGGAGGTGCTGGACAACCTGGCGGCTGAGGTGCAGGCAGCCCGCACAGAGGGGGCGACCCCCACCGACGACGCACGGATACTGGCGAACGCGGCCAACATCGTCGTCTGGTACGACGAGACGACCGCCCTGGGTCAGGAGGATGCCCGCTCGGTGATCGCTGCCCTCAGCCGCTTGCTGGCTACCCTGCAAACCCACACCTGCGGCCCGCTGGTAGCTAGCTCTGGCAATGTGCTGGGCGTGCGCGACATGGGCTTGTTGCCCAGCCACCTGCCCGGCTATCAGCCTGCCACCACGCCCGGCCTCGGCTACGCGCAGATGTTGGTTGGGGGGCTGCAAGCCCTCTATGTTATTGGTGACGACCCGGCCCGCCGCGACCCCACTACCATCGCCAGCTTGCAGGCACTTCCCTTCCTGGTCGTGCAAGACCAGTTTCTGACGGAGACGGGGCGGTTGGCGCAGGTGGTGCTGCCCGCCAGCAGCTTTGCAGAGAAGGCGGGGACGGTGACGAACACGGAGCGGCGGGTGCAGCGACGGCGGGCGGCTGTTGGCCCAGTCGCCAACAGCCGCACAGAGCTAGACATCTTCGCTGACCTCGCTGGGCGGCTGGGCAAAACCCCCTTCACCCGCGACTACGCTGCTGCCTTCAAGCAGATCGCCGCTGCTGTGCCACAGTATGCGAGCCTGACCCTGGCGAAGCTGGGTAGCAAAGGCGCGCTCTGGCAGGCGCGGGCAGCAGAGCAAGCAGCAACCAGCGACGAGGTTGCGCTGCTAATGGCAGCGGCGCAAGCGTAGCCGTTGCTACTACATCTACATTTATTTCCACGATCACAAGAGGGTGACTAACTTGGACGTAATTATCGAGGCGGCAATCAAGAGCATCTTCATCGTCATCCTGCTACTGACCGGGTTCGCCTACATGACCTGGTTCGAGCGGCGGGCGGTGGCCCGACTGCAAGGCCGCCTAGGGCCGAATCGGGTCGGGCCTGCTGGCCTCTTTCAGCCGATTGCCGACGGCGTGAAGCTGATGATGAAGGAACAAATCTTCCCCCGCGATGTGGTGAGGCCGATCTACTGGCTAGCCCCGGCGATCAGCGGGTTGGTCTGCTTCCTCAGCTTTGCGATCATTCCCGTCTCCACCCCCTTCCGTATTGGGGATCGCACCGTCAATCCCTGGCTAGCTGACCTGAACATCGGCCTGCTCTACATTCTGGCGATCACCAGCCTGGGCGTGTACGGCATCGTCCTCGGCGGCTGGTCGAGCGGCAACAAGTACAGCCTGCTTGGTAGCATCCGCTCCTCGGCCCAGATGATCAGCTACGAACTTAGCCTCGGCCTCAGCCTGCTGGGGGTGATCATGATCAGCGGTTCACTCAAGCCAACCGAGATCATGCAGTGGCAGTTCAACCACGTCTGGTTCATCATCCCTCAGTTCTTCGGGGCGATTATCTACTTCATAGCTGCCATTGCCGAGTGCAACCGTGCGCCGTTCGACCTGCCAGAGGCAGAGCAGGAGCTAACTGCTGGCTACCACACCGAGTATGGGGGGATGCGCTTCACCCTCTACTTCATGGCCGAATACATCAACATGATCACCGTCAGTGCGATTGCCACCACCCTGTTCTTGGGCGGGCCAGACGGCCCCTTCGTCCCCTCGTTCATCTGGTTCAGCCTCAAGGTGATCGCCCTGCTGTTCATCTTCATCTGGCTGCGGGCAACTCTGCCACGGTTGCGCTACGACCAGTTGATGAAGTTCGGCTGGACGCGCCTGCTGCCCCTATCTGTCCTCAACCTCGTAGTCACTTCAACTTTCGTCGCCCTCTGGCCGAAGTAAGGATCAGTTAGTGGATGATGACCCGGTTAGCAGGTTGATCAAGGCGAACGCCGCTGTGGTCAACTACCAGGTAGCCACGGTGCTGGCTCAGTTCTATACCGAGCATGGTAGGCCAATGCAGGCGGAGGACGCGGTGGGGTTGGTGAGCGAGGGCGTGCGCCACTGGACGCAATTTCTTACGCATACGGGGACTGGGGTGGATAAAACCACGATTGGCCTAATGATCGTTGGTGGCGAACGGATGGGACTCAGTGCGGAGGACGTAATGCACAGTATCGAACTGACTTTGCAGACCATAGCCGACTTTGCCTGCACGCACTTTGGGCCGGGCGACCAGAGTAATGCTGTGCAGCGTCGTCTGCATTCGGCTTTGGCTATCGCCCGGATGCGCTTCGCCAGCGCAATCCTGGAGCGTATAACGGGGCCACACCAACCGTTAGTCAGGTGTATAATGGGCAGGCCACCGGTCTCACAGATTGCGCTGGCGGTGGGGCGGGCAAGTAGAGGAGGGTTAAGCATGGCTGACGAGAAGGATTACCTGCTTCAGGTTATGAGCGAGAACCGGGTGGCTATTGAGTCAGCGATCTTGGGCGAGATGAGCGAGTATTACGCCGAGCATGGGGTGGATCGCGCTGACGACGAGCTTGAGCAGCGTATTGGGCAGGGTATGGACTTTTGGATGCGTTGGTTTGCCAGCCCCGACCCGGCCTTCGCCCAGCAGGTGGTGCGTGGTATGGTCACTAGCAACGGCGCGGCGGGAGTCAGCCCGCAACTGACGCTGGGCAGCATTGAACTGACCCTGGACATCATGGCCGACTTCGCCAAAGCCCGCTTGCAGCCCGTTGCCAACGAGGAGGCCGCTGCCCGCCTGGATGACGCACGCCACCTGGTTCGGGAGGTAATCGCAGCTTGAGAGCTAGTCGTCAACAGGGAGGCTGAAAGTGACCCAGCAAAGTAGAGACCCACTGATCGCCATGATCGACAGCCAGCGCAGCGAACTGGAAAGCCGTATCCTTAGGCCAACCGTAGCCTACTACGGGAGCATAATCGTCCTCACCCCAGAGTTCGAGCAACTGCTGGCCGTGCGTGTCACCGAGGGGCTAGATTTTGTCAAGAGCTGGCTGCAAGCTTTTTCGCCAGAGGAGAGCCGCAGCTACTTTGCGATGATGCTAGAGCAGACTCGTGCCGAGGGGATCGGTATTGCCCAAGCCATGCAGGTCACTGAGCTTGTGACCAACGTGATCATCGCTATGGCCCGCGAGAAGCTGCTGGCTAGCGAACGCGAAGATGCAGTGCGGCGGCTGAGTAATGGTGCGCTATATGGCAAGACGATGTTGACCAGCGAGATGGCTCGCCAGCGCAAGTCTGGCGCACTGACCGAGACTGGGGTGGCTGCGGACGAAGTAGAGGATTAGGCCACCTATGTAGAGCCAGGCTGGTGAGGAGAGCAACCAATGACTCAGCCAACTGAGACCCTGGTATCACTGATCAAGCAGCACCAGCCAGATATCAGCGGTTGCATATTTGTGCGCTATCGTAGCCAGTTGGCTTCGGTTGGCGTGTACCCAGATGCGGCGCAGGTCGCAGTTCTTCGCCAGACGATTGAGAGCGGACTTGAGCAACTGGCGGATTGGATGCGCTACCCCCGTGCTGACGACCATATTGGCCTTTTCCGCAAGCTGGTAGACCACGTGGTGGCCCTCGGTCTGCCCCCAGAGTTCGCTGCCAGCGACATGGATTTGGTAGATGAGGTGCTGACTGCCTTCATCCACCAGGAGGTCGAGTCGGAGCGGGTAGTCGCTGAGATCGAGCAGCGGCTGCGGGGCGCGTTGGACGTAGGTCGCGTGCTAATCCAGGAGCATATTGCGCTCTACAATCGAGAGCGGCAGCGGTAGGGTAAAGGAGCAGCAGCGTGCTACAACGAGGCAAAGACCCACTGATCAGCCTGATCGAAGACAACCGCGCCGAATTGGAGGGGCGGATCGTCGCTGCTGAACTGCGCGCGTATATTGCTGATGGTTCAGCCAATCCAGAGCTTAAAGCCAGTACGGCAGCCCACGTCAGCGAGGGGCTGAGTTTCGTGGTGCGCTGGACGGAGACTGCTTCGATGGACGACAGCCACGCTTTCTTCGCTGGGATGCTAGGCCGGAGCCTTGCCCAGGGGATCAGCCCAGCCCAGGTGATCCAGTTGGTTGACCTGGTCACTGGCGAGATCATCACCCTGGCCCGCGAGAAGCTGCGTGGTATGATCCTGAGCGGTGTGGTGCAGCGGTTGGAGACCGGGGCGGCAGTGGGCAAGGCGGTAGTGGCGCGCGAAATAGCGAAGGACCAGCATAACGGCAGCGTCCGCGACCAGGCAAGGGCAGCGCGCTAAAGCGGGTCGCCAGCGGTGGCCTGAAGATGGTATAATATGTGTAGGGATGCACAATCTGCTGGGGCGGGTACCGAGATGGCTGACGCGGTCAGGGGTATGGTAGCCGATCTGATCGAGGCTCACTGGCGCGAGCTTCACTTGAGCCTGGTGATGTTGGGGCATGGTGGGGTGGCGGCTAGCCCGCTCTCCCCGCCCGAACTGCAGGCCACCCGCCTGGCCGATATCGAGGCTGCCTTGCAGGTGGTGGTAGACTGGCTGCGCTGCCCCTCGTTGACCGAGGCCGACCGCTTCTTCCACCGTTTGCTAGACCACAGTCTGGCTCGCGGCCCGAGCGCGGCTGAGATCAACGCGAATATAGACCTGACTAAGGATTTGGTGGCCCGCCTGGTTGCCCTCTACCTTGCTCCAGAGTTTGCCGCCCGCGCCCTGGTCGAGTTGGAGCGCGAGACGATGATGAGCCGCCTGATCGTCAACAACGAATTATTGCGGCGCAAGGTCATCTTTGGCAAACAGAATGCTGAGCGGGACGGATATTGATCACACAAAGAGGAGCGGACAATGGCCGCACTGGTTGATCTGGTAAAAGGGCTGGGGACGACCTTCAGCTATATGCTACGCAAGACATACACCGTTCCCTATCCGGAGCGCAAGCGGGTGCAGCCACCCCGCACTCGCGGTCGGCACGTGTTGCACCGCTACGAGAACGGGCTGGAACGCTGCATCGGCTGCCTGCTCTGCTCGGCGGCTTGCCCCGCCAACGCGATTTTCATCGAGGCGGCGGAGAATGACCCCGCCAACCCGACTTCACCGGGCGAACGCTACGCCAAGACTTATGAGATCGACCTGCTCCGCTGTATCTTCTGCGGCCTCTGCGAACAAGCCTGCCCGACTGGGGCGGTAACGCTGGAGAGCGATACCGAGATCGCCAGCTTTAGCCGCCTGGAGCTTGTCGCCAGCAAGGACAAGTTGCTGGAAGCGCGTGGCCTCTCCACCCGTGGCAGCCTGTTCGCCTGGGACGGCGCGCCACCCGCCCAAACTGCCCTGCCCTTGCCAGAGCGCACCGGAGGATTTGACGGCGCGGTGAACACTGCAGCCGCTGTTGGTCGCGCCGATCTGCCCGTCAAGCCGCGCCTTGCGCCGCAGGATGCCCCCTCCAATCTGCATGGCGAGATGATCGCAGGTCAGGCTAGCGTGGGGGCTGACCGTACTGCGGAGGCTGGCAGGCTGCCCGCTGTGGTAGGGAGCGGCGCGCAGTCCTCCAAAGCCTCGCCAACCGGGGAGGTGCGCCGGTGATCGAGGTCGGTTCGCTGCTCATCCTCGGCGCGCTGGTGCTAGGGTCAGCCCTCGGCGTAGTGGTCAGTGCCAACAACGTCTACTGCGCTCTCTTTCTGATCGTCAACCTGTTTGGCCTGGCGATCACCTTCCTACTGCTCAACGCTGTCTTCATCGCAGCGGCCCAGGTGTTGATCTACGCGGGCGCGGTAGTCGTCCTCTTTCTCTTTGTGATCACCTTGCTCAGTGCCGACGCAGACAAGATCAGCACTGACCCCCACCCCTGGCAGCGCAATGTTGGTCTGCTGCTAGCAGGCGCACTCGGCATAGTGCTGGCTTACCTGCTGGCAGGGGCAATCTTCTTCAGCAACGAAGGTAGGGGCAGCCCAAACCTCGGCATTGCTAACGCGGGCAAGTTCGACGGCAGTGTGGAGGGCTTCGGTCGCGCAATCTTCGGCCAGTTCCTCTTTCCCTTCGAGCTAACCGCTTTCATCCTGCTGGTTGGCTTGATTGGGGCGGTCGTCCTCAACCGCCAACAGGGGGAGGAGGGTAATGAGCGATGGTGATCGGCAATCCTGCCTTCTACCTGGGTCTCAGTGCCATGTTGTTCGCCATTGGCGCAGGGGGGGTGCTGATCCGCCGTAACCCACTGGTCATGTTCATGTGCATCGAACTGATGCTCAACGGGGTCAACCTCGCCTTTCTCACCTTTGGCAAGCTGTGGGGTAACAACGACGGTCAGGTATTCGCCTTCCTGGTGATGACCGTTGCCGCCGCCGAAGCTGTCGTTGGGCTGGCGATCATCATCGCCCTCTTTCGGCCCCGCCAGCGCGTAGACGTAGATGAGGTGGACGAACTGAAGGGCTGACTGCCTCCCTTCGCCGGGCTGGGAGGGCGTAGGCATAAACCCGTACAGCCTTCTTCACAGGGCATGGGGATCGCTATGAAATCCCACCTTGCTGGCCGTGAGGTTGGAGAGGACAAGAGGTAGAATACTTGAAGCTGGAAGCTCTAATCTTGCTAGTACCCGCCCTGCCGCTGCTCGGCTTTGTTGTGCTGGGGCTGCTGCCGCTCCGCTCGCGGGCTGTTGTGGCGGTGGTTGCCAGTGGCAGCGTCCTACTAGCCTTCGTCGCGGCAGCAGTAGTGGCAGTCAGTGGGGCGCGCGGTCACGTCGGCGATTATGCCTGGATCGGCTCTGGCAGTGCGGTCACGCCCTTCAGCTTTGGCCTGCTGGCCGACAACCTCAGCCTGACTATGCTGCTGGTGATCACTGGCGTGGGCTTCCTGATCCACGTCTACTCGGCTGGCTATATGGCTGACGATGACGCATATCGCCGCTTCTTTGCCTACCTCAAC